>Ga0070686_100001114_pt1 | contig 15448 bp, 10 predicted proteins | sample KBSS23LmetaG_FD_65654 | JGI IMG/M metagenome (GOLD analysis project Ga0070686, IMG submission 65654) | Switchgrass rhizosphere microbial communities from Kellogg Biological Station, Michigan, USA - KBS S2-3L metaG | ecosystem: Host-associated > Plants > Roots > Rhizosphere ... | reverse complement strand
GAATTGACCAGGCGCAAGAGCCGCGCGGTCAAACTCGGATCGCGCCGGATCACTTCGGAAATTTGCGTCGTGTAGCGATTGTCCGCGTTGAGCAACTCGCGCAGCGCGCTATCGATGCTGCGCAGCGACGGCAACCGCGCGCAGCCCTGCACGCGGGTGAGAATAAAATCGCGCGACATCTTCGCCGGACGCGTTCTTGGAGTTAAAGTGATTTCGGGCATGTGACCTGACATCACTCCTATCGGCAAAACTGGGCGGCGAGTTAACTCCTGCCATTGACACATCGCTGCCAAGGGTTTGAATGAAGCGCATGGATTGGGATGAACGATATCGGAAGGGGGAGGCGTGTTGGGATAAGGGGGCGCCGTCGCCGGGAATGAAGGAGTATTTGGCGCGGAATGAGACGCGGGGGCGGGCGCTTGTGCCGGGGTGTGGGAGGGGACATGAGGTGGCGTTGGCGGTGGAGCATGGGCTGGATGCGGTGGGGTTGGATATTTCGCCGACGGCGGTGAAGGAGGCGCGGGCGCTTTATCCGCAGTTGGCGGAGCGGTTTGTGGTGGGGAGTTTGTTCGAGCCGCCGGCCGAAATGCGCGGGGCTTTCGAGGTGGTTCTGGAGCACACCTGCATGAGCGGGTTGCATCCAACATTGCGACCGCTGTATCGGCGCGGGATCGATTTGACGTTGCAGCGCGGGGGGTTGTTGATCGGGGTTTGGTATATCGATCCGCAGCTCGATCCGGGCGAGGTAGGACCGCCGTTCCCGTTTAAGGTGGAGGATTTGACGGCGCTTTTTGCGGACGGCTATGAAGTCGTGGAGGATTATGTGCCAGAGGTTGCGTTCGCAGGGCGCGAGGGTCGGGAGAGAGTCCGGGTCTTGAGGAAGGTGGCGTGATCTTGATTTGGGCCATCGATTTTTCTCGCGTAAAGCGCCTTCCGCAGAGTTCCCAAGGGAGCGGCGCCAGCGCGGCCTTTTGTGACAGGCAGGCATTTTGCGATTGACCGGGGGAGTGGTTATTGGGGAAAAGAAGGGTTCGAATTCTATGACTAAGATTTTTGCGGCGATCGCGCTGGTCGGATTGGTGGTTGGTTTCGCGGTGGATCACAGTGTTGTGGCCGGCGTGGGCAAGGCGTTTTTTGGAACCTTTTTTATCGCGACCTTTCTCGTGAAGCTCGGCGACTTCTGGAACGCGGAGAAGCCTGAGACGACGCACGATCATGGCGGCTTGATGGGCAAGGGCGGCCACGGCCACGGGCATTAAGCGGATTTTTTCCCGAATAAAAGTCGAAGGCTGTTCGTGACGACGATCACGGTGCTGCCTTCGTGCCCCAACACGCCCAGGGTTAAAGGGATGGCGCCGGCGAGCGCGAAGGCAACCAGGGTCACGACGGTTCCGAGGGAGATCACCAGGTTTTGGTAGATGATGCGGCGGGCGCGGCGGCTCAGGTGATACGCGGCCAGAAAGTTTTCAAGGCGATCGTGCATCAAGACAACTTCGGCCTGTTCGAGAGCGGCGTCGGAGCCGCGCGATCCCATCGCAACTCCCACATACGCGGCGGCAAGGCTCGGCGCGTCGTTCACGCCGTCGCCAATCATGGCAACTTTTTCGCCGGCGTCGGTAAGTTTGGAAATGGCGGCGACTTTGTCTTCAGGTTTTAGTTCGGAGCGAACGTCGTCCAGCGCGAGCGCTTTTTTCAGGGCTTCGCCGGTCGCGTGGCGATCGCCCGTGAGGGCGACCATTTTTAATCCGAGAGCGCGCATGGCGACGATGACGTCGCGGGCTTGCGGGCGAATTTCGTCTTTCAACAAAATGCGGCCCACGAGGTCGCGATGGCCGATCCAAACTTCGGAGCGCCCGGGCTGGGGGTCGGGCGAATCGAATTTCGCGGCGGCGGGGAAAAGTTGGCTGACGTAGGTGCGGCGACCGAGCGCGATGGGAGCGTTGTTGAGTTGCGCTTTGAGGCCCTGGCCGGTGATGGATTCGAAATGATCGACGTCGATGGAGGCGACGTGTTCGTGTTTGCCGTGGCGAATGATGGCGCGCGCGAGCGGATGGGAGCTGAGGCGTTCGATGCCGCAGGCGAGTTCGAGGAGTTCGCGCTCGCGGCCGGCGGGGAAGGTGACGATTTCGGCGACCTGCAGTTCGCCGGTGGTAAGGGTGCCGGTTTTGTCCATGGCGACGGTGGTGACCTGGGCGAGTTTTTCGACGGCCGCGCCGCCGCGAAAAAGAATTCCCCGGCGCGCGGCAAACGCGATGGCGGCCAAAATGGCGGAGGGAATCGAAAGGACCAGGGCGCATGGGGACGCGACGACGAGCAAGGTCATGGCCTGGTAAAACGCGCTCTTTGTCGCCGCGGTTGAGGCGAAAGGCGGACGATGCAACGCCAGCCACCAAACGAAAAACATGGCCATCGCAAGCGTGAGGACACCGTAGGTGTAGCCGGTTCCGAATTGGTCGGTGAACTTCTGCGCGGGCGCTTTGAGGCGTTGGGCTTCCTGGATGAGGTGGATGATTTTTTGCAGGGAACTTTGCGACGGCGGGCGGGTGGTGACGATTTCGACCGCGCCCCAAAGATTCACCGTGCCGGCGAGCGCATTGTCGCCTTCGTTTTTTTCGACGGGAACCGCTTCGCCGGTAAGGTTCGATTCGTCGGCGGCGGTTTTGCCTTTGGCGATTTCGCCATCCACGGGAAATACGTCGCCGGGTTTGACGAGGAGGCGATCGCCGATTTTGAGGGCATCGACGGCGACGGTGCGTTCACGTCCGGAGGCATCGATGACGAGGGCGTTTTTGGGGGCGATTTTGAACAGGGCGCTGATTTCGCGATGGGTGCGGCCCATGGCGTAATGTTCAAGCGCGCCGGAAAGCGAGAAGAGGAAGAGCAGCATGGTGCCTTCTCCCCACGCGCCGATGCTGGCGCCGCCGACAGCGACCGCGAGCATTAAGAAATGAACGTCGAGAATTCGCTTTTGCAGCGATTCCCAAACTTCCTTCGCGGGAAACCATCCGCCCGCGACATAAGCGGCAACGTAGGCAGCGACGCTCCACGAATGGTTGGCCGTGAAAAATCCGAGCAGGCCGAAGATACCGCAGAGGACCGCGCTGATTAATTCCTGGCGGGCCTCGGCGCCGAGATCGTCCTCCTCCGTTGGCGCCAACACGCGGCGGGTGGTGAACGTGGGCCAGGGGAGATTATGCCAGCGCCAGAAACTGGGGGAGGTGGGGCAACTGACGCGAGAGATGGTGGTGGTGCCGCCCTCCTTTTGGACGTTGAGGAACTTAATCGTCTCGCGCGGGTTCGGTGGGACGCATGTGCCGCAATGGCCATCGCCGCGCAGCAAGCCGCAACCCTGTCCGCGTTGGTCGGCTCGCAGCGTGGCGATTTGATCGGTGAGCGTCTGTTCGATCTGCTCGACGCTGGGGCGGCCCAGGGTGGCAATCGAAATGGCCTGCTTGTCGTGATCGAGCTTGACCGCTTCGAGAGAAGGCTCGGCCTTCATCGCCTCGCCGACCACGTGCAACAGGCAATCGTGCGGTTCCAGTTTCATTTCCCACGCGCACTATGGCGCGAATCCGATGCTTTCGCCAATCATCCATTGTCCGATGCCGAACCGTTCCAAACCCTTGGATCGACTCGACAATTTGCGGCGGATTAGTAAAATTCCGACTTCGCATGAAAAGGAAGTTCTTTTTCCTCGGGATGGTTTTGATTTCGTGCCTGGCCTTGAGCCGGTCTTTAAAAGCGCAGTTCATTTTTTCGGACGTGGCCACGCCCGCTCCGGCGGGGCCAACCACGGTCGCGGATTTTGATGGGGATGGGTTGCTCGATGTCATGGTTTTCGGCCAAACCAATTATTCGCCGACGCTTTTTCGGAATACGACGGGGACGGCTTTTGTGAGCGCGCCGTTGCCGGAAGCGTCGAGTTCCGGGTCGTGGCGCGGGGTTTTTTGGGGCGATGAGAATGGCGACGGGCGGCTCGATTTTGTAATGACGCGCACGAATGCCACCGGGCAGGCGAGCCCGCGCGTGTATTTGCAAAATGCGGATCACACTTTTACGGAACAGGACCGCGGACTGACGGGCGAGGCGGTTGGGTGGGTGGATTTGGATAACGATGGGCGGCTGGATATTTTGGTTTATTCCACGGCGTCGCCAGCGGGCACTGGGGTTTATTGGCGCGAAGAGGATGGAAGCTACACGCGCGGTTTCGTGGGCGCGGGACGTTTTTCGGGCGCAGCGGATTTGGACAGCGACGGAGATGTTGACTTGGTCCTGAGCAGCTCGACCTCATTTTTTCCGACCGCACCGGCCGGTCGCGGTGTGTTGTTTCGAAATGACGGAGGGCGTCATTTTGCAGACAGCGGGTTGCGCGGCGGATTCGATTTTATCGCGGATTTGAATGGAGATGGGCGGTTGGATTTGTTGGGCGCGGAAACGTCGCCGCAAACGGATCCGCGAACGTTCCCGGGGCAATCGACGGTGACGGTGGCGCATTTGAATTTGGGGGGATTGATGTTCGAGGAGAGCCCCGCAGCGGGGGATTCGTCCGCGTATCAAATTATGGCGGTGGCGGATTTTAACGGGGATGGATCGCCGGATGTGCTTTCTTTTACGACGTCGAATGTGAGCGGCTCTGCGCCGGTCCTTTATCTGAATCTGGACGGAAGTTACACGCGCGCCACGACGACGTTCACCTCGAACGCGAACGATATTTATTGGGCGGCCGCCGCCGATTTCGACAACGATGGCGATGTGGACGTGATCGTTGGCCCGCGCGCGCAGACGCCGGAGCGTTTGATGCGCAACAGTACGAATCAAGCGCCGGCTATTTTAGCGCCGCGCAATTTGGCGAGCGTGGTCCGGCGGGATCGCGTGGATTTTTCATGGGAAGGAACAAGCGCGCACGCGACTTCGTTTAACTTGCGCGTGGGCACGACGCCGGGCGGGAACGAGGTGGTGAGTTCGGAATCTTTGGCGAACGGGAAACGCATGTTGCCGCGCATGGGCAACGTCGGCGCGGGCCATTCGTGGCATGTCAACGGCTTGAAACCGGGGACGTATTTTTGGAGCGTGCAGGCGGTGGATTGGAGTTATCGCGGCTCGGAGTTCGCGACGGAACAATCGTTCACGGTGGGCGATCCCGGTCCCCTGCCCGCGCCGCCGACCATTTCGAAGATCGAGAATTTATTTACGGATGAGGATACGCCGATCGAGGTTGGGTTCGTCGTGGGATCGGGCAACGAGTTGGTCGTCACGGCGGAATCGAATAACCTGAATTTGATTTCTCCCATCGGCATTTCCCTCTCAGGCGCGGGCGCGAATCGGGTGGTGCGAATTGTGCCGGAGGCTGATCAAAGCGGATTGGCGACAGTGACGTTGCGCGTGACGGATATTTTTGGGCAATCGAGCACGGCTAGTTTCTACGTGACGGTCTTCCCGGTGAACGATCCGCCGGAGTTTTCGGAAATTCCGAATCAAACGGTTTATGCGGGCGCGCCGGATTTGGTCATTCCGTTTTCGGTGTCCGACCTGGAAACGAATTTCAGCGGGCACACCCCGTCCGGTTTCCCAATTACGGTCGCGTCATCGGATACGAATCTGGTCCCGAATTCTTCGTTGCGGGTTTCTCTTCCCGCGATTTTTTTCCCGATCAATTCGGCGGATTCGCGATCGCTGAGCATTCACCTGCCCGCGAACAAATTCGGTTCGACGACGATCACTTTGACGACGACGGATGGGACCGCGACGGCCACCCGCAGTTTTGTGTTGGCAATCGAACCGCCGCTGTTCAAGGACCTGGGGGTGCGTCTTGGGCCGGAGAACGCATCGATGACCCCGCTGGCGATCGCGGATTTCGACAACGATGGGCGCATGGATGTGCTGGCGTCGTCGGGACTGACGACCTGGGTTTTTCTGAACACAACGAACGGATTCGTGCAAAGCAGCAACACCCTGGCGACAGGCTATACATTGACCACGCTGGGCGATTTCAATCGCGACAATTATGTCGATGTTCTTTCGGTGGGGCAGGATGACGTGATTTTGTATCTGAACCAAAAAGGAACGAATTTCACGGCCACTCACTTTTCGGGTCTGACGAAGTTTTCATCGGCGCACGTCGAAGCGGCCGACCTGGATAATGATGGCGATTTGGACTTGTTCATCGTTGGAACCTTCACCGATTTGACGACGCCGTTGACCCGCGTCTATCTGAACGATAACGGCGCGTTTCGCACCGTGACAGCGCCGCTGCCGGGAATTTTCGGCAATTTCGCGCTGATCGACACGGATCAGGACGGCTGGCTGGATGTGGTGTTCGCCGGTTCGACGGCGACCTACGCGGCGACGAACGGAATCATGCGCGGCGTGGGCGGCGGGCGCTTCGTGTATCAAGCGGGATCGAAGTCGATTGTCCCTGCGTCGTTCAATCGCATCCAGGATTTTAACGCGGATGGCGCGCTGGATATTTGGACCTCCGGACCGACGGCGCAAACCCAATATTCGCCGCAGTTTTATCGATTTGGAAATGGAGTGTTGCAATTCGAGGCGCAGTTGCCGCAACCGACGAACGCGCCGTATCTCTCCTTCTACGGCGATCTCGATAACGACGGTTTGCCCGAGTGGGTTTTCACCAGTCAATACTCCGGATCGGGCACGCCGGCGCCGCGGTTCGTGCTGATGCACAACGACGGGGATTACAAATTCACTTCGCTGGGGAATCCGTTTTTTGCCTTTGGCACGGGGGGACATTTGATCGGCGATCTGAACAACGATGACACACCCGATGTGATCGGCGCGCCGACGAATGGGATCGGTTTGATGATATTGACGAACACGTTAACCCGCGTGAATGCGCAGCCAGGCGTGCCGCGCAATTTGCGCGCGGAACGAATCGGCGACGCGCTGAAGTTTTCGTGGGATGCGCCGACCGATTTGGACCAGTTGGCGGGCCTGACTTACAACGTGCGCATTGGTTCGACGCCGGGCGGGTTCGATGTGGTTTCACCGCTGAGTTTGCCGAACGGAAAACGCCTTGTGCAAGCCGCCGGGAATGCGGGGTATCGTCCGAGCTTTGTGCTGACGAATTTGACGAAGGCGAAATATTATTGGTCGGTCCAGGCGGTGGACAACGATTGCACGGGCGGCTCGTTCGCGGCCGAACAAACGGTGGGATTCAATCTGCCCGGCAATCTTCCGCCGACGGTGATATTCGCGCCCAGCGAATATAGCGCGCGCGCGGATGTGCAGGGAACGGTGACGTTGACGCTGGGCGACGACACGACATCGGTCGGTGAGATTCAATTGCGCGTGTTCGCGACTGACCCGGGTTTGTTGGCGCTCACGAACATTACCGTGACGGGCACAGGCGCTTTCAGGACGGTGAAATTCAAACCGCCGGTGGGTAAATTCGGGCAAACCGAATTGGTGGCGCTCGCGACGGATAGCGCCGGCGCGACTTCAACCAACAAAATGTCGCTGACGTTTTGGAATCCGATAGCCGGTCAGTTCACGGCCTTGCGAACCGATTCGGGCGTGCAGATCACGTTGAGAGCTGACGCCAATCGCGACTATGTCGTCGAGGTGTCAGACGATTTGAAAATATGGACCGACGTGGGAATTTTCAACGATCCCGCAGGACAAATTGTAGTCCAGGCGCCCTTCAACGCGGATGAGACAGCGCGTTTTTATCGGGCTCGAGTGAAGTGAGGTTCGTTAAAAATTGTATTGGTCGATGTTGGATTTGTCGAAGATGAAGGGTTTGCCGAGGAGGAGGTTGTCGCCCTCGATGGTGATTTCGCCGAGTTTGCGGGAGGTGAATTTTTTGGCGCCTTTCTGGAGTTCGCCGCGCGCGACGGCGGCGGCGGCTTCGATGGTGAGGTAACCGAGGTCCACGGTTTTCCAAAGGATGACGTCCTGCGTGATGCCGCCCATGACGTAGGCTTTGTTTTCGCTGGGGAGGCCGAGGCCGATGACTTTGACTTTCTCGAATTTGCCCGCTTGCTTGACGGCTTCGGCCGCTCCCGGAACAGCGGGGGAACAGATGGCCATGATGAGTTTGAGATTGGGATAGGCGCTCATGAGGGTGGTGGCCTCGGCTTGCGCTTTGTCTTTCAAATCGTCGCAGGGACGAAGCGCGACCATGGTCATTTTGGGATGTTTCTCGCGGCGGCGGAGTTCGATTTTTTCCTGCCAGGCAATCATGTTGGCGGCGGTGAGGCTGGCGGTGATGATGGCGAATTCGCCCTCTTCGTTGCAGAGGCGGCCGGCTTCATCCATGAGCGTGTTGCCAATGCCTTCGGGGGTCGCCTGGTTGACGAAAAACATGCGTGCGTCCGGGCGCGCGTCGGCGTCGTATGTGATGACTTTGATGCCTTTGTCCTGCGCTTTCTTTAAGGCGGTGGAAATGCCATCGCGATTTTCGCAGGCGACGGCAATGACATCGACGCCGAGGGTGATCCAATTTTCGATGATCTCATTTTGCTTGGCGGGATCGGGCGTGGTGGGGCCGTCGTAAATCAGTTCGACGCCCAAATCTTTGGCGGCCTGGTCAGCGCCTTGTTTGCAGGAAACAAAATAGCCGTTGCCTTTGCTCTTGGGCATGAACGCGACGGTTATTTTTTTGTTGGAACCGGCGACCGACGCGGGCGCCGGCGATTTGCCGCAACCGAATGTCAGCGCGACGACCAGAATCGAGATGAATGAAGCGATGCGTTTCATTGTTTGTTAGTGGAGGGAAATGTGTCGCCGGGCGCGCCACGCGGCAAGATGTTTTGGGAGGGTTCCTAGCGCAAGAGCGGAGAGGAGAAGCGCGCCGGTGAGGACCCCGGAGAGTTCGCTGGCGATGTTCATGACGGCGGGGACGCGCGTCAAACCGTTGTTCAATACGGCGAGAGCGGCGACGCCGAGCATGGCGCCGTGAACGGAGCCGATGCCGCCGAAGATGCTGGTTCCGCCCAGGACGACGGCGGTGATGGCGAGCAATTCGTAACCGTAACCGGCGTCGGCTTTCGCCGTGCCGAGGCGCGCGGTGTAAGTGAGGGAGGCAATGCCCGCGACGAGGCCGGCGAGGACGTAACAGAAAAGGATCCGGCGTTCGACGGGCAGGCCGGCGTAACGCGCGCCTTCGGAAGAGAAGCCGATCGCGCGAAAGGAGCGGCCCAAGACGGTGCGATGAACGATGAGCCAAATCAGAATCGCGACGGCGAGGAGAATCCAGGCTTGGGTGGGGACGCCGAGGATTTGGCCCGAGCCGAGGAAGAGAAAGGATTCGGGAAAGTTGGTGAAGGCATCGACGCCGCGCGTGATGGCTTCGGCGAGGCCGCGAAAAAGGGAGAAGGTTCCGAGCGTGACGATGAGGGGCGGGAGGCGAAGTTGGGTGATGAGAGCGCCATTTAATAAACCGCACGCGCCGCCGACGAGGATGGCGCCGATGGCGGCGGCCCACGGTGGAAGGCCGGCGTCGCGCCAGAGTTTTCCGAAGAGGATCGCACAAAGACCGAGGGTCGAGCCGATGGATAAATCGATACCGCCGGTGAGAATGATGGGCGTCATCACGAGGGCGAGGAGGCCGATTTCGACCGAGTGACGAACGATGTTGAAGAGGTTGTCGATCGTGGCGAAGCGGCGGCCGGTGGCGTTGAAAAAAAGAAATTCCGCGATCAACAGCGTGACGAGAATGGCTTCGTGGCTTTTTAGCTTCTTAATCAAAGAGGCCTTTCCGCGCGCTGCTGCGCAGGCCGTCGGCGACGACCGCGAGGAGGATGATGGCGCCTTGAATGGCTTTTTCCCAATAGGGTTTGACGCCGGCGTAAGTGAGCGCGGGACCGATGCAGACGAGGAGGAGAAGGCCGATGAGAACGCCCCAAAGCTTGCCGCGTCCGCCGGAAACGGCGACGCCGCCGACGACTGCGGCGGCGATGGCTTCGAGTTCGAGGCCGCGTCCGCTGTTGGGATCGACCTGCGGGGATTGGGCCATGTTGAGCACGGCGGCGAGGCCGGCGAGCGCGCCCATTAAAACGAAAACGGCAAAGGTAATCGCACGCGGACGAATGCCGGCGAGGCGGGCGGCTTCGGCATCGGAACCGACCGCGTAAATGAAACGTCCGGCGGCGAGATGTTTTGTGGCGAAAGCGAGCACGACCAGAACGGCGAGAGCAACGGCGCAGATGAACGATTGGCCGGGCTTCATGGCGAGACCGAACCATTGCGCGCCTTCGGGGAGGTTGATGAAGACGCCTTGTTGGGCGAGGCGCAGGGCTTCGCGCAACGTAACCATGGTGGCGAGCGTGACGACGATGCTCGGCAAGCCAAGTCCGGCGACGAGGGCGCCGTTGATGGCGCCGCCGATCGCGCCGATTCCAATGGCGGCGGCGATCGCGAAGGCGAACGGGATTTTCGCGGCGGCCAGCAAACCGGCGCACGTTCCACACACGGCGAAGAGCGAGCCGATGGAGATGTCGATTTGACGCGAGATAATGATGAGGGCGGCGCCGCACGCGAGAATCAATTTGGGCGCGGCGGCGGTGAGGCGGGAGAGGAGCGGTTGCGGTTCGTAGAAGTTTGGCGTGAAAAGCGCGAGGACAAGCAGCATCAACAGCAGCGCGGCGAGAACGGAGAGTTCGCGGAAGTGGCGTTTCATGCGCGCGCTCCGAGGGCTGCGGACATGACGGCGGGCGCGGCGGATTTTCCGGGCAGCGCGGCGGCGATGGTTCCGTTACGCATTACGACGATGCGATCGCTCATGCCGAGGGCTTCGGGCAGGTCGCTCGAAATCATGAGGACCGCGATTCCGCGCGCGGCGAGGTGGCGAATGATTTTGTGAATTTCCGCTTTGGCGCCGACATCCACGCCCTGGGTTGGTTCGTCGAGAATTAGGATTTTCGGATCGGTTTCGAGCCAGCGCGCGAGAGAAACTTTTTGTTGATTGCCGCCGGAGAGCGAACCGGCGGGGGCGTCGATGCCGTCGGTTTTAATGCTGAGATCGGTTACGAATTTTTGAGCGGCGACGCGTTCGCGGTCTAAGTTGAGCCAGGAATTCGCAAAAAGTTTTCGATGCGAAGCCATCGTGATATTGGCGGCGACGGGCAGTTCCAGAATGACGCCATGTCGCCGCCGGTCTTCGGGCACGTAAGCAATGCCGTGGGCGATCGCTTCCTGGGGCGAACGAATTTCCACAAGGTTGCCCGCAATGTGGATTTCGCCGGAGTCAGCGGGCGTAATGCCGAAGAGGACGCGCGCCAGTTCGGTGCGACCGGCGCCGACGAGACCGGCGAGGCCGACCACTTCGCCGGCGCGGAGGTCGAGAGAAATGTTTTTAATTCCGCCCGCGGCGCAGTTTAGGTTGCGCACGGAAAGGACCACGTCGCCGGGAGCGCTTTGGGATTCGGGATAGATTTGGGAAATTTCGCGGCCGACCATCAGGCGAATCAGATGCGCTTCGTCGATTTCGCCGACTGGATGCGACGAGACGCTTTCGCCATCGCGCAAAACGGTGACGCGATCCGCGAGGGCGAAAATTTCCTCGAGGCGATGCGAAATGTAAATGACGCCGACACCGCTTTGGCGAAGGTCGCGCGCGACGGCGAAGAGGAGATGTTGCTCCTTTTGCGTGAGCGAGGCGGTGGGTTCGTCCATGATGACGATGCGCGCGCCGGCTCCGATGGCGCAGGCGATTTCGACGAGTTGCTGCTCCGGCATCGAAAGAGAACGGACTTCGCTCTCGGGCGAAATGTCGGCGCCGATGCGATTCAGCAAATCGGCGGCGCGCGCGCGGCGTTCGTTCCATTTCACACGCTGAAAAAGCCCGAGATTTTCGAGGCGCAGGCCGATGTTTTCGGCGACCGTTAGATCGGGAAAGAGCGCGGGCTGTTGATAAATGCAGGCGATGCCGAGACGGTGCGCGAGAGCGGGCGTGAGGCGTTCGACGATTTGGCCACTGATACGGATCGAACCTGAGTTCGGCGAATGCGCGCCGGCGATGACTTTAATCAACGTGGATTTGCCAGCGCCGTTTTCGCCGAGCAGCGCGTGGATTTCGCCCGCTTTCAATTCGAACGAAACGCCTTTCAACGCGCGCACCGCGCCAAAATGCTTCGTCACCGATTCGAGTTGAAGCAACGTCTCGGCCATCGAATCAAACGCGTTTGTTGAGGACTTCCGTTTCGTGAATGCAAATTTCGCGAAGCCACGCATCGCCGAGCGGGGCGCCTTCGCGCGCGCAATACTCGTCCCAGACCGCGCCGAACGGCAGCCCACGCGCTTCTTCCTGCACCGCCAGCCGCACGGTGTTATCGCCGAATTGTTCGGCGCGCTTTATTTCGGGAGGTTCGAGAAGAGCCATTAGCAGCGCGCGCAGGACGTTGCGGGCGCCAATGACCCAGGCCGCGATGCGATTGATGCTCGCGTCGAAATAGTCGAGGCCGATGTGGACGCGGTCGGTGTAATCGTTGGCGACGATTTCGCGCGCGATGGCCTGGAGATCGTCGGTGAGCGTGACGACGTGATCGCTGTCCCAACGCACGCCGCGGCTGACGTGCAGCAAAATTTCCGGAACATATTGCAGGACGCTGCTGATTTTGTCGCTGATCGTTTCGGTGGGATGAAAATGGCCGGCGTCCAGGCAGAGCAATTTTTTGCGCGTGATCGCGTAACCCAAATAAAATTCGTGCGAGCCAACGGTGCAACTCTCGGCGCCGATGCCGAATAGCTTCGGTTCGACCGCATCGAGGTTGTATTTGGCGAGCAGCGTCTTTTTGAAAACGGCGTCGAGCGACGCGAGCAGGCGTTCGCGGGCGCCTTTGCGGTCGGCGGGCGTGTCCTTGAAGCCATCGGGAACCCAGAGATTCGTGATGCAGGTTTGGCCGAGGGATTTGCCAATCACGGCGCCGATTTCGCGCGCGCGGCGGCAATGTTCGATCCAGAAATCGCGAATGCCCTCGTCGCGATGCGCGAGCGTGAAGCCATCGGCCGCGTGCGGATGCGCGAAACACGTTTGATTGAAATCGAGCGCGATGCCGAGTTGTTTCGCCCAATCGATCCAGCCCGAAAAATGTTTGGCTTCGATCTGGTCGCGGTCGATTTTGGCGCCGTCGAATTCGCCGTAGGAGGCGTGCAGACTGAAGCGATGCCGGCCGGGAACCATCCGCAGCGCCGTTTCGAAATCCGCGCGCAATTCGTCGGGCGTGCGCGCGCGCCCGGGATAATTTCCCGTCACGGCGATGCCGCCGCTCAGCGCGTTGGTGTTGGTTTCGAAGCCCCGGACGTCGTCCCCCTGCCAGCATTGCAGCGAGATGGGAATGGTCCGCAACTTCGCGAGCGCGGCGTCAACATCGACCTGGTAAGCGCCGTAGCGTTCGCGCGCGTAGGCAAAGCCGCGATCGATGAATTTGGATTTTTTGGCGCGGGACGGCATGGGCGGATGTTGCAAAATCGCGCGGCCCGCCGCCAGCGTAAGTTAGCCTTCGATCAAGGTTTCCACCGCGGTCCCGGCGCCGGTGTTTTTCAAAAAGCGCGCGAGGTAAATGGCCGCCATGCCGCACGAAACGGAAATCACGCCGACCCAACCGAAGCGGGTGATGTGGCCATTGGCCTGGCCGATGATGAGTCCGCTGACCCACGCCGCGAGGCCGGAGGAAAGCTGTTGCACGGAGGAATTGAGGCTCATGAAACCGCCGCGATGGCGCGGTTCGATGCTCGAGGTCAACATGGCCATGGCGGGAACCACGCGGCCCGAGGATGCGACCATGACGATGGTTGAGACGAGCAGGGCGAGCGCAAGCGGCACGGGAGGAAGATTGGTGATCAAGAGCGCTGGAATCATCGATGAAAAGGTCATGATGGTGAAGACGCGGCGTTTGCCCACGCGATCGGCCCAGCGCCCGATGAGATTCAAACTGACGAGCGTGGAAACGCCGCCACACAAATAGACCCAGGGCAATTGCGCTTCGCTGACACCGACGTTTTTGACGAGGTAACTGGCGAGAAATGGAAACACAACGAAGCCGGTGCACATCAAGAAGGCCATGAAGAGCAGGGCAAGTTGGTGGTCGCGTTGCTTGAGGATGGCGGTCATGCGTTGCCATGAACTTTCCTGGCGGAAGCGATCGATGTGGCCGCGCAACGACGGAAAGACAAGGCCGATCATGAGTTGCACGAGAAGGCAGAGTGCGGTCAGGGCGTAAAACGGAACGTGCCAGTCAATTTTGTTCGCGAGATAAATTCCCGCCGGGACGCCGCAAATCGAAGAGATTGAAAAGGAGGACATGACAATGCCCATCGCGCGGCCGCGGCGTTCTTCGGGAATCACATCGCCAATGATGGCCATGACGAGGCCCATGGTGACGCCGCCAAATGCGCCCGCCACGACGCGCGCGGCGACGAGCGCCCAGTATGTCGGAGCGATGGCGCAAAAAAATGTTCCGAGCGTGAAGCCGCCGTAAAGAACCATCAGGGCGCGTTTGCGATCGAAGCGATCCACGAAAAAGCCCGCGATGATGCCGGCGATGCCCGCGCTGATGGCGTAGGCCGAAACGATCAGGCCGAACTGCGCGGGATTGATGGCGAAGACGCGCATGTATTGCGGGCCGAGCGGCATGATGATCATGAAATCGAGCACCGCGGTGAATTGAATCGCGGCGAGAACGGCGAGCAGCCAGCCCTCGTGAATCGGTTTGGACGTATGGTCTTGAGTCATTCCTTCGCGCTCACCTTACCGCACTTCGAACTGGCACACCAGCGCGCGCGCGCGGACCGGATTCGGCACATACGCCACGAAGCCGCGAAAATAACTCATCTGCCCTTTGTTGACGACGCGCACGGTGAAAGTCGTCGGGTCGGGCGAACCGTGATTGGCGAAGTGAACGACTTCGACGCGATACGTTCCCTTCGGCGCGCCGCGTTCGGGCCAATAAACATTTTCAACCGGGCGCCACGTGAGTTTGGCCGCGTTCATATCGACATCGAGCAACCCGCCCGACAGCGAATTGCGATGGCCGTAATAAATTTCTTCGCCAGATGGATCGATCACATGCAAATCGAGGTCATTCAGATTCTTCCATTCGAGCGAAACCTGCACGTCGCCCGAGCGCGCGCCGGCTTGCTTCAAACGTTCGCTGAAATCGTCGAGCAACAACGTCGAGGCGCGACTGCTGTTGGTGGCGTTATTCATGTTCGTCATGCCGCCGGCGTTCTCGCCAGTCGAACGGCCCGTGCGCATTTCGCTTCCGCTGGGCATTTCGACACTATTGCGGTTCGCGTTCCCAGGATTGCCGCCGCCGGAATTATCATTCGTCTTTGGGCCGTCGCGGGAATTGCCAACGCGCCCCATCGGTTCATCGGTCCCTGCCGCGCCGGGACGAACCTCTTCGCCGGGCTTGCGCACGCCGAGGCGATCTGGCAAACGACCGATCGGCGCGTTCGTCACCGGTTGACCGTCGGTCCCTTGCGCATC
>Ga0070686_100001113_pt1 | contig 15448 bp, 24 predicted proteins | sample KBSS23LmetaG_FD_65654 | JGI IMG/M metagenome (GOLD analysis project Ga0070686, IMG submission 65654) | Switchgrass rhizosphere microbial communities from Kellogg Biological Station, Michigan, USA - KBS S2-3L metaG | ecosystem: Host-associated > Plants > Roots > Rhizosphere ... | reverse complement strand
ACCTGAATGAAGAAGGATCACGAGCGGGCCCATCATGCCGGCCACCATATGCACGCGAAACCAGCCGCGTGGCCATCGACGATTTTGACTTGCACGTTTCTTGATTGGATAGACGAAGACCAACAGCGTAATTCCCAACCCCAGCCAACCCATAAGATGTCCTTGTTTGGTGTGCGCAAAGGGCGAAGGTTTTCCGCTGCTGAGAAAGGCCTCGACCCACCATCCGGCGGCGACCGCCACAGTCATGACAATGACGATGGTCAGAAGGCGGATGCACACGGGAGTCATCTCAATACTTCTCCACTCCCTTGCTTCCTCCGGCATGACAACGAAGGCAATCAGCAAATCGGCCCGGCCCGTGAATGCCCTTCGCTTTCTCACGAAGCGCTCTCACAAGGTCATTATCTAGTGGTTTTGTGATCAGAACACCGCTCTTTCCGATACCGTGGCAATCCTTGCACGAGCGAGCCCCTGTCGCTCGAAAAATCAGATCACTATGAGGATTCGATACGTGGTCTTCGGTGTCGAGAATGTTAAGCGGCCTTCCCGTTTCTGGTCCAGGCACCACTCCAGACACAGTGGGAGCGGTCTTAAAGGAGAACACCCCTGTTAGCAGTAGTACGCAAAGCATCACGCGTCGCCCCTCACCCATCATGTCAACAACCTTATGCTGAACAGAGCCTTATTATTGATCGATACGCTTGGTTTGCCCGGCAAGCATACGCCGCACAGGCGCTCTAAATCGAGATGTACGAAGCGATCCCTCAGAGGCTCCGGCTCCGGCCTCGATGGTTGGGTTGACCCGGCACGATCTCGCCTCTCCGCATTCCCGCCTCGTCACCGCTCCCCGCACTCACCCCGCGATAGATCCCGCCCGCGTGAAAACGTAGAATGTCCCGGTCTCTTCGACCGAGGTCAGACAGAGGAGTGGCCCATGACTCTGGAAAGCATGTCTGAAGACGAAATCCTACGCGTCGCTAATCCGATCATGGACAATCTCATGGAGGCTTCAACTGCCATCGATCATGAGCGCCACATCCGAGATTTCAGCGACCGAATGAAGGCGATTGTGACCAAGGAATACCTTCAGAAGGTCTGTGAGAAGTATCAAAAGGAAAAAGGCTATTTCTCCAGGCGAGAGCCGGTCGCCGTCTTCAAACGTCCGGGCGCAGCGGCAATCATCTGGAGACAATGGTTCACCAGCGCGCCTGGTGAATTCGTTGCCGAGATGGTCCTGATCGAAAAGGACGGCAGATTCCTCGTCGATCACGCAATGGTCTTCTAAGACTAGCGGCTGAAGTTACCAACCATTTCCCGTCGCATGGCGGGCCCGGCTATTCCGTCCCTCTCCCTTCATACCTGATAGGAACTGACGGAACCCGGGGTTCTGGAATAGGCCTCCTCCTCGATGGACCAGCACGACGCTTCCTTGAGCATCCAATAGCACGTACGTTGGAGTGGCGTTGACCTTGAACGCCTGGGCTGCCCAGCGATCCTCATCGTACGCTGTTGGGTAGACGAACGTTCCCGATCGCTGTTTGACGAATTGCTCGACGTTTGTTCTGGTATCAGCGAATCCGATCGAGACGACACCGAGCTTTTCCGGCTTGTCTCGCTGATAAAACTCAGTCAGCAGCGTTAGTTCACGCTGACACACGTTGCACCAGGGCGCCCAGAAGACGAGTAGCATCGGCCGGCCTTTCGTCGACACATGACTGTAGGACTCGCCCGCGAACGTAATCAATTCGAAGCCCGGAGCTGGCGCGCCGGCTGTCACTGCATGCAACGTCGTCGCGCTCCCAACCGCGATGAGGCACACGGCCATTGCCACGATGATGAGGCGCATGATTCCCTCCTCGTCATGGCTTAATGTAGAGATAGCCTTGCTGCTGAAGATCGGCAATACGCTTCACCGCCACCGGATGCAGCGTGGCGACAAACCCCTTTGCCAGATTGTCGATTGTCTTGCCGAAGGCCTTCATCGATACCTGGCACATCTCAGCCTTCACGCCCTTTTCGATAATTTGATCGAACCGCTTCGTCATTTCCGCATCCATCTTATCCTTTTCGAACAACTCGAGGGCGGGCCCATGGACGACCAGTTCAACCTCGATCTTGTCTGGCCCGCCTTCGGCCTCGATGTGCTTATTGATGAGGGCCAGGGCGTATTTGGCCACCTCCGGATCTTTTCCATCGACGTGATAGAGCACCTTCACCTTGTCTGCTGCCGCCACCGCATGATCTGGGCCCAGAGCGAATGCCGCTGGAACAGCAATCGCACAGAGGAAGAACAGCGCCCGGATTTGGCTTGTGAGTTGAGGCATGACACCCTCCTTGGTATTAGAAACCTGGTGTAGGAACCACTCCTATGTCTACAGCCTACTGACGATGAACAACTCGCGGTAGGGCAGATCACTCCGTCCACCGAACAATTGTTCCCCTATGTCTCAGGGGCAAATGCCCCTATGGCTTGTTGTGCTGTTGAGTGAAATAGACGGCGGCTTGCGCGCGGCGGGTGACTTGCAGTTTCTGGAAGATGTTTTCGAGGTAATGCCCGACGGTCTTGTCACTCAAGTGCAACGATGCGGCAATTTCTTTATTGGTCTTTCCTTCGGCGACCAATGCCAGGACGCGTTCCTCTTGCGGCGACAACGGGTCCCGTATGTCCTGTGAGGCCGGCGCCGCAAGAGACCGCACTTTGGTGAGCACGCGCTCGGTGACGGCCGGATCCAGAATCGAGCGTCCTTGAGACACGGTTCTCACCGCCTCGATGAGCTGCTCACTACTGACTTCTTTCAAAAGGAAACCATCCGCTCCGGCGAGGATGGTGGCAAGCACGGCCTCATCGTCTGCAAAGGAGGTCAAGAACAACACGCGCGTGCCTGGATGAGCGGCTCGAATCGTGCGGCACGCGTCGATGCCGCTCCCGTCCGGAAGTCTGACGTCCATCAAGACGACATTCGGCTTGAGTGTCAATGCCTCGGCCACAGCCGCTGCCATGGTACCGGCTTCACCGACTACCTGGAAGTTCCCGGCTTCCGTGAACAAAGTCCGCAGACCGATGCGAAGGACTTCGTGATCATCCACCAAGAAGACCTTGATGGGCTTCATATCAGACCTTGACGTCATGCCGCTCCTGAGGAAGGTGACATATAATCCGTGTCCCTTGGCCGGCCCCGGATACCACTTCGAGGCGACCGCCCAGCTTCTTGATGCGCGTTTCCATATTCGTGAGTCCATGACCCTGCCGTTGAAGTGTCGCAACATCGAACCCCACCCCATCATCTTCCACGATCAGCCGAACCCACCCATCGTCGAGTTGGAGTGAGAGGGTTCCCGCATGCGCGCCCGAATGACGCAGACTATTACTCATGGCTTCCCGGGCAATGGGCAGAAGGTGTTGCACTTGGTCGGCAGTCAAGCGGTCTACGGCTGCAGAATTCAGGTCTAATCGAAACTGGCGATCCGGTGCGTTGTTCATGTCGTTGACCAGCGAGGACAGCGCCGCTTCGAGCGCGCGCCCGCTGGAGATCAGTGGCTCCAAACCGAGGATGTATCCGCGGAGATCCCGGATGACGGCGTGAAGGCCACGGCTCGCTCGTTCCAACTGCGTGGCGACCTCATGGTGGCTCGCGGCCACAAGACGTTGGCACCGCTCCACGCTGAGTCCGAGAGCGAAAAGCGACTGGATGGTGCTGTCGTGGAGGTCTTGGGCCATCCGCTCGCGTTCGTCGAACATCTGACGGAGCCGCGCCTCGCTTTGACCCAGTGTTTCCTTGGCCCGGAGCGTTTGTTCCAAAGCCGATTGCAAATCCGAAGTGACTTGAAAATATTTTCGCCCGATGTATCCCAACGCCAGCAGGCAGGCCATGAGACGTAACGCATGCCAGAACCACCATCGGTTGTCCCAAGGAATCGAGTAGATGAACACGAATTCAGCCAGACCATACAGGAGGGCCAGACTCGAGAATAGTGCTTCTTCTGCTCGGCTCGAGCGCCGATACTCCTCCAATAAACGTACCCCTGCGGCCACAAACAAGATACAGGCTACGGTTTGTGGAGCGACCGCTACGGAGGTAAATTCGCCGTTCCGGACCATTTCAGGGATGAGGTCGGGAAAAACCACGAACCACGCGCCAACCAGCAAGGCACCGGTCGCAGCCATCCACGGATGCCGGCGCTGAGCGGATGAATCGGTCCGGGCAGAGGATCTCCAGACCAACACGAACCCCAGGCTGCCGGCCAGACTGGCCAAGTTCCGAAACAAGACGAAGCCGTTGCCCGGTGGGGTGATCGCATGAAACTCTTCGAGAATGCCCATGCCGAGAAATCCCGCGGCCAGCATTCGATACTTGTCCGCGGCACCTTCATCACGAATCTGCAGTAAGACGGTAGCCGTCGCGATCGCAACCAGGCCTCCAACGGCTTCTATCGCGGAATGGAGAGGCTCATGGTGCCAGCGCCACTCAGGCCACAGCGCGTGCAAGGCGGAATTGGCGAGGAGCGCTCCGGCGCCGGTCACGGATGCGACCACATACGGCAGCAGCGATCCTTTCCGCATGTCGAACGATGGCAGATCAGTTGGCCAAAGATCAAGGCAGCCGGATCAAGGCGTGAACACTCAATTCCGGCCCGCGGCGGGCGACAAATCAGGGCCTTGCAGAATCTTACATGGACCGCAGCACATAGCTGACACCAAGCGCACAGAGGTACAGGCCGAGTCCGAAGACCGTGTGTGTCCCGAGGCTTTTCAGCCTGGCCTGTGTAGGATTGGAGGTTCGGGAGGCCGCAATGCCGAGGCCGAGCGAGGGCTGCATGAGAAAGAATGGGAACATGACAGTGCCGATACCGTACAGCAGGGCGGGAAGCAAAGTCGGTTGCACAAGCCACTCCCCAGATGCCATGGCGACGAATACAACCGCCAATACGATGCCAATCGTGTAGTGGGCGATCCAGCCGACCGTGCACTCAAACGGTCTCTGTGCCGCCGCGGCGATGTTTGCATGCGTCACCGTGCCCTGCTCCATATGGCGAAGCCAACGTCCGAGTACACAGTAGTTGAGCGAGAGAATGCCAAACGCATGCTTTAGAAATACATTCCATACGTCCATGATCAGAGTCGCGCCAATGCCCACGACAATCGCGGGAAGAACATCGGTTGCTTCCAAGTTCATGATCTATCTCGATGAAAACGCTCCTGCGCTAACCTCTGTTTCTTCACTCCCCCAACATGCGACCGAGAGTCTTCTCGAGGATCTCTTATTCCGCGTTCGGTTAGGCAGGAATGGCCTGCTTCAGAAAGTCACGCACGAGTTTGGCAATTTCCAACGGCTTTTCAATCCCCACGAGATGGCTGGCGTCATCGATAATTTTCAATTCGGCGCCCGCAATTTGCGAGGCGATAAAGTCAGCTTGTGCAGGTGTCGCTGCTGGATCCTCGCGTCCTGCAATGACAAGTGTCCGGGTCTTGATCCTGTGAATTTCGCTGCCAATGTCCGACCGATTGAATGCCGCCAGTGCTGCGGCAAACATTCCCCTGGCGTCTTTCGTGCCGACGAGCTCGGCTCTGCATTGTTTTATCAGCTCTGGCCGGTCTCGATACGTCTTAGCGGCGAAGAACAACTTCATCGCAGCATCGGCGATATCCTCGCGATCCCCGTCGCGAAACATTTTCCAGAGGTGCAGAGTCGCCGCTTTAATCGTGGAAGGATCACGCTGGGCACTCGTCGCCATAAGCACGAGGGAATCGAGGACTTCGGGATGCGCAAGCGACAGACGCATCCCGATCATTCCGCCGATCGAACATCCGAACCACACGACTTTTGTCAGGCCTAGCGTTCGCATCAAAAGATGAAAGTCGTCCGTCATGCCTTCAAGCGTCATAGCCTCACGATATTCGCTGGCACCATGACCGTGGAGATCGGGTAGCACGAGGTGATACTCCTTCGCGAGTTCTGTGAGCAGCTCACTGAAAGTGTCGGCGCGCCAAAGTAGTGAAGAGGCAAACACAATCGTTTGGTTATCCCGGTTGCCTAACTCTCGATAACGAAGCGCAACATCGTTAATGAGAATGATCGGCATAGTGACCTCTCCCCAAGCGAAACAGAGTTTTTACGATGATTCGTGCGTGACACTACCGGGAAGGTTGCTAGGATTCAAGTCATCAGGCAAAACAAGAGGTAGAAGGAACACCGCGAGAGACCCCGCTCACGTACACCGTTTCCAGGCTTGCTCTTCGTGATGCAACCCGCCTCGGCTTTGCGCTAGACTGCCGCCATCAGCCTGCATTCTCAATCGGAGGCCTAGCATGACAGAACCCCACGCCGCGTCGGTCCCGCCTCATGCCCAACTGGTGCAGATGGGCACAGCACATTGGATGTCGCATGTGCTCTACGTCGCTGCCAAATTACACCTTGCCGATCATCTTGCCAACGGGCTGACGGGAGTTGATGATCTGGCCGCTGTCACGAAGACTCACTCCGCTTCGCTCGGACGCTTCCTCCGGACCCTTGGGCATCTTGGGCTCGTGACCGAAGACGGAGCCGGCCACTTCACGCTGACGCCGCTCGGTGAGGCGCTGAAGACCGGCGCGCCGGGTTCTGCACGGGCGGCAATCCTCACGCTGGCAAGCCCATGGATCACGAACGGATGGACGCGCTTACTCGAGTCGGTCCAAACCGGAAATCCGGGACTGGACCAGACCCTCGGCATGCCTATTTTCGACTGGCTGGCACAGCACCCCGAAGAGGCATCACTCTTTAGCGAGACCATGGTGAGTTTTCATGGAGCCGAGCCGGCGGCGGTCGCAGCGGCTTACGATTTCTCCGCCATGAAGACGGTCATAGACATTGGCGGCGCGACGGGGAATCTCTTAGCCGCGGTTCTTGGTCGATATCCCGGCGTGCGCGGCATCCTGTACGATCTTCCGCATGTCGTTCGTGATGCTCCAGCTCTGCTGCAGGCTCGTGGAGTGGCTGATCGTGCAACAATCACGTCCGGCAGTTTCTTCGAGGGTGTGCCAAGCGGTGGCGACGCGTATCTGCTGTCGCACATCATTCACGATTGGTCTGAGGCGCAGTGCCTGACAATACTGGGCCACTGCCGGAGCGCCATGGCACGCTCCAGCCGCGTCCTGATCATCGAAATGGTCCTGCCGTCCGGCAATGCGCCCCACCCCGGCAAGATGCTCGACATGATGATGCTCGTCGGTCCCGGAGGTCAGGAACGGACCGAGCCAGAGTATCGCACGCTTCTCAGCAAGGCCGGGCTCCGGTTGACCAAGGTCGTGCCCACGAATTCTGCCGTAAGCATCGTGGAGGCAATGATCGCCTAATTATTAATCCGTGGAAGGAGCACAAACATAATCGGCCACGGAGGGAGAGAAGGTGTCATCAACCATTTCGCGGCGCGGGGTGGGCAGCAGCGGGAGGATCATTCCACGTCCGGCTTTGTCGCGGAAATCTATGACAGCGGTCTTATATCAGACCCTGTGAATGGGACACGCACCTAGAGTTCGGCTACTTCAGAGTTCCCTCAGAGGACGGTTTCCATCCGGAGAGCACGCAGCGGTGAGCTATTAACGGCGCGAAGGTCGGTACGTCCTCCGACACGGCCGTCATGATCTCATCGGCAAGTTTGGAGTCGTCAAAGCACTCATAGACGTCGTCGAGAAACCCCCCTCGCAACAACGGATCATGTAAAAACGCGCCTCCGTGACCAGTGGCGACTTCCAACGGGTATTCGTTCACGACGATGCGTTCGAAGCCGAGCTTGTGAAGCCACCCGCGTCCTTCCTCGGCAGACGGACGTTCTGCGACATATGCTTCAAACCGGCGCCGCTCCTTACGCAACCGCCGTAGCGCCATTTCTTGATCCACTCTCCGCCAGAGAGAATCAAACGTCCCCAGCGATGGGAAGGTCAATACGATTTGGCCACCCGGCTTCAGGTGTGCCGACAAACCCCGTAGCGTCGCGAACCGGTCAGGTCGAAAGAACATGACCGATAGATTACCGGTGATTCGATCAAAACTTGGCAGGTTCGACGGCAGCCCGCGCATATCAAGACACTCGAACCGTAACCAAGGGAGCTGTTCCCCTTGAATCGTCCTCGCACTTCTCACCTGATTCGCATTGAGATCGATACCCAATACCTGTCCGCGATGACCTACCTGCTCGGCAAGATAAAAGGCAGGAATTCCATGCCCTGAAGCCACATCCAGCACCGTCGCTCCTGGAAAGAGATGGAGTTCCTTAAGCAACGATTCGGCGAACGGCGTCGACCAGTAGTCATGCTTGGGAAGAGGCCAGGACAACACGGCAAGCCTTTCGTCATATGAACCGGCCAATGTGAGGGCCGGCTACTCACCACAAGGTACAGAGTCTATTCGGAATATGATGCACTTCCGCCTGCTTGTGATGCAACACATCACTGAAGGCCGTCTTTCAAAAGACTTGCTTTTACCGCGTGGTACGTGGCGGGGTATGAATGATCAGTGGGTAGGCTTGAGGCTTCTAGACGCCCGGAGAGGGGGTTCAGCTGCTTGTGGATGATTGACTCCAGTTCCTGAGCCGTGTAGGCTGTTTACGACGTATTGCGCTACGCTGACTGTCCTATCCTGCGCGCGTCCCCTTCCTCCCTGCGCGTGTGATTCCCCGGGTCTCCGCCGCTTTTACGCCAGAATGCGTCTCCAGCACCCTGGAGGCAAGAGGTTTGGTCTGCCATTACAAAGGAGGTTTCTCATGAATCAGGAACAGTTTGGTCAATTCTGGGAGCAACTCAAGGCACCTCTGCGAGCGAAGTGGGAAAACATCACGGATCAGGATCTTCTCGAGATACAAGGCAACCTCGCGACGTTCGCCACCATTCTGCAGAAGCGTTATGGGGAATTGCACAAGGAAGAAGTGAGCACGTGGGCGAAGCGACGCTATGCGCACTGGAGCGGCAACTATGTCGGATATCCGGATCTCAAGCCAGCCGTGTAGCCCACTTCCATAGACAGGGCACACCACTCCAGGTTCGTTGGGCCGGTTCAATAGGAGGGGGCAGCGCCATGCGAAAGATTGTCATCAACAAGAGCTATGAACAATTTTGCATCAGCCATAAAGCGTTCCTGCGTTTACGAGAACTTGGGCAACGGGAAGCACTGCAAGAGATCGACCTTGGGGCCTACTGGCCTGCTGCATCAACGCCCCAAGAACCGAAATTCAATCAATGTGGGAAACTGATCCCGCGGGACGACCAGATGCTGGCTCAGGTCGTAGAGGAACTCGGTGTGGATGCCAATGGATTTTGTGCGGAGCTGAAAGTCGTAGCGATTCCCGACGATGTCCGTTGGGAAATCAGATCCGTTGATGGGCAGGAGCAAGTGAGCGAGGTGCACCGTATCTGGACATGAGCACGCGCAGAAGCGCTGCACGGTTTTCATTCTTGTCGATGATTGAAGGAGGTGGGAAATGACGGCACCTGGACGGGTTCAGAAAACTGCACGCACGCCTCCGCGTCCTTCCGAAGATCTTACATGCAATGAAAATCAGGTTGAGGATCTGTTGTCGGAAGGGGAATCGACCGACGCCGAGCATGACGGAGTGGAGACATCCAAACGGACGCCATCGCGGAAGGTCTCTCCTTGAGAACAGCGCTCACCGATCATCCCGCGCACAGACATGACGCGCAGCCAATCCGACCTTGTGTTCCCTTCCGAGCAACCATCCGGAAGAAAGGAATCTCCCTTGGATACGAAGCCTATTGTTGTCAATAAACCGTGGACGCGATTCCCCAACGGCACCAAGGTGCGACTGTTAGAGGGCGGGCAAGAGGGAATCATTGATGGATTGACCGAACTGGTGGTGGGGCCTGGCAGAAACCCGGACGGCCGTACTCAATATCGCCTAAATGTGGGTGACGGGAGTCGTATGCTCGCCGGTCAGTGTGAGTTGACAGTGCTGACTGACAACGATGGACTGGTCCTCATCGCACGACAGACCATCGCGTATCGCCGTATCGTGACAGATCAGTTACGGGCTGAACTGACGTGCGATCGCTTTGTCGCGTCGGTCTAATGCCATCGTCTCGATGATTGAGTCCTTCGGCTCTACTAGCGTCCACGCAGTGGGATGCAACAGGACGCGACGTTTTTTCATGAAAAGTCTCTTCTTAGTGATCCTTCTGTTACTCTGTAGTGAACCGGCATATTCAGAGTGGATGTCGCTTTTCGCTACCGAAGAAGGGGCTGTATACGTTGATCGAGACACCCTGCGCCGCAAAGGAGCATTCGTGAAGACGTGGTATTTGTTCGATTTCAAAGTGGCACGAACCGTCTGGGGAGACTCGAATTTATCTACAAAGGTCCAAATAGAATTTAATTGTGCGGAATCGCGCATGCGGAAGCTGTCCTCTACTTACTTTTCAGGAAACATGGGGGGCGGAAAAGCGAACTATACCATCTCAGACCCATCCAGGTGGGCTCCAGTCGAACCCGCGAGTACCGGTGAAGCCCTGTGGAAAGTGGCGTGCGGTGCCGGGCATTGACATATCAGAGGCGGAAAACGAATCCCGCCATTACCCCTGTGGGATGTCACAGTAATCAACGATGATTGACCAAGCGCAAGCAGAGAGCCGGCTGAAGAACCGTCTCGAGCGTTGGGCGAAGTTATCCTTATTGCCTCCAGTCGGCGCGGCGCTGGTCTGGGGCATCGCGGCGACCATGCGCCAGGAGACGCGCGGCCACGAGGAGGTCGATGCCCTCTATCGGAGCGGAGGCCACATTATCCTCGCCTTCTGGCATGCCCAGCAACTCATGATTCCGACAGGGTATCGAGGTATGGGGGCGCAGGTTCTCATCAGTCAGCACGGTGACGGCGAGATCATCGCTCGCATCATTGCGCGCTTCGGTCATCAGGCGGTTCGAGGCTCGAGCACTCGAGGCGGAGCTGGTGCGCTCCGGGCGCTGATCAAGTTGGGCCGTGCCGGCCAGGATCTGGTGGTGACGCCTGATGGGCCGAAGGGGCCACGAGAGGTGGCCAAGCTCGGTGTCGTCCAGCTGGCGAAAGCCACCGGCCTTCCGATAGTCCCTTTAGCTTTTGCGTGCTCAGCAAAACAACGTTTCTCGAGCTGGGACCGCTTCATGGTCCCCTATCCCTTCTCGCGGGGTCTGTTTCTTTATGGGAAGTCGATATTCGTGTCGCGCGAAGACGACGATCTCGCGCTCGAAGCACACCGCCTGCTGCTCGAGACGGAGCTCAATCGGCTCACGGAGGAGGCTGAACGAACGGTGGCACGTACCACGGAGAACAGCACACTACACATGTAACCTCAACAATCCCCTCCTCGCGCCTCACAGCGCAAGAGACTCACACCACGCGTGGCTACGTCGCGAACACCCATTCAGTTACTTCATGCCTGCCAGAACATCAAGAAGCGCTTGATCCGCGAAATCCAGCCTGATGAGGCCCCACCGTGGAAAATCAAGATCGAAGATGACGTACACGGTCCCGGCCAGCAGGACCGCAAAGGCAAACACATGGAGCGACACATTGCGAATGTTGCTCCCAGCCATGGCATAGCCGGCCAACAGCGAGCAAACGAACGCGAGGACGACCAAGAATGTATACACCAGGACCGGCGTATGGGTGAGCATGGCGATTTTTCGACTCGTGCTGATATCAAACATCTGGTTCAGGGCCGGGACCACGACGATGGTCGCCTCCGGGGGTGAATCTTTCAGGGCGGCAACAGTCGAATTCCAAATATCTTGTTGCAGCCCCGTCGCTACTGCCTCCTTCGCGCGGAACGCATCGACGTCGGACAAGCTTTGATAGATGGCGATCCGCGCCTCGGTATATTGGCGGAACCGATCGCGCAGAGGCGCCTGTGATTGCACCGGCAGCAAGGTAAGCCGTAGGTAGGCGGTCCCGATGGCATTCGCTTCGTCCACAGTCATCTGCCGTCGAAATTCGTAGCGCGAAGCGGCACCAGAAAAAGTAAAGGCGATCATTAATCCCATCAGTCCAAAGATTGCGGCTTCGACCGCGCTCCGACGGCCGCGTGTCGCGTCCGTCTCTCCCGAGAGATTCCGAAGCCCCACACGATACCCCAACGCCAACAGGGTCAGGATGCCCATAAACAGGCCTACCACCAGCAGGACAGCAACGTTGCTATAGTTCATAGGCCTCCACGTGTTTGATTGAATATTTCGCGTTTGAGCAGGTGAAAGCTTACGCGGAACGAATTGATAAATCGAGATAGAGAAGGTAGGCATTGCCTTAAATTTGAACTTTAGCGAGCCAAAGAGCCTCCAGGAACCATTCCGCGGCTTGCGGCGGGCCGGATCGCGCCTCGCCTCCCCACTCTTCACTGCCCTCCCCGCTCATCGCACCTCACACCGCGAGAGACCAGGCCGACAATGTGCTTAAACGGTCCGCGACTGCACCCAAAGGAGTCCGATCAGACTACCTTTCCTAGCTCGGTTTTCGCAGCACTTGGCATAGTGCAGGTGTGGCCAAGCATCCGCTGAGTCTCAATCACCATGCGAGGCATGACAGGCCTCTCCTTATACCTTGTTGACAGCGGGCCTCTACTTAGTTCATTCTGAATTCTCTTCTTTCATTTCACTCCCACACACCTGCCGACGGCCTCCTGGAAGGCCCGACCGCCGACGTTGTGTTAAAGGCGGTCGGTAATGGCGGACAAGCCGTTTTCTGAATACCCTAAAGAGGTCCAGGATTACCTCCAATCCTGTGAGGACCTCCTGGCGGCCACCGCGCTGCACGGTAATTTCTCACTATCAAGAGAACAACGGGTAGTTATCGCTCATTACGCAATGGACGTCTTGACGGCATTTATTCGTTCGGGCACGCCCGCCAGGCGTACAGACTCTTGAACAACGGACGACACCGCCTTTCATACGCCAATACTAATTAGAATTGTGCTAGAACCTTCCCCGCGCGGGCTGGCCGGGCCGACTGCTTGCCATGCTTTGACCAAACACCTACCATATCCGTGTCCCGTTCATGTGAGAAATGCACATGCGGCCGTGGGTGACGAGGCGTACTACATTTATTTCAGCAACACGACGCGGGCTAGCTTGGGCTTGGGCCTCGTCGTCAAGAAAGGTACGTCGGCCTTCTAGATCCGCGTCTGCGGGTTCGACATCGACATGGCGAAGTCCGTCGCAAAGACCCTCTGTCAGACCGTCGCTGCAAAGATGTGAAAGCCTGACAAGATTTCGCGGCGCGGGGCAGACCGACTCGGTCCTCATCCCCTCACCGCTTCTCGCACCTCGCACCGCGCTAGACCCCGCCATCCCGGCATCTTTGTGGAAACCGCGCGTTCTTTTTGACGAATCGACGGTCCCGCTGGCACCCGGTGATGCACCCACCGGGCTTCCTGGGGATGTTCGCTTGGAAGAGGTACCTTATCCGCGGCGTGCTGCCTCGATTGCGGCGATGTCGATCTTTGTCATCTCCATCATCGCGTCGAAGGCGCGTTTGGCGGCGGCGGGATCCGGATCGGTGATCGCTTCCGTCAGCGCCACCGGCGTAATTTGCCAGGACAAACCCCATTTGTCCTTGCACCAGCCGCACGCACTCTCTTCGCCGCCGTTGCCGACGATCGCGTGCCAGTAACGATCGGTTTCCGCCTGGTCGGCGGTTGCGACTTGGAACGAAAACGCTTCATTGTGCTTGAACGCCGGTCCACCATTGAGTCCAAGGCAGGGAATTCCCAATACGATAAACTCGACCGTCAATACATCGCCTTGCTTGCCCGACGGAAAGTCTCCCGGTGCCGTGTACACCGCGCCAACGGAAGAATCGGGAAATGTCTTGGCATAAAACTGCGCCGCCTCCTCGGCGTCGCGATCGTACCAAAGGCAAATCCTGTTTTTTGCTGGCTTCATATCACTTCTCCATGTGATGAGCCGCCCGACGACGGAATAAATCGCAGTCGGAGATCAGCTCTGCAAATCAATTGCGCTTAATTATTATTACTGAACTCTAGTCGCTGACACCATAGCACTCGACCTCAATTTGTTGGCGCTGGAGCGTAAAAGTGTCGGATGGCTGCAATCCTAATTAACGCTCGCCCATCCTGCAGAGCCATCACATACCTATCAAACACTTCGGGGGTACAAGCCCGATACTGGCTTGTGCGATCACTATTCAGGAGCGCATCCTGAAGACCCGCCTCCTCGGCGGTCCATCCTTCACGTTCATGCTCTAGTTCCACTCGCTCTTTCTGCTCCTGGCACCACGCAATTCGAGATACGATTGATTCACCATGGTATGGCATGGAGTCCTCCCTTGCTGAAACTTGGGCCGTCTACTTCGACACTTCTAAAGCAATGCGCAAATACGGTACCAAGGATCGAAGGCCAAGTTTGCGACTTAGTGAACTTCGGATGACAATGGATGCGTTATCTTTCAATTACTTGCACTTTTAGGATCCTGCTTCCTGTGGGGAACGGGGTTAAACCTAGACAAAAACCTAGCGGGCGGAGCCTACAGATTTCGACCGGCCAGTCTCCATATCCATTCGAAACAGGCATCGGGAATCGATAGCAGAAACCATCTGGCGGCGCTGGGAGGCAGGCTTAAAGGCTGCTTGTAGAATCTCTTCGCTCAAGGTAACCTTTCGACCTTGAGTACACAGCGCATGAAAGACAAGAAACCCATTCCTACTCAGTCATTCGCATGGAACAGTCCGTTCGCTGTGCTGAAGGATGTGAGACTGCCGATCATGCCGGCCAAGCCGGATGCTCGCGATCTCGCTGATAAGACACCAGCCGCACCAAAAAGAAATCGTGGGCGGGTGGACATCCTTCGCTCGACCGCGCACCGGGGTGGCAAGACAGTGACAGTGGTCACAGGATTTGTCGGTATCAGTCAGGCCGAGAAAGAGCGGCTGGCGAAGGAAATGCAACAGGCTTGTGGCGCTGGAGGCACCGTAAAAGAAGGACGGATCGAGATCCAAGGCGATCACCGTGACCATATCGCACGTATCTTGACCAACGCGGGCTTCCGGCCTGTTTTCGCCGGTGGCTAAACCGTTTCGCAGCGCTCTGCCCTCGCGCCCAGACGCCGACGCGATGCTTTAACTATGCAGAGGCCCATGAAGGATGGTAGCTAGACCGAAGATCACTTCAAAACCGCCGCCGATCGCACCTCCAGTAATCCCGTCAGCCCACCCCTTACCAGTCTTCGGCGTTTGCGTAGAGAGAAACGGCACGGCCGAGCGACATCAAGACCCGCTGTGAAGATCTGGAAGGCAATGCAGCGTTTAGCTCTGGCTGTGTGGGGGTTCAGAGGTTTTGTCGAGTAACTCTTTGCAGTAGTGCCTGATGAAAAGCACTTCTTCTTTGGTGAGCGGGCGGCTGATGGCCATACTGGCGAGGAGGTGCTCACATGCGCTCCCGAAGGCCCCTATGTCGTCTTGTATCTTCATCGCCCTAAG
>Ga0070686_100001110_pt1 | contig 15456 bp, 6 predicted proteins | sample KBSS23LmetaG_FD_65654 | JGI IMG/M metagenome (GOLD analysis project Ga0070686, IMG submission 65654) | Switchgrass rhizosphere microbial communities from Kellogg Biological Station, Michigan, USA - KBS S2-3L metaG | ecosystem: Host-associated > Plants > Roots > Rhizosphere ... | reverse complement strand
ACCGAGCGCACCGCGCGCCGCCGCTCGACGTCGAGCGTCCTCGACTACATCACCGGTCAGGTCTCGGATCTCACCAAGCGGCTCGATCCGAGCGACAAGCAGCGGATGGAGCAGTATCTCGACGGCGTGCGCGAGATCGAGCGGCGCATCCAGAAGATCGAAGCGCGCAACATGAGCGGCGAGGCACGCGAGCTGCCGAGCGCGCCCGCCGGCGTGCCCGACTCGTTCGACGAACACGTCAAGCTGATGTTCGACCTGCAGGCGCTGGCGTTTCAGGCTGACGTCACGCGCGTGTTCTCCTTCAAGATGGGCCGCGACGCGTCGAGCCGCGTCTACCCGGAGAGCGGCAGCACCAAGGGGTTCCACCCGGCGTCACACCACGGCAACAAGCCGAGCAACATCCTCGAGTTCGCGCAGATCAACCGCTATCACGTCAGCCTGCTGCCGTACTTCCTCGAGCGCCTGCAGTCGATCCAGGACGGCGATGCGTCGCTGCTCGATCGCACGGCGATCATCTACGGCTCGCCGATGGCCGACGGCAACATCCACAACCACAAACGCTGCCCGCTGATCGTGCTCGGCGGCGCCAACGGCAAGCTGCCCGGCAACGTCCACCTCAAGGCGCCGGCCGGTACGCCGATGGCAAACGTCATGCTCGACGTGATGCACCGGGTCGGCATCGAAGGCGATCAGTTCGGCGATTCAACCGGCACGTTCTCGCTGGGATAACCACCATGCCGATTACCCGTTCGCGTGCCACCGTCTCGCTCATCTGCGCGGCCGCGCTCGTGTGGGCCGCGGCGCCGCTTGCCAGCAGCCGCGACGTGCCGCGCGGTGGCGCCGAAACCAGCGCCACTGCCGCCGCCGACGCCGCGATGGCCGGGGATGCCGCCGCGCTCCGCACGGTGGTGAAGAGCGGCGCCGACGTCAACGCGCCGCAGGGCGACGGCATGACCGCGCTGCACTGGGCCGCCGAGCACAGCGACGCCGCGGCGGCGGCGCTGCTGCTGAAGGCCGGCGCCGACCCGCGCGCGGTGACGCGCATCGGCCGGCACACGCCGCTGCACGTCGCGGCGAAATCAGGCGCCGCGGACGTCGTCCGCCTTCTCGTCGATGCCAAAGCGGACGTGCGCGCGCTGACCACGACCGGCGCGGCGCCGCTCCATTTTGCTGCCGCATCCGGTAGCCGCGACGCGGTCGCGATCCTGCTCGACGCCGGCGCCGATCCGAACCTGCGCGAGCCGCAGTGGGGCCAGACGCCGCTGATGTTCGCGGCCGCCGCGGGACGGACCGACGTCGTGCGCACGCTGCTCGCGCGCGGCGCCGATCCGCGCCTCGCCGGCAAAGTGGTGAACATCAGCGAGCGCAACCGCCAGGACAGCGCCGACAGCCGCGCCCGGAATGCGCGCGTCGCCGCGATCCAGAAGGAGCGGGCGGCGAAAGCGGCGGCTGCCGCCGCCGCGGGCAAGCCGGCTGCTGCGACCGCGGCACCGGCGGCGCGGCGGGCGCGGAACGCCGACGGCGACAACGGCGGCGAACCGGAGCCGCTCGGTTATGCCGATCTGGTCGGCGCGCAGGGCGGCCTGACCGCGCTGCTGCTCGCCGCGCGCGAAGGGCTCGAGGACACGGTCTTCGCGCTCCTCGACGGCGGCGCCGATCTCAACCAGGTCAGCGCATCGGATCACACCAGCCCGCTGCTGATCGCGACCATCAACGGCCACTTCGATCTCGCCATGCGCCTGCTGGCGCGCGGCGCCGACGTGAACATCGCCAGCGACGCCGGCGGCACGCCGCTCTACGGCGTCCTCAACATGCAATGGGCGCCGAAGGCGCGCCATCCGCAGCCGGCGAAGTACATGCAGCAGAAGACCGGCTACCTGGAACTGGCCGACGCGCTCCTCAAGGCGGGCGCCAATCCCAACGCGCGCCTGACCAAGTCGCTCTGGTACACCACCTACAACCGCGATCTGCTCGGCGTCGATCGCACCGGCGCGACGCCGTTCTGGCTCGCCGCCTACACGCTCGACATCCCGGCGATGCGGCTGCTGCTGAAGTACGGCGCCGATCCGACGATCGGCACCTCGAAGGTGGCGGAGCGCTACGAAGAAGGCGGCCCCGATCCGAGCGGCCCCGACCGGTCCGGCATTCCGCCGGCGCCGTGGAGCGGACCGGCGGTCGCGCCGATCCACGCCGCATCAGGCGTCGGCTACGGTCTCGGTTTCGCCGGCAACACCCATCGCCACGTGCCCGACGGCTGGGTGCCGGCGGTGAAATTCCTCGTCGAGGAGCTCGGCGCCGACGTCAACGCGCGCGATCACAACGGCTACACGCCGCTGCATCACGCGGCGGCGCGCGGCGACAACGACCTGATTCAGTACCTGGTCTCGAAGGGGGCGGACGTGAAAGCGGTCGCCCGCAGCGGCCAGACGACGGTCGACATGGCGAACGGGCCGGTGCAGCGCATCGAGCCGTTCCCGGAAACGATCAAGCTGCTCGAGAGCCTCGGCGCGAAGAACAACCACCGCTGCGTGGGGTGCTGAAGGCCGGGCGCGTCAGGCGGGTCAGGCGGGTCAGGCGGGTCGAAAAACGGGTGGTCCGACCTGCCTGGCCCGCCCGACCTGCCTGACCTGCGCACCCTGAAAGGGTGCGCCTACGCGAGCGCCGCGACCAGCTCGCGGATGCTCTTCATCTCCTGCACGCCTTCGATCGCGGCGAGCGCCTTGGCCATCCGCTCCGCGTTCATCGTCAACTGCGCGCAATCGGTGAATTTGGCGTGCAGTTCCTCGCGCGTGAACGGGCGATCCGGGCCGCCGCGGTATTTGTCGTCTGACGCCTGCACGAACTTCCGTCCGTCGACGCAGTCGATCTCGACCACGCTGCGGATCTTGTCGAAGCCGCGCGCTTCGATCGCCGGATCGAACACCGTCGTCACCCGCTCCATCGACTGCTGCACCGGCGCACTCGACACGAACTCGTCGGTGAACTCGCGGACGCCGGCCTTGCGCCGCAGCAGGATGCTCGAGAGCAGGAACGGAATGCAGAACTTCGCTTCGAGCTCGGTCTTCGCGGTCTTGTAGCGCAGCGGCTGCAGGATGTTCGAACCGGCGCGGAGGCGGACCGCCTTGACCTGGTCCGGCTCGAGGTCGTGTTCGGTGACGACCTTCAGCATCGCGTCCATGCTCGGGTGGCTGAGCACGCCGCACGGGTACGGTTTCACCGACACGCCCGGATCGAGGATCGACCACGGCTTGCCGAGGACGCCGATCAGCCGATCGAGATCGGCCCCGCCGCCGAGTACCTGGAAGAAGCCCCACTCGCCGTCGAGCGCATCATCGCCGCCGGTGAAGCCACGGCGCGCGAGGTCGGCCGCGAACACGCCGTTCTCGGCGGCGCGGCCGACGTGCAGCGGCTTGGTCATCGATCCGAAATTGACGCGGATGCCGGCGGCGGTGCTCGACGCGATCGCCAGCATGTGCGCGAGCGCGCGATCGTCGAGGTTCATCAGCCGGGCGGCGGCCGCGGCGGCGCCGAACGTGCCGATCGTGCCGGACGAATGGAAGCCGTTGTTGTAGTGCGCCGGATCGATCGCCTCGGCGATCTTGCATTCCACTTCGAAGCCGACGGCAAAGGCCTCGAGGAACGCGGCGCCGGAGACGTTCTGCGCTTCGCCGACGGCGAGCGCCGCGCACAGCGGCGGCAGCGTCGGATGCGTGAGCAGCCCGTAGGTGCGATCCGGCGTGGTCGACAGTTGGGTGTCGTCGAAGTCCATCGCGTGGCCGCTGGCGCCGTTGGCGAGCGCGGCGTAGGCGACCGAAGTGGTGAGGCCTGTCGCGCCGAGGACGGTTGCGTCGCGTTTGTCGGTGCCGGCGCGGACGTAGTCGCGGACGATCTCGCTGCCGCGGACCGTCGATCCCGCGAGGATGACGCCGAAGCCGTCGATCAGGCAGCGCTTCGCCTGCGCGAACACCGCCGGCGGGATCGCCGCCGCCTTCGTCTCGCGGATGAAGCGGGACGTGGCCGCAGTCGCCCCTTTGATTGCCGCCTTCTCGAGCTTCTTCGCTTTGCTCTCAGCCGCGGCAACCGTGAGCTGGCGCGATCCGACGAGTGACGCCAGGCCGGACGTCGTTGCGGCGGCGAGAAATTGCTTGCGTGTGAGCTTCATGACCGTATTTCCTGCATTGTGATGACCGTAGCGCAGCCCTTCAGGGCTGCCGCGCGGTTCGGCAGGCCTAAAGGCCTGCGCTACGGTTTGGCGGAGTCAGTATAGGACGCGGGGCGGCGCGAACCGCGCGTCGAGCGGCGACAAAACGCGACACGAAGCCCTGCCCAATGGGGCTATAGTGCCGCGCCATGACCAGAATTGGGGTGTGCGCGGGAGCACTGGCATTCGTGTGCTCGGCCGCGGCGGCGTCGGCCGATCCGCTCGTCTGCACGCTGTCGGGCTATAAGGCCGCGCCGGGCCTCACCGCCGCGGTTTCCGACAACGTGCTCACGCTCGCCTGGGACGGCGACCGCACACAGGAGGTGCGGCTGCGTCTGGGGATCGATGCCGGCGCGCCTGCAGTTCGCGAACTGGCGGTTCGGCGGAAAGGCGGCACGTGGGCCGTGCTCGCCGCCAACGCCGCGCCCGACTTCCGCATCGTCGCCGGCATGCGGCGGATGTCGAACCAGCAGTTGCAGCCGCTCAACGGGCTGAAGGTCCCGATCACGCCGGCGATCATCGCCGAGCACAAGTGGGACGCGTTCTGGGACGCGCCGCTCAACCTCGGTCCGTCGGGACGCGGCGGCAATCCGCCGCCGGCCGAGGGGATTGCCGGCCAGCCGGGGTTGCCGCGCAAGGCCGACGAGATCACGCGCGCCGCGGCCGCCTACGCCGTGAAGTCGTGCGACGTGAAGACCGACGGCGCGCGCGTCGAGGCGGCATTTTCCGGCGTCACGCTCGGACCGTTCACCGGCACGCTGCAGTTCACGATCTACAAGGGCACGAATTTGATTCGCCAGGAGATCGTCGCGAAGACCGATCGGCCGTCGGTGGCGTACAAGTACGACGCCGGACTGAAGGGGCTCGCGATTCAGAACGGATCGCGGGCGGCGTGGCGCGACATCGCCAACACCTGGCAATCGTCGTTCTTCGGCGGCGCCGTCAACCAGGCCGAGGTGCCTGTTCGCGCGAGCAATCGCGTGCTGCTGGTCGAGCGCGACAAGGCTGGCACCATTGCCGCGTTTCCGCCGCCGCACACGTTCTTCTGGGCGCGCGAGGTCGCGACCAACCTTGGCTACAACTATTACCGGAAGGACAGCGACACGGCGTTCTCGTTCGGCGTCCGCCAGGCGGAGAAGGAAGAGACGCCGGAGTACGAGCAGAACTTCGCGCTCTACAGCGCGCGTCCGGGCACGACGCAGCGCATGGCCGTGTATCTCTACCCGAGCGCTGAGCCCGCGCAGGCGACGCTCGACGCGGTGCTCGCGTTCACGCACGGCGACAAGTACAAGCCGCTGCCCGGTTACCAGGTGATGAACCACCACTATCACATGGACCTCGGGCAGCGCCTGATCCGCGCCGGCAGCCTCGACGCGGACATTCCCGATCTCGATGCGCTGCGCTCGCTCGGCCTGAACATCGTCAGCCAGATTGACTCGGTCGGTCTTGGCGGCGGCGGCGGCGGACGCGGCGCCGAGGGCGGAGGTCGTGGCAACGAAGCCGGTGGGCGCGGCAGCGAAGCCGGCCGCGGCGCAGCGCCGGCGGCTGCCGCACCGGCTGGCGGCGGGCGAGGCGGCGGCCGCCCGGATCAACTCGCGGTGACGCAGGCGTCGGTCGAAGGCGCGCGTCGCAAGTCCGACAAGGGCTTCCTCGTGATGGCCGACCAGGAGTTCTACGGCAGCCCGCTCGGTGGCCACACCGATCTGCTGTTCTCGCATCCGGTCTACTGGACGCAGGGGCGCAGCGAGGGGCAGCCGCTCGTCGAGAACGATGCGAAGTACGGCAAGGTCTACCATCTCGGCAGCGGCGACGATCTGATGGAGATGGCGAAGCGCGAGGACGTGCTGATCTCGATGCCGCATCCGCGCACCAAAGGATCGACCGGTTATCCCGACGCGGTGAAGGATCAGGCACCGTTCAAGGACCCGCACTACCAGGGCGTCGGCTTCCGCTGGGGCATGGGCGTCGATCTCTCCGAGCGCCGCCTGTGCGACTACCGGTGCCTGCCGCTGCTCGACGACATGAGCAACTGGGTCGCCGATCAGCCGATCCCGCCGAAGTACCTGCTCTCGATCAGCGAAGTGCGCTATCAGCAGCCGGGCGACGACATCTATGCGAGCTCGCCGGTCAGCTACGTGAAGCTCGACACGCTGCCGCCGGCGACCGATCCCAGCCCGGTGATCAAGGCGCTCATGCGCGGCGACTACTGGATCACGTCGGGCGAAGTGCTGATCGACGCCTACGCGGTCGAAGGCGCCGGTGCGTCGCGCTCGTTCAACGCTGAAGTCGAGTGGACGTTCCCGCTCGAGTTCGTCGAAGTGGTGTGGGGCGACGGCGTGAAGACCGATCGGCAGATCATTCCGGCCACCGATCTACCGCCGTTCGGCAAACACAAGTTCGCGATTCCGTTCAACGCCGCCGGCAAGAAGTGGGTGCGTTTTGCGGCCTGGGATTCGGCCGGCAACGGCGCAACGACGCAACCGATCAAACTCGCGCCGGCCGCACGGACAACGGCCGGCCGCTGAATAGTTGTAGCGCGAAGGCTTCAGCCGAGCGATCGCCGGCGCCGCCGCTGAACGCTCGGCTGAAGCCTTCGCGCTCCACGCAGCACGTAGGAGGCATCGATGAAAGCACCAGTCGCAACTCTGTTGCTCGCGCTCGTCGCGGCGTCGGCGTCCGCTGATCCGCTCACCTGCAATGTGAGTGGATATAAAGCGCTGCCCGGCCTGGCCGCCGCGGCGGCGGATAACGCGCTCACGGTGACGTGGGACGGCGAGAAGAACCAGGAGGTGCGGCTGCGCTTCACGGTCACCGGCGGCGTGCCGACGATTGCCGAGTTGGCGGTGCGGACGAAGGGCGGGCAGTGGAGCACGCTCGCGAGCGGCGCGACGCCTGATTACACCGTCGTGTCGGGGCTGCGCCGCGCGACCGATCAGCAGTTGAAGCCGCTCCTCGCGCTCGGCGTGAAGATCACGCCGGAGGTGCTCGACAAGATCCGGTGGGAAGCGTTCTGGGATTCGCCGCTGAACGTACCGGGCGACACCGTGGCGCATGGCGGTTCGACGCCGCCCATGGAAGGGGTCGCCGATCAGCCGGGCATGCCGCGCAAGGCCGAGGAGATCGTGCATGCGGCGGCGAGCTACCACGTCACCGGCTGCGAGGTGAAGACCAACGGCTCGCGCCTCGAGATCGCGTTTCCTGGCGTCACGCTCGGTGTCTTCGACGGCCGCCTCGAATACCAGGTCTACAAAGGCAGCAGCCTGATCCGGCAGGCGATCGTCGCCAAGACCGATCGACGCGCCGTCGCCTACAAGTACGACGCCGGCGTCAAAGGGCTCGCGATTCAGCCCAAGTCGCAGGTGCTGTGGCGCAGCAACACCTCGAACCAGTGGGTCGACTACCAGCTGGGCGGCCCGAAGACCGACAAGTACGTACCGCTGAAGACCGCGAATCGCGTCGTCGTCGCCGAGACCGGCGGCGGATCGATCGTCGCGTTCCCGCCGCCGCATAATTTTTTCTGGGCGCGCGAGACCGAGTTCAACCTTGGCTACAACTGGTACCGCAAGGACAGCGACACCTCGTACGCGATCGGCGTGCGGCAGGCGGACGGTGAAGAGGAAGCGTCGTGGGAAGGCCACGGCCCGGAAGACCGCCGTCAGAACTTCGCGCTCTACAGCGCCCGGCCGGGCACGTGGCAGCGCATGGCCGTCTACTTCTACGTGAGCGCCGAGGCGGCGCGTCCGAGCGTCCAGTCGGCGCTCGCCTACACGCGCGATGACAAGTACAAGGCGCTGCCCGGGTATCAGGTGATGGCGACGCATTTCCACACCGGGATGGTGCGGCGGCTGCAGCAACTCGGCGGCCTCGAGCAGACGATCCCCGATTTCGATCTGATGAAAGGCGCGGGCGTGAACATCTTCGCGCCGATTGACGGCGGCGGCGGTGGCGGCGCCGGCGCCGGCGATCTCGCGGTGCCGGTCGGCAATCGCGAAGCGACCGCCGCGGCCCCGCGGCGCGGCGGCGATCGACTGAAGAATCTCGAGCAGTACTACCAGGCGGCGAGGCTGCACTCCGACAAGAACTTCCTGATCCTTCCCGACGAAGAGAACACGGCTGGCAATCTCGGCGGCCACACCGACTTCGTCCTCTCGCATCCCGTCTACTGGACGACGACGCGCGCGGCGAACCAGCCGTTCGTCGAAGAGCATCCGACCTACGGCAAGGTCTATCACGTCGGCACGCCGGACGAGGCGATGGAGATGGCCAAGCGCGAGAACATGCTGGTCTTCATGCCGCACCCGCGCTCGAAAGGATCCACCGGGTATCCCGACGCGGTGAAAGACAAGGCGCATTTCCAGCACGACAACTATCGCGGCATCGGCTTCCGCTGGGGCATGGGGGTCGACGGATCGGAGACGCGGCTGTGCGATTACCGCTGCCTGACGCTGCTCGACGACATGAACAACTGGGTCGCGAACATCCCGTCGGCGCCGAAATACGCGTGGGCGATCACCGAGACGTATCAGAAAGGCCCCGGCGACGACATCTACGCCAACAACCCGGTCAACTACGTGAAGCTGGACAAAGTGCCGACGAGCGACGACTGGAGCCCGATCGTCAACGCGCTGAAAAAGGGCGACTACTTCTGGACGTCGGGCGAAGTGCTGATCCCGACCTACTCGGTCGAAGGCACCGGTGCGCGCCGGACGATTTCGGCCGACGTCGAGTGGACCTTCCCGCTCGAGTTCGTCGAGGTGGTCTGGGGCGACGGGCAGAAGACCGATCGGCAGATCATTCCGGCGACCGATCTCCCGGCGTTCGGCAAGCACAAGTTCACGATTCCGTTCGACGCGACCGGCAAGAAGTGGGTGCGGTTCGCGGCGTGGGATTCAGTCGGCAACGGCGCGTTCGTGCAGCCGATCAAGCTGACGCCGACGGCAACGTCGACGGCGGCTGGACGGTAAGAAAGTTCGCCGTAGCGCAGCCCTTTAGGGCTGCCGCGGCTATGGCAGGCCCGAAGGCCTGCGCTACGACCGGCATCGCGGCAGGAGGCGGTATCCATGAAAGTAGTCATCGCGACTGTGTTGCTCGCGCTCGTCGCCGTATCTGCGTCGGCCGATCCGCTGACGTGCAATCTGAACGGCTACAAGGCGGCTTCCGGGTTGAGCGCCAGCGCGGCCGACAACACGCTCACCGTCACGTGGGAAGGTGAGAAAGGCGCCGAGCTGCGGATGCGGTTCGGGATCGACGGCGGCGCGCCGCTGATCCGCGAGATCGCGGTGCGCAAGAACGGCGGCCGCTGGGCGACGCTCGCCGAGAACGTCGCCCCCGAGTTCCGCGTCGTCTCCGGCATGCGGCGGATGACGCAGCAGCAGCTCCGGCCCGACTCGATCGAGGCGCTCGGCGGCAAGCCGAGCGCGAAGGTGTGGGAGCTGTTCAAGAAGGACGACCCGTCCTGGGTGGACGAGGCGATCAAGGAAGGGCAGATCAAAGAGTCGGATGTCGAGCGCTGGAAGTGGGAGGCGTTCTGGGACGCGCCGCTCTACGTCGAGGGCAGCGGCAAGCGTCCGCCGTCGCACGCGACGTCGATCCCGCCGATGAACGGTCTCTTCAAGCAGAAAGGGCTGCCGCGGACGCCGGATGAAATCACGCGCGCGGCCGCCAGCTACCAGACCTCGTCGTGCGAGGTGAAGAGCAACGGCGCGCGCGTTGAGGTGACCTTCCCGGGGGTGACGCTCGGCGTGTTCGCCGGCCGCCTGCAGTTCGACGTCTTCAAGGGATCGAACCTGATTCGGCAGGTGGTGATCGCGAAGACCGATCGCGACAACGTCGCCTACAAGTACGACGCCGGCTTGAAAGGCGTGGCGATCCAGTCCGGCACGCGCGTCACCTGGCGCGATCTCGCCGGGCGCTGGCAGGAGCAGCGCTTCGGCGGCGCGGTGAACAAGGATCCGGCGACGGTGTGGACGGCGAACCGCCTGATTGCCGCCGACCTCGCCGGCGGATCGATCGCCGCCTTTCCGCCGCCGCACAGTTTCTACGGCGCGCGTGAATCGAACCAGATCCTCGGCGACAACTACTACCGCAAGGACAGCGACACGTCGTTCGCGTTCGGCATCCGCCAGGCGGAGAAGGAAGAGGATCCCGAGTTCCTGCACAACTTCGCACTGACCAGCGCGCGGCCTGGGACGTGGCAGCAGATGCCGGTGTTCCTCTACGTCAGCCCCGATCGCGCGCCGGCGGCGATCGACGCCGCCCTCGCCTTCACTCACGGCGACACCTTCGTGCCGCTCGCCGGCTACCAGGTGATGGGCTCGCACTATCACGTCGGGATGGTCAAGCGGCTGAAAGAGACCGGCAGCCTCGACAACCGTTTGAACGACGTCGAATCGGCAAAGGCGATCGGCATCAACATCTTCGGCGTCATCGACGGCGGCCGCGGCCGATCGCCGGACGCGTTCCTCGCCGGGCAGGCCGACTACTACGACGCGGCCCGTCGCCAGTCGGACAAAACGTTCCTCGTGATGCCGAACATGGAGAACACCGGCATCGAGATCGGCGGCCACCACGACCTGATGCTGTCGAAGCCGACGTTCTGGACCATCGGCCGGACCGCCGGCCAGCCGCTCGTCGAGCAGCACCCGAAATACGGCAAGGTCTATCACCTCGGAAGCCCCGCCGATCTGTTCGAGATGACGCGGCTCGAAAACGCCATCATCAACATGCCGCACCCGCGGTCGAAAGGATCGACCGGCTTCCCCGACGGCGTCAAAGAGACGCATTTCGCGCAGGCCACCTACGAAGGCGCCGGCTTCCGCTGGGGCATGGGCATCGACGGATCCGAGAAACGGCTGTGCGAGTACCGCTGCCTCGGGCTGTTCGACGAGATGACCAACTGGTATGTCGATCGGCCGATCCCGCTGAAGCACATGCAGGCGATCTCCGAGGCGCGATCGGACATCGGTGAGCGCGGCCGGCCGCCCTTCGACGCGATGTATGCGAACGGCCCGGTCAACTACGTCAAGCTCGATCGGCTGCCGACGGTCGACGACACGAGCCCGATCATCAACGCGATGAAGCGCGGCGATTACTTCGTCACCTCGGGCGAAGTGCTCATCTCGAGCTACGCCGTCGAAGGCAGCGGCAACCAGCGGACGATCAGCGCCGAGGTCGAATGGACCTTCCCGCTCGACTTCGTCGAGGTCGTATGGGGCGACGGCGAGAAGACCGATCGGCAGATCATCCCGACGACCGATCTTCCCGCCTTCGGGAAGAAGCGTTTCCAGATTCCGTTCAACGCCGCCGGCAAGAAGTGGGTCCGCTTCGCGGCGTGGGACGTGGCGACCAACGGCGCCTTCGTGCAGCCGATCAGGCTGACGAGCGCGACGACGACAACGGCAGCGAGATGAGACGTTCGCGCGACATCGTTGTGCTTTTACGGGAGGCAATCGTGCAAGGACGCATGCAGTTCGCGGCGGCTATCGCGGCGATGACTTTGATCGGCAGCGCGCTCGTCGCGGCGCGCGCGTCGGCCGATCCGTTGACGTGCAACCTGTCGGCGTACACCGCCGCGCCTGGCCTCACGGCCACGTGTACAACGACCGATGTCACGCTGACCTGGACCGGGCAGAAGACCGACCAGCTGCGTATGCGCCTGGCGATCAATGGCGGCACGCCGACGATTGCCGACATCGCGATCAGGAAACCTGGCGGCGCGTGGACCAGCATCGCCGCCAACCTCACGCCCGAGTACCGCGTCGCCTCAGGCTGGCGGCGTCTCGACCAGGAGGCGTATCCCGAGCTCAAGGAACAGTTCGGAACGGTCACCCAGGCCATCCTCGACAAGTACAAGTGGGATGCCTTCTGGGATGCGCCGCTGCGAATTCCCGGCGGTGAAGTCGCACACGGCGGCGCGACGCCGCCGCTCGAAGGCATCCCCGGCACGAACCAGCCCGGGCTGCCGCGCAAGCCTGAAGAAGTGAAGCGCGCCACCGCGACGTTCAAGGCGCAGACGGCAGACGTGAAGACCGACGGCGGCCGGATCGAGGTCTCGTTTCCCGGCGTCGACCTGGGCATCTTCGCCGGCCGGCTGCAGTACACGGTCTACAAGGGCACGAACCTGATTCGCCAGGAAGTGATCGCGAAGACCGATCAGGAGTCGGTCGCCTACAAGTACGACGCCGGCGTGAAAGGCCTCGCGCTCAAGCCGACGACGCGCGTGGCGTGGCGCGATACGGCGAACAACTGGCAGGACGCGGCGCTCGACGGCGCGGTCAACGCCAACCCTGCGGTCGCCGTCGCGGCGAACCGTCTGCTGTCGACGCAGACCGGCGCGGGATCGCTCACCGTGTTTCCGCCGCCGCACAAGTTTTTCTGGGTACGGGAAATCCCCTCGAACCTCGGCTACAACTGGTTCCGCAAGGACAGCGCATCGTCGTACTCGATCGGGATTCGCCAGGCGGACAGCGAAGCCGATCCGGCATTCTCGGGCCACGGCGCCGAAGACACGCGGCAGAATTTCGCGCTCTACAACGCGCGGCCCGGTACCTGGCAGCACATGCCGATGTACCTGCTGGTCGGCAGCGGCACCGCCCGTGCCGGCGTCGATGCGGCGCTGGCCTACACGCGCAACGACAAGTACAAGCCGCTGCCCGGCTACCTCGTGATGGCGCGCCATTTCCACACCAGCCCCGTGTCGCGCCTCCTTGGATCGGGTGCGCTCGACAACGTGCTCGACGATTTCCAGCTCGCGCGCGCGGCCGGCGTCAACGTCTACGAGCCGGTCGGTGGTGGTGGCGTCGTCCCCACCGGATCGCAGCAGTTCGGTCCGCGTCAGCCCGCCGCCGCGGCCCCCGGCGCGCCTCGAGGTCCGCAGGGCCCCGACGACGAGACACGGCTGAAGGGACAGGCGCTGTATTACGAGATGGCGAAGCTGCAGGCGCGCAAGAATTTCTTCGTGCTGCCCACCGAGGAGATCTTCAACATCGGCGGCGCGAAGGAACAACTCGGCGGCCACAACGACTTGCTGCCGTCGCACCCGGTGTACTTCATCAACCGGCGGACCGAAGGACAGCCGCTCACCACGCCGCATCCGACCTACGGCCAGGTCTATCACCTCGGCAGCCCGGCCGACTTCGTCGAGATGGCGCACCGCGAGAACATGCTGTTCTTCATGCCGCACCCGAACACGAAGAGCTCGGCCGGCTACCCCGAGTCGATCAAGGACAAGCCGTTCTTCCGCGATCCGGTCTTCGGCGGCGCCGGATTCCGCTGGGGCATGGGGCTCGACCTGTCCGAAGAGCGCCTCTGCGACTATCGCTGCCTGCCGACGTTCGATGCGATGAACAACTGGACGGCCGACCTGCCGACGCCGCCGAAATACATGACCGCGATTGCCGAGACCTACGTCAATCGCGTCGGCGACGACTTCTACGCCAACACGCCGGTCACCTATTTCAAGCCGGAAGGGCAGCTCACCGGCGACAACTGGGCGCCGATTATCAACAGCATCAAGAAGGGCAGCTTCTTCGTCACCTCGGGCGAGGTGCTGATCTCGTCCTACGACGTGCGCGGCAACGGCCGCCAGCGCACCATCGCCGCCGACGTCGAGTGGACCTTCCCGCTCGAGTTCGCCGAGGTCGTCTGGGGCGACGGCGTCAAGACCGACCGGCAGATCATTCGCGTCACCGATTTGCCGGCCTTCGGCACCCACCACTTCGAGATTCCGTTCGACACGACCGGCAAGAAGTGGGTCCGGTTCGCGGTCTGGGACTCAGCGGGAAACGGCGCGTTCGTGCAGCCGGTGAAGCTGACGCCGCGGTCGACAACGACGACGGCTGGGGCGAAGTAGCCGCCGGGCAGCCCTGAAGGGCTGCGCTACGCGCGCAGCGTTCACGGCGGCGTTCGGTGGGGCGTTCACCGTCCGTAGCGCAGGCCTTTAGGCCTGCCCGATGGACGACGATCCGAAAAATTGTTGCGCTGTCGCGGCCACGGCCGGCCGCGACAGATTGCGACAAGTCACGCACGTTTTTTCCTTATATAGTCGGCCTCGATTTCCGTTCGCGCGTCCTCACGAACATAGGAGAACGAGATATGCGTCGATTGGGTTTGCGGTGTCGGGCCGCGGCGATAGCCCTCCTCGTGGCCGGCCTTCTGCCGGGTACGCTCAGCGCGCAGTCCTCGCAGTCGGCCAGCATGATCGGCAAGGTGGTCGACGAGTCGGGCGGCGCGATGCCGGGCGTAACGGTCACACTCAAGAGTCCGCAGCTGCAGGTTCCGCAGCTGACCACGGTCACCGGCGTGGACGGCGGCTACCGGTTCCCTGACCTGCCGCCTGGAACCTATTCCGTGCAGTTCGAACTCCAGGGCTTTCAAACCGCGGTCTACACCGACATCCGTTTGACCGTCGGCCTCGCCGGCCGCGTCGACGGCGCGATGAAGATCGGCGCGCTCAACGAGAGCATCGAGGTCACCGGCCTGAGTCCGGTCGTCGACACGGTGAATACGACCGGCAACACGACGCTGGTGCAGGATCAGCTGCGCTCGATCCCGATGGGCGGCACGATGCAGGAGATGCTGCCGCTCGCCGCCGGCGTGACGATGCAGGACAAGCCGGACGTCGGCGACAGCAACCTCGCCAGCCGCTCGGCCATCGTTACCTACGGCGTCGTCCTGCAGACGACGCTCGACGTCGAAGGCATCAACACGGTGACCGATCACGCCGCCAACACCGCGGTGTATTTCAACTCGTTCTCGCTCGAGGAAGTGCAGTTCAAGACGAGCGGCAACAACGCCGAGATCGGCTTCCCCGGCGTGGCCCAGGTCGCGGTGCTCAAGTCGGGCAGCAACACCTTCCACGGCAACTACCGCGGAGCCTACGAGAACCCGAACTGGCAGAACAGCAACGTCACCGACGAGCTCGCGGCGCAGGGCATCCGTACGACCAACCCGATCACCGATCCGGGCTTCTACGAATACGTGTTCGACCTCGGCGGCCGTGTCATGAAGGACAAGCTGTGGTTCTACGGCGCGCACAGCAACCAGGCGGTCGACCAGGGACAGGTCGGCTTCGTCGCCGCGCCGAACGCCGACGGCTGCTGGTTCGTGACGTGCGGTGGCACGACGCCGGCGACCTACCACACCAGTTTGCCGATGCTGGCGGCCAAGGTCTCGTACCAGTTGTCCTCGACCACCAAATTGATCGCGACCGACATGTACGCGGTCAAGCACCTGTCGCAGAACGGCGGCAGCACCAC
>Ga0070686_100001109_pt1 | contig 15463 bp, 10 predicted proteins | sample KBSS23LmetaG_FD_65654 | JGI IMG/M metagenome (GOLD analysis project Ga0070686, IMG submission 65654) | Switchgrass rhizosphere microbial communities from Kellogg Biological Station, Michigan, USA - KBS S2-3L metaG | ecosystem: Host-associated > Plants > Roots > Rhizosphere ... | reverse complement strand
CGCTCGGCTCGTCGCTCCGTGGAAATCATGGCCCCAGGCCCATAGCCCAGCGCGGAGCGCCCGGCCTCCGTCGAGCGGAAATCCCGGGATCAGGTTGAAGAGACCCAGCTGAACATTCACCACTCCCAGCAGTCCTCCAAGTACGGCAAACCCCTGTCCGGCTGACGGCGCCGGCCACCACTCGGAGGCGGCAGCAAGGCCAAGTCCGAAGGCCCCGAGTGCGAAGCTCACGACCGGACCGGCGATCGCAATGAGAAATTCGGCCTTGGGACTCGGCGGTTCCGCCCGCATGTGGGCGACGCCGCCGAACAGAAACAACGTGATCTGACCGATGGGAATCCGATAGCGCTGAGCGACGTAGGAATGTCCGAGCTCATGCAGGAGCACCGACACGAACAGCAGCACCGCCGCGACCGCACCCATCCCCCAATACCGGGAATCGGACAGGCCGGGCAAGGCCTCAGGGAGGTAGCCCGTTGCCAGCGACCACGTGACGAAGAAAAAGACCAGAAACCAGGACGCATGCACACGGATCGGAATCCCCAACGCGCGCCCGATTTCCCATGCCGGTGCATTCATCATGCGTTCACAGTAACAACGCCGGAAACCGGCCGTCAACTGCGCTACATAGAAGACATTTTCGGATTTCGCGGTGACGATCTTCGGGTATACTAAAGGGCATGCTTCGAGCCTATCTTCCGCTTGGGTTGGGGCTGGCCGCGTTGACGCTTCTTGCTTCGGCCGACAGTGACGCCCAGGTCATCAAATCAGGACCGCCGGCCTGCCCGACGATCGCGCTGACGTTTGATCTGTGTCCCGTCCGGAAGGGAGCGGGCTATGACCAGGCGCTGATCGATTATCTCGTCGAACACAAGATTCCCGCGACCTTCTTCATGTCCGGACAATGGATCGCCAAGCACGATGCGGAGGTCGAACAGCTTCTCGGGATCGGCTTCTTCGAGGTGGGAACTCATGGCGAGGTGCACGCCCATCTGCCCATGCACGATGCGGATGCACAACGGGTGGAAATCTCCGGTCCAGTCAAGCTGCTCAGCGAGCACTATGCCCACGAAGCGGTCCTGTTTCGTCCGCCTTTCGGGGAATACAATGAGGTCACGGTCGACGTGGTCAGGGCCTTGGGCCTCCAGTTCATCCAATGGAATATCGAATCAGGGGATCCCGATCCGATGCTCTCGGCCGAACAAATCGTCGCACGCATCGAGAAACGCGCCAAAGGGGGCAGCATCGTAGTGCTCCATGCCAACGGGAAAGGTAAGCACACCCGGCAGGTCATCCAGCGGTTGACGACGGAGGTGCTTCCGCGCAAGGGACTCACACCGGCCACCGTGAGCGATCTGCTGTCATGCAAGCTCCCCAAGTGATGACCGGCCAATCGATCAGACCGATGCGTCCGGAGGACCGGGACACCGTGATCCGGTTGCTTGCAGAGTCGGATCCCTGGAAAACGCTCGGATATGATCAGAAGGATTGGAGCCGCATCTTCAGCCCCCTTCCGCAAGGACGCGAAAGCTTCGTCGCGGAAGCGGGCGGGCGGGTCGCCGGCATCGCCATCGTCCGTCAAAAATTCTTGCTCGGCGACTATTTGGAACTGCTGGGCGTCGCCGAGTGGGCCAGGCACCAGGGAACTGGCAGGCAGCTGCTTGCGCACATCGAATCCTTGGTATTTCGCAGGACCAAAAACCTCTTCGCCTGCGTCTCCGACTTCAATACCGGCGCGCGCGACTTTTACCGGAAGCAGGGCTATCAGGAAATCGGACCGATGCCCAACTTTCTGATTCCCGGCAGTGCCGAAATTCTGCTCCGTAAAACGGCAGGGCCGGCCCGATAGCGCCGAACGATCTCGGTGATGCCGGCGGTACGTGACACATGAAAGTTCAGAAGCTGCTTCATACCCGCATGCGCGTCAGCGACATGGATCAGACGATCGCCTTCTATACGAAGGTGCTGGGGCTCGAGGTGTTGGAACGCGAGGTCTCGCCCCGCGGATCCCATCTGGCGTTTCTGCGAGTGCCGAACAGCGAGGAGTTGATTGAGCTCTGCAGTTTTCCTGCCAGCGGACCCGTGAAGGTGGAGGAAGATCTGGTGCACCTCGCCTTCCAAGTCGAAAGCCTCGACGCGGCGATCGCAGCCTTACAGCAGCAGGGCGTTCGCATTACGGATGGCCCGACCACGACCTCGTCAGGCAGTCGGTTCATCTTCATTGATGCGCCCGACGGCTACGAAATTGAATTGATCGAGCGTCCGCCCGGTGTGCACATCGTGTGACCCCGAAACACCGTCCGGTTTTCACATCAGGGCTCTCCGGGCTCGCCCTGCCGGCTCGGCAAGCGATCCCATTGACGACATTCATCACGAACCAGTATTGTGCTCGCCTTCACGTCGACGGAACACGCGAGATGGGAGCAGTCACCATGAAGAACGGATTCTTCCGTGGCCATGGCCTGGGCAACGACTACATTGTCATGGACCCGAAGGCGCTCAGTTTCAAGCTCACCCCGACACACATCGCACTCATCTGTAACCGTCACTGGGGATTGGGCAGCGACGGCATCCTCGCTGCCGTGCCTTCGAAGAACGCAGACTTCGGGCTGCGCATCTTCAATCCCGACGGCAGTGAAGCGGAGAAGTCCGGCAATGGTCTTCGAATCTTCGCCCGCTATTTACATGCGACGGGGAAGACCAAGAAACAACGCTTCACCGTCGAGACGAAGGGCGGCCTCGTGACGATCGACCTGCACCTTGACCGGCGCGGCGATGCCAGTTCGGTGACTGTCGAAATGGGTCGGGCCACATTTGCCCCGGGGGCATTGCCCTGCACACTTTCTGTCGATGAACTGATCCAGCAATCGATCGAAGCCGCCGGACGGTCGTTAACGTTCACGGGGGTCAGCGTGGGAAATCCCCACTGTGTCGTCTTCAAGCAGGCCGGCGAATCATGGTCGCGCGAGGATTTACTGGCGTTGGGGCCGGTCTTGGAGCATCATCCGATGTTCCCCAAGCGCACTAATGTGCAGTTGGCTGTCCCGAGCGGCCCGAAGGAATTGACCATCCTCATCTGGGAGCGGGGAGCCGGAGAGACGCAAGCCTCCGGATCGTCGTCTTGCGCCGCCGCCAGCGCGGCCGTCAGGCTCGGCCTAGTGGCGAGCCCCGTGGCCGTTAAGATGCCTGGGGGCACGCTGACCATCGACGTCGCGCCTGATTTCAGCCTCACGATGAAAGGGCCCGTGGCCGAAGTTGCGCGCGGCAGCTTGAGTCCCTCGTTCGTACGCTCGCTGCGCTAACGTCCTGAGCTTGCCCGGTCCTGAGCCCGCCTCGTAGAATGAGGCATGGCCTCGGCACCTCCAGCGCTCGAATCGAAACTGGCTCACCTGCCGGATCAGCCCGGTGTGTACCTCTTCAAAGACCAGTCTGGCGACGTCCTCTATATCGGCAAGGCCGCCCGGCTCTCCGACCGGGTGCGATCGTATTTTCTGAAGGGCGCTGACCACACGCCGAAAACCGCGTTGCTGGTCAGCCAGATTGCCGACTTCGAAACGATGGTCACGCGATCCGAGCTGGAAGCGCTGATTCTCGAGAGCAACCTCGTCAAGCGTCACCGTCCCCGCTTCAATGTCGTCCTCAGGGACGATAAGCAGTATCCCTATCTGCGCCTGCCGGTGAAGGACCGCTTTCCACGGCTCTCGATCGTCCGTCGGGTTCAAAAGGACGGTGCGCTGTACTATGGGCCGTACACGCCGGCCGGAGCGCTCAGGGAAACCCTCAAGGTCATCAAAAAAGTGTTCCCGCTGGCCACCTGTACGATCGACATCAACGGCAAGGCCGAACGGGCGTGCATTGAATTTGAAATCAAGCGCTGTATGGCACCCTGCACCGGTCAGCAAACGCAGGAAGAGTACCATCGGATCGTCCGAGAAGTACGCCAGTTCCTGGAGGGGCACGACCGGGAATTGGTGGACGACCTGCGTGCACAGATGGATGCCGCCGCAGCCCGCGAGGAGTTCGAAGAGGCTGCCCGGCTGAGAGACCGGATCTTCAAGATTGAGCGCACGCTCGAACGGCAGCGGATCACGCAGACGGCCTCCATCGACCAGGATGTCATCGGCATCGCCCGCCATGGCAGCTCAGTCGATTTGCAATTATTGTTCGTGCGCGGCGGCTTGTTGATCGGCCGCAAAGATTTCTTCTGGCTGGAGTCGGCCGACGCGACCGATGAAGAACTGGTGCGATCGGCCGTCGAACAGTTTTACAACAAAGAAGGACAGCCTCCCCGCGAGCTGCTGATTCCCGTCGATATCCCTGATACCGACCTTGTGGCACGCTGGCTGTCGGACACGCGAGGCGAGACCGTCCGCGTGCTGGCCCCGGAGCGCGGCACGAAACACCAGCTCGTGCTGCTGGCGGAAGAAAATGCCGCGGCGGCATTGGCCGATCATCTGCGCAATGAGGAGCTGGATCGACAGGCCGGCGAGGAATTGCAACGCGTGCTCCACCTGAGTACGGCGCCGCGGCGGATCGAAGGTTTTGACATTTCGAACACCATGGGCAACCAGTCGGTCGCGTCCATGGTCGTCTGGGAGGACGGGCGCATGAAAAAATCCGACTACCGCCGGTTTAAAATTGCCACTGTGCAGGGTGCCAATGACTTTGCCAGCATGCAGGAGGTGGTCAGACGGCGCTACGGAGGGATGGAGGATCTCGCCCGTCCAGATCTGGTGCTCATCGATGGCGGGCTGGGGCAGCTGGCCTTTGCCCGTGCCGGACTTCAGGAAGCGGGCCACCCGGATCTCGCAGTCATCGGTCTCGCCAAAGCGAAAGGTGATAAGGATGAACGCGTGTATCTTCCCGGCCGGAAGAATCCGATCATTCTCCGCGCCAATTCCCCGGCGACCCATCTGCTACAGCGGATCCGGGATGAGGCCCACCGCTTTGCCGTGACCTTTCATCGCAAGCTGCGCAGCAAAACGCTGGTCACCTCGCAATTGGAGCACATCATCGGCATCGGCTCGATTACGCGGACGAAGCTCCTGAAACGTTTCGGGAGCCTGGCAAACCTAGCGCAAGCCAGCGAAGAAGACTTGCGGGAGGCCGGCTTGAGTGAGCGCATCGTTCGACAGCTCCGGAGCGAATTGGCCTGAGCGTGGTTTCGCCATCCGAGGCTGCCACGGATGGGGCTGGAAATCTCCCGGTATCCGTCCTATGCTACCCGCTATTCAATTTTCAAGCAGGTGACGATGGCTACCCCTCCCCGCGACCACCCGTCGATGGCCGCAAAAGTCGACGAGGATGCACTCGAACAGTCCCCGGCCGCCGGCAACCCCGCGGGCAGCGGGACCTCGAACGGCGACCTCAAGATCAGCGGGCATCAGCACCCCGGCGCGTTGGAGGAAGAGACCCGCCGGCGGCTCGAGGTCGAATCGACGCTGCAAGATAGCGAGGCCCGCTACCGCCTGCTCTATGACAACAATCCCACCATGTATTTCACGCTGTCGCCAGACGGCACGGTCGTGTCCGTCAATCAATTCGGCGCCACGCAGCTGGGTTACCAGCCCGACGAGCTGATCGGCAAATCCGTGCTCAAAGTCTTCAAGCCTGAGGAGCACGCCGCAGTGCTCGGACAGTTGACGGTTTGCACCGCCACCCCCTTGAAGGTATTCCAGTGGGAAATACAAAAGGTAAGGAAGGATGGCAGCACCCTGTGGGTGAAGGAGCGGGCCCAGGCCGTGAGGGATCACCGGGGGCAGATCCTCGCCCTGGTGGTCTGTGAGGACATTACCGAACGGCGCGCCACCGAGGACTACATGAGGGAAAGTGAGGAGCGTTGGCGCGCACTCTTTGAACACGCCGGAGTCGGGATCGCTCAGCTGAGTTTGACCGGGACATTTCTCCGTGTGAACCCGCGCCTGTGTGAAATGTTCGGTTATTCATCAAAAACCCTGTTGCAGTGTTCGTTTCAAGACCTCACTCACCCGGACGATCTCGAGGTAAATCTTCAGCTTCTCGACGAACTCCTGGCACGGAAGCGCCCGTCGTTCTCGTTGGAAAAGCGGTATCAGCGGAGCGATGATGCCTGGGTCTGGGTCGACGTCACGGTGTCTCTCGTGCGCAGCGCCTCCAGCGCGCCGGCCTATTTCATTGCCGTCATTCAAAATATCGACGACCGGAAACGGGCCGAGGAGGCGTTGCAAAAGAGCGAAACCCGTTTTCGTCAAATTGCGGAAACCATAGAAGAGGTCGTCTGGTCTGCCGACCCCGCCATCGGCAAGACTTTGTACATCAGCCCGGCCTATGAGCGGGTCTGGGGACGATCCTGTGCGAGTCTCTACGAAAACCCACAGTCCTTCGTGGATTTCATCCATCCTGATGACCGTGGGTGCGTCCTGGCCGCTCTTGGGCAGCATCGAGAGGGCATCCCGTTTGATCAGGAATACCGGATCGTACGGCCGGATGGGGCGGTCCGGTGGATCTGGGATCGGGGTTTTCCGGTGCGCGATTCCGCGACAGGACATCTCACCCACTATGTGGGCGTCGCGCTGGATATCACGGAGCGGCGACAGGCGGAAGAGGCGCTCCGGCTCAGTGAGTCCGCCATTCGGGAACTGCATGAAATTACTTCGAGGAAGGGCGTGTCATTCGACCAGCAGATCCGGGAGTTGCTCGATCTTGGGCGCCGGCGCTTCCAACTCCCCATTGCCGCCTTCACGACTCTCAGGGGAGAGCAGTTGGAACTGACCGCCATTCGTTCGGATAAGCCGATGGCGGAAGAAGGCACCTGGCTGCCGCAGTGCAGCATCTGCGCCGAAACCTTGAACAGGCACGGCACGATTGCGATTGAGCAGCTCAGAAATTCGGAATGGAAAGATGGCTCCGCCTGCCTTCTTCTTGGATTTGAATCCTACCTCGGCACAAGCCTGGTGGTCGGCGGAGAGAAGTTCGGCACGATTTGTTTTATGGATGACAAACCCTATCGTGGTTGCTTTTCCCTGGCAGACAAGGACTTTCTCCTCCTGATGGCCCGGTGGATCACCCGCGAGCTGGAACGTCGACATTCAGAGTTGGTCCTTCAGAATCAGGAAGAGGCACTTCGAGCGAGTGAGGAGAGGTTCAGCAAGGCATTCCGTTCAAGCCCTTACCCCATGATCGTGACAGACCTCGAGACGGGACGCTGCCTGGAGGCCAACGAGGCGTCGCTCCAGGCCTTCGGGTTCGAGAGAGACGAAGTCATTGGGAAATGCATACTCACCTTGGGGCTGTGGCCGAACCCTGCCGAAGGTCAGAAACTCATCGAGCGTTTGAGCGCCGAAGGCTCGCTAAAAAATCTCGACATGATGGTCTATACGAAAGATCACAGCAAACGGCGTTTTTTGGTGTCCTGCGAGCTCATCGAGTTGGATAAGACCAAGTGCGTGGTGGCCGTCGGAACCGACATTACGGAGCAACGACGCGCTGAAGAGGCGTTGCGGCGCAGCGAGCACGCCGTTCGGCAGGCCTTCGAAGACCGAGAACGGTTAAGCCAGGACCTTCACGATAATCTGCTGCAGTCTCTCTATGCCATCGGTATGGGCCTGGAACTGACCAAACATCGTACTCAACGGATCTCTCAGACGAACGCAAAACGCCTGGAAGATTCGATCGAACAATTGAATGCCGTCATTCGTGAGGTACGCGGCTTCATTCCCCGTATGAACCCCATCGTGGCCGACAGCAAGTCACTCACTGAGTCGCTTCAAGCGCTGATTGACTCCTTTGTCTCGACGGGCGTTGGTGAAATCGCCATGAACATCGATGAGAGCGCCGCCACACGGCTGTCCTCCGAGCAGAGGACTCATGTGCTCGCCATCGCCAAGGAAGCGCTCAGCAACAGCGTCCGGCATACCAAAGCCGCCAAGCGCGTGGTGGTGCTCCGGCAGCGGAAAAAAGCGATCTGCTTGGAAATTACCGACAACGGCCGTGGATTCTCGCTCGCGCGACGGCGCAAGCTCGGGATGGGTTTGAAGAATATGCGCGCCAGGGCAAGAAAACTCCGCGGCCGGATCGCCATCACGTCAGTCCTCATGCAGGGCACAACCGTCACGCTGACAATCCCATTCACGTAAGAATTGACAGAGACCGTCCAGCCCTCTAGGATACCGCTCCCATCAGGTCCTCCATCCGTTAATCCAGATTCACTGACACCGGGAGCATCATGTCCGATCAACCGATTGCCTCACCCGTCACAGCCAACACCAATGCGCTCGAGCATGGATTTGAAACCGTGGTGTTCGCCAGCCGCTGGATCCAAGCCCCGCTCTATGGCGGCTTGATCGTGGCGGAACTCCTCTACGCATATAAGTTTCTGGTCGAGTTGTGGGAGATGATGGTGCACATTCAAGGGCTGGAAGAAACCAAGTTCATGCTCGGCGTGCTGGGTCTGATCGACGTCACCATGGTGGCCAACCTGTTGACCATGGTAATCATCGGGGGGTATGCCACGTTCGTCAGCAAGCTGAGCCTTGAGGGCCATCCGGATCGGCCGGATTGGCTGACCCATGTTGATCCCGGCACCATCAAGGTCAAATTGGCCGCCTCGCTGATCGGCATTTCCAGCATCCACTTGCTCAAAGCTTTCGTCGATGTCGGGAACGAGAACCCTGAGCACATCAAGTGGAAGATTTTCATCCATATGACCTTCTTAGGCTCGGCCATTCTCCTGGCCTGGACCGACAAGATCATGCAGAAGGATAAGAAGCATTAGCCGCATGCACTCCTAAGGCACTGGCAATCGTTCTGAACGAGGTGCCCTCATGGGCTGGCGTCCGGTCACGCTTCCTCTGCTCGGCCTGCTCGCTGCAGGCTGCGCGGTGTCCACGGTGGATCTTCACGACGCTCTCGATCTCAATCAGGCATCATTTCAGGACAAGCTGGCGGACAAACCGGGGCTCGCCGACGAGTTCCTGTCCTGCACGGCACGCGCCTATGACGAGCGTACGACGCTTCCCGCCGGCCAACCCGCCGCGGAGGCGGACGGGCGTCCCGACGGGCCTGTGCCGGCGATCCACAGGCTGATCGCACGGGTTAAGGAAGGGCGTCCTACTCACGCAGAGTCGCTGCACATCCTCGAAGACACGCTGGCAGACTGGAGGGCGACCTCGTACCGGCGCTTGGATCTTCACAAGTTGCGACAAGTGCTTGACGTCATCAAGCAGTGGCATGTGCATATCGATTTCGATGAGGAGGCGTTGGCCGACGACGGATCGCGATTTGCGCAGCTGTTACTGGCCTATAACAAGGCGTACTTCGGTGACATCCGCTACACCGCAGAGGCTGGATCAGGTTCAGGCGTTCGAGCCGTGGCCCGAGTCACCTCCAACGGCTTTATCGACCGCAACGGCAATGTCTGGAAGTTCCCGGGACTCTCCGTCGAGGTCTCCAAGGAGCCGGGACAACGGCTGGTAGCCGCAACGAGCGACGTCGACTCCAAAAGGATTACCGCGGACCTGACTCGCGTGTTTCTCGAAGCATTTTTCGATGCGGCCTTCCGGGAGCCAGCCGTGACAGGCGCCACGGCCTTGCAGGTGCACTGGAAGGTTCCCACCCTCGCCTATCCCGCTTTCGACGCCGATCAGCCGCCGATTTCACTGGAGGCATTCGCGCGTGTGACGCGTGATGCGCTTCGAACCGAAGCCGTGGTCACCTCCGAGGTGGGCAAAGCGGTCCGGGGAGGGAGCATCTTCAGCACGCAGAACGAAACCCTGGCCGCAGGGTTGGAAACCGCTGCGGGAGTGATCGCGAAAAAGCTCGTCGAACATGGAGGCTTTTGTTATTTTCAAACCATCCAACGCAATGAACGCCGTTTGCCAACGCCATGAACGCCGTTCGGAGGGCAGGAAAGAATGATCAGACACGTTGCCGCCCTGTTTGGCGCCGGTGTGCTCTTGACCGGATGCTTTGCCAAGATTCACGAGCTTCCCTCACAACCGGAAGCCGCCGGGGCGTTGTTCGCCCCCTTGCCCGATCAGGACTTCATGGTGGGGCTGGCTGTGTCCGGCGGGGGCAGCCGGGCAGCCACATTCGCGGCAGCCGCCTTGGAGGCCCTGGCCGAGATTCCCGTTCGTCTCGGCACTGAACACCGCAGCGTGCTCGAAACCGTCAGTTACATGTCGAGCGTATCCGGTGGCAGCCTGGCCACGGCCTACTATGTCACCAAGAAACCTCCGAAGTCCGAACCGGTACTCGCCGGCGACGGACTTTCGCCCCGGTATCGTGAATTCTTCGCGGGCTACAAGACCGCGATGCAGTCGAACTTCCAGCGGAGCGCGGTGGTCCGCCAACTCGCCTTCTTCCGCGCGCTGAACCCGACCAAGCTTGCCTATTCACTGTCCGAGGTCTGGGATAGCGACTTCCTCGGTGACATGACGTTTGCCCAACTGTACGAGCGCGAGCAACGAGGCGATATTCCCCGGGTGATTTTGAACGGCACGGTATACAACTCCGGCCAACGCTTCGCCTTCACCACGTTGCCGGCGTCGGATTTCGATTACGACTTCATCGACCTGCTGACGAAGGAATTGAAGAAGCCCAACCGCCCCGTGCCGGTGACGCCCGAAGGCCTGGCGATTATTCAGAAAGGACTCGAAACGGCGAGCCGGCAATTCCTGCCGCTCACGTTCGAGCGGATCGGCGCCGATTACCGGAACCTTCGCCTCTCCCTTGCGGTTGCCACGTCCGCCTCATTCCCGCCGGTCGTCGGTCCGGTCACCTACCAAGTGACCGGCAGGCCGACGTATTTGCATATCGGCGACGGCGGGCTCTTCGACAATCTCGGGACCGAATCCCTGACGACCCTCTTTTTGAAGAAAATCCCGCAAGGGTCGTCCAACAGCGGCCTGATCATCGTCATCGATACGTCATTCCCGTTCGATGCGGGCGGCCCTGAGCTCGATAAAAGCGAAAAGGGGTTCGAGGTATTCCGCGATGATCCCTCCCGCATTGTCGGCATCATGGAGGAGCGGGCGAATACCTATCAGACGCTGCTGTGGCACAGCCTCAGAACCGAGGGTGTCGTCCTTCCCGATTTCGCTCATCTCAGGATCGAGGTCCTGAAGCATGTCGACGCCGAGTGGTCCGGGTATGAGGACCTGCCGGGGGTCTGCCGGGAGGATTTCCCGTCTGATGTGACACCCGCACAGATCAAGCAGGCCGTCAGTCAGATTCCGACGTTATTCAAAATCAAAACGCCCTGTCATGGGGCCCTCCTGCAGAAGGCGGCACGCAAAGTCGTCGAGCAACACCGTCCGCGGATCGTGAATTTCATTGAAGCACACCTCCGGAACCCCTCGCCATGACCGATCCGGTCCAGAAGGCTCCGTTGTGGTTGCCCTCCGTTCTGGAGGAGGAATATGTCGCATTGCATGGCCGGCTCCCTGCCGAACCCACGTCGGCCGATCCCACCGAGCGAGTGGCCCGGCTGTACCGTCACATCCATAGCCTGCCGAATAAGCGAACCGCGCTCTGCCTTTCCGGCGGCGGGATTAGAAGCGCGACGTTCGCGCTGGGTATCCTTCAAGGGCTCGCCCGCCTCTCCCTCCTGAAGCGATTCGACTACCTCTCGACGGTGTCCGGAGGTGGCTACATCGGCAGCTGGCTGACCGCCTGGATTCACCGTCATCCGGACGGCGTCGCCGGGGTGGCTGAAGAATTACGACGGCCGCCTTCCGATCTCCAAGATCCCGAGCCCGAGCCCCTGAAGTGGTTACGCCGGTACAGTAACTACCTGACTCCACGGCTCGGACTGATGTCGGTCGACAGTTGGACATTGTTCGGGGCCTATTTGAGGAACCTGACCCTCAACTGGCTCATCCTGGTTCCGCTCCTCGCGACCGTCCTCCTGGCTCCCCGGCTACTGGTGTCGGTCCTGCACTGGGAGGTCACGGAGCCCAGGCCGTCAGCACAGGCGATGTTGATGGCGGGCCTCCTGGTCGGTCTCATTGCCCTGACGCATCTGCACATGTACCGGCCCAGCCTGGCCCACCTCCGCAAAGATCGCCTGTGGGCACAATTTGAGCGACAGCAATGGTTTCTCATCGGCGGGCTGATCCCATTGGTCCTGTCGGCGCTGCTACTGACCACCGCCTATGCCTGGTATCGCAACGGCGGCGGTTTGCTGCAGGAGCTCACACTGTTCGCCCTTGATAGCTGCGGCACCTTCGTGCTTGGCGGCGCTGTCATGCACGGCATCGGCTGGCTGATCTCCGCTTTCCTGCTGCAGCGTTGGCGTGAGCTGGATTTATGGCTGGGAGTCGAGTTCCTCGTCATCCTCTGGTCCGGCTCACTGGGTGGCCTCTTTCTGTGGTCCGTCCTGGCAGAGACGCCTTCGGCCATTCCTGTCAGGGAGTTTGCCGAGTGGTACGCCTGTTTTGCCATTGCAGGGTTCCTGACTATGTTTCTGCTCACGGCCACCATCTTCATCGGGATCGCGAGCCGTTACACGGATGATCATGATCGTGAGTGGTGGGGACGAGCCGGCGCCTGGGTCCTCATTGTGAGCGTCTTTTGGACCGCACTCAGTGCACTGGTGGTCTTCGGTCCCGGCCTTTTGTCGTACACGCCCGGGCCCGCCACTTCCCTGGGAGGACTGTCCGGCATCGTCTCTCTGTTGCTCGGATTCAGTTCGAGCACGACCGCAACCGGGAAGGCCAAACCCAGCATGATAGATCTGGTGCTGGATCGCGCCGTCCGATTGGCCGCACCGGTATTCATCGCCTGTCTGGTGGTGCTCATCACGCTTGTGACCAGCCTGCTCATGAAGGGGATCGGCGGTCTCCAGGGCGTCTTTGAGGGATCAGCCGTGGGGCTCCGGATGCCCTCTGACAGCTGGGGGCATGCCATTCTCCTCCACAATAGTCCACCGTGGTTGGTAATCGAAGTCGCAGCAGCATTTGCCGCGCTGGCAGGTGTCCTCTCGCTGATGATCAACATCAACAAGTTTTCACTGCACTCGATCTACCGCAACCGGCTGATTCGGGCCTACTTGGGTGCCTCCCGCTTGAAGGAATACCATCAGAAACGCCGGCCGAATCAGTTCACAGGCTTTGATCCCGACGACAATCTCCAGTTGCACGAGCTTGCGCCGCCGCATCACGCGATCAGAAAGCCGTTTCATATTCTCAACATCGCGATCAATCTCGTCCGGTCCGAGAATCTTGCCTGGCAGCAGCGGAAGGCGCAATCGTTCACGGCGTCTCCGCTGTTTTGCGGGAGCTGGAATCTCGGGTACCGACGCTCGCGGGACTACGGGATCAGCGGACAACTCCGTAAGCCCAAAGCCATTACGCTCGGCACCGCCCTGGCAATCTCCGGTGCGGCGGCCAGTCCGAATATGGGATATCACTCGGCACCGGCAGTGACGTTTCTATTGGCCTTCTTCAATGTCCGGCTCGGCTGGTGGCTAGGGAATCCCGGTGAGGCGGGGCGAAATACGTTTGACCGCTCCTGCCCGCGCATCGCCGTTCGTCCGCTGCTGGCAGAGACATTCGGATTGACCGATGCCGCCAACCCCTATGTCTATCTCTCGGACGGAGGTCATTTCGAGAATCTGGGCCTGTACGAGATGGTGCTGCGCCGCTGCCACTACATTGTCGTCAGCGACGGCAGCTGTGATACGGACCGCTCGTTCACGGATCTAGGCAATGCGATCCGAAAAATCCGCATCGACCTGGGGATCGACATTGAGATCGAGACCGAACTGCTGGAACTCGAGGGAGGAGCGCGGATGAGCCGCGCGCATTTCGCGCTCGGTATGATCCGGTACGATCGTGTCGATCGCGGCGCGCCGCCGGGATTATTGATCTACCTCAAGCCTTCTCTGACGGGAAATGAGCCGGCCGACGTGACCGAGTATGCCAACGGCCACCAGGAATTTCCGCACGAGCCGACCGCCGACCAGTTTTTCGACGAATCGCAGTTCGAATCCTACCGCGCGCTCGGCTTTCATATCGCCGACAAGGTCTTCACCCGCCCCATCACCAACCCGACCGGAGAAGCCGAACAGCTGTTCGAGCGCTTCCGATCCGCACGCTCGACGTCATCCTAAGCAGCTTAAGTCCAGGCCGGGCTCATGGAGCCGTTCGAGGCCCGCCAGTGCGGCGTCCAGGCCAACGCGACCAGCTTCACCGCGATGTTGGCTTTCGCGGGCTTGAGTGTCACCGGTTCGAGCGTTTCCTGCAACGGATCGCTCGCCGCAGCCAACGCGTCGCTTTCGCCCTTGAATTGTGCTTCAAGATCGGCCAGCTGTTGCTGCAACGCGGCAACGTTTCCCTCCGCAAAACTCACGTCCTGTGATTCTTTGAATACGCGTCCTGCGCCTCGAATGGCCGTTGTGGCACGGCCGACATTGGCGGCACTGATCGTCTTCCGGCCCAAAAACGCGCCCAGGATCGAGGCGCCTACTGTTATGGCGGCCTGCATCTGACTCGATCGGGCTTCGGCCTGCTGCTTTTCCTTTTGCTGCTCCGCTCGCCTGATCCTTTCTTGTATGGCCGTGATCTTCGGGGCGTATTTCCGGCGAAGCACGTCTGCGCCCTTGTCCCGCTGCTCCCTTCCGGATTGTTGCAATCGGACGCGGAAGTCCCTCTCTGACTCTTCGGGGTTGGAAAACTGTCCGGTGCTTGGACTCTTGAGCAATTGGAGTTTTTGCGTCCGAAACAACCAGCCGCCGAAGTCTCTGTTCCAGGTCTCATAGCTCTTGGCTTTGCCCGCGGCACTGGGAAGCGCAAGGAACCGCGCCTCTCCCTCAGGCGTCTGGTCGAGATCTGCCGGCGTTACCCCGGCCGGCGCCGCACGATCCCAGTCGACGGTGACCGCTCCCTCGGTCATCGGAACCAGTACTGTGACGTCTTGGGTCGTCTCGATCCGACTCTTGGTCTCAGCAAAGCGCACCTGAGACGATCCCAACAACATCGGCGCATAGACCAATTCACTCCCTTCCGGTTTCACCCCGCGAATCGGCACGAAATGTTGTGGAACATCCGGAGGCAGGACCGGGCGCGCCGTGGCTCCCCCCTGCTGCGCGTTGGGAGCGAGTGCTGACGGCTGGGGGCGCGGTGGCGGGGCTTCCGCTCGGCGGTGATCCATCAGCATTTTGATTTGCGAGCGCGTCAGGGGGCCTCTCAGATACGAAAGACACCAACGCGTTTCGAAGACAACCGGCTGGTCTTCATGGACGTTGTTCATGAGAAAGATGCGGTTGCCGAGTCCGGCCAGTGTCTGCTCCATACGGCTCTTGTTGAATTGCTTCCCGGTGCTCGATGACGCCCCCTCCAACCCTTCCAGGACACGGGCCTTGTCGCGCTCCGTTTGCAGCCGTCCGATGAACCAGGTGCCAGCGTTGGCAAGACCTTTGTAATCCAGATCGACTGGATTCTGTGTTGCCAGCACAACTCCGACACCAAAGGCACGGGCTTGCTTT
>Ga0070686_100001107_pt1 | contig 15497 bp, 10 predicted proteins | sample KBSS23LmetaG_FD_65654 | JGI IMG/M metagenome (GOLD analysis project Ga0070686, IMG submission 65654) | Switchgrass rhizosphere microbial communities from Kellogg Biological Station, Michigan, USA - KBS S2-3L metaG | ecosystem: Host-associated > Plants > Roots > Rhizosphere ... | reverse complement strand
AATGGTGTGGGAAAGGAGATTGGCCAAGTCACAATCAGTGAAACGGCGTACGGCCTCGTGTTCAGCCCCGCAGTCACCGGACTACCACCCGGGTTGCATGGGTTCCACGTGCATGAAAACGCGAGTTGCGAGCCTAAGGAAAAAGACGGCAAAAAAATGCCCGCATTAGCGGCCGGCGGTCACTACGATCCAGCAGGCAGCAAACACCACAGTGCGCCCTGGGGGGACGGTCATCTGGGGGATTTGCCCGCATTGTCCGCGGATGCAAATGGCAACACCAGTCCTGTCTTGGCACCACGTTTGAAGATGGCTGACCTCAAAGGCCGTGCTCTGATGATCCATACAGGGGGCGATAATTACGCAGACCAACCGGCTCCACTGGGTGGTGGCGGGGTACGTTTGGCGTGTGGTGTCATTCAGGCTCCCTAAAATCGTTCTCTGATGGTCAATCTCTTAAAGGTAGTGCGGGCTATGTCGAAGCAGGTTATTCAATACCGAAACGATTGCCGCAGGCAAAATCAAAACAGAATACGACCATTTGGGCTAGCGGGGTTAGGTAGAGATAGAATTAAGTAATTGAGACAACCAGGCCACCGGAAACGGTAGCCTGGTTGTCTCTTCTCTCCCTCTCTATCGCGGAGTGCCTTTGTCCTAACCCTGATGGCGGGATGGGCTAGTTCGCATCGCGAATTGCGGAGGCGAGGGTACCGCAACTTAGTGAGCAGATGCGGTCCGCGAAGCGGAGGCCGAGGACTGTTCGAAGCTGGGTTCGCGCATTGCGCGGGAGCCAGCGAGTTCCACAGGCCAGCCAGATGCGTCACTTAGTGCGGTCGAGCCGGAGCGTCTGAGCAGAGCGGGCTAGCCCATCCCGCCATCAGGTCCCCATTTCCCACGACGCCAGATATTTTTTCTGTTCCTTCGTCAGCGTATCGATCTTCATCCCCATGCCGGCGAGTTTGAGTCGGGCGATTTCCTTGTCGATCACCGGCGGGACTGGATAGACCTTCTTCTCCAGCTTCTTGTAGTTTTTCACCAGGTATTCCGCACCGAGCGCCTGGTTGGCGAAGCTCATGTCCATGACGCTGGAGGGGTGGCCCTCGGCCGTCGCCAGGTTCACGAGTCGTCCCTCGCCGAGGAGACTGACTCGACGGCCGGTTTTCAGCGTGAATTGTTCGACGCCCGGTCTGATGAGGCGTTTCTTGCGGCTCAATTTTTCCAAGGCGGGAATATCCAGCTCGACATTGAAGTGGCCTGAGTTGCAGACGATGGCCCCTTCTTTCATCGTGGCGAAGTGCTCACCGCGGATGACTTTGAGGTTGCCGGTGACTGTGACGAAGAAATCTCCTACCAGCGCGGCCTGTTCCATCGGCATGACGCGGAACCCGTCCATCACCGCTTCAATCGCCTTGACCGGATCGATCTCGGTGACGATGACGTCGGCGCCCATGCCCTTGGCGCGCATCGCAATGCCGCGTCCGCACCAGCCGTAGCCGGCGACCACGAAGGTGGTGCCGCAGATCAATCGGTTCGTCGCGCGGATGATGCCGTCGATTGTGCTCTGGCCGGTCCCGTAACGGTTGTCGAACAGGTGCTTGGTGTCGGCGTCGTTGACGGAAATCACCGGGAACTTCAGCACTTTCTTCTCAGCCATGCTGCGGAGTCGGATGACGCCGGTGGTGGTTTCTTCCGTGCCGCCGATCACATGTTTGAGCAAGTCTTTGCGTTTGGAATGGATCAGCGAGACGACATCGGCCCCGTCGTCCATCGTGATCTGCGGCTTGTGGGCGATCGCCGATTGGATGTGCTGATAGTAGGTCTTGCTGTCTTCGCCCTTGATCGCGAAGGTTGGAATGCCGTCATGTTTGACGAGCGCCGCCGCGATCTCGTCCTGGGTGCTCAGCGGATTGGAAGCGCAGAGCCGGACATCGGCTCCACCGGACTGGAGTGTTTTCATGAGATTGGCAGTTTCGGTCGTCACGTGGAGGCAGGCCGTGACGCGGAGCCCTGCGAATGGCTTCTCTCGCTGAAATCGTTTCTTGATAAGCCGCAGCACCGGCATAGTGGCTTCGGCCCATTCGATCTTGAGTTTGCCCTGGTCTGCTAGCTCGATATCCTTCACATCGTATTCCACAGAGGCCTCCAGTACAGGTGATGAGTGATAGGTGATGCGTGGTCAGTAAAAGGGGGGCGGATTTTTCAATCCGTCCCCCTCTATGATCGGTTCGGTCTAAATTATAGCCCTGCGTCTTTGCGCAAGATTTTAGCCTTGTCGGTCTTTTCCCAGGTGAACTCCGGTTCGCTTCGACCGAAGTGCCCATACGATGCGGTCTTTCTGAAGATCGGCCGGCGGAGCTTGAGATAGTCGATGATACCGCGCGGGGTCAGGGGGAAGTGTGTCCGTACGAGCTTGTCCAGACTCTCGACCGCTACCTTTTCCGTGTTCTTCGTGTCGACCAGCACCGAGACGGGATCGGCTACCCCGATCGCATAGGCGAGCTGTACTTCACACTTCTGGGCCAATCCGGCGGCGACAATGTTCTTCGCGATGTAGCGGGCCATGTACGAGGCAGACCGGTCCACCTTTGTGGGATCCTTGCCGGAGAAGGCGCCGCCTCCATGACTGCCGTGGCCGCCATAGGTGTCGACGATGATCTTACGGCCCGTCAGTCCGGTGTCGCCCATTGGACCGCCGACCACGAAGCGGCCGGTGGGATTGATGTGGTGTTTGACGCTCGTCGGATCGTAGAGTCCTTTCGGCATCATGGGCTTGATAACCTTCTCCATGATGTCGCGCTCGATCTGCTTGTTCGTCACGTCGGGGCTGTGTTGCGTCGAGACGACGATGGTGTCGATCCGCACCGGTTTTCCATTCCGGTACTCCACGGTCACTTGGGATTTTCCATCGGGACGGACCCATGGCAGGATGTTCTTTTTCCGGACTTCAGCCAGCCGTTTGGTGAGCCGATGAGCGAGGACGATCGGCATCGGCATGAGTTCCGTCGTTTCGTTGGTCGCATAGCCGAACATCAGTCCCTGATCGCCGGCGCCGCCGGAATCCACGCCCATGGAGATATCCCCGGATTGCTGGTGAATGGCGGTGAGGACGGAACAGGTATGGTAGTCGAATCCCCAGGCGGCGTCGCAATAGCCGACATCCTTGATGACCTCGCGAATGATATCGGGAATCTCGACATAGGCCTTGGTGGAGATTTCCCCGGCCACGAAGGCAATGCCGGTGGTCAGAATCGTTTCGCAGGCCACCCGGGCATATTTATCTTGGGCAATGATCGCGTCGAGGATTCCGTCGGAGATCTGGTCGGCGATCTTATCCGGATGTCCTTCCGTCACAGACTCTGATGTGAACAGGTAATTGTGTCGCATTAGCCCCTCTGGGTTCAGGTGATCAGTAATCAGACAAAAGGCCAGATCCGTGGGATAGTATCTGAATGAGTCCTATATTGTCCATTCCTCCAATAGTAGGGGGCCGTCTGGGATGCTGACGCACGGTATCGGACACTAGTTTCTGGTTACTTATAAAATGACCAAATTTGCCCTCCCTCTGAGGACTTGTGGGGATTGGGCGAGTAGTCAAACTGATGTTGTATTGGGTATGATGCATAAAAGCACGCTGGCCGGTTATGGCGTTGACTCGTGCCGGCTATTCGACGTGCAACCGCATGAGCGTGCCAGGCGCGTTCATCATTGATCAGCGGAGCGCCCTCCGCGCGATAATGTCATCGGCCCGCGTGACTGGACGAGACTCGATAATCTACAAGTCCTGACCTAGGGGATCAACGTTACGCCCAAGACAGCGGACGCTCAGCAAGAGGATTGTGAGGCGAGGAAGAGATGATGCGGCTAGCGATTGCTGGAACGGTCCTATGTTTGATGGTCGCGATGGTTGGGGTAGGCGGCGCGGCAGCGCCGGATATTCTGCCGGTCGCTGGGCGTAGTGCCGTCAAGCTGGGTGAGCCGGCGCCGAACTTCCAGCTCCAAGATTTAGATGGTCATCTCGTAACGCTTTCAGACTTGCGTGGCAAAGTAGTTCTGTTGAATTTTTGGGCTACCTGGTGCGGCCCCTGCCGGGTAGAGATGCCGGCGATGGAGAAGCTCTATCGGACGTTTTTGCGGAAGGATTTTGAGATTCTCGCTGTGTCTACCGATGCGCAAGGCGTGGCGGTCACCAGGCCGTTTCAGCAAGAGAACCATTTGACGTTTCCCATCCTCCACGATCCCGACTATCTCGTGGGATTGACCTATGGCGCTCGGAGCCTCCCGATGACCTTCATGGTCGATCGACAGGGGATTGTCCGTCACCAGATCTTCGGCGCGCGTGACTGGGGGGCTGCTGAGGCACATCAACTCGTGCAGATGTTGATGAAATCCTAGCAGGATGCTGAAAAAGTCCGCCAGCATCGTTCTCGCATCACTCAGAGGCTCAACGTGTAGAATCGAGCCTCTCGGATATCGGAATCACTGGAGGGGATTTTCCGTTCGCCAAGATCCATCCAACGGGCGAACGGCCCACACGAAGTGTGGTATGTACCTCCTCGCCTCTTCGCTCGCTGCGGCCTTACTTGGGACAAGGCGCTTCTCGGCGTGCCAGGGTTGGGCGGGTGAGAAATCTGGACTTTTTGAGCATCCTGCGTGGTGTTCGCCTGTTGTCCTAGACATGCGGATCAGTGAAGTTCCAGCGTGCCTACAGAGTTTTTCCGAAGCCTACTAGGAGCCTGTCCGACATTGTCGCAATCGATCACGAATATCTCTCTCGTGGCGGCATTTTCAGCCGGATTGCTGTCGTTCGTCTCGCCCTGCGTGCTCCCGCTGGTTCCCTCCTACATTTCGTACATCACCGGACTGTCCATTGAGCAACTCACCGACTCGACGGTGCGGTCGAAGTTCAAAAAAACCATTGTCGTCAATGCCCTGTTGTTTATCGCCGGATTTTCAGCGGTATTTGTGTCCTTCGGAGCATCAGCCAGCTTCATCGGGCAGGCGTTCATTACCTATCAAGATTACATTCGGCGGATCGGCGGAGTACTGATCGTCATCTTTGGCCTCTATTTATTGGGAATCTTGAATATCAGTTTTCTGAAAATGGAACACCGTTTCCAATTCAGAAATCGGCCGGTCGGGTATGTGGGATCGTTCTTGATCGGCGTGGCGTTTGCCGCCGGGTGGACGCCTTGCGTCGGGCCGGTGCTCGGGACCATCTTGTTGTATGCCAGCACCACCGATTCGATGCTGAACGGGGTGCTGTTGCTGATGAGTTATTCGTTGGGATTGGGGTTGCCGTTGTTTTTCACGGCCCTGGGGGTGGATCGGTTCCTCACCTATTTCAAACAGGCGCGTCTGTACTTATGGGGTGTCTCCACTGTGAGCGGGGTGTTGCTGATCGTCGTGGGCGTCATGATCTACGCCAATTCGCTCACGATGATTACCGGTTTTCTGGAGCGGTATGGGATTGGCTGGTATCTTGGGCAGTGACGCAGAAGGTTGCGCTGCCAGTGTCGAGTTCTGACTGTTGAGCCAGAAGAGTTCCGCTCTCATTACCGTGCGCCAACAATTGCAACTCAGGTCTGAGCACTCGGCACATAGAATGTAGGTGTCCTTCTTCGAATGTCCACTCTGCCTGACGTTAAAGTCTACGATGCTGTGGTTGTCGGCATGGGGCCGGCCGGCGCCACCGCTGCCCACCAGTTGAGCCGAGCCGGCTTGTCTGTACTTGGGCTCGACAAGGCCATGCATCCACGGTACAAAGTCTGCGGCGGCGGGTTGTCCGCCCGCATCGACTGCATTTTGGAAGACGATTACAAGTCGGTTGTTGAGCATACGATTTACGGCATACAGTTTTCCTACCGCGGTGCGGATCCCTTCTTTCTTGATTCCTCCAGCCCGATTGCCTACATGGTCATGCGCGATCGGTTCGACCATTTCCTCGCGGAGAAAGCGAGACGAGTGGGCACCGAGGTGCATGAAGACGAGCCGGTTACGTCCTGTCGGCAGCTTTCCGACGGCATTGGAGTGACGACGGATCGGGGCCGGTATCTGGCCAAAGTTCTGATCGGGGCGGATGGGGCGAACAGCCTGGTGGCGCAGCAGTTGTTCCCGGGGCGCCGGAGCCGCCGGATGGCGACCCTGGAGAGTGAAGTTCCGATCGGGTCTGCACCTCATTATCCCGGCACCGGCCGAGCGCTCATCGATATCGGCGCGACGCCCAAAGGCTACGCCTGGATTTTCCCGAAGCAGAAACGACTCTCGATCGGCGTGGGAGATCTTCGCGGAGGCCTCGCGAGCCCGAAAAAGATTTTCGATCAGTTCGTGCGAGGCGAGAAAGGATTGGCTTCATGGAAGGTGCCACAGCCGGTCGGCCATCCACTTCCGCTCTTCAGTGAGCACAACGTGGCCAAGGACGATCGGGAGTCAATCGAATTGGTGAGTGGCCGCGCCTTGCTGCTGGGAGACGCTGCGCACCTCGTCGATCCCCTATTCGGCGAAGGTATCTATTACGCGGTGAGGTCCGGACAGTTGGCTGCAGAATCGATTCTGAACCAGGCCCATGATCGGCGACGGTCGCTGGCCGATTATGAAGAGGCCGTCCGGCGGGAGATCTACGAGGAGTTTCGGGTGGCGGCCCGGATGGCGAGCCTCGTCTATTCGTATCCGCATCTCTGCCACCGCCTCCTGCCCCGCTATCAACACATCGTCATGCTCTATTACGACGTACTCCGTGGGCGTGAGACCTACCAAACGTTCTATGCCCGCGCGAAGAGTGTGGTTAAATCCTCCTTCAAGGAATTGCTCCTGGAAGCCGTTTCGCTCCGTTGAGTTCGGGAAAACCTTCAGCGGTTCGCTGTCAGCCAACGAATTAGAATCAAGACAATGAAGAGATTTGAAAGTCTGCTGACAGCTGAGTGTTGATAGCGTCGCTGTTGCTTGGGATCAGCACCAGGCTCCAAGGCGGCAGCTGACAAAAGACTGGCCCAATGCCGAGGCGGAAGGGAGGCGGAACGATCTATCCGGGGCAGAGGGGGTAAACCCAGCGGCTAGACTCGGTTGTTTTTCCGATGGGGGTGTTGCCGACGGAGTGGAGGCGGATGTGGGTTCGGGTGCGGCCTTTTTGGCCAGTACCGGTGCTGGTTTTTCCCCTTCAATTTTTGCGAGCAGGCTCTTTGCTTCGCTGGAATGCGCACTGCCCGGATATTTTTCTGCCAGCAGTACCAGCTGTTCGCTGGCCCAATCGTCCGCACCTAGGTCGTGGTAACTGAGCGCCAGAAAGTACAGGGCATCGGGCGCGGCCGGCTTGTCGGGGTACAGTTTCATGATTTGCTGGAAGCGATGGGCGGCGGCTAGATAGGAGCCTCGGCGATAATAGAATTCCCCTACAAAGAGATGCGTCTGCGCCATGAGGTCGTTGCATTCTTGGATCTTCACGAGCGCTGGGCTGTCATACCGGCTACCAGGAAAGTCTTTCCGAAGCCGTTCAAAGGCATCGAGGGCTTTCTGAATGGGGCTTGGATCACGCTGGATTCCCTTGGTCAGTTTCATCTGGCTCTCTCCGATGCGGAACATCGCATAGGAGGCTAAGATGTGGGTGCGGTGGAGTTCGAGGAAATGGTTATATTCGACGATAGCTTCCGCATATTCCTCCTTCTCGAAAAACGCCTCTCCCCGCTTCATGATAACGTTGGGGTCATAGTTTTTTTTGATTGAATCGCCCATGAAAATCTGCTCGTCGGTGCCGCTGAGGGGCTTCTTCGAGGTCTCCTGTTGTTTTGGTGTGCTGGAGCAGGCGGTGATGACAAAGAATGCCGTGACACAGAGGCCGAGGGCCACCGTCATGCGTAGCGGGGCAGTCGAGATAGGGAACACGCGTGCCATACCTGCCGGGAAATGTAGCAGGAGCCTCGGCTGAATGCAAGGTTTCGACGCCATTAGGTTGACTCCTGTGGAGCCGGGATTTATCAGCTGCGGGGAAAACCAGTTCGGCATAAGAGAGCTTCGACAGTCGGCACGTTTAGGGCAAGAGTAAAGCACCACTGCAGGATGCTCAAAAAGGCTGTCCAGCAAGGCCGCAGGCGTACCCTTCGGGGCGCACGGTGCGACGAATAATAAGGGGCACCACGTCTGTCCGCACCGCCGAGTTAGTGAGGCGGTCGGGTCCCCGTTGAGGATTCTTGCGAGCTGAGAACGCTGCTGGCAGACTTTTTGAGCATCCTGCTATAATCCCGCCGATCTTGCGGCGAACCACAGAAGTATTCAGACAACATATGATACGAACGAGAATTATCGGAACGGGCTCATACCTTCCTGAACGAGTGGTGTCGAATCATGAGGTGGGGGCTTCGTTGGGTATCGAGGCGACGGTTGTCTTTCGCTTAACAGGAATTCAGGAGCGGCGCAGGGCTGCTGCGTCCCAAGCGTCTTCTGATCTTGCGGCGGAGGCAGCTCGACTAGCGCTTGAGGCCGCTGGACTCCCGGTTTCTGAGCTAGGGGGGATCATACTTTCGACGACCTCTCCCGACACCGTTTTTCCTTCCACCGCCTGTCATGTTCAGCGAACGCTCGGGTGTTCCACGATACCGGCCTTCGATGTGGCGGCTTCCTGTTCGGGCTTTCTCTATGGGCTCTCGATGGCCGATGCGATGATTCGGAGTGGGCAGGTCAAGACATGTCTAGTGGTGGCTGCAGAAGTGAAGTCTCGATCCGTCGATCCCGCCGATGGCGATACGGCTCTCTTGTTCGGCGATGGGGCCGGTGCGGTCGTGTTGCTGGGCGAGCCGGAGGCAGGCCAGCTGAGCCAAGGGCTCTTGGGGCTCCGTCTCCACGCGGACGGCTCCCAGCATGGCCTGATTACAATTCCTGCAGGCGGATCGCGCCGGCCGACGACGCCGGGAACGGTCGAGGCGAAGAGCCATACGTTGCGGATGCAAGGGGCGCCGCTCTTTCGTCTGGCGGTCAAGCGGTTGGAGCAAGTTATCCGCGAGATTGTGAAAGAGTTCGGTGTCGACGTACAGGATATCGCGCAGCTGGTATTGCACCAAGCCAACGGGCGGATTCTTGCCCAGCTCACGAAGCGGCTTGGGGTCTCGCCGGAACAGGTCTGTTCCGTGATCGGTCGCTATGGCAATACGTCGTCAGCGTCACTGCCGATCGCACTCGACCATGCAGTCCGTTCGGGAAAAATTCTGCCCCACGACCTCGTCTTGTTGGGAAGTTTTGGCGGTGGCGTGACGTGGGCAACAGGGCTGGTTCGGTGGTGACATAAGCGAGACGAGCGCGAGGAGCGCGATTCGCGTGACGTGTAAGATAGCTGTCCCCACCTGTCGCGCTTTTCCCGTTAGTCTCGCCCGTCTCGCTTATTCCAAATCCTGTCAGCCGGTCGGGTGACCGATCTGTTGGACTGGTAGCCTGACGACAAAACGGCTGCCGGTCGGGGCATTCGGTTCTGCCCAGACCCGCCCGCCAAGACCCTCGACGATGTGCCTGACGATCGCCAGTCCGAGCCCTGTTCCACCTAACTCACGCGAGCGAGCCTTATCGACGCGATAGAATCGTTCGAATATGCGCGGGCGATCCATTTCAGGAATTCCCATGCCGGTATCGGTCACGCTCAGCTCTACCGCCGTGGCCATCGCAGGCTGTTCGACATCGTCCGAGACTTGGTGGGCCGCCACAGTGATGGTCCCTTTCTCGGGGGTGTATTTGACGGCGTTATCGAGTAAGTTGGACAGGACTTGCGTCAGCCGGTCTTCATCGCCGAGCACCGCAGGCAGATTGTCATCCACGAAGGAGACGAGCCGGTGCCCCTTCTTGTCTGCTAAGGGCTTGATCATGGCCAGCGTTCGTTCGATGACACTCGGGATATGCAGCGGCTCCCGTTTGAACAGGACCTGCCCGGATTCGATCTTTGACAGCTGGAGGAGGTCTTCGAGAATCAGGTTCAGCCTGTCGCTTTGCTTGAGAATGATGCCGAGGAATTGTGTGCTGGCCTCAGGATCGTCTTTGGCGCCATCGAGCAAGGCTTCGATATATCCCTTGATCGATGTGAGCGGGGTCCTCAGCTCGTGGGACACGTTGGCGACGAAATCTTTCCGGATAATTTCCAGACGGCGTAAATCTGTCATGTCATGAAAGACCAGCACTGCGCACGCGTCGTTTTCTCGATCAGATTCAATCACCGAGGCCTCAATATGGAGACGGCGACCGCTCGGGTGCAGGAGAATTTCATCTTCTTCGTTCATGCGTTTCGACAGGACCGTTGAGACCAGCGCATCCAACTGCGGATGCCGGAAAACATCGGAGCAGGGGTGCCCGCGTGCTTCCATCCTGGTGACGTCGAACATCCGTTCCAGCGCGGGATTGATTTGCAACACACGGCCTCGACGGTCCAGGACCATCACGCCTTCAACCATCGAGGTCAGCATGGCCAAGAGCTGGGCCCGATCTTCGGAGAGTTCATCGATCTTGGCTCTTAGTTGATCCGTCACGTGGTTAAGCGTGTCGGCCAAGAGGCCGACTTCATCCCGCGATCCGGTCCGAATGCGGACTGCATGGTCACCTTTCGCCAGCTGTTGCGCCGCGATCGCAATATCAGACAGGGGTTTCGTGATGCTGTGAGCGAGCCACACACTCAGCGCGATGGCAATCGAGAATGTAATCCCGAAGGCGAGGGCCAAGTCTCGGTGTAACTTGGCCACTTCACGATCGAACGTCGTCATAGGCAACCCCAGTCTCAAGAAGACGGCGGGCGTTGCCTGGTTCGGACCGCTCAGACCGACGGCCAAATATAACGTGCGCTCACCGGTGGTGTGACTCGTCCAGAGATCCGTTCCGCGCCCGGTGGCAACGGCTTGCTGAATCTCCGGTCGTGCCCGGTGGTTCTCAAGCGTGGCGAGGAGGTGATCCGAGACGGTGCTGTCGGCCAACACCCGTCCATCCGGGGCGATGACGGTCACGCGTGCGAGGGCTCGCGTGCTGAGATCTCGCACGGCTGTCTGTAATTGGGGAGTCGAAGACAGCGTTCCTGGTTGTGTCAGAAACGGCTGCAGCCCGTATGCGACAAGACCAGTTTGAGCCTCCAGTATCTGGCCCGACTGGACGATCTCATCTTGTTCAAGGGAGCGAATCGCCAGACTTCGGGCGATGAGAAGCCCACAGGCGAGGACCAGCAGGGTTCCGATCGTGACCTTCCAACGGATGGAGAGTGCCATAAGAGACGCGTTTCGTTAACCGTTCATCGTGAATCGTTGAAAGATTTCCGGACATTTCCTGCGTTTAACGATTCACGATTCACGTTCTTTTAATTTGTAGCCTAGTGATTTGACCGAAACAATCGCCTCACTGAGCGAGGGGAGTTTCTGCTTAAGTCTTCGGATATGGACGTCGACCGTCCGCGTCGTTCCGTAGTAATCGTATCCCCAGACGGTATTGAGGAGGATGTCTCTTGTCAGAACTCTTCCGGGATTGCGCAAGAGATGCTCGAGCAGGCCGAACTCTTTCGCCGTGAGTGGGACTTCCATTTTTTTCACGGTGACTTCATGTCGCGCGAGATCCATGACGAGATTGCCATAGCGAAATTGGGCCGGGCTGTCGTCAGGTTTCTGTTCAAGCCGTCGAAAGAGGGCCTTGATGCGGGCAACCAAGGTCTTGGGGCTAAATGGTTTGGTGACGTAGTCGTCGGCTCCCAGTTCCAGGCCGATGATGGTGTCAGATTCTTCGGCTTTGGCGGTCAACATGATGATGGGGAGCATCGCGGTTGCCGGAGCTGATCGAAGACGTTTGCAGACTTCGAAGCCGTCGATCTCGGGCAGCATCAAGTCGAGGACGACCAAATCTGGCTTCTCCTGTTTCGCTTGCTGGAGGCCTTCCGCACCGGTCTTGGCCGAGGCGGTTCGAAAGCCTTCCTTCTCCAAATACAGTTTGATCAGTTGGAGAATGTCGTGCTCATCTTCGACGATGAGGATTTTCTTGCCTGCGGGGCTTGGCATAGGTCGTGGTGTGAGCCTACGAGGGAGAGGGCATTGTGTCAAGACTGGCAGTGAAGAGAAGCGCGGGCCAATTGTGTTGACGGGGCCCGCTGCTCTGACGTAAGGTGGACGCCAGTGATCTGTGAGTCTGCGGACAGGAATGTGGCCCTATACTGAGTTCAGGAGAAGGGGGCGGCTATGAAGATCTATCTCGCCAATCCACGGGGGTTTTGCGCCGGAGTCGACCGGGCGATCGATATCGTCGACCTCTCGCTGAAGAAATATGGAGCGCCCATCTATGTCCGACATGAAATTGTCCATAGCCGGCATGTCGTAAACTCACTCCGTACCAAGGGCGCCGTGTTTGTGGAGGAGTTGGGAGAAGTGCCGGAAGGTTCGGTCGTGATCTTCAGTGCCCATGGAGTCGCCAAGTCGGTGTGGGATGAAGCGAATCGGCGGCGGCTGCATGTGATCGATGCCACCTGTCCGTTGGTCATCAAAGTGCATAACGAGGTCAACCGCGACTATACACAAGGGTATGATCTCATTCTGATCGGCCATGCCGGCCATCCTGAAGTGATCGGGACGCTCGGGCAGATCCCGGACAAGTTCCATCTGGTCTCTTCCGTTGCAGATGTCGAGAAGCTGCAGGTTGATAACGTCCACGACCTATCATACGTCACGCAAACGACGCTGAGCGTCGATGAGTGCCGGGATATCGTCGGCGCGCTCCATAAACGGTTTCCGCACATCAAGGGGCCGCACCAGGAGGATATTTGTTACGCGACGCAGAACCGCCAGAATGCGGTGAAGGAACTCTCCAAGCTGGTGGACGTCATTCTCGTCATCGGCTCTCCGAATAGCTCAAACTCCAACCGCCTACGTGAATTGGGGGAGCAGTGTGGAATTGCGTCATACTTGATCGATGCCGCGTCCGACATCAATCCCGCCTGGCTCACGAATGTACAAGCGGTCGGGATCACAGCCGGCGCTTCAGCGCCCGAAGTTCTAGTCGAAGAGGTGGTGACAGTTCTCAAAACGTTTGGGACCGCAGAGGTCCAAGACCTGACAGTGATCGAAGAAGACGTGGAGTTTCTTCTCCCCAAGGAATTGATCACCATCGAGTCCTCCGGCAAATCTGTTGGGGCTCAGGTGGGATAACCGCATTCCTCGCCATCGCTCCACTCCCCAAATGTTGTAGGTCTCTCTCCTCGTGCCTACCACCGGCAGTATTTTTTTTGATTTTCCCCCTAGGTCTATGCTAAAAAGCCAGGTGTTCTCTCCGCGAACCCGCATATCCATGACGGTTCGTCGCGAAATGCCGGAGTGCGCGCGACATGTGCGAGGAGCGGGACTTGCGTGACGTGTGAGCCACCTGTCGCCATTTTCTCGCCAATCTCGTCCGTCTCGCTTGAGTCAGGCATTGGCGATTGCAGCAGAAGTGCTCGCGAATAATTCGGGCTACGTTCTCTTGAGACACGCTATTGGAGGAGTCGCCGATGTATTTGAAATCCCTTGAAATGGTGGGATTTAAGTCGTTCTCGGAAGCCCGAATCGAATTCCCCGATGGTGTCACAGCCATTGTGGGGCCGAACGGGAGCGGGAAAAGCAATGTCGTCGATGCAATTCTTTGGGTCCTCGGCGAACAGAGCACGAAGGCGCTGCGTAGCGAGAAAATGGAAGATGTGATTTTTAACGGAACTGAGATGCGGAAACCTCTCGGCATGGCCGAGGTCTCGCTCATGATCAGCGGGCTGGATCGGATCACTGTGGATCCCCTCTCCGGCCTTTCGAGCCAACTGGCAGAGTATCAAGAACTCATGATTACACGCCGCCTGTACCGTAATGGCGAGAGCGAATACCTCATCAATAAGACCGTCTGCAGGTTGAAGGATGTCCGGAGCATTCTCCTGGATACCAGGGCCGGAACAAAAGGGCACACGGTCATTGCGCAGGGGCAAATCGATCAGATCCTGAACGCGTCACCGCAAGATCGGCGCGAGTTGATCGAAGAAACCGCCGGCATTGTTCGTTACAAGAAGCAGAAAGCCGAAGCGTTGCGCAAGTTGGAGGCGACGCAGCAAAACCTCTTGCGGGTGCGGGACATCGTTGCTGAAGTGAAAAAGCAGTTGAATTCCCTCGAGCGCCAAGCGCGGCAGGCACGGTCCTATCAGACGTTGCACCAAGAGGCTAAGTCGCTGGAGATTCAGTTGCTGACCAACGAATATCGTGCCCTACGAAACATGCTCAAGGAGGTAGAGGCGGAACTGCATACGTTAGGTGACCACGAGTCCAAACAGTCCGCCGAGCTGGGGCGTTTGACGGCAGAACTTGAGCGGATCAAGCTCGCGAATGCCGCAGCCAACGAGGCGATTGGACAGCGGCGCGAGGAACTGTCGAAGGTTGAACAGGAACAGGCGCGGGCGTTGACGGCCGCAGAAGTCGAGCGCAATCGTGGAGAACTCTATACGCAGCAGCAGAGTCAGGGAGGGCAAGAACTCGATCGCCTTGCTCAGGAACAGCAGCAGGGCGAGGCGGAAACTGCGGCCCTCGAAGACGCGCTGGCCGCGCTCGAACGTGAATGTGCGGAGCGGGAGCAGGTATACGCGACGCTCGACCGGGAGATGAAAGAGCTGGTTCAGCAACGAACCGCGGCGTTGGCTGAAGAGGAACGAGGGCGTCTGGACGTCCTCAACATAGCAGTCTTGGTCGGGAATACTGAACAAACCCTGGTCCAATTGGCCGCTCGCATTCAAGAGACGGCGGATCGCGAAGGCCGGCTGGCCCGTGAGCAGGAAGATTTTCGCCTGCAGCATGTCTCGACAACGGACAAACGCCAGGCGCTCCAACAGGCCTCCCACGACGCGGAGCGATTGGTGGAGAACCTGCGTCGGCAGCAGCAGGGCGTCGAGGAAGAGAGTGAGCGCCTGTCGGCCGAATTGGCCGAAGTCGACCAGGTGGTATTTCGTCAGTCGGAAGAATTGGCCGCGGTGGACTCTCATCTCAGAGCGTTGCAAGGGGTGTTGCAAGAAGATATGGGTTATGGGCGGCGCGGGAACGAAGAATCGACTGCGCTCAAAGCCTGTGCCGGGGTTCGTGACGCTGTTGCCGAGTGGTTAGTCGTGCCTCCCGGATGGGACCGCGCGGTGGAAGCGATTTTGGGTGAACGGGTCAGGGGATGGTTCGTCGATCATCCCGCAGCCGCTTGCGAGGCAATCGAGTTTCTCAAAGGGAAAGATCTCGGGCGGGGTACGTTCATTCCGCAGCAACCTCGCTGGACAATTCGGGATACGGCCTCTCACCCGTGGTGGCCCGCGATGGAGGGCTGGCCCGGTGTGGTCGGGCGTGCGGTCGATGTGATCCAGGTGGACGAGCATCGTGAAACGGCCCGTGACTATCTCTTCGACCGAATGGTGTTCGTAGAGACCCTCAAGGATGCCACAGTGTTGTGGGAGCAACAGTCCTGCGCGGCTCCCGATGGGCCTATCCTCGTGACGCGCGCAGGAGAGATTTTGGATGCCGCCGGGG
>Ga0070686_100001106_pt1 | contig 15512 bp, 11 predicted proteins | sample KBSS23LmetaG_FD_65654 | JGI IMG/M metagenome (GOLD analysis project Ga0070686, IMG submission 65654) | Switchgrass rhizosphere microbial communities from Kellogg Biological Station, Michigan, USA - KBS S2-3L metaG | ecosystem: Host-associated > Plants > Roots > Rhizosphere ... | reverse complement strand
GCACACCGCGCCTGCGGCGGAGCGACTGACCGCCACGTCTTCTCGCCGACGGACCGTTACCGTCGACGATCCACGGTATGCGCGGCCAGCCAGGAATTCACCGCGCGCACCTTCGCGTCGCCGCCGGCCGCCTTTGCGTAATCGTCGCGCGCGGATTCGGCGGCTGCGCGCGCCGCAGCCCGATCGCCGCCGGTGTCCCACTGCGCCCGGGCGAGCGCGAACCAGGTTTCCCCGCGTTCGAGCGCGATCGGCTCGCGGCGGCGAATTTCGAGCGCGCGCCGTAATGGCGCCAGTGCCTCGTCCGGCCGGTGCAGGCCCATGAGCGCGATGCCTTTTGCCGTGAGTGGATAGCCGAACAATCCGTGGTCGGGTTCGAGCTCCGTCTGAAAGATCGCGATCGCCTTCGCGCACGATTCCAGCGCCTCGTCGTAACGGCCGAGGCCGTTGAGGTACTCGCACCGATTGCTGTAGAGGCGCGCCGAGAAAATCCCGTCCGGACCATAGACCCGATCGAAGATGGCGCGCCCCTGACCCGCGAGGTCGACGGCCGACGCGTAGTCTCCGCGCCGCGCGTGGATCTCGGCGAGCGTGACAATCGACTGGGCTACGTCCGCGCTGTCACCGCCATCGGCCTTGCGCTTGAGCGCAATGGCTTCGAGCAAGTCTGATTCGGCAGCCATCATCTGGCCCCGGGCCGCCCGAGAGGGCGCTCGGTTATTCAGCAACCAGGCTCGGAGCCGGTCATGCCCCGGACCCATGCGCTTCAGGATGGCCTCGGCGAATCGGGCCCAGCGCTCGCCCTCCTCCGGCTGGTCGAACACGAATCCCAGGCAGTAAACCAACATCACCGCCGCCTGCGCCGCGACCTCGTCATAGCGGGCTTCCGTGGCTGTCCACAGCGCGTGCTCGTAGCCCTCGACCCCAAGCTTCAAATTCTCAGCGGAAACATGGAACCCTGCGAGGAGTGCGGCCAGTTCGGCGACGACCGGCTGATAACCCAGTTTCTCCGCCTCATCGAGCAACGGATTTGTCCGTGCGATGGCCTCCTTCCAGCGGCCGGCGTTGCCGAGCGTCCGCGCCTCCGCGGCGCGGTGGCGCAAGCTATCTACCTGTTGCCGCAGCTTCGGATCTCGCGGCGGTGGTGGGACCGAGCGCAGCACGGCGGCGTCGGAGCAACGCGCGAGGTCGGGAAGCGCGATGGCGGCGTCGATGGCGTTTCCAACCATCTCCGCGTCCGCCGTGGCGAACACGTCGACGAGAGTACGCAGGCTGTCGCGGCTGCCGTTGAGGCAGTCCATGCGCAGGTCCAGCACCTCCGTCGACTGCTCACCGCGGACATGGGTGGCCTCGCAGGCCTCGGCGTGGGTGGCCGTCCAGCGTTTGGCATAAGCGTCCAGGATCGCAGCCACACGCTGCCAGACATCATCTGCGCGCCGGGCACCGGTGGCCAGGAATGCCGCGCGCACTGCGTCCCGCCGCGGATGCGACGTCGTGGAATTCTTCTGCGGCGTCTCCCAGATCGTCGCCAGACGATCGCCGGCGTTCCCGCATAGCGCCGCGCCAGGTTTCTGGAACGCGCGCTGTCCGAGCGCGCCACCGGCGAGCAGGACCCCGGCGACCGCGGCGCCGGCGAGGATACGCCGGCGCTGGCGCTCGGGATCGCGGGTAAGCGCCGCCAGGAGGGCCTCCATGTCCGGAAAGCGATCTTCGCGTTTGACTGAGAGACCGCGCAGCACGACCTTGCGCAGCCACGCGGGCACACGGGTGGCTTGAGACGGCTCTCGCAGCCGCCCGGTGGTGACGGCCTCGGCCAGAGTGCCCAGAGAGTCGCCGGTAAATGGCCGCTCGCCGTTGAGGGCCTCGTACAGCGTCACGCAAAAGCTGTATTGATCGGTGCGCGCGCTGCTGGACTCGCCCCTGAACTGCTCGGGCGCCATGTAGGCCGGCGTTCCGACCAGAGCTCCAGTTCGGGTCGTGGCAACCGAGGTCGTACGGGCGAAGTCGGTGTGGTCGCGATCCGGTGTGGGCGGGGAGGGATCGCCCGGGCTCGCGGCGTCGCTGGCCAGGCCGAAGTCCGTGACGCGGACGGCGCCGTCGGCCGCGACCATGACGTTGTGAGGTTTGAAGTCGCGGTGGACGATGCCCGCGGTGTGAGCGGCGGCGAGACCGCGGCCGGCCGCCAGGAAGATCGCCCGGATCTCCGGCCACGCGCGCGGCTTGCCGCCCAGCCACGCGCCCAGCGTCTGGCCCTCGATGAATTCCATCGCGATGAACACGCGACCGCCGATCGTCCCGGCGTCGTGGACGACCACCACGTTCGGATGGGCGAGACGCGCGATCGACCGGGCCTCCCTGAGCAGGCGCCCGCGGCTGCGCGCCTGTGATTCCGACGTGGCCCCCCCGTCGTTCAGGAGCTTGAGCGCGATCCGTCGATCGAGCTCGGGGTCGTAGGCGGCGTAGACGTCGCCCATCCCGCCCTGACCCACCAACCCGAGGATGACGTAGCGGCCGACCGTCGCGCCGCGCGGAAGCACCGCGGGCGCCGGAGTCGGCGCCGGCACCGCTGTCGCGCCCCCCGCGACGAGCTGCGCGACCTGGGATGCGGGTGCGAGGACGGCCGCCGCCGACGCGGCGACGAGCTCGCGGCAGGCGGCGCACGTCGCCAGATGCGCGTCCACCTCCGCGACCGCGGCGCCGCCGAGGCGACCCTCGAGAAAGAACACGAGGGCGGTCTCGTCGGGGCAGGACATCGGGCTCGGACTATCCCTCAGTTGCGGTGACGGCGCATCGCGTCCGAAAGGGCGGATGGACCTCGTGGGGCCCGTGTCCGGCTGCTGAGAGCGCAGGGAAGTCAGGCCGCTCGCAACCCCGGTCATCGAGGAAAACCACCATGAAGTGCATCCAAGCGAACGGCAGGCTCAAGGTCAAGGCGGGCGTCAAGGCAGGCGGCTACGTTCCTCTGAACCACAACCGCCGTTGCCTGCGTGTGAAGGCGGGCGTGAAGGCCGGCGGCCTCTCTGCTCAGCACAACCGCCCGGCGTTCTGAGCGGCGGATGGCGTCTCGAGACTGCGGTTACCGTCGACGACTCTCGGCGTGCTCTGCCAGCCACGAATTCACCGCACGCACCTTCGCGTCGGTGCCGGGCGCAGTCGCGTAGTCAGCCCGAGCCGCCTGGGCGTTCGCCCGCGCCGCCGCCCGATCGCCGCCCGCATCCCACTGCGCCCGGGCCAGCGCGAACAAGGTGTCCCCGCGATCTCCCGGGATCTGCTCGCGGCTGCGCCGGATGTCGAGCGCGTGCTGCAACGGCGCCAGCGCGTCGCGCGGTCTGTCCATCCCCATCAGCGCGATACCCGTCGACGTGAACGCGTACCCCAACCAGGCGTGATCGGGTTCGACCGTCTTCCTGTAGATCGCGATCGCCTTGTTGCACGAATCGAGCGCCTCGGCGAATCGGTCGAGACCATTCAGGTACTCACACCGGTTGCCGTACTCCATCGCCGACAGGACGCTGCCCGGTCCGTGGATTCGTTCGTAGATGGCCAGCGCCTGATCAGAAAGCGCGAAGGCCGCGGCAAAATCCCCGCGCCGTTGCTCCAGCTCGGCGAGCGCGTTGATGGACTGGGCCACGTCCACGCTGTCGCCACCGTCGACCTTGCGCTTGAGCGCGATGGCGGTCCGGAGGTCGGACTCGGCGGCGGCGAACTGTCCGATGGACGTCCGATTGACCCCCCGGTTGTGCGCCAGCCAGGCCTGGAGCCGTTCCTGCCCCGGGCCCATTCGATGCAGTATCGCCGCGGCGAATCGCGCCCAGCGCTCGCCCTCCTCGGGATGGCCGAAAAAGTAGCCGACGCCCCCGACCAACATCACCGCCGCTTGCGCCGCGACCTCGTCGTACCGGGCCACTTCCGCGGCCTCCAGCGCGCGCTCGTACGCCTCGACCTCGGGTTTCCTCTCCCCGATCATCGCGTTCAGCCAGCCCAGCTGCGCCGCCAGCTCGGCGACGAGGGGCTGGTAGTCGGCCTTCGCCGCCTCCTCGAGCAACGATTGCGTCCTGGCGATGCCGTCCTTCCAGTGACCGGCGTTGCCCAGCGCCCGGGCCTCGGCGGCGCGGTGCCGCAGGCCTTCGACTTGCCGGCGCAGCTTCGGATCGGTCGGCGGCGGTGGGACGGAGCGCAGCAACGCCACGTCAGCGCAGCGCGCGAGGTCGGGCAGCGCGTTGGCGGCGTCGATCGCGTTCCCGACCGTCTCCGCGTCGGCGGACACGAAGACATCCACCAGGGCCCGCAGGCTGTCCCGGCTGTTGTTCAGACAGGCCATCCGTAGATCCAGCACCTCCGCCGACTGCTCGCCGCGTACGTGGGTGGCCTCGCATGTCTCGGTGTGCATCGCCGTCCACCGCGTCGCGTACCCGTCCAGGATTCCGGCCACACGCTTCCAGACGTCGCCGGCGCGACTCGCGCCGGTGGCCATGAATGCGGCGAGGGTCGCATCCCGGCGCGGGTAGGCCCCGCTCGAGTTGCGCTGCGGCGTCTCCCAGACAGCCGCAAGCCTGGCGCCGGCGCTTCGGCACAGAGCCGCCCCCGAGCCCTGGAAGGCCCGCTGGGCGAGCGCGCCGCCGGCGAGGAGCACGCCGGCGACGACGGCGGCGACCAGCGCCCGCCGGCGCTGGCGCTGCGGGTCGCGGGCCAGGGCCGCCAGCAGGTCCTCCATGCTTGGAAAACGATTCTTCCGGTCGACCGCGAGACCACGCAGCAGCACCTTGCGCAACCACGCCGGTACGCGCGCGCTCGGCGGCGCCTCGCGCAGGCGGCCGGCGGTGACCGCCTCGATCAGGTGCTTCAGCGAATCGGCGGCGAATGGCCGCTCGCCGTAGAGAGCCTCGTAAAGCGATACGCAAAAGCTGTATTGGTCAGTACGCGCGTCGGCGGTCTCCGCCCGGAACTGTTCGGGCGCCATGTACGCCGGCGTTCCCACCAGCGCCCCGGTTCGCGTCAGCGAGATCGCCGTCGTGTGCGCGAAGTCGGTGCGGTCCCGATCCGGCGCCGCCGCAGAGGGATCGTCCCCGCGCGCGACGTCGCTGGCCAATCCGAAGTCCGTGACGCGGACGGCGCCGTCGGTCGCGACCATGACGTTGTGGGGCTTGAAATCGCGGTGAACGATGCCCGCGGCGTGCGCGGCGGCGAGGCCGCGACCAGCCGCAAGGAAGACCGCCCGGATCTCCGGCCACGCGTGCGGCTTGTCGCCCAGCCACGCGCCCAGCGTCTGGCCCTCGATGAACTCCATCGCGATGAACACGCGATCGCTGATCGTCCCGGCGTCGTGAACGACCACCACGTTCGGGTGGGTCAGACGCGCGATCGACCGGGCCTCCCTGAGCAGGCGCCCGCGGCTGCGCGCCTGTGACTCGGACGCCGCACCGCCGTCGTTCAGGAGCTTGAGCGCGATCATCCGATCCAACTCGGGGTCGTATGCGCCGTAGACGTCGCCCATACCGCCCTGGCCCACCAGCGCGAGGATGACGTAGCGGCCGACCGTCGCGCCGCGCGGAAGCAACCCGGGCGCGGGAGCCGGCGCCGGCACCGCGATCCCGCCTCCTGCGGCGAGTTGCGCGACCTGGGATGCGCGCGCAAGGACGGCCGCCGCGGAGGCGGCGACGAGCTCGCGGCATGCGGCGCACGTCGCCAGGTGCGCATCCACGTTCGCAACCGCGGCGTCGTCGAGGCGACCTTCGAGGAAGAAGACGAGGGTGGTCTCGTCGGGGCAGGACATCGGGCTCGGACTTACTCCTCAGCGACGGTCATGGTGCGCCGCATTTGAAAGTACGGATGGACCTCGTGGAGGCCGTGTCCGGGGACCGAGAGCGGAGGAGAGGTGTGCCGCTCGCAACCCTAGTCATCGAGGAAAACCACCATGAACAACATCCAACCGAACAGTAGCCTCAAGGTCAGGGCAGGCGTCAAGGTAGGAGGAGTCCAGCCGCAACACAATCGGCCGCTCCGCATCAGGGCGGGCGTGAAGGCGGGCGGCATCACGCCCCAGCACAACCGCCGGACGCTCCGCATCAAGGCGGGGGTCAAGGCGGGCGGCATCACGGCCCAGCACAACCGCCGGACGCTCCGGATCAATGCGGGGTTGAAGGCGGGCGGCATCAGCGCTCAGCACAATCGGGCGCTCCGCATCAAAGCGGGCATCAAGGCGGGCGGCGTCAGCGCTCAGCACAATCGGACGCTCCGCATCAAGGCGGGCGTGAAGGCGGGCGGCGTTTCTGTTCAGCACAATCGCCGGACGCCGGCGATCGCCTAGAGTTCGACCCGTGCTACCGTCCGGGACGTGCAGCTCGCTGCAGCGTTCCGGGCGGAGTCGGGTGGGGGCGCCGCGTCGGCGTCAGATCCCGAGCTGGAGGCGCGCCTCGGCACCTTGCTGGCGCGCGGGCGGTCCGCACATCCAGACCTCGCGCTCGATGGGCTCGCTTTCATCCGCCAGCTGGCGCGATGCGCGGCGGCCGCGGGCACCAATGCGGCGCTGGAGACGCTGAACGTCGAGGATCTCTACCTCGCCTGCGCCTGCGCGGCGCGGGCCGCCGGCGCGGCGGCGCGCTTCGAGGAGCGCTGCGGCCCTCGCCTGACGGCCGCGCTCGCGGCGACGGTGAAGTCGCCCGACCTGCGCGCGGAGGCGCGACAGCGGGTGCTCGACCGGTTGCTCGTCGGCACCATCGATGTCCCCGCCAAGATCTCCACCTACGCCGGGCAGGGTCCGCTCGACAGCTGGGCGGCGGTGGCGGCGCAGCGGCTGCTCGCGAACCTGCTGCGGTCGGACGCGACCGAGCAACGCGCGCGCGAGGGGGCGGCGGTGGAGGCGGCCCTGGGCGGCGTCGTGGCGCCCGAGGTGGCGTTCGCCAAGCGGCGTTACCGCGCCGAGTTCGAGCGCGCGATGGCGGACGCGCTGCTGGTGCTCGACGAGCGCGATCGCCTGCTGCTTCGCCTTCAGCTGGTCAGCCAGGTCAGCGTCGAGGCCATCGGGAAGATGTACGGCGTCGCGCAGGCGACGGCGTCGCGCTGGCTCGCGAGCGCGCGCGATCGGGTCCAGATGGAGGTGATCCGCCTTCTGCGCGAGCGCCTGGGCGCGTCGCCCGACGAGATCGCATCGCTCGTCGGCGTGGTGGCGAGCCAGCTGGACCTGAGCATGTCGCGCCTGCTCGGCCCCGCCGCCTGATCGCTGGCGGACGCATCGCCTTGTCCTCAGCGCACCACGAGATCGTCGCGCCGGTTCTTGGCGCGCGCGTCGTCGTCGTGGCCCGGATACTTCGGGCGTTGCGATCCGTAGCTGACCGTCGCGATCTTGTTCGCCGGGACGCCGAGGTGCATCAGGTAGGTCTTTGCGGCGCGTGCGCGCTCCTCGCCGAGGGCGAGGTTGTACTCGACGGTGCCGAGCTCGTCGCAGTTCCCCGCGATCTGAAGGGACGCCCTCTGCTTGCGGACCGTGTCGGCGACGTTCTGAAGGACGGGACGCGCGTCGTCCTTGATCAGCGACGAATCGAAATCGAAGAAGACGGCGAGATCCTCCTTCTGCCTGGGCGTCTCCGCGGGCTCCTCGGCGGGCGCCTGCGCGGCGACCTTGCGCGCCGGCGGCGGCGCCTGGGTGACAGGATGCGCGGTGGGCTGGGGCTTCTGCTCATGCGAGCAGCCGGCGGCGGTGAGCAGGGTCAGCGCGGCGCCGAGTGCCAGACGTGAGGGCGACATGATGGCCTCCTTGATCGGGGTGGGAGGAACATGATACATTGGATCCAAACATATGGGCACCCAAGCAGATGCGCAAGCCGGCGAGCGCCCCCGGGGGGCGAGCGCGGCGGACCGGGCGACACGGGATGTCCTCGACGCGATACGGCGCATCGTCCGCGCGCTGCGCGAGTCGTCGCGGGCCGCCGAGCGATCGGTCGGCATCGGCGCCGCCCAGCTGTTCGTCCTGCAGCGGATCGCCGCCGCGCCGGGGCTGTCGCTCAACGAGCTTGCCGCCCGGACCTTCACCCATCAGAGCTCCGTGTCGGTGGTGGTCAGCCGCCTCGTCGAGCGCGGCCTCCTGACGCGCACGCGCGGTGGCGGCGACGACGCCCGCCGCATCTCGATCTCCGCGACGCCCGCGGGACGGGCGCTGCTGGCGCGGGCCCCCGCCGCGGCGCAGGAGCGCCTCCTGGCCGGCCTGGGGTTGATGGGCGCGGGCTCTCGCCGGCAGCTCGCCGAGCTGCTCGGGCGCCTCGTCGATTCGATGGCGCTGCCCGACCGAAATCCGCCGATGTTCTTCGAGCCGGCGCCGGGCGGCGGGCGAAAGAAGCGTCGTGCCCGACTCGCCTGACCCGCACGACGAGCGGACGCGCGTCCTCGCGCTGGTGCGACGTTTCGGCTGGAACGCCACCTCGTACCAGGTCCTGGAGCCGGGTTATCGGTATCTCTTCGTCGATGGCGCGGCGTGCGTCGCCTTCGTCGACACGGGTCGCGCGTGGGTGGCGGCGGGCGCGCCGCTCGCGGACGAGGCCTCGCTCGAGACGGCGACGGCGGCCTTCCTGCGGGAGGCCCGCGCCGCCAACCGCCGAGCCTGCTTCTTCGCGACGGAGGATCGCTTCACGAAGCAGGTCCCGTTGCGCTCCTTGCTCGTCGGCGAGCAACCGGTCTGGGAGCCCGCGCGCTGGGACGCGGCGCTGAAGGCCAGCGCGAGCCTGCGCGAACAGGTCCGACGGGCGCGCGCCAAGGGCGTGCGCGTGCGCCTGGCCGGGATGCACGCCGCGACGGCCGCCGAGGTGAAGTTGCGCGACGCCGTGGTCGGGTTCGTCGAACGCTGGCTCGGGGCGCGCGAGCTGGCGCCCCTGGGATTCCTGGCCCGGGTCGATCCGCTGGCGTTCCTCCCCGATTGCCCGCTCTTCGTCGCCGAACAGGCGGGGAAGCTGGTCGGCATCCTGTCGGTCGCGCCGATTCACGGCCGGGAGGGTTGGCTGCTGCAGAACCTCCTGCGCGCGCCCGATGCTCCGAACGGCACCGCCGAGGTATTGGTCGACGCGGCGATGCGCGAGGCGAACGCGCGCGGCCTGACCTTCGTGACCCTTGGTCTCGCGCCGCTCGCCGGGGGCGTGGCGGCGCCGTTGCGGTTCGCGCGTCAAGCGGGACGCCCTCTCTACAATTTCGAGGGGCTGCGTGCCTTCAAGGCCAAGCTGCAACCGTCGCGCTGGGATCCGGTCTACGTCTCATTCCCCCGCGAGATCTCGGCGCCCCGCGCGATCGTCGACGTGCTCGCGGCGTTCGCGCGCGGCCGGTTCGTGCGCTTCGGCATCGAGACGCTCGCGCGCGGGCCCACGCTGCTCGTGACCCTGCTCGCGTTTCTGCTGGTGCCGTGGACGATCCTGCTCGCGTGCTGCCCGTGGCGCAGCTGGTTCCCGCACCCGGCCTTCAAATGGGGCTGGGTGGCGTTCGACGTGCTCGTCGCGGCCGGGCTGTTCTCCCTCAGCCGGCGCTGGCGGCCGGCGCTGGCGCGCCTGCTGGTCGCCGTGATCGCGGCGGACGCGATGGCGACCGCGGTCGAGGCGCTCTGGTGGAACTTGCCGCGCGCGCCCCGCGCGGACGCCCGGGCGCTGCTGCTGGTCGCCTGGCTGGCGCCCGTGTTCGCGACGCTGGTCCTGTCGGCGGCGGTTCGGCGGCGCCGTACTTGACGACCGTCAGATCGTCGTCGTCGGGGGCTCGCCGCGGTCGGAGACGGTCTCCGCGGCGGCGGCCGCCTCGCCGTTGGTGGCGCGTGGCTCCTCGGTGAACGGGGCGGCGTGCCGCCAGAACAGGAAAGCAGGAAGCGCGATGATCGCCGCCGACAGGCAGACGACCTCACCGATGATGGCCATCAGGCCGAAGCCGTTCAGCGCGCGGTTGCTCGCCGCGAGCAGCGACCCATAGCCGACGATCGTCGTCCACGAACAGAGCGCGACCGCCGCGCCCGTCGAGATCACGGCGCGCGAGACGTTCCGTTCCTCGCGGTAGCGAGTCACGACGTTCAGCGCGTATTCGGCGCCTATGCCGAATGTGATGGGCAAGGCGATGAAGTTCAGAAACGTCACGTGCACCTGCGCCAGGCCGGCGCCGCCCATCATCAGCAGCACGCCCAGGGCCAGCGTCGTCAGCGCCATCAGCGCCGCCGCCGCGGGCCGGATGGTGAACGCGATAATGATCAGCACCGCGATCAGCGACGCGACGGTCGCGATCGGGCCGTCGCGCAGGATCGACCGGATCATCGCGCCGAAGACCACCGCGAACCCGGAGGTCTCGATGACCTTGCCGTTGTCGAGCTTAACGTGCTGGAGGACCGAGGCGATCAGCAACAGGTCGCGGCCGTTCCAGACCGAGAGTCCCTGATCAGGGGGATAAACGAGCACGACCTTGCCGACGGACCCGTCGACCTCCGTGAACGGGCGTCGGGCGATGGCGGGCAGATCCATCGGCTTGAGCTCGTGCAGATCGGGCGACGGATCGATCTTGGCGAGGTCGGCTTTCTCCTTGTCGTTCAGGACCGTCAGCGCCGGATCGTGCGTCAGCTTGCGGATCTGCGCGAGCAGGTCCAGCTTGCGCTGCTGGACCTCGGGCGCCCCGGGCAGCAGGTCGTAGATGGTTACGATCTGACCGATGACAGGCTTGTTCTTGCCGGGCAAGTCGCGGTCCTGGCGCCGGATGGCGGCCTTCATCGGCTCCACCTCGTCGACGGAGTCCGCAAGGAGAATCGTCGGTGACGGCCAGCGGCCGAACAGATCGTTGAGGTTGCGGTTGAACTGCTGCGTCTGCTGCGTCGTCTCGAGCGGCGCGTTCAGCTTCCGGAAGTCGTACTCGAACGGGTCCTTCAGGAAGTGGCGCAGGCCGAAGGCGGCGACGATGGACAGCGCCGCGAAACCACCCGACACGAGCCCGGCGTGCCGGCGCAGGAAGCGCGCCAGGAATCCGAACTCCAGCGGCGCATGCGGACGGCGAACGTTCCCCGTCGTGTGCTCGCGGCGATCGAGGATCGTCAGCATGGCGGGAAGGACCGAGTAGGTCGCGAGCCAGCAGAAGATCGCGCCGGTCGCGCCCATCACGCCGAACTGCGAGAACCCGCGGAAGCTGGTCACCGTGAGCGACGCGTAGGCGGCCGAGGCTGCGATCGACGCGACGAGGGTGCCCCGCCACGTGCCGCCCAGCGCGCAGCGCAGCGCCTCGTCGGGATCGGAGCCGCGCGACCGGTGCTCTTCGTAACGCGACATCAGCACGATCGCGTAGTTGATCCCGTTGCCGATGATGATCGACCCCAGAAACGCCGTCGACGAGTTGAGGTAACCGAACGCGATCTGGGCGACGGCGAACGCCATCGCCGTCCCCAGGACGGCGGGGACGCCGGTCAGCGGGATGGCGCGAATCCGGCGGAAGTAGAGGCCGATGGAGATCGCGACGATGATCAGACAGGTGATCGTCACCAGCACGATGTCGTGCTCGACGGCGTGCCGGCTCGCGATGCCGGTGACGATCGGCCCGGCCGGTTCGACCTTCATGTCCGGGTGGTAGCGCTCCGGCGGGTCCGCCTTGATCAGGTCATCTGTCGCCTTGAGCAGCGCCTCGCCCGCGTTCTCGACGAAGAGACCGCCCGGCGGCAGCGCGGCGATCCAGACATATTCGCCGCCCGGCCCCTTGCTCTCGAACACGCCGCCCGGAAACTTTTCGTCCAGGCCGTGCTTGCCGGACATCCGCTGGCGCATCGAATCGATGGGCTCGTCCTCGCCCAACGATATGAACAGCGGGTTCTTCTTCTTGGTGATCTCCGTACGCAGCCGGTCGCGGATCGATTCCAGATCGTCTTCCGAGACGTACAGCCACTTGTTCGACTCGAAGAACGCGCGAACGTCGCGCACGTGATAGGTCGCCAGGTCGACGACCGTCGGCGGCAGCTTGTGCAGCTTCTGCGTCAGCGCCTCGGCGTAGCGGAGGTTCGCCTCGTGGTCCGGAGAGCGGATGCCGATCAGCAGCAGCGACAGATCGCCGAGCCGCTTCGAGGTGCGGTTCAGCGCGACCACGCCCGGGTCGTCGCTGGGCAAAAGCTCACTGAACGCCGTCTTCAGCTTGAGGTGGTAGGCGATCGCGCCGGCGATCACGAAGACCACCGCGGCCCCGATCATGATCCCGACCGGATTGCGAGACAGCCAGCCATGGTAGCGGCTGATCCGGCTATGGCTCGGGGGAACCATGGGTTGTCTAAAGTATCAGGGATTCCGTCGCTGGGGGGCGGTGATCGTCGTCGCTGGGCCTGTCGAAATTTCACCAGACGACCGGTCGGCCCCATGGCGCAGGTGCGCGTCCGGCAACGGCCCCTCACCGTCGGCGTCAGTGGTTTGACGATTGCATGAGGCCGGCGTCATGTCGGCTGGCGGTTCGCTTTCATGGAGTGTAGAAAAACGGGGCCCAATGGACGCCTCGACCACCGTTTCCCACGCGCAGGACGTCGAGCGCGGCGACCGGTTCGAGTTCGGGAAGAACTGGACGCGGTTCCTCGCCGTCCTCGACGACCAGCGGATCGATGAGGCGTGCAAGTCGCTTCGCCGCATGCTCGGGGTGGATTCGCTGGCGAGGCGGACCTTCCTGGACATCGGAAGCGGCAGCGGGCTGTTCTCGCTGGCCGCGATGAAGCTGGGCGCAGCGCGCGTCATGTCGTTCGACTATGACCCGCACAGCGTCGCCTGCACGCGCGAGCTCAAGCGCCGCTATTTCCCGGACGCCGAGAAGTGGACCATCGAACAGGGCAGCGTCCTGGATGAGGCGTACGTCGAACGCCTCGGCCATTTCGACGTGGTCTATTCGTGGGGCGTCCTCCACCACACGGGTGAGATGTGGCGCGCGCTCGCGAACGCCGCCGGTCCGGTTGCGCCGGGCGGGCGCCTGTTCATCGCGCTCTACCGCGATCAGGGCTGGCTGTCGGCGTACTGGCTGGCGGTGAAGAAGCTCTACAACATGGGCATCGTGGGCCGCGCGCTCGTGCTGGGCACATTCGTGCCGTTCGTGTGGGTGCAGGGGTTCTTCGGCGATCTGGTCCGGCGCCAGAATCCGTTCACCCGCAGCAAGCGCTACAAGAGCAGCCGCGGCATGTCGCGGATCCACGACTGGGTCGACTGGCTGGGCGGACTGCCGTTCGAGGTCGCGTCGGCGCCGGCCGTGCTGGCGTTCTACAAGCAACGGAAGTTTCGGCTGGAGAACATGGGCCTCAGCGACGGCCACGGCTGCAACGAGTTCGTGTTCTCGCGTTCGGGGACGATGCCGCCCCTGACCGAGTCGGGGAAGTACTCGAAGACGAAGACCTGATGGCGCGGGTGAAGGTTTTCTTTCTCGTCCCGAGTCTGGTGCAGGGTGGGGCGGAACGGCAGGCGCTGGAGCTGATCTCGCGGCTGCCGGAGCGGTTCGAGCCGGTGCTCGCGCTGTGGCGCGACGAGATCTACTATCGCGACAACCTGCCCGCCGGCCAGCCGCGCTACATCCTCGGGACACGGCGCATGACCCCGCGCGTGTTTCGCCGTCTGGTCGACATCCTGCGCGAGGAGCGCCCGGACATCGTGCACTGCTTCCTCAACGAGGCGAACTTCTGGGGGCGGCTGGCGGCCCTGCGCGCGAAGGTGCCGGTCGTCCTGTCGTCGTGCCGCGCGCGGATGATCGAGCTGCGCTATCTGATCTTCGAGCGCTGGCTGTCCGAGCGCGCCCAGCTCGTGCTGGTCAACTCGCGCGGCATCCGCGACGAGCTGGTCAACCTGGCGCGCGTGCGGCCGGAGCGGATCCGCGTCATCCACAACTTCCTCGATCTCGAGCGCTTCCGCGTTCCGACGGACGACGAGCGCCGCGCGGCGCGCGAGCGTTTCGCGATCCCGGAGGGCGCGCGCGTGCTGGTGATGCCCGGGCGGCTCTCCGTCCAGAAGCACCAGGTCGGCCTCTTGCTGGCGCTGTCGCGGCTGGCGAAGAGCGGGCGGCTGCCCCAGGACGTCGTGCTGCTGATGCCGGGCCGGCGCAGCCACGTGGTGGTCGAATGGCTGGTCAAGCGGCTGGCGGCGCGGCCCGAGCTGCGCGGCGCGGTCCGCGTCATCGGCACCGAGAGCAACATGCGCGAGCTCTACTGGGCGTCCGACCTGCTGGTGCTGTTCTCGCTCTGGGAGGGGCTGCCCAACGTCGCGCTCGAGGCGTGCGCGTCGGGTCTGCCCGCGATCCTGAGCCACGCCGCGAACCTGGACGGAATCGTCGCGCCCGGCGAGACCGGATGGGAGGTGCCGACCGGGCGGGGCGGACCGCTGGTGGACGCGCTGGCGGAGGCGCTGGCGTTGCCGCGCGAGCGCTGGCGCGCGATGGGTGAAGCGGGCCGCGCGCGCGTCAACGAGCTTTTCCGCCCGGAGCGTGTCCTGTCCGAGACCCTCGCCACCTACGACAGCCTGCTCGCGGAGGCGCTGCCATGTGCGGCATAGCCGGGCACGTCGCGGGCGGCGAGACCGGGCGCGATCCGCGCGACACGACCGCACTGGTGCGCGCGATGACCGACGCCCTGACACACCGCGGGCCGGACGCCTGGGGCGTCCACCGGAACGGCGCCGCGGTGCTGGGTCACCGGCGCCTGTCGATCATCGATCTCTCCGTCGACGCCAACCAGCCGATGCTGAGCGCCGACGGGCAGGTCGTGCTGGTGTTCAACGGCGAGATCTACAACTTCCGCGATCTCGCCGCCGAGCTGCGCGACGCCGGCGTGCAGCTGCGGACGCGGTCGGACACGGAGGTGCTGCTGGAGCTGTACCGCCTGCACGGGCCGTCGTTCGTCGCGAAGATGCGCGGGATGTTCGCGTTCGCGATCTGGGACGCGCCCCGGCGGCGGCTGGTGCTCGGCCGTGATCGGCTCGGCAAGAAGCCGCTGTTCTTCCACATCGGCAAGCGCGGGCTGTCGTTCGCGTCCGAGCTGCAGGCGCTGCTCGCCGACGACGACATCGAGCGCCGCGCCGATGCGCGCGCCATGCACGCCTACCTGGCCCTCGGCTACGTCCCGTCGGACTTCGCGGCGATCGCGGGCGTGCGGAAGCTGGCGCCCGGCAGCGTCGCCGTGTTCGAGGACGGCAAGCTGTCGGAGGAGCGCTACTGGAACCTGCGCTTCGAGCCGCGGCAGCGCTCCGCGGAGGACTTCGTCGAGGAGCTGCGGCACCACCTCTTCGAGTCCGTGAAGATGCGCCTGGTCTCCGACGTGCCGCTGGGCGCGTTCCTTTCGGGCGGCATCGATTCGTCCGCCGTCGTCGCGATCATGAGCAAGGTCGGCGCGAAGCCGGTCAAGACGTTCTCGATCGGCTTCGACGAGAAGGACTTCTCCGAGGTGTCGTACGCGCGGCAGGTGGCGCGCCTGTACGAGACCGACCACCACGAAGAGGTGCTGCGCCCGCGGGCGGCCGAGCTGCTGCCGAAGCTGGTGCACGCCTACGGCGAACCGTTCGCCGATCCGTCCGCGCTGCCGA
>Ga0070686_100001105_pt1 | contig 15526 bp, 19 predicted proteins | sample KBSS23LmetaG_FD_65654 | JGI IMG/M metagenome (GOLD analysis project Ga0070686, IMG submission 65654) | Switchgrass rhizosphere microbial communities from Kellogg Biological Station, Michigan, USA - KBS S2-3L metaG | ecosystem: Host-associated > Plants > Roots > Rhizosphere ... | reverse complement strand
CGACCCGCGACATCACCGTGCGCGTCTCGGTGAGCTTCCTCCCCGAGCAGTCGGAGCCCGGCAAGGGCCGCTGGTTCTGGGCCTATCACGTCCGCGTCGAGAATGGCGGGCGCCAGGCGGTGCAACTCGTCAGCCGCGAATGGATCATCTCGGACGGGCGCGGCGCCCAGCACGAGGTGCGCGGCGAAGGCGTGGTCGGCGAGCAGCCGGTGCTCGAGCCGGGCGGCTCGTTCGATTATGTCTCGGGCTGCCCGCTCACCACGCCGACCGGGGCGATGGAGGGCCGCTATTTCATGATCGCGGCCGACGGCACCAGCTTCCCGGTCGACATCCCGCGCTTCCCCCTCATCGCGCCCGCGGTGGCGAGCTAGGGAACCCAGCGTTTATCCTCGATTCTCATTGCGAGCGGAGCGAAGCAATCCAGTGCCGCAACCTGATTGAACGCAGCCCGCTTTAGGCGAAGGTCGTCGCCAGCGAGTATTCGCGCGCGCGCTCGTTTGCCTTCGCCACCATGCCCGGGATCAGGAAGGCGTCGGCGAGGATCCAGAGGCCCGCGAACGGCACTGCCAGCAGGCCGGTCTGCGATTTGCTCATCAGCATCGCATAGCCGAGCGGGGTCAGCATCATCTGGATGATCGCCGAGACGCGGTAGCCCAGATAGAAGCGGTGGGCCGAAACGCCCCCCAGGAAGAACCAGAGCAGATAGGCGGTGCCGTTCGTCTTGCGCGGCACATAGGCCCGCTCGGTCACCGGCGGCGGCCCGACGCCGATCGTGCGGCCAGGTTCGCGGGCATCCGCCGCCGGCCCGGGCCGGCTGGCGCGGGCCCGTTCCTCGGCGAGGAAGGCCGCGCGGCGGGCCGCGAGGTCGGGATCCGGCCCGACGCGCTTGCGACCGAAGGTGGCGCCGCTCATCGCCGCCCCGACCAGAGGTGGAGCGTTCTGAGGCGGATGCCGTCAGCCAGATACCAGAGCCAACTCAAGGCCAGCCCGGCAAAGGCTTGATAATATTGGAACAGAGCGACCGCGCCGACGCAGGCGAGGAACAGCACCGCCTGGACCGCGCCGGTCAATGGGCGCCGGAGATAGAAGCGATGGCCGCCGGCGAGGCCGAGCAGGAACCAGATCGCATAAGCACTCTTCAGCTTGCGGTCGGTGGGAGGCGGCCCCGCCTCGGCCTTGAGCGCGGCCAGCGCCCGCTCCGCCTCGGCGGTCGGCAGCGCCGCGGGCCCGGCCGCGGAGGCGCCGCGGGCGCGCTCCTCCGCGAGGAAGGCGGCGCGGCGCTGCTCCGATTCGTCGTCCGAAAGCTCGACGCCCTCCATCGGCTGGAACGAGCGCGGCTGCGGGACCGACACGAGGCGCGCCCGGCGGGGCGCGACCGCGCCGCCGGCAACGCGCTTTCGACCGAAACCCTGGGCTGTCATCCGCCAGCTCCCGAACAGGAAGAGGATCGGCTAGCAAGAGAGGGCAAAAATCCGGTTAATTGCCCGAGCCTTCTCAAGTCAGGTGAAATCGCCTGACGACCCGGAGAAGGCGGCCGACGAAGAAATTACAGAGCGGCGAGCGATTCGCCTAATTCGCTGCTCTGGCCAGCTGCACGGCCCGCGCCATCAGGGCGATGAAGCGCTGGTCCTCGAGCGGGGCGTCGGGATTGTTCCAGCTTCCGGTGATGACCTGCCAGACGCCGGCGCGATTGCGCACCAGCCAGGTGAGGTTGAGCACGCCGGGCTCGGAGCCGCCTTTGTAGCCGACATAGGCCAATTCGCCGCGGATCTGCGGGCCGAGCCCGCTGTTGATCGCGAGGATCGCGCGCGCATGGTCGTCGGCGCTGCGGCGGAGCCAGTCCATCACCCGCACCATGTCGGCCGCCGAGGCGTACCATTCCAGCTCGATATGGAGCGGATTGCCGGTGAAGCGGGCGATGTCGACGCGCGCGGGATCGATCGCGGCATAGTCGCTCGCCAGCATGCGCCGCCGCCCCGCCTCGTCGGCCTGCAGCCAGGCGTTGAGGGCGGGGGCCGGGCCGGTCTTGATCGCGCTCGTCTCGAGCGTCGAGAGCAGGGGACGGTTGCGCGCCGCATTGCTCACCCCGATCGTCTCCATCATGCGCTCGACATTCTCGCGGCCGAGCGTGTGGAGCAGCATGTCGGCGGCGGTATTGTCGCTGACCGAGATCATCAGCGCGGCGAGGCTGTGCAGGGTGATGGGCGATCCCTGCGGCCAGGCCTGGAGCGTGCCGGAGGGGATCGAGCGCCGGTCGAGAATCACCACGTCGTTCCAGTGGCGCTGGCCGGCGGCGATCTGGCGCGACAATTCGGCGAGGATGAAGAGCTTGAACGCCGAGCCGATCGCCAGCGGCCGCTCGGGCTCGAGCGAGGCGAGCAAAGCCGGCGCCCCGTCGCCGAGCCGGGCGATGGCGATGCTCTTCTGGCCCGGCAGCGCCCTGATCTCCTCGACGATCGCGGCCAGGCTGTCGCCGCGCATGTCGGCGCCGGTGAAGAGCAGGCCGGCGATCCGGTTCGGCGCCTGCGGCTCGACCGCGATCTGGATGTTCAGGGTCGCGCGCTCGGTGCCGACATGCATCACGCCTGACTGGGGCGAGGCGGCGTCGAGCCGGTCGAGCCCGCGCACCGCGCCATATTGCGCGACGATCTGCTGGCCGATCCCCCTGATCCGCGCCGGCGGCACCTGGGCCAGAAAGGCGGGCGTGAACATCTCTGCCGGATCGCCCTGGCCCCGAAGCAGAGCGACCACCTGCTCGGCGCGGCTGCGCAGCGCAGGGCTCGCCGGCGAGTCCTGGGCGCACACGGGCCCGCAAAGGCCGAGAAGGACCAGCACAAGCAGGAACGGTCGTTTCATCGCGGCCCCTTTTCCCCGTGTCGGCGCAACCCGCGCCCTCATCCGTTGTTTTAGCCTGAGCACCTGAATTTGGGAGAGCGTCATGCCGGTATCCACCATGAGCCTCGTCGAGCGCATCGCGCGCATCATCGCCGGCCGGTCGGTCAGCGCCAATGCGGAAGGCGACGAGATTTCGGCCGGCAACCTCGTCGATTCGGCGTGGCGCGACCATCGGGCCGACGCCCTCTCCGTCATCCGCACCTTGCGCGAACCCGACGAAGCCATGGCCGCGGCCGGCGACGTCGAGACCTGGGAGCGGATGATCGAAGCGGCCCTCGCCGAAGCGGAGGCCGAAGCGGCCTCATAAGCCCAGCAACGGCCACACCCGCCAGAGCGCGTAGGCGGAAGGCGCCGCGATGATGAGGCCCGCGACCACGTCGAACGTGCGGATCGGTCGGACCTGGATGCCGCGCTGGCGCGCCCGCATGTCGGCGAAGGTGATCCACAGGATCGAGGCGCCGCAGAGGAAGGTCAGCGCGAGCAGGGCGGCATAAGGATAGAGCAGGGTCTCGGCCCAGCTGCCGAACGCGGCCGAGAGGAGCAAGGCCGCCAGCCCGAGGACGATCCCCGTCCCGGCCGCGCGCTGGATCGTCCAGCGGTCGCGCAGCCGCGGCGGCGGCGGGGGGCGGCGCTTATGCGTCAATCGCTTCCTCGTCGAGCTCGGCGGCATGGGCCTGGATGAAGTGGAAGCGGTGCTCGGGGTTGCGTCCCATCAGCCGGTCGACCAGCTCGCGCACGGCAAAGCGCTCCTCGGGGTCCCTCGGCAGGGTGATCTTGATCATCGAGCGGCTCTTCGGGTCCATCGTCGTCTCCCGCAGCTGGCCCGGGTTCATCTCGCCGAGCCCCTTGAAGCGCGAGACCTCGACCTTCTTCCCCTTGAAGGTCGAGGCTTCGAGCGCGGCGCGGTGCGCCTCGTCGCGCGCATAAACCACCGTCCCGCCCGCCGCGAGCCGGTAGAGGGGCGGCTGGGCGAGGTAGAGGCAGCCCTGGCGGACGAGCTCGGGCATCTCCTGGAAGAAGAAGGTCATCAGCAGGGTCGCGATATGGGCGCCGTCGACGTCGGCGTCGGTCATGATCACGATCCGCTCGTAGCGCAGATCGTCCGGATTGCACTTGTCGCGCACCCCGCAGCCGATCGCCTGGACGAGGTCGGCAATCTCCTGGTTGGCGCGGATCTTGTCGGCGGTGGCCGAGGCGACGTTGAGGATCTTGCCGCGGATCGGCAGGATCGCCTGGGTCTTGCGGTCGCGCGCCTGCTTGGCCGAGCCGCCGGCGCTGTCGCCCTCGACGATGAACAATTCGGTCCCGGCGGGGTCGTCATTGGCGCAGTCGGTGAGCTTGCCGGGCAGACGCAGCTTGCGCGACGAGGTCGCGGTCTTGCGCTTGATCTCGCGCTCGGCGCGGCGCTTCAGCCTCTCGTCCATCCGGTCGAGGACGAAGCCGAGCAGCGCCCGGCCGCGGTCCATATGGTCGGCGAGATAATGGTCGAAATGGTCGCGCACCGAGGCCTCGACCAGCCGCGCGGCGTCGGGCGAGGTCAGCCGGTCCTTGGTCTGGCTCTGGAACTGGGGATCGCGGATGAACACAGAGAGCATGATCTCGGCGCCGGTCAGCACGTCCTCGGCCTGGATGTCCTTCGCCTTCTTCTGGCCGGTCAGCTCGGCGAAGGCGCGCAGCCCCCGGGTCAGCGCCGTCCGCAGGCCCTGCTCGTGGGTGCCGCCGTCGGGGGTCGGGATGGTGTTGCAATAATAAGAGGCGTTGCCGTCGCCCCAGACCGGCCAGGCCACCGCCCATTCGACCGAGCCTTGGCCGTTCGGGAAGTCATGGCGGCCGGTGAAGGGGGTATTGGTCGCGGTCTCGCGCTCGCCGATCTGCTCGCGCAAATGATCGGCAAGCCCGCCGGGGAATTGGAACACGGCCTCGGCCTGGATATCCTCTCCCAGGAGATCGTCCGAGATCAACTCGGGGTCGCAGCGCCAGCGTATCTCGACCCCGGCGAACAGATAGGCCTTGGACCGCGCCAGCCGGTAGAGCCGCGAGGGCTTGAACTTCGCCTCCTCGCCGAAAATCTCCGGGTCCGGGGTGAAGGCGACGGTCGTGCCGCGCCTATTCTGGGTCGGCCCAAGCTCGATCAGCTTCGAGGTCGGGAGGCCGCGCGCGAAGCTCTGGCGGTAGACCTGCTTGTTCCGGGCCACCTCGACGATGGTCTCAGTCGACAAGGCGTTGACCACCGAGACGCCGACGCCGTGCAGGCCGCCCGAGGTCGCATAGGCCTTGTCCGAGAATTTCCCGCCCGAATGGAGCGTGGTCATGATCACCTCGAGCGCCGACTTGCCCGGATATTTGGGATGCTCGTCGACTGGCATGCCGCGCCCGTTGTCGATGACGGTCAGCCTATTGCCCGCCTCGAGCACGACCTCGATGCGGTTGGCATGGCCGGCCACCGCCTCGTCCATGCTGTTGTCGAGCACCTCGGCGGCGAGATGGTGGAGCGCGCGCTCGTCGGTGCCGCCGACATACATGCCCGGCCGCCGGCGCACCGGCTCCAGGCCTTCGAGCACTTCGATGGAGCTTGCGTCGTAATCGCCCGCATTGCGGGCCTGGGAAGCGAACAAGTCGTCGGACATGACCACGCTATAGAGGCTGCGGAATCGGGATGCCAAGCGGATTGGGCCGGGGCCAGGCCGCGCCCGACGCTCGTCAGGTGTCCGCCGGCTTGCGAGCGATCGGGGGCTTCGGCACCGGGTCGATCGGCCCCATGCGCAGCGCCGCCCATTCGAGCAGCGAGTCGAGCGCCGGGCAGAGCGCCTGTCCCCATTCGGTCAGCCGGTATTCGACCTTGGGCGGGACCTGCGGATAGACCTGCCGCCCGACGATCCCGTCACGCTCCAGCTCGCGCAATTGCTGGATCAGCATCTTCTGGGAAACGCCGTCGATCGCCCGCTCCAGCTCGGAGAAGCGCAGCACCCTCTTGTCGAACAGGTGAAAGATGATGACCATCTTCCACCGCCCCTCCAGCATCCTCAGCGCCGCTTCGACGCCGATCGCCGCCATGTCCGGGGTGACGTCCTCAAGCTTACCCGTTGGTGAGTACCCTACTTTTTTGTTGGTTCTTGCCATTATCGCAGCATAACGCATATCGAGTTCCCGACCAAGGCCCGAAGGGAATCTGCCGATGTCCCCCGATCTTTCACCGCCGCTGACGACCTATTTCGAGGCGAGCAACGCGCATGACGCGGAAGCCCTGCTCTCCGTCTTCGCCGAAGATGCCTCAGTGCGGGACGAAGGGCGGGAGATGATCGGTCTCGCCGCCATTCGCGGCTGGGCCGAAGCGACCTTCCGCGCCTATCGGATGACCATCACCCCCAACGAGGTCGAGCGGCTTGGCGACGCGACCGTGGTACGGGCGCAGGTCGCCGGCGCCTTTCCGGGCAGCCCGATCATGCTCCCCTTCCGCTTCGAGATCGCGGACCGGAAGATCACCGCGCTGGAGATCGGATGATGGCCACCCCAGGCGAGCTCGACGGCCTCCGGGCGCTCGTCACCGGCGGCACGCAGGGCATAGGAGAAGCCGTGGTGACGCGCCTGCGCGAAGCCGGCGCCGAGCTGCTGACCGTCGCGCGCTCCGCGCCCACCAGGCTTCCCGAGGGCGTCGGGTTCCTCCAGGCGGACATCGCCTTCGCCCAGGGCTGCGCGGCGGTGACCGAGGCGGTCGCCGACCGCCTCGGCGGGCTCGACATCCTCGTTCATGTCGTCGGCGGCTCGTCCGCGCCGGCGGGCGGCTTTGCGATGCTGGACGACGACCAATGGTCGCGCGCGCTCGACCAGAATCTGCTCGCCGCGGTCCGGCTCGACCGCGCGCTGCTGCCCGCCATGATCGCCCAAGGCTCGGGCGTCATCGTCCACGTCGCCTCGATCCAGGGCCGGCTGCCGCTGCCCGACGCGACCCTTGCCTATGCGGCGGCCAAGGCGGCGCTTTCGACCTACAGCAAAGGCCTTTCCAAGGAGGTCAGCCCGAAAGGCGTGCGCGTGGTGCGGGTTTCGCCCGGCTGGGTCGAGACCGAAGCTGCCGTCCGCCTGGTGACGAAATTGGCGGAGACAGCGGGGACCGATTACGACGCCGCGCGCCGGGGCTTGATGGACTCGCTGGGCGGCATTCCGATCGGCCGGCCGGCCACGCCCCGAGAGGTGGCCGACCTGGTCGCCTTCCTGGTTTCTCACCGCGCCGGCTCGATCACCGGCGCGGATTACGTGATCGACGGCGGAACGGTGCCGACGGTCTGACCGGCGGGCCGCCCCCTCGCGAGTGGCCTCAGAGATTGATGGGCGGCGTCTGGGGAAGCAGATTGCCCGGGACGCCGGCGCCGCTCAGGATCGTGCGGATTCCGCCCCAGAGCACGCCGGCGACCGCATTCCAGGCCTTCTCTATGGTCAGAGCCGACAGCATGACCACGGACTTGGCCATATTCTCGCTATTGTGTTTGAGGCTCTCGAGGAAGAAATGATACAGCGCGTCGTCATCCTTGAGTGAGCCGTTGATCCGCGATCTGGCAATGCCCTCGGCCTGCTTCGCCAGCAATTTGCCCTGGGTTTCGACGAAGTTGCTGATCGTCGAATAACCGTTGCCCAGCTCGCCCTTCAGGGCGGCGGCCATGTCCTGCAAGATCTGCGTGTGGTCCATCGCTTCCCCCTAGCGCTTGAGCGCATTCTCGACGGTGAGCGCCTGCCCGATCGCCGGACTATAGGCATTCCGAAAATTCTCGACGTCGTCCGCCGCCAGGTCGCGCAGCCTGTGCGTATCGCGCATCTGGCGAAGCACGGCCACCACCTCGCCCAGGCTCGACGGCGAGGTGTTCACGCATGCGGTCGGATCGGTCGCCGTGGCGCAGAGGTGCTGGACGGGCCCGAGCCTCGAAAGGCGCGCGGCGAGCGGCGGAATCTGGCGTTGGCCGGCGCGCTGGCGCAGCGCCTCGAATCGTCCGATCACCCCGGCATAACGCATCTCGTAATCGCCGAATTTCGAACGGGGTGAGCCGCCCTCCAGCGCGGCGAAGAGCGTCAAGGTCTCCACATTGGCCTGGTCGAGCCCCTCGACCAGGGCCTGGTCGTAAGCGGGTGCCAATGAAATCGTGCACGCGGCGAGCACGAACACCCACAGCAATGCGGCTCGTTTCCATATCGCCGGCACCATTTGGCAAGCCCCCCGCAAGACCTCAATCCGAATCGATTTCTTCCGGTTGATCAGAAGCATAGGATAGAGTCAATGCGGGCGGCCGACGCGCAAGCACCCGTCGGCCGGGACTAGTTCCAGGGCGGCGACTAGCCGCTCAGGCGCTGTAATACATGTCGTATTCGACCGCGGTCGGCGTCGTCTCCCAGCGCAGCTGCTCTTCCCACTTGAGCTCCATATAGGCGTCGAGCTGGTCGTCGCTGAACACGTCGCCCTTGGTGAGGAAGGCGCGGTCGGCGTCGAGCGCGGTGAGCGCCTCGCGCAGGCTGCCGCACACGGTCGGCACCTCGGCCAGCTCCTGCGGCGGCAGATCGTAGAGATTCTTGTCGATCGGATCGCCGGGATGAATGCGGTTCTGGATGCCGTCGAGGCCGGCCATCAGCAAAGCCGAATAAGCGAGATAGGGATTGGCGAGCGGATCGGGGAAGCGGAACTCGACGCGCTTCGCCTTCTCGCCGGCGCCGTAGGGGATGCGGCAGGAGGCCGAGCGGTTGCGGCTCGAATAAGCGAGCAGCACCGGGGCCTCGTAGCCGGGGACGAGGCGCTTGTAGCTGTTGGTGGTCGGGTTGGTGATCGCGTTCAGCGCGCGGGCATGCTTGATCACGCCGCCGATGAAATAGAGGCACATCTCGGAAAGGCCGGCATAGCCGTTGCCGGCGAAGAGCGGCTTGCCGCCCTTCCAGATCGAGATGTGGGTGTGCATGCCCGAGCCGTTGTCGGTCTTGATCGGCTTGGGCATGAAGGTGACGCTCTTGCCGTAATTGGCGGCGACCATCTGGCAGACATATTTGTAGATCTGCATGCGGTCGGCGGTCGTCGTCAGCGTGCCGAAGGTCAGGCCCAATTCGTGCTGGGCGGCGCCGACCTCGTGATGGTGCTTGTCCATCGGCAGGCCCATCTCGATCATCGTCGAGACCATCTCGGCGCGAATGTCCTGCGCCGAATCGACCGGGGCGACCGGGAAATAGCCGCCCTTGGCACGGGGCCGGTGGCCGAGATTGCCATTCTCATATTTGGTGCCGGTGTTGGTCGGCAGCTCGATGTCGTCGATGGTGAAGCCCGAGGAGGAATAGCCGTCCTCGAAGCGGACGTCGTCGAACATGAAGAATTCGGCTTCGGGGCCGACATAGACGGTGTCGCCGACGCCGGTCGCCTTGAGATAGGCCTCGGCGCGCTTGGCGGTCGAGCGCGGGTCGCGGGCGTAGAGCTCTCCCGTGCCCGGATCGACGATGTCGCAGAACAGGATGCCCATCGGCGTCGCGCTGAACGGATCGACATACCAGGCGTCGAGATCGGGCTTCAGGATCATGTCCGATTCGTTGATCGCCTTCCAGCCCGCGATCGAACTGCCGTCGAACATCAGGCCGTCGGTGAGCTCGTCCTCGCCGATCACGCCCGAGCACATCGAAAGATGCTGCCATTTGCCCTTCGGATCGGTGAAGCGCAGGTCCACCCATTCGATCTCGCCGTCCTTGATCGCCTTCAGAATCTTGCCCGCATCGTTCGCCATCTGACTTGCCCCTGTATATCGTGGACCCGGTTGAGCGCGCGCAGAATCGCCGCACTGCACAATTTTCTTCATCGCATGCCCGCGCCGCCCGTCCAGCGGGGCGTGAATATTTCACGTGGAGTGTCTTACGTCCTCTCCTCCCGGGGAGGATCAGAAGGGGCGGCGCTGGGCCGCGACCAGGATCCTCAGCAGCATCGCGACCGGACGCGGCACGCCGACCTTGCCGTCCAGCCAGAGGCTCACCGTCGAGCGGTTGACGCCGATCGCCTTGGCGATGTCGCTCTGCGTCTCGTAGCCGAGGCTGCGCATCGCGGCGCGCAGCTCCTCCGGCGACATCGAGGCGAGGCGAGGATCGTCCATCGCTGTCTTCAACACCTCCCAACGTCATCCCGGCGGAGGCCGGGATCTCAGCTCGTCACGTCACGGTCCGGCTCAACCGGACCCCCGGCCGGCGCCGGGGCGGCGGCGCCCCGCGCTCTCGCGGCGCACCGTCAGATCGCGTCCGTTCCCCTCTCGCCCGTGCGGATGCGCAACGCCTCCTCCACCGCCGAGACGAAGATCTTGCCGTCGCCGATCCGGCCGGTATGCGCCGCGCTGGCGATCGCCTCGACCACGCGCTCGGCGAGCCCGTCCTCGACCACCACCTCGAGCCGGACCTTGGGCAGGAAATCGACGACATATTCGGCGCCGCGGTAGAGCTCGGTATGGCCCTTCTGGCGGCCGAACCCCTTGGCTTCGGTGACCGTGATCCCGGAGACGCCGACCTCGTGAAGCGCTTCCTTGACCTCGTCGAGCTTGAATGGCTTGATGATCGCTTCGATCTTCTTCACGTGCCTCTCCGTCTGCTGCGCTGCACAATAACCGGTGGTTGCCCGCTGACAAGCATCGGCTCATGTATCGCAAAGCGCGCGTGCTGACCGGGCTATAGTGCCCGTCCGGTCCGCGCAACGACGGGGGCCCTTATGACCTATGCTCCGCCGATCGAGGAACAGAGATTCGTGCTGCGCCATGTCGCCCGCATGGAGGAGCTTGCCGGCCACAACCGGTTCGCCGAAGCGACGGGCGACCTGGTCGACGCGATCCTCGAAGGGGCGGGCCAGTTCGCCGCAGGGGAGTTCGCTCCGCTCAACCGGATCGGCGACGAGGTCGGCGCGAAATGGTCGCCCGAGGGCGTCACGCTGCCGCCGGGGTTCAGGGAGGCCTATCGCGCCTATGTGGAGGGCGGCTGGGGGACGCTGGCGGGGCCCGGCGAGTTCGGCGGGCAGGGGCTGCCGCTGACCCTCGCCTGCGTGGTGATGGAGGATCTCGGCTCCGCGAACATGGGCTTCTCGCTCTGCATGATGCTGACCCCGGCCGCGGTCGAGGCGCTGAAGCACCATGGCACGCCCGAGCTCCAACAGGCCTGGCTGCCGAAGCTGATCACCGGCGAATGGACCGGCACGATGAACCTCACCGAGTCGCAGGCGGGCTCGGACGTCGGCGCGCTCAAGACCAAGGCGGTTCCGGCCGGGGACGGCAGCTACCGGATCAGCGGGCAGAAGATCTTCATCACCTTCGGCGAGCACGACCTCGCCGACAATATCGTCCATCTCGTCCTCGCCCGCCTGCCCGACGCGCCGCAGGGGACGCGCGGCATCTCCCTGTTCCTGGTGCCGAAGATCCTGCCCGGCGGGAGAGGCAACGATCTGCGCTGCGTCTCGATCGAGCACAAGCTCGGCATCCACGCCTCGCCGACCTGCGTCATGGCCTATGGCGACGAAGGCGGCGCCACCGGCTGGCTGATCGGGGAGGAGAATAAGGGCATGGCGGCGATGTTCACGATGATGAACAACGCCAGGCTCAATGTCGGCCTGCAGGGCGTCTCGATCGCGGAGCGGGCGACGCAGCAGGCCGTCGCCTATGCGCGCGAGCGGGTGCAGGGCAGCCGCGAGGGGCGGCCGGCGCGGATCGTCGAATTTCCCGACGTGCGGCGGATGCTGCTGAGGATGAAGGCGCTGACCCAGGGCGCGCGGGCGCTCACTTATTATTGCGCGGGCCAGACCGACCGCGCCGGGCTCGGCGACACGGCGGCGCGGGCGCGCGCGGACCTGCTGACGCCCCTGGTCAAGGCTTATGGCACAGACGTGGGGGTCGAGGTGACCAGCCTCGGCGTCCAGGTCCATGGCGGGATGGGTTATGTCGAGGAGACCGGCGCCGCCCAGCATTATCGCGACGCCCGCATTTCGCCGATCTACGAAGGGACGAACGGCATCCAGGCGGCGGACCTGGTGGGGCGGAAGATCGCCATGGAGGGCGGCGCGGTGCTGACCGGGCTGCTCGCCGGCATCCGCGCCGAATGCGAGTCCGAATCCGGCCTGTCGGCCCTGGTCGACGCCTGCGAGGTGGTCGCGGGCCGGCTGCTCGGCGCGGACCCCGACGACCGGCTCGCCGCCTCCTATCCGTTCCTGACCATGCTCTCGATCGCCGTCGCCGGCTGGCTGATGGCCCGCCAGGCAGCCGCGCTCGACGAGGCGCAGGGCGATCCGGCCTTCCGGCAGATGAAGCACGCCTCCGCGCGCTTCTATCTCGACCAGATCGTGCCCGAGGCGCTGGGACTGACCGCGGCGGCGATGGCGCCGGCCGACATCCTCTATTCGCTCGACGAGGCCGCGTTCGCCGCCTGAAGCTCAGCGCAACCGGCGCCGGAGCAAGGCATAACCGGCCCAGGACGCGGCCGCCGCGGCGATCAAGGGCGCGAAGGCCAGCGGATGATCGAAGGCAAGCAGCCGCGCCCAGGCCAGCCGCCCGCCTTCGAAGTGAAGCTGGGCGGAGAAGCAGAGCACCGTGAGCCCGACAGCCACGCCGTAAAGCCGCCGCTGCATTCGCCTCAGCCGCCGCGCCCGCGCGAACGCCTCCAGGGCCTCCGCGCCCTCGGGGTCGCTGGGCGCGCCCAGATCCTCGAACCGCTCGCCGGGATGCGCGCCGAGCCAGGCTTCGACCAGCTTCCGGCTCGGCTCCGAGGCGAGGCCGGACCTGTAGAGCGGCATCAGGTCGAGGATGATTTCGCGGTCGATCGTCATGATCAGCTCCTGTGATCGTTGAGCGCGGCGCGGGCGCGGTGGACCTTCACCCGGGCGGCGGCGGCGGAGATGCCGAGCGCGGCGGCGATCTCCTCGTAAGGCAGGTCATGAAGGCCGCGCATCAGCAAGGCGGCGCGGTCGGCCTCGGGGAGGGTCTGCAGCCGGGCGAGGGTCGAGCGAAGCTCGCTGCGCCCGGCCAGCTCGCGCTCCAGGCCGGGCGGCTCGTCCGGCGCCTCGGCGCGAAGGGCGGCGAGGCGCCATCCGCTTCGATGGCCTTCGCGGTGGAGGTTGCGGGCGATGGTCAGCAGATAGGCGCGAAGGCTCCGCGCCCGGAGCGGCGCGTCGGCCGCCCAGGCGCGCACGAAGGTCTCCGCCGCGATGTCGTCGGCCTCGTCGGCCTCGCCGGTCAGGTAGAGCGCGAAGCGGCGCACGTCGGGAAAATAGGTCCGGTAGAGCTGCTCGAACGTCATCGGAAGGCGGAGAGCCCGCCGATCAGGTCGGTGGCGGCATGGGCGATCATGCCGGGGACGAGGCTGCGCCGGAGCAAGGCGGCGGTGCCGAAGATCAGGCTGAGCATGGCGATCTTGAGGACGAGCGCGCCCCCCTGATAGCCGTGGGTCACGCCGAACAGGATCGCCTGCGCCGCGACACCGAGCCAGGGATTGCCGAGCAGCGCCCCGAGCTGCGCCTGAAGGTAGCCGCGGAAGACGAGCTCCTCGACGAAGCCGGCGCTCAGCGAAAGCAGGATCCAGAGCGGAATGTCGGCCGCGCGGCGGACGAGCAGTATCTGGACGCTGCCGGGCGTGGCGCTGCCGAACGCCTGCGCGAACAAAGCGGCCGCGCCCATCAGCACGGCGAGCAGCAGCACGCCCAGAGCGAGGTCCGCCAGCAGGGCCCGCGCGCCGAGCGGCCGCGCGCTGATCAGCGCGCGGACCGAATGGCCGGCGTTGCGCAGCCCCATGCGGACATAGAGGAACAGGCCCCATTCCGCCGCGAGCAGCGGTAAATAGAGGGCCGCGCCCGAGGACGGCGTCGCGCCGCCGCCCGGGGCCGGTGCGCGCGCCAGCGCGACATAGCCGGCCGCGGCGATCGCGAGGAGGATGAGGCAGAGAATGATCAAATGCCGCCGCGACGCGACCGGCCTGGTCCCCGCTTGGTCCGAGACTCTGTCCATATCGCCCTCCCTGAAGCGGAGAGTCGCGGGGCGCGGAAATGTTACACGGGAAAGTTCAGGCGCGAAGGCTCAAACCCGCTTGGCCAGGCTGTGCGGCCGCTGACCGACCGTGCGCCAGACGCGCGGGCCCTGGTCGACGCGGAACGCGCCCATCTTGTCGCTCGGCTGCTGCAGCTCGCGGCCGACGACATAGGATTTGGAGGTCTGGCCGGTGCGGCCCTCGCCCCAATCGTAGAGCGCATTGACCGCGATCACCGGCACGAACAGATATTTCTCCTCGAGCACCACCGCGCGCATCTCGTCGCGCGGCATCGCGACCGTGCCGTTGATCACGCCGACGCTTTCGGCGGCGATGCCGGGCAGGTTGAGCTTGGTGGTCTCCCGCCCGGCGGTGCGGAAGAAGGCGCCGATCTCCTTGTCCTGCTCGGCGCCCGCGTTGAACATCTTGACGTCGATCCTCAGGTTCCGCGCCGCGCTCTTGCCGGTATTGGCGATCTCCAGCTCGAAATTGACGATCGTCTCGGTGAGCGTGGCCGAGGCGCGCTCGGCCTTGAGATTGAGCTCCAGCCAGGGGCGGGGCATGGGAACGGCCGGGGGCGGGGGCGCCTCCGCGACCGCGGCCGGCGCCGGCGCTTCCTCATGGTCGGTCTCGAACGCTTCGGCCCGGGCCCGGCGGCGGCGGAGCAGCAAGGCGAGGCCGATCAGCGCCAGAGCCGCGGCGGGCAGCACGTAGAGCCAGGGGATGCCCGGTCCGCTTTCCGCGCTGGGCGGCGCGGCGGCGGGCGGGAGCGGCGCCGGCGCCTCGGGCACCAGCGGCGCGGTGGCGAAGGGCGTCGCGGATTGCGGAGCGGTCCCCGGGGCTTGCGCCTGCGCCTGGGGCTGCGGCTGCCCGGCAGCGGGCGCCTGCTGACGGGGTGCGGCCGGTGCGCCGCCCGGCCTTTGCTGGGCCGGCGGCTGCGCCTGGGGCTGCGGAACCTGCTGCTGCGCCGGCGGCGCGGCCTGCGGCTGGGCGACGACCGGCGGCGGCGGCGCGACGACGGGGGGTGGCGTTCGCTGGACGGGCGTGACCACCGGGCCCTGCGGCGGCTCCGCCGGCTGCTGCTGCCGGGGACGGAGCTGGAAGTCGCGCAGCTGGGGGTTGCCGATCGTGTTGCTGTCCTGCGCGCGCGCGGACGGCGCGCAGCACAGCAGCAGCGCGCCGAGCGCGCCGAGCGACAGGCTTTTCAACTCGAGCTTCATCTACGCTGCCGACCGATCCCCGCGCGCCTCGCACATGGCGCTCCAATTAGGATGCAAGGCATCGAAATGTAATGCCGAGTCAATGTCCTGGCGCTGAACGGCCGTCCCATTGCGGCAAATCGGCCACAGTGGCCGTCTTCAGCTCCTCACGCGGGTGCAGTGCGCGATCTCGCGCTCCTCGCTCTGGCCCGGGTCGAGCTCGGTCAGCCAGGCCTCCTCGGCGCGCGCCGACCAGATCATGATCGGCGCATTGTCGGCGCCGTCGCTGACGTAGCGCAGGCCGTAGGTGGGCGGCACCGCGGCGAGCCGGATCTCGCGGCCGTCATAGAGGAGGCGCGCGGTCGCCCGCGGGAAATAGCCGCCGCCCGCATAGAAGATCCGCGCGGGCTTGCCGTCCGCGCAGGCATAGGGAATGCCCG
>Ga0070686_100001104_pt1 | contig 15536 bp, 13 predicted proteins | sample KBSS23LmetaG_FD_65654 | JGI IMG/M metagenome (GOLD analysis project Ga0070686, IMG submission 65654) | Switchgrass rhizosphere microbial communities from Kellogg Biological Station, Michigan, USA - KBS S2-3L metaG | ecosystem: Host-associated > Plants > Roots > Rhizosphere ... | reverse complement strand
GCTTGCGGCTGCGTGAGGCTTGCGGCTGCGTGAGGCTTGCGGCTGCGTGAGGCTTGTGGCTTGAGGCTTGAGGCTTGTGGCTTACGCGAGCGCGTGGGCCAGCTGGCGCAAGAAGAGGCCCACATCGGTGACCAACCCCATTGTCTGAGAGGAGCCCCGATCCGCGAGCTTCGTGACGACGGCTGGATTGATGTCGACGCAGACCAGGCGCACCCAGGCGGGCAGCATGTTGCCGACGCCGATCCCGTGCAGCATCGTCGACAGCACCAGCACCAGCGACACATTTTGCAGCGCGGCGGTGTAGCGATCCTGCGCCTCGACCAGATCCATGATCGTGTCCGGCAGCGGGCCGTCGTCGCGGATGCTGCCGGCGAGGACATAGTCGACGCCGCGGCAGATGCACTCGTACATGACGCCAGACTGCAGCACACGCTGTTCGACCGCGGCGCGCAGCCCGCCGGCGCGAGCGATGGCGTTGATCGCCCGCATGTGGTGGCGATGGCCGCCTTCGATCGCCCGGCCGCTCTCCATGTCGACGCCGAGCGACGTGCCATAGAGCGCCTGCTCGACGTCGTGGACGGCGAGCGCGTTGCCGGCGAGCAGGACGTCGACGTAGCCGCCGCGAATCAGATCGCGGAAATAGGCGCCGCCGCCGGTGTGCACGACCACCGGTCCGGCGACGAAGGCGATCTTCTCGCCGGCCTGACGGGCGGCGCGCATCATCGCCGCGATTCGCGCCACTCCGACTTCGACGCGTCGCTCCGACGAGATCTCGTTGGTCATGAACGCGAACCCGTGGCGATCGCGTTCCTGGAACTCGGGGACGATCTTCACGCCGCGCACGCCGCACACCACCGCGTCGCCGGCGCGCAGCTCGCGCAGCTTGCGGCAGGTGGCGCCGCCGTTGTCGACGACGATTGCCGCGTCCATCCGCTGCCGCTCGACCATCACCCAGCTGCCGCCGATTTGCACGAAGGTGCGGTGATTGGTCGTCGAGTAGAAATCTTCCGGCGCGCAGCCGTCGCGATCGGCGGCGACCAGATGCGCGTCCTCGCTGCGCGCCACGCGGCAGCCGAGCGCGACCAGTTCCTCGAGGACTTCGGTGAGCGCCGGCGGCCCCTTCGCGGTCACCCGCATCGACACGAACGACGGCTCGTCGTTGGTGCGGCCGATGCGGAACTCGAGCACGTCGAACGCCGCGTCGTGGCGGACGACGGTGTCGAACATCGCGTTCATCAGCTGGGAGTCGATCAGGTGGCCTTCGGCTTCGACCACCTCGCTGACGGGAGCGTCTGGGCGGGTTACGGCTGCATCTCCTCAGTGGGTCATGCCGTAGAGCACGATGTTGACGCCGACGGCGTAGCCGTTCGGCGAGAACTTGTCGAAGTACTCCTTGCTCTCGCCTTCGCGCTCCCAGGTGTCCGGGATGTCGGTGTTGTGGGCCATCACCACCATCAGCCGGCCCTTGTCGTCGGCGATGCCGCGGAAGTTCACGTGCGCGCTGTCCTGGCCGCGCTCCGAGGTGCTGCCGGTCTGCACCCAGAAGCGGATGTTCGAGACCTGCTCGACTTCCTTGACGTCGTAGAGCACGTTCATCACCGGGTGGTTCGGCGGGATCTCGACGATCGGATAGGCATGCGGCGGCAGGACGCGGCCGATCTCGTACTCCCACTGATCCCAGGCCCGCGATCCCCAGTAGTCGTCGACGATCAGGTATCCGCCCTTGAGCAGATACGCACGCAGGCTCTCCACTTCTTCGTCGCTGAAGCGGACGACGCCGACGTCTTCCATGTGGAGGATCGGGCAGCGGTAGAGCAGCGGATCGGTGAGGCGAAGGACGACGTAGTCGGGCTGGCCGGCCTTATCGAGCTTGACGTGGACCGACGTCAGCTCGCCGAGGCGAACCGAAAAGTTGTTGTCGGCGCCGGGAAAGTCGGTGCTCCATCCGGTCCCGCCCTGCTCGAAGCGATCGCCGGTGAAGTAGGCGCGGCAGAAGTTGAACGAGCCGTCGAAGTCTTCGACCTTGCCCCACTTCGGCGGCTCGCGGTTGAAGCGGCCGATGCCGCCGCCGCCGACCCAGATGCGCGGCTTCCACTCGGGATCCTGCTGGCTGACCTGTTCGAGCATCGCGGCCAGCGCCACCGGGAAGATGGCGGCGATGGCGAGCGTGGCCAGAAGGCGGGAATAACTCACGAGGGCCTCAGCGCGCATGATACGCCGACCCTCGTGAGGTTGGCTACGGCGTTGTCAGCCGCCGATTTGCACGCCGAAGGTGCCGACGGCGCCGCTGACCCGTTCGTTGTGGCCGCCACCGCCGTGGTAGTGCCACCAGTCATTTCCCGCGAACCGATAACCGGCGCCCAGCGTGAGCCGCACGTGTCTGGCGAGTGCGAGCCGCGCGTTGAGTTCCGGTTCGGCGACGAAGAAATCCTGGCGCAGACCGATCGTCGACGTGACCGTGTGCGCGCGGACGAGGTCGTTGTATTGCGCCTGCGTCAGCCGGTCGAGCTCACGAGGGCTCGGCAGCCCGACCACCTGCGTCACCGTCTGCGGTGTCGTCGCCTGTCCTCCGCCGAGCAGCACTTTGCCGCTGACGCCGAACCGATCGTTGTTCAACACGAACCACTGCATCACGAACCCGCCGTAGGCGAGCTCGCGGAGGCGCGACCGGTCCGTCGCCATCCAGTAGCCGCCGCCGCCGATGAAGAACGCTTCCTCGGCGACGTATCCGGCCGATCCGCCAATCAGTCCCGACGCCTTGCCATCGAAGTCGGTGATCTTCACTTCAGGTGTCGCGGCGAAGCCGCTGTGGATGCGCTCCACCGTCATCGGCCCCTGGTTCACCGGCGGCTGCGTCGCATCCGCGGCTGTTTGCGCCGATGCGGTCAACGGCAGCGATGCGGCGAGCAGTGCTCCGGCGAACGCGAGGCGCGTCACGGCTCGCTCCGCAGGCTGACGTTCAGCGGCGTGGTCCCGCCGCGCCGGACTTCGATCTGGGTCACGTAGGTGCGATAGCCGCTCTTGCGAATCTCGACGGTGTGCGACCCTTCGGCGACCTCGACGATCAAGCGTTCTTGTCCGCCGGGCGCGCGCCACGGCTCGCCGTCGATCGAAACCTCCGCGTCATTCGGCTGGACCCGGATCGCCAACGATCCGTACGCGCTCTGCTGCGCGCCGCGAGGATCTGATCCGGGCGGTGGCGGCGGCAGCGGCATCCGTCCGCCCGCCGGCCCACGCGGTTGCTGCGGCGGATACGCCTCCGGCGGCATGTTCGGCGCATTGGGCGGCGGCGCGCCTTGCGGTGCCGGCGGCGGGTTCGGCGGCTGCGGCCGCGGCTCGGGCTGCTCGCCGGCGCCGAGTTTCTCGAGCGTGTATTTCACTTTGACCGTTTTGTCGGCCGTCAGGTGAAGCTGCTGCTTCGCCGGCCGGTAGCCGTCGAGATACAGCTCCAGTTCGTGCTGGCCCGGCGCGACGTGCAGGCGCTGGAAGGTCCCGTCGAAGTCGTCGACGATGCCGGCGTAATAGCCGTCGACATAGACCTCGGCCTGGTTCGGCTTCACCTCGAGCTTCACCGATGCATCAGGCGCGTAGTAGCCGCCGCCGTACGGCGGATACCAGCCCCATTGAGGTGCGAACCACGGGTCGTACCAGTAGTACGGGTTGTAGAACGGCGCGTAGTAGCCGCCGACGACCACGACGCGAGCGTGGCCGCCGTGGACGTATCGGCCCTGCGCGCCGGAGGTCGCCGCGAATCCAGCGGTGGCGACCACCACGAAGGCGAGGATAAGGAAAGAGCGGTGAAGTCGAGACACGGGCACCCTCGAACGAACGAGCACGCGCTGGCAATCAGTGTTCGAGCAATGACAGTGCCAGCCAGCGATGCGCCGGGATCCTCGTGCTATCCCGATGCAGCTATGCAGTTTGTTGGACTCTTTGCAAATGTGTGGCACCCGGCGACCGTCGCCCTCCAGCGACACCTCCGGCAAACCAGCAGGACACGACGGCCCCGCGGAGGGGGGTCGGGAACCGTTTCACGACATCCACGATTTCCACAGAGGGTCGGGAACCGTTTCAGGGTTCCACGCCGCGCAGCGACGCGTCCAGGAGCTCTATCGGATGAAGAATCCTCAGCCGCCTGCCGCGACGGCGCGCCGCCGCCGCGATCTGTAACGTGCAGCCGGCGTTCGCGGTGACGACGACGTCGACGGCTGCGGCGTCGATGTGCATCGCCTTGCGATCGCCGAGATCGCGCGCGGCCTCCGGCTCGACCAGGTTGTAGATGCCGGCGCTGCCGCAGCACATGTCGGGCTCGGCAAGCGGCACGAGCTCGATGCCGGGAATCGACCGCAGCAGATCGCGCGGCTGCTGCCGGACGCCCTGCGCGTGCGCCAGGTGACACGCATCGTGATAGGCGAGCTTCATCGCGATCGGATGGCGGCGCGCCCGCGGCTCGCCGATCTCGGCGACGACCTCGCTGACGTCACGAACGCGCGCCGCAAACGCGCCCGCCCGCTCCGCCCACCCCGGATCGTCGGCGAGCAGCTGACCGTATTCCTTCATCGACGATCCGCAGCCGGCCGCGTTGACGGCAATCCGCTCGACGCCGGCGCGCTCGAACACCTCGATCGTTCGCCGCGCGAACGCGCGCGCCTCGTCGAGGCGTCCGGCGTGCAGCGCCAGCGCGCCGCAACAGCCTTGCTCCGGCGGCGCGACGACGTCGCAGCCCTCGGCTGACAGCACGTGGACCGTCGCGGCGTTCACCTGAGGAAAAACCACGCGCTGAACGCAGCCGGTCAGCAGGCCGACGGTGAGGCGCCGCTCACCCACGGCGGCGGTGCGCGCTGCGGTGCGCGCGCGAAGCGAGCGCCAGGTGATCGGCGGCGCGAGCGCGAGCATCGCACGCACGCGCGAGAGCAAGCCAGGCGTGGCTCGCTGCGCGCTACGCAGCGATCGCGCGCGATCGCGACCGTCCGGTGGTTGCGCAGGCGCTTCAGCCGGCCGACTGGTGCGAGTTCGCGAAACGAGCGTGAGCGGCGCGAGCGCGATCCGCAGGCGGCCAGGGTAGGGGAACAGCGTGAAGATCAGCGCGCGAAACAATCGATCGGCGAACGATCGATCGTGTCGCCGCTCGATCTGGCCGCGCGTCGCTTCGATCAGCGGCGAGTACTGCACGCCGGACGGGCAGGCAGTGACGCATGCCATGCAGCCGAGACACGCGTCGAAGTGTCGCACGAACGGAGCGGTCATCGCGGTGCGTCCGTCGAGCCCTGCGCTCATCAGATAGATGCGCCCGCGCGGCGAATCCATCTCTTCTCCCCACAGCGCGTAAGTCGGACACGACGGCAGACAGAAGCCGCAGTGCACGCACGTGTCGATCAGCGCGCGCTGCGGCGGATGGTGCGCGTCGAAAGCCGGCGCGCCTCGTGCCGTGTCCAGCGGCGGTGCGCTCACAGCGGTCCCTGTCCGATGAGCACGCGTGCCGGGTCGAAGGCCTGCTTCAGCGACGTGAACAGCCGCGCGCGGCCGGCATCGGCCGGCCACACGTCGGCGCGCGCGACCAGCGCTGGCGACCCGCGCACGATCGTGACGTTCCCGACTGCGCCCGATGCCCGCAGCGCCTCGATGGCCCGCACCTGTACATCGACGTCGCCGGCGATGCGAATCAGCCCGGCGCCGATGGCCGCGCGGCCGACCGCAATCGCGTTGGCATTCGCGGTGCACGTTTTCACTGCGGCCAGCGCGGCGTCGATGTTCGCGGGCAGCCAGCTTGCGCGCGCCACTGCCGTGTCGCCGTCAGCGTCAGTCCAGATCTGATCGGCATGCTCGTCCCACAGCGTTCGCTCGCTCTCGCCCGCATAACTGATCACGCGCGTCGCAAAGCCTCTCAGCGCCGCGTCCGCCTGCGCGATCTGCGCATCGACGACGGCGTCGAGCGACGCGAAGCGAAGCAGCACCTGCAGGTCGCGCCGCGTTCCCCACGCGATCTCGAACGCTAGCGGCTCGAGGTGGCTCGCCATCACCGTCGTCACGATGCGCGCGAGCGCGGCGGTGCTGTCGGCCTCCAGCCGCAGGGTCCGGGACGCCTTCGGAATCGGCGCGAGCTTGAACGTCGCGCTGACGATGGCCGCAAAGCTGCCGAACGATCCGGCGATCAACTTGCCGAGGTCGTAGCCGGCCACGTTCTTGACCACCTGTCCTCCCGCTTTCGAGAGGATGCCATCAGTGGTGGCGAGGCGAATGCCGATGACGAGATCGCGCGGCGTGCCGTAGCGGTGGCGGAGCGGACCACTATCGTTGGTGGCGAGGATGCCGCCGATCGTCGCCGCGCCGGCGAACGGCGGGTCGAGCGGCAGCCACTGGCCGTGATCGGCGAGGGCGCGATTGACGGCGCGCAGGGTGGCGCCGGCCTCGACGGTCGCGGTCATGTCGCCGTGTTCGTGCGCGAGGATGCGATTCAGTCCGCGCATGTCGAGCACCGCCGCGGCTTGTCGAACCGGCGCGCCCCAGCGGCGCTTCGTGCCGGCACCACGGATCTGGATCGGCTGTCGCGCGTCGGCGGCGCGGCGCAGCGCAGCGGCGACCTCCTCGGCGGTCGCAGGTGCGGCCGTCCACAGGGGGTCGGGAACCGTTTCGTTTTTCCACAGGGGGTCGGGAACCGTTTGCATAAACGTCAACGTCTGGCGCGCTGGATCAAACGGTTCCCGACCCCGTGTGGAAAACTTGCGCCGGCGAAAAACGGTTCCCGACCCTCTGTGGAAAACTGAAACGGTTCCCGACCCCCTGTGGAAAACCGGTGGGTCACAGACGTTCGGCCAGGCCGGCGGCTTCGATGGGATGTTGACGGTACGGGCCCGGGACTTCGCCGCACAGGCGCGGGGTCGGGAAGACCTTGCCGGGATTGCAGATTGCCTGCGGATCGAACGCGAGCCGGACGCGCTGCATCAGCGCCAGGTCCTCGGCCGTGAACATCGACGGCATGTACTGCGACTTGTCCGCGCCGATGCCATGCTCGCCGGTCAGCGACCCGCCGGCATCGATGCAGTACGACAGGATCTCCGCCGCGACCTCCACCGCCTTGTCGGCCTGCCCCGGCACCCGCTCGTCGTAGCAGATCAGCGGATGCAGGTTCCCGTCGCCGGCATGAAAGACGTTGCCGATGCGCAGGCCGGAGCGCCGTTCCAGATCGCGAATGCGGTTCAGCACCTGCGGCAGCTTCGTGCGCGGCACGACGCCGTCCTGCACGTAGTAGTTCGGCGACACGCGGCCCATTGCCGCGAACGCCGCCTTCCGTCCGCGCCAGATGCGCATCCGCTGCTCGTCGGTCTTCGCGACCTCGATCGTCGTCGCGCCATGCCGCGTGCACGTATCGACGACGATGTCGAACAGCGCCGTGACTTCGGCGGCCGGGCCGTCGAGCTCGACGATCAACACGGTGTCGGCATCGGGAAAATTCGGATGGACCGCCGCCTCGGCGGCGCGAATCGCGAGCGCGTCCATCATCTCGACCGCCGCCGGGACGATTCCGGCGGCGATCAGATCGGACACGACGGCGCCGCCGGCATCGATCGTGTCGAACGCGGCGAGCAGCGTCTTCACCGACTCAGGCCTGCGCAGGATCCGGACCGTCACGCTCGTGACCACCGCGAGCGTGCCCTCCGAACCGATCACCAGGCCGAGCAGATCGGGGCCAGGCGTGTCGGCGAGCGGACCGCCAAGCGTGATCATCTCGCCGTCCGGAAGCACGGCGTCCACCGCCAGCACGTGATGCACGGTGAAGCCGTACTTCAGGCAATGCGCACCGCCTGAATTCTCGGCGACGTTGCCGCCGATCGAGCAGACCTGCTGGCTCGAGGGATCGGGCGCGTAGTAATACCCGAACGGCGCCACCTGCCGCGTGATCTCGAGGTTGGTCACGCCCGGTTCGACGGTGACGCGCTGATTGGGAATGTCGACGTTGACGATGCGGTTGAGCCGCGACAGCGCGATCACGAGCCCGCCGGCGACCGGCAGCGCGCCGCCGGACAGCCCGGTGCCGTGGCCGCGGGCAACGAACGGCACGCGCTCGCGCGCGCACAACCGGACGATGTCCTGCACGTCCTGTGCGCTGCCCGGCAGCGCCACCGCCGCCGGCGATTCGCGCAGGTGCGGCAGCGCGTCGCACTCGTACGTCAACAGCTCGAGCGCATCGTCCAGGACGTTCCTGTCGCCGACAATCCGCCGGAGCGCGGCCAGAAATGCGCGGTCCATGGCTACGGGCGTCAGTATAATCCGCACGTTCAGCGCCGGAGGCGCGTAGTGTGCGGCTTCAGCCGGACCGTGGACGTTTCATATGCGCAAACGCAAGATTTCCCGACGCCGATTTCTCGAAGGCACCGGCGCCGCACTGACGGCGGCTGCGGCCGCCCCGGCGCTGCGCGCGCAGCAGCGCCCCGGCAGTGCCGGCGGAGCGACGGCGGCGCCTGCCGCGGCCGTGCCGCGCACGACGATCAACCTGACCATCAACGGCGCCTCCAAACGCGTCGAGGTGGAAGATCGGTGGACGCTCGCTGAGGCGCTGCGCGATCACCTCGGCCTGACGGGGACGAAGATCGGCTGCGACCGCGGCGAGTGCGGTGCCTGCACCGTCCTGGTCGACGGCAAGCCGACCTACTCGTGCAGCCAGCTCGCCGTGTGGATGGACGGGCGATCGGTGCAGACGGTCGAAGGGCTGCTGAAAAACGGCGAGCTCAGCGCGCTGCAGCGGTCGTTTGTCGCCCACGACGCGCCGCAGTGCGGCTTCTGCACGTCGGGCCAGCTGATGTCGGCGACGGCGCTCCTCAACGCGACGCCGCATCCCACACCGGAGCAAGCGCGCGTGGCGATGACCGGCAACATCTGCCGATGCTCGAACTATAACCATTACGTCGCGGCGACAGTCGCGGCCGCGAACGGCACGCATTCACCGCAACGCGGGGAGCGGTTTGCGTCCGCGAGTTCGCCGGTGGCGGCGATGACCGTCATTGGCCACGACACGTCGCGGATCGACGCGGTCGAGCGCGTGTCGGGCAAGGCGAAGTACACCGCCGACGTGACGCTGCCGGGAATGCTCTACGCCCGCGTGCTGCGCAGCCCGCACCCGCACGCGCGCGTCCGCGCGATCGATCTCTCGAAGGCGCGCGCGCTGCCAGGCGTCAAGGCGATCGTCACGCACGAGAACTGCGACGTGGTCTGGGGAGCCGGCTCGATCTCCGGCGGCGCGCAGTACAACGACGAGATCAAGAAGATCACGAAGCACCGGCGCTACGCGTTCAACAACCCGGTCCGCTTCGTCGGCGACCCGGTCGCGGCCGTGGCCGCCGTCGATCGCCACATCGCCGAGGAAGCGCTGCAGCTGATCGCCGTCGACTACGAGACGCTGCCGTTCGTGCTCGATCCCGAGGAGGCGTTGAAAGCCGACGCCGTGAAGATCTGGCCGGAGGGCAATCTGTCGCCGACCGCCCGCAACGAGTTCCAGCCGATCGGCCAGAAGCGCGGCAGCGTCGAGGACGGCTTCAAGGCCTCGGACAAAGTGTTCGAGGAGCGCTTCTCGACCAGCTTCGTCCACAACGCGCAGATGGAGCCGCGGTCGGCGGTCGCGCAGTGGGAAGGCGACAAGCTCACCGTTTACACGCCGACCGGCGGGGTTGCCAACTGCCGCACCGACATGGCCCGCGACCTGGGCATCGCACCGGAAAAAGTTCGCATCGTCTGTCAGTACATGGGCGGCAACTTCGGCAACAAGAACCAGAACCAGGACGCCGACTTAATCGCCGCGATGCTGGCGAAGCAAGCCGGTGCGCCGGTGAAGCTCGAGCTCTCGCGTAAGGAAGACTTCATCGGCATGCACGGCCGTTGGCCGACGGCGCAGTACTACAAGGTCGGGGTGAAGAGCGACGGCACGCTGCAGGCGATCCAGATGCGCGGCTACAGCGGCATGGGCCCGTACCGCAAGAACAGCGGCAACATCGCCGGCGTCGAAATCTATCAGTGCCCGAACATCGAAACGTCGATCTCACCCGTCTACACGAACCGCACGGTATCCGGCAATTTCCGCGGCCCCGAGTTTCCGCAGGGCTTCTTCGGCATCCAGTCGATGATGGACGACGTCGCCGCGAAGATGAACATCGATCCGGTCGAGTTCATCCTCCGCAACATGACGCGGAAGGCCGGCGACCAGACGCCGTACACGAATTACTCGCTCGAAGAGTGCATTCGCAAGGGCGCTGAAGCGTTCGAGTGGAAGAAACGGTGGCGCGCCGTGCCCGGCTCGGATCCGGGGCCGATCAAGCGCGGCGCGGGCGTGTCGTTCATGGCGTTCCGCGCCGGCCTCGGCCGCAGCAGCGCCGTCGTCCGCGTCACCGGCCAGGGCAAGTACTCGCTGCACGTCGGCGTCACCGACGTCGGCGCCGGCGCGAAGACGACGATGGGGCTCATCGGCGCCGAAGCGCTGGGCATTCCGTTGTCGCAACTCGAGGTCGTGTGGGGCGACACCGATCGGTGCCCGTACTCGGTCGGCGAGTCGGGCAGCCGCACGACGATCATGACCGGCTACGCGGTGATCGAAGCGGTGAAGGATCTCAAGAAACAGATCGCCGAGAAGGGCCTCCCGAAAGGTGACGAGGTGCTGATCGGCACGGCGACGCCCAATCCGACGCTGCAGGGCAAGGTCCGCAGCACGTTCGGCGCGCATTTCGTCGAAGTCGAAGTCGACACCGAGCTCGGCCGCGCGCACGTGACGAAATACCTCGCCGTGCACGACTGCGGACGGATCATCAACCCGCTCACCGCGCGCAGCCAGATCTTGGGCGGCGCGCAGATGGGCATCGGCATGGCGCTGCACGAGGATTTGCTCTACGACCGCCGCAGCGGCGCACCGCTGACGCCGGGCTACTACGGCGCGCGCATCTCGACGCATCGCGACGCGCCGGACATCGACATCATCTTCATCGAGTCCGACGACGGCCTCGGACCGTTCGGCGCGAAGAGCATGGGCGAGTCGAGCAAGGTGCCGGCGCCGGCGGCGGTTGCCAACGCGGTGGCGAACGCGATCGGCGTGCGGATGAAGGATCTGCCGATCACCCGCGACAAGATCGTCGCGGCGGTAGCGGCGCGGACGGGAGCGCGGTCATGAAAGCTTTCACCAACGCGAACGCGCGCGACCTGGCCCACGCGGTCACGCTGATCCGGCAGGGGCGCGACAGCCGCAACACCGTCGCGATCGCCGGCGGCGGCAGCGACCTGCTCGGGATGATGAAAGAGCGGCTGGTCACGCCGGACGTCGTCGTGCACCTGCGGACGGCGAAGAACCTCGACCAGGTGAAGCAGACGAAAGACGGCGTGACGATCGGCGGCTTGATCACCCTCGACGCGCTCAGCTCGCATCCGCTGGTCCGCAAGCACTACGCAGTGCTCGCCGAAGCAGCGGAAGGCGTCGCCACGCCGCAGATTCGCAACGTCGCGACGCTGGCCGGCAACGTCAACCAGCGGCCGTGGTGCTGGTACTACCGCAACGGCTTCAAGTGCCTGAAGAATGGCGGCACGACCTGCTACTCGGTCAACGGCGAAAACCAGTTCCACGCGATCTTCGGCGGCGGCCCCAGCTACATCGTCCACCCGTCGGACACCGCGCCGGCGCTCGTCGCGCTGGACGCGACGTTTCGCATCGTCGGCGTCGACGGCGAGCGGCGCGTCCCGGCGGCCGAGTTCTTCGTGCTGCCGACCGTGGATCCGGCGCGCGAGAACGTGCTGAAAGATGGCGAGCTGCTTGCCGAGATCGTGCTGCCGGCACGCAGCGCCTTCTCGCGCAGCACCTATCACAAGGTGCTCGATCGCGAAGCGTGGACGCATGCGGTGGTGAGCGCCGCGGTCGCGCTCGACATCAACAAGGACACCGTCCGCTCGGCGCGCGTCGTGCTCGGCGGCGTTGCGCCGATCCCGTGGCGGCTGCCGGAAGTGGAGAAGCTGCTCACCGGCCAGCGGCTCACGACCGATCTCGCGGCCAGGGCGGGCGAGGCGGCGGTGGCCGGCGCGCGGCCGCTGGCGAAGAACGGCTACAAGGTTCCGCTCACGCGCAACATGGTGAAGCGGACCCTCGAAGGCTTCGTGCGGACGGCGTAACGCCACCGGGATGGGCGTGAACCGACGCGATTTTCTGTTGCTACGCGCCGGTCAGCCGGCCGTGCTGTCCTGCGAGCAGCTGTTCATGCGCTATCTCGATTCGCAGGCGGACGACAGCACCGCGCGGCTGTTCGATCAGCTGGCGGCCGACCTGCGCCGCGTCACCGAAGTGCGCGTCGACGATGCCTCGTGGCGGTCGCGCGAAGACTTCAATCGGCACTTGAGCGAAGTCCTCGGCGCGTTCGCGGCGCGCGGTGGCATCGTAACGGGCGGATAATTCCAGAACCAGCAATTAAGAATTGACAATTAAGAATTAAGAATTCGTGTCACACCCCGAACGAGCGGACGAATTCTTAATTCCAAATTCCAAATTCCTAATTCCTAATTCTCCGTGTCGCCGTGGCGCGCGTCGGCGATGAACCCGGTGACGCGCTTCACGTAGCCTTGCGTCTCGGCGAATGGCGGCACCACGCCGCCCCAGTCGGCGACGACGCCGGCGCCCGCGTTGTAGCTGGCGAGAACGAGCGGAATGTTGCCGTGATGCACGTCGAGCAGCTCGCGGAGCACGCGCGTCCCGGCCATGATGTTCTCGCGCGGATCGAACGGATGCTCGACGCCGTATGCGTCGGCAGTCTCCGGCATCAGCTGCATCAATCCCATCGCGCCGGCACGCGAAACGGCTGACGGATCGAATCCCGATTCGGCGTGTATCACCGAGCGGATCAACGTCGGGTCGACGCGATAGGTCTTCGCCGCGTCGGCGATGATCGAATCGTAGGCGCGCGCTGGCTCAACCGGCATGATGCTGTCGATCGAGGTCGACACGCGCGGTCCCGTCAACCAGAGCGGCGGCTTCGGCAGCCGCCACACCGATCCGTGGCTGATGTGATGTGGCACGGCGAGCGCCATTCCCGTGAACACGATGTGGCGCAGCCGGGCGCGGCGGCGTTCGGCGCGGCGTCTGTCGCGGGTGCCGCGAGTCGTCGCGCGGCGATCGGTGTGGCGCCGCTCCTCGGCGTTCAGCCTCAGCCCGAGCATACCTGCCTCACAGATCGCGCGAGCAAAACTTGAACCGTTCGAGGCGCTCGTATAGATTCCTTCCACCTTTGTTCCGGAGGCTTCAATGAAGAGATGTCTGACGGCCGGCGCGCTCGCGGCCGGGCTGCTCCTCGCCGCCGCGCCGAGCTTCGCGCAAAGCAAGGCGAAGGCGCAGAACGTCCCCGAAATTCCCTTCGAGTCGGTGCCGAACTTCCTGAAGTTTCCGCCGAACATCTACCTCGGCGAGGGCATCGGCGTCGCCACCAATTCGAAAGGGCACGTGTTCGTCTACACGAGGAGCGGCGACACGCGGCTGTTCGAGTTCGATCAGAACGGCGCCTTCGTGCGCGAGATCGGCCAGGGCCTCTACGGCTTCGCCTTCGCCCACGCGGTCCGCGTCGATCCACAGGACAACATCTGGACGGTCGACGAGGGGACGAACATGGTGATCAAGTTCAACCCCGCCGGACGCGTGACGATGGTGATCGGGCGGCGGCCGGAAGCGGTGGAGGAGCTCACCAACTTCAGCGGCCAGGGATCGGCGCCGAACTCGAACAAGCCGTACTCGTTCAACCGGCCGACCGACGTCGCCTGGGACAAAGACGGCAACATCTTCGTGTCCGACGGCTACGGCGACAACCGGGTGGTGAAGTACGACAAGAACGGCCGCTTCATCAAGTCGGCCGGCAAGCAGGGCACCGGCCCGGGCGAGCTGCGGCTGCCGCACACGCTCGCCGCCGACGCGCAGGGCAACATCTACATCGGCGATCGCAGCAACGCGCGCGTGCAGGTGTGGGACAACGACCTGAACCCGAAAGCGATCTACGACACGGTCGGCAACCCGTGGGCGGTGTGCGTGTCGCCGGGTCCGCACCAGTACTTGTTCGTCTCCAACTCGGTGCCCGACAACGGCGACTCGCGGGCCGCGGCGCAGACCGGCGAGATTTACAAGCTGGAGCTCGACGGCACCATCGTCGGCAAGTTCGGCCGCGCCGGCAAGGCGCTGAAGGAGTTCAGCACGGTGCACGAGATCGACTGCCGCAATCCGAACGAGCTGTTCGTGTCGGAGATCACCGACTGGCGGGTGCAGAAAATCATCTTGAAACCGTCGCCGGCGAAGTCCTCGGCCGGCGCCGCGAAGTAGGGGCTCATCATGAAGCGTCTTCTTCAACTCGCCATCGCGGTGTGCGCGTGTGCCGCACCGCTCGTCGCGCAGTCGAATGCGCCGGACATTCCCTACGACGCGAACGCCGATCTGCTGAAGCTGCCGGACAACATTCATCTCGGCGAAGCGGCCGGCGTCGCGACCAATTCGAAAGGGCACATCTTCGTTTACACGCGCAGCGGCGCCGCCCACGCGAGCGTCGGCACGTCGCGCACGTTCTACAAGTCGGGCTCGCGGCTGCTCGAGTTCGATCAGGCCGGCAAGTTCCTGCGCGAGATCGGCCAGGGCGTCTACGGCTTCAACTTCGCGCAGGCGGTCAAGATCGATCCGCAGGACAACATCTGGGTCGTCGATCAGGGGTCGAGCAACGTCATCAAGTTCGATCAGGACGGCCGCATCCTGCTGGTGTTGAGCCGCAAGCCGGAAGCAATCGCGGTCCGGCCGGCGGCAGGGCGTGGCGCCGGTGGGCCGGGTGGGCCAGGTCGGTCGGAGGCACCGGCGGAAGCGGGACGCGGCGGCACACCGGCCGCAGGACAGCCGCCCGCCGGCGGCGGCGGCGGACGCGGCCCGGCCGGACCGCCCGGATCGGGGATTCCCGGCGACAGCTTCGTACGCACCGCCGGCGTCGCGTGGGACAAGGACGGCAACATCTACGTTGCCGACGGGGTCGCGATGGGCGCCGGCAACGCGCGCGTCGCCAAGTTCGACAAGGACGGCCACTTCATCAAGTCGTGGGGCCAGCGCGGCAGCGAGGTCGGGCAGTTCAACTCGCTGCGCGGCATCGCGCTCGACGCGCAGGGCAACGTCTACGTCGCCGACGCCGGCAACAAGCGCATCCAGGTGTTCGACGGCGACGGCAACCCGAAGACGCAGATCAGCAATGTCGGCACGCCGGCGGCGATCTGCATCACGCCGGGCGCGCACCAGTATCTCTACACGTCGAACTCCAACGACGGCGAGTCGCTCGACAACGGCGAGATCTACAAGCTCGAGCTCGACGGCAAGCTAGTCGGCAAGTTCGGCCGCGCCGGCCGGCTGCCGAAAGAGTTCAACATGGTGAACGCGATCGACTGCCGCAGCGAGAACGAACTGCTGATCGGCGAGCTCGCCAACTGGCGCGTCCAGAAGGTGACGCTGAGGGCCGCGCGGTAAAACGCGTGCGCGGCGGGTCAGGCAGGTCGGGCGGGTCTGGCAGGTC
>Ga0070686_100001100_pt1 | contig 15581 bp, 10 predicted proteins | sample KBSS23LmetaG_FD_65654 | JGI IMG/M metagenome (GOLD analysis project Ga0070686, IMG submission 65654) | Switchgrass rhizosphere microbial communities from Kellogg Biological Station, Michigan, USA - KBS S2-3L metaG | ecosystem: Host-associated > Plants > Roots > Rhizosphere ... | reverse complement strand
GATCATCGCCCGGCACACCGGCGCGGTTCTGGGACTCACCCAGGCGCAGGTCTGAGCGGGAGTCGCGACGGAAGAGGAATCTGACATGGGGACGAAGCGGCGGATCACTGTCGACGGAAACGAAGCAACGGCATCGGTCGCCTATCGGGTGAGCGAGACGATCGCGATGTACCCGATTACGCCGAGCAGCACGATGGCGGAGTTGTGCGACGAGTGGGCGAGCCGCAAGATGCTCAACCTGTGGGGCGGCATCCCCGAGATGGCCGAGATGCAGTCGGAAGCCGGTGCCGCCGGCGCCATCCACGGCGCGCTGCAGGCCGGTTCGCTCGCGACCACGTTCACGGCCTCGCAAGGCCTGCTCCTGATGATCCCCAACATGTACAAGATCGCGGGCGAGCTGACGCCGTTCACGATGCACGTGACGGCGCGCGCGCTCGCCACGCACGCCTTGTCGATCTTCGGGGATCACTCCGACGTGATGGCGTGCCGGCAGACCGGGTTCGCGATGCTCTGTTCGAACTCGGTGCAGGAAGCCCACGACATGGCGGCTGTGGCCCACGCGGCCACGCTCGAGGCGCGGATTCCTTTCCTCCACTTCTTCGACGGCTTCCGCACCTCGCATGAGGTCGCCAAGATGGAGGAATTGAGCGACGACGATCTGCGCCAGATGATCGCGGAATCCTCGATCTACGCGCACCGCGGCCGCGGGCTGACGCCGGATCGACCGGTGCTGCGCGGGACGGCGCAGAACCCCGACGTGTTCTTCCAGGCGCGCGAGGCGGCCAACAGCTTCTACGACGCCTGCCCGGAGATCGTCGCGCGCACGATGCGCACGTTGGCGGAGATCACCGGCCGCCGCTACAGCCTGTTCGACTACGCCGGCGATCCCGCCGCCGAGCGCGTGATCGTGATGATGGGTTCCGGCGCCGAGACCGCGCACGAGACGGTCGACTACCTGACGGCCACGGGCGAGAAAGTCGGCCTGCTGAAAGTGCGGCTGTATCGCCCGTTCTCGCGCGCGGCGTTCCTTGCTGCGCTGCCGACGAGCGTCCGCAGCATCGCCGTCCTCGATCGCACCAAGGAGCCCGGAGCGACCGGCGATCCGCTGTACCAGGATGTGACGACCGCGCTCGCCGAAGCGCAGGCCGAAGGCGTCTCGCCCTTTGCGAAGCCGCCGCGCATCGTCGCCGGCCGCTACGGCCTGTCGTCGAAGGAGTTCACGCCGGCGATGGTCAAGGCGGTGTTCGACGAGATCGCCAGGCCGGCGCCGAAGCGGCACTTCACGATCGGGATCGTCGACGACGTGACGCACCTGTCGCTCCCGTGGGATCCCTCGTTCAGGACCGAGTCCGACGACGTGTCGGCGTCGGTGTTCTACGGACTGGGCGCCGACGGCACCGTCGGCGCGAACAAGAACTCGATCAAGATCGTCGGCCAGGAAACCGATCTCTACGCGCAGGGGTACTTCGTCTACGATTCCAAGAAGTCGGGCGCGATCACCATTTCGCACCTGCGCACCAGCCGCCGGCCGATCCGCTCGGCGTATCTCGTCAACCGCGCCAGCTTCGTCGCCTGCCACCAGTTCGAGTTCGTCGACAAGATCGACGTGCTCGAACCGGCGGTTCACGGCGCGGCCTTCCTGCTCAACGCGCCGTTTCCTGCCGACCAGGTCTGGGACCACCTGCCGCGCGAGCTGCAGGAGCAGATCATCGAAAAGCAGATCCGCTTCTTCGCGATCGACGCCTACGACCTCGCCAAGCGAGCCGGGATGGGCACGCGCATCAACACGATCATGCAGACGTGTTTCTTCGCGATCGCGAAGCTGCTGCCCGGCGACCAGGCGATCGCCTACATCAAGAAAGCGATCGAGAAGACCTACGGCAAGCGCGGCCCCGAAGTGGTGCGGCGCAACTGCGAGGTGGTGGACCAGGCACTCGCGCACCTCCACGAGATCCCGGTCCCGGCCAACGTCACCGCTCGTCACGGACGTCCGCCGCTCGTATCCGAGCGGGCGCCCGATTTCGTTCAGAAAGTGACCGCGGTGATCCTCGCCGGCAAGGGCGATCTGCTGCCGGTGAGCGCGTTTCCAGTCGACGGCACCTGGCCGGTCGCAACCGCAAAGTGGGAGAAGCGCAACATCGCCCTCGAGATCCCGGTGTGGGACGCGAAGGTGTGCATCCAGTGCAACCAGTGCGCGCTGGTCTGCCCGCACGCCGCCATTCGCGCCAAGGTCTACGACGAGAGCGAGCTGAGCGGCGCACCGCCGACCTTCAAGTCGACGCTGTTCAAGGGCACCGAGTACAAAGGCCAGCGCTACACGATCCAGGTCGCGCCGGAGGACTGCACCGGCTGCAACCTGTGCGTCAACGTCTGTCCGGCCAAGGACCGCACCAACCCGAAACACAAGGCGATCGACATGCATCCGCAGCCGCCGCTGCGCGATGCCGAGCGGAGCAACTACGACTTCTTCCTCAACCTGCCGGAGATCAACCGTGCCGCGATCACCCGGCTCGATCACAAGAGCTCGCAGCTGCTCGAGCCGCTGTTCGAGTACTCCGGCGCCTGCGCCGGCTGCGGCGAGACGCCGTACCTCAAGATGCTCACCCAGCTGTTCGGCGACCGCCTGCTGATCGCCAACGCGACCGGGTGTTCGTCGATCTACGGCGGCAACCTGCCGACAACGCCGTACACGACCAATCGCGACGGACGCGGACCCGCGTGGTCGAACTCGCTGTTCGAGGACAACGCGGAATTCGGGTTCGGCTTCCGGATGGCGCTCGACGCGCATGGCGCCGCCTCGCGCGCGCTGGTGCAGCACCTCGCGCCGCAGATCGGCGAGGGGCTCGCCGCGGCGCTGCTCGACGCCGATCAGCGCAGCGAAGCGGGGATTGCCGCGCAGCGGGACCGCGTCCTCGCGCTGCGGCGGCAACTCGCCGGTCTCGCCACCGCGGAGGCGCGCCGGCTCGAAACGCTCGCCGATTATCTCGTCAAGAAAAGCGTGTGGCTCGTCGGCGGCGACGGCTGGGCCTACGACATCGGCTACGGCGGCCTCGACCACGTGCTGGCCAACCGCCGCGACGTCAACATCCTGGTCCTCGACACCGAGGTCTACTCCAACACCGGCGGCCAGCAGTCGAAATCGACGCCGCTCGGCGCCGCCGCCAAGTTCGCCGCCGCCGGCAAGCCGGTCGGCAAGAAGGATCTCGGCCTGCTCGCGAACATGTACGGGCACGTCTACGTGGCGAAGGTCGCCTTCGGCGCGAAGATGGCGCAGACGGCGCAGGCCTTCCTCGAAGCCGAGTCCTACCCCGGACCGTCGCTGATCATCGCCTACAGCCACTGCATTGCCCACGGCTACGACATGGCCAACGGCGCGTCGCAGCAGAAGCTCGCCGTCGACTCCGGCGTGTGGCCGCTCTATCGGTTCGATCCGCGACGGGTGGCGAAGGGCGAGCCGCCGCTGAAACTCGACTACGGCCCACCGAAGACCAAGGTCGCCGACTACCTGCGCAACGAGTCGCGCTTCCGCTCGATCGAGCGCGCCGATCCGGCGCGCTACAAGGCGTTCTTGAAGGAGTCGCAGGCGGCGGCCGAACGGCGCTACGCGGTGTACGAGCAGTTGGCCGGCATCACCGTGCCGGTGACTCAGACCGCGGCGGAGGAGGAGCCGGCGAAAGCCGACTTGATGGAGACGTAATGGATCTCAGCACCACGTACCTCGGCCTCCGGCTGCCGCATCCGTTGATCGTGGGCGCCGGACCGCTCGCCGACGAACTCGACCGGGTCCGCGTCCTCGAGGATGCCGGCGCCTCGCTGATCGTGCTGCGCTCGCTCTACGAAGAAGAAATCACCGGCGAGCAGATGGAGGCGTTCTTCAGCTACGACAGCTACAACGAATCATTCGCCGAAGCGGCGAACTTTTCGCCTGAACCGCAGCTGGCGCTGGGACCCGACGAGTACCTCGAGCATCTCCGCAAGGTCAAGAACGCGGTCGGCATTCCGGTGATGGCGTCGCTCAACGGCGTCACACCGGGCGGCTGGCTCTCCTTCGCGCGCCAGATCGAGCAGGCAGGCGCGGATGGCCTCGAGCTCCACATGTTTCATGCTGCCAGCGACGCGTCGACCGGCGCGGCGGAGGTCGAGCGCCAGTTCGTCGCGATCGTCAGCGAAGTCAAGCGCACGGTGCGCATTCCGGTGGCCGTCAAGCTGGCGCCGCTGTTCACCGCCTTCGCCCACTTCGCGCGGCAAATCGACGCCGCCGGCGCCGACGGCCTCGTGGTGTTCACGCGCTTCAGCCGCGCCGACATCGACGTCAACGGGCTGGAGGTCGTGCGCTCGACGCCGCTGTCGGACTCATCCGACCTGCTGATGCGCCTGCGCGGCGCCGCGGCTCTATCGGGCCGGATCAAGGGATCGATCGCGATCACCGGCGGCGTACACACCGGCCTCGACGTCATCAAGGCGACGATGGCCGGTGCGCACGCGACGCAGATGGTGTCGGCACTGCTCCGCCACGGACCGAACCACCTGCGTCGGGTCCGCGACGAGGTCGAGGCGTGGATGCTCGAGCACGAGTGGACGTCGCTCGGTGAGATGCGCGGCAACATGAGCCTCGGAAAGATCGCCGATCCCGCGGCCTACGAACGCGCCAACTTCAGGATGGCACTGAGATGACTCGCTGCTCTTTCGCTGCCCTGTGCCTGCTCGGCGTGATCGCCACTCGCGCCGCAGGCGCCATCTCGCCAGCTGCTCCGCTCGTCGCGCAAGCGCCCGCAGCCCAGAGTACCGCCGCCCCGCCCGCCGGTTACGCCGGCAGCGACACCTGCGCGGTGTGCCACGAGGACAAGGTCGGCTCCCTGAAAGGGACGCCGCATGGCGAGGCGAAGAATCCGCGTTCGCCCGAAGCGGCCCACGGCTGCGAGAGCTGTCACGGTCCAGGACAGGCCCACGTGGATGACGATGCGAAGGGACACATCGTCAAGTTCGCGAAAACGACACCTGCCGCCACCAACGAAACCTGCCTCGCCTGCCACAACCGCGGCACGCACGCCGGCTGGGAAGGCAGCACGCACGAGCGCCGCAACCTGTCGTGTATCACCTGCCACAGCGTTCACAGCCCGGCATCGCAGACGCGCCAGCTCGTCAAAGCGACGGAAGGCCAGGTCTGCGTCGCGTGTCACCGGCTGCAGGTGGCCAAGACCGAGCGCGCCGTCGCCCACATGCCTGTGCGTGAGGGCAAGATGCAGTGTTCGTCCTGTCACAACCCGCACGGCTCGATCGCCAACGTCAAGGCGCTGAAGGTCGGCAACTCGGTCAACGAGAGCTGCTACAGCTGCCACGCCGAGATGCGCGGGCCGACGCTCTGGGAACACACGCCGGTGCGGGAGAACTGCACGACCTGCCACGATCCGCACGGATCGTCCAACGACCGCATGCTTGCGGTCCGGATGCCGATGCTCTGTCAGCGCTGCCACATCGCGACGAAGCATCCGGCGAGCATCTACGACAACAACGCCATTACCGTCAACAAGAGCAACCGGATGTTTGGACGTTCGTGCATGAACTGCCATCAGAACATTCACGGATCGAACCATCCTTCCGGGCAGTTCTTCATGCGATAGGAAGGAGGCAGACGTGCGCAGACTCATGCTCGTGCATCTTGGTTGCTGCCTCTGGCTCGCGCTGCCCGTCGCCGCGTGGGCGCAGCCGGCCGATCCGGCGTCAACGCCACAGGCGCCGGCGTCGAGCGCCGCCAACGACGAATCGCGCAGCCTGTTCGATCAGACGTGGCATCAATTCCAGTTCGGCGGCCGGGCGACCAGCATCGACGGTGATCCGGCGCGCTTCCAGCGCTATCAGGACGTCCGCGACGGCGTGCTCTTCACCGATGCGAAGTACGCGGCACACGACCCTGGCGGTCACTGGCTGTATCGAGTCACTGCCGACAACGTCGGCTACCGCGATCAGCGGTTCACCGGCGTCTACGAGCGCACCGGCCGATTCGTCATCTCCGGCATGTGGGACGAGATTCCACAGTTCTACAGCGTCGACACGCAGACGCCGTACACGTTGACGGCAAGCCCGCTGCGGCTCGACGATGCGGCGCAACAGCTCAATCAGAGCGGCCAGGCGAACCTCAACGCCTACGTCCCGATCTCACCGCAGTTCGACCTGCGGGAGCGCCGCGACATCGGCACGTTCAACATGGTCGCAACGCCGCGGCCGCAGCTCGACGTCAAGGCGGCGTTCACCTCCACGCGCCATCGCGGCGAGCTGCCGTGGGGCGGCTCGTTCGGCTTCTCCAACGACGTCGAGGTGGCGCAGCCGTACGACTCGCGGACCAACGATCTGACGATCGGCACCGAGTGGACCAACAGCAAGAGCATGCTGCGCGTCGCCTACGACGGCTCGTGGTTCAACAATCTCGACCCGACGCTGGTGTGGGACAGCCCGCGCCAGTTGACCGACACGACGAGCGCGCCGGGCAGCGGGCGGATGGCGCTGTGGCCGACCAACTCGGCGCAGACCGTCAGCGGCGCCGGCTATGCAAAGTTCGCGCATCGCACGCAGATCACCGGTGCGATCTCGTACGGCTTCTGGAACAACGACCAGCCGCTGCAGCCGTTCACCATCAACGCGGCCCTGCCGCAGATCGCGCTCCCCAGAGCCACCGCGGAAGCCTCGGCCCACGTGTTCTCCGGGAACGCGAAGCTCGTGACGCGCCCGCTGCCGGATTGGGAGTTCAGCGCGCGAATCCGCGAATACCACTACAACAACGACATGCCGGCGACTGTGATCACCAGCTACGTCAGCTACGACACCTCGGTGAACACGTCGTCGACGGGCGGGCCTCTGCTCTACGCCCACAGCCGGACGAATGTCGACGGCGACGCCACGTGGACCGGCCTCAAGCCGTTCGCGCTGACGGCCGGCTTCTCCCGCAACGACACCGGCTACGATGCCCGCATCTTCGACAGCACCGGTGAGAACGTGCTGCGGCTGTCAGCCGACGCCGTCGGATCGTCGTGGACGACGTTCCATGCGAAATACGAGTACGGCGTTCGCAGCGGCACCGGATTCAACCAGAATCTGCTCGTGCAGATCGGCGAGCAGCCGGACATGCGCCACTACGACCTGGCGAACCGCAACCGGAATCAGTTCACCGCGATCGTCGACATGGTCCCGAACGATCAGTGGACCTTCAGCCTGTCCGGCGGCGTTGGCAAGGACAGCTATCCGGACACCAGTCTCGGCCTGCAGGAGACAACCTTCCGAACCTTCTCGGCCGGCGCCGACTTCCACCTGCCGAACGGTTTTGGCGGAGGCGGCACCTACAACTTCGAGCGCTATGGCGGACTGCAGCAGTCGCGGTCGGCAGATTCCAGCACCTTCGACGACCCGAACCGAAACTGGACTGCCGACACGGCCGAGACCGTGAACTACTTCTCGCTCTACGCGACCCCGCCGAGGTTCGGCACCAAAACCGAGGCCCGCGTGTCGTACGACTTCAGCTACGCCGAGGGCAGCTATCTGTACGGCGTCGTCGCCGGCGGACCTCTGCCCGCGCCGTCGCAGCTGCCCAACGTCTACAACAAACTGCAGCAGCTGCACCTCGACATCCGACACCGTCTGACGACGAATCTCGCCGCAACCTTCTCGTACTTGTACGAACCGTTCCGCGTCTACGACTTCGCGTTCGACCCGAGCGTCGTCAACGGTATCGTCCAGCCGAGTTCGCTCGTTCTCGGTTATGTCTATCGTCCGTACACGGTGAACTCATTCCAGTTCGGTGTGCGGTATCTGTTCTAACGATGTGTCGTTACCTACGACGATTGGTGGAGGCTCCATGCTGACGTGCAAGAGCGGAAGAACATATGTCACCGTTGCGCTCACCTTCGTGGGAATCGCCGCCTCGCTGCCGGCGGCGGGACAGGACGCGGTGAAACGTGGCCAGGAGGTCTACACCGCGCAGAAGTGCGCGGTGTGCCATTCGGTCGCCGGCAAGGGCGGGAAGGCGAGTCCCCTCGATGGCGTCGGTGCGAAGCTGAGCGCCGACGACATCAAGCAATGGATCACCCATCCAAAGGAGGCCGCGGCGAAGGCAAACTCGACCAAGAAACCGCCGATGCCGGCGAAGTACGGCACGCTGCCGGCCGCCGATGTCGACGCGCTCGTGGCCTACATGGCGAGCCTCAAGTAAGAGCGCGCCGTGACGAGACCCGAAGCGCTCGCCCGCGACCCGCTGGCGATGACCGGCGTCGTGATCACCACCGCATCAGCGGTCGTGTTCATCGCGCTGGTGATCGCGATGCTGGCCGGAATGCTGGACAACCCGTACGCGGGTCTCGTCGTCTTCATCGCGATCCCCGCCGTGTTCGTCGTCGGACTGCTGCTGATCCCGCTGGCCGCGTGGCGGCAGCAGCGGGCGCAGCGCCGCGATCCTCATGCCGCTGCCCCGGCTGGATGGCCGGTGATCGACTTCCGGATCGCGTCGGTCCGCCGCACGACGCTGCTGATCGCGCTGCTCACAGCGGTCAACGTCGTCATCATTCTGCTGGCCGGGTACGGCGGCCTTCACGCCATGGAGACACCGGGCTTCTGCGGCCAGGCGTGCCACACGCCGATGCAGCCGCAATTCACCGCCTTGCAGAATGCCGCACACGGCCACATCGCCTGCGTGTCGTGCCACATCGGCGCGGGTGCCGCCGGCTTCGTGCGCGCAAAGCTATCCGGCGTGCATCAACTCGTCTCGGTGGCGGGCAACTCATACCCGCGGCCGATCCCGCCAGGCGCGCGCATGGCGCCCGGGGCCCAGGCCAGAACCTGCGTCAATTGCCATCAGCCGGCGCGGCTCGTCGGGGACCGGATCAACGTCATCCGCGAATACGCCGACGATGAAAAGAATTCTGAAAACATCACCGTGCTGCAGATGCACGTCGGCGCGTCGACGGCGTCGGCCCGGGCGATTCACTGGCACGCCGACCCCGCCGTCAGAGTCGAATACGTATCCACTGACGGCGAAGGACAGACGATTCCGTACGTGAAAGTGACCGACGCGCAGGGGCGAGAGAAGGAATTCCGCGCCGCCGACACGACCGATCAAAGCATTGCCGGCGGCAGCCGGCAGACGATGGACTGCATCGACTGCCACAATACGACCGGCCATCCCATTGCTCAGACCGCCGAGCAGGCGGTCGATCGCGCGATCGCGGTCGGGATGATCAGCCGCGACCTGCCGTTCGTTCGCCGCGAGGGTGTCCGCCTGATGAAGGCCTCATACCCGAGCCACGAGGCGGCCTCCACCGCAATCGATCAGGGCTTGCGCGGATTTTACGAATCGCGCGGAGCCGATCAGCACCAGGTGAAACGTACCGTTGCGGCGCTGCAGGACATCTACCGCCACAACGTGTTCCCGGCGATGAAGGTGACGTGGGGGACCTATCCGGGCAATATCGGCCACGTGACGTCGATGGGCTGCTTCCGCTGCCACGACGATTCGCACGAAGCGAAGGACGGCACGAAAATCAGCGGCGACTGCGAGTTGTGCCACACGCAGATCGAGCGGCCGTGAGCAGGTGATCGGAAACGTGGCGGCGCTGCGCGTGACGGTCAGGTGAGACGAGAGACCAGCGCCTCTCGCCTCGGGCGGCTGGCGCCTATACGGCGCTCAGCGACCTGACCTGTCGCGCAGAATTTCACGTTTCGTGCCAGCAGTTTCGTCGCGATGTTCGCAGCGGCGGCGCATCGCGAGCGAACCGTTTTTCCAGAATCATCACCGCCGCTTCAACGTCTTACGGCGTCACCGCGAGAACGAGGCGATCGTCGCGGTCGTGATGAACGCGGCGACCGCCATCACGAATCGGCGCGAGCGCCGAGCAGCACGTCCGCAAAGCTCAACGATCGCGAGCTCGTGCGCGCCTCGCGGGTTGCCGCGAGATCTCGCGACGCCTCTCGGTAGCGCGCTGGCCATCGTTTTGCGTCTTGATTCGCTGCGCTCGCAGCGCCAACTCGAAAAACTCGAAGAAATTCGCCGATCCAGTCGGTTGAGGTAGTTCGTGGAACCGCGGCGTTTCGATACGCAGCGGCGCATTCGTGTCCGGATCACGAGGCCGCCGCCCGCTCCGCTGATGGATGGCTACGCCGTCGGTCACCTCGTTCAAGGTGTCCAGTACCGCTTAACCGAGCGCTTTGCCCGCTACCTGATCGTCGCCGGCTATGCCGTCGCAGAGCCGGGCCCCTCCGACCCACCGCACGATTCGGCCAAGGACCATCGGCGCCGCCGCGCCGACGATTAGCCGATCGGTTCCCGTAGTGTCCGGCTTCAGCCGGACCTGCGAGGGTGACGCCTGAAAGCGGACACAACCGAAACCGATCAGCGCTCAGCGAACAGCAGGTCGCCGAAGCGTTCGAACTCGTAGATAATCGCGCGATGCGCGTCCGGCTCGATTACGGCGTCGCCGGGCTCGAGGTCGATCTTCCCGACGATCGCGTCACCGTCATCGAGCCGCGCTCCCGTCGAGCCGTCGCCGATTCTCAGGCGGCGCTGGTGGCGGCGCTTCGCGCGCCGATCGGTTCGCCGCCGCTGCGCGAGCTGACGAGCCGCGGCGGCCGCGTGGCGATCTCGGTGTGCGACATCACCCGCGCGCAGCCGCGCCGCGAGATGCTCGACGCGCTTTTCGAGGAGATGCGCGACGTCCGCGCCGAGGACGTGACGATCCTCGTTGCCACCGGCACGCATCGCGGCAATACGCCGGCTGAGATCGAGGCGATGCTCGGCGCCGACATCGTGCGCCGCTACCGTGTCGTCAACCACGACAGCCGGGATCGATCGGCGCTCGTCGACGTCGGCCAGACCGCCACAGGCGTGTCGGTGTTCCTCAATCGGCTGTGGCTCGACGCCGACGTGCGGATCACCACCGGGTTCGTCGAGCCGCATTTCTTTGCCGGCTTCAGCGGCGGGCCGAAGATGGTCGCGCCGGGATTAGCGGGACTGCAGACCACGCTCACGCTGCACGACGCCAGGCGGATTGGCCATCCGATGGCGACGTGGGGCGTCACCGACGGCAACCCGATTCACGACGATGTCCGGGCGATTGCGCGGATGACCGGCGTGCACTTCGCCGTCGACGTGACGCTCAACCGCGCGCAGCAGATCACCGCGGTGTTTGCCGGCGAGCTGTTCGCCGAGCACCGTGCCGCGTGTGCCGCGGCGATGCGCGATGCGATGCGCGAAGTCGACGCGCCGTTCGATGTCGTGCTCACGACCAACTCCGGCTATCCGCTCGACCAGAACCTGTACCAGGCGGTGAAAGGCATGTCGGCGGCGGCCAAGGTGGTCAAGCGCGGGGGCACGATTGTCTGCGCCGCCGAGTGCCGCGACGGCCTGCCGGCGCACGGCTCGTACGGCGAGGTGTTGGCCTCGCGCTCCAGCCCGCGCGAATTGCTTGCGATGATCACCGCGCCCGGCTACTCGAAGCCCGACCAGTGGCAGGTGCAAATTCAGGCCCAGGTGCAGACCAAGGCGCGGGTTCTGGTGAAGACGAGCGGCCTGTCGGCGCGCGAGATCCGCGCCGCGCACTTCGAACCGATCGACGACGTCGGCGCCGCCGTCGCAGGGGCCCTGTCCGCCGCCGGGCCGCAGGCGACGCTGTGCGTCCTCCCGCAGGGGCCGCAAACGATTCCCTACTGCCAACGCGAGGAGTCGATCACATGAAGACAGTGACCATGTGGAGTCGACGGCATTTTCTCGAGAGGCTGTCGCGCGTGCCGCTGGTCGGCGGCGCCATCGCCGCCGGCGCCGCGCCCGCGACCGCCGCTCCGGCGGCTGTGGCCCGCGATTACTTCCGCGAACTCGGCGTCCGCCCGTTCATCAACGCCGCGGGGACCTACACCGCGATGACGGCATCGCTGATGCCGCCGGAAGTGATCGAGGCGATCACCTACGCGTCGAAGCACTACGTGATGCTCGACGAACTCCACGACCGCGTCGGCGCGCGCATCGCGACGCTGCTCAAGTGCGAAGCGGCGATGGTGACCTCAGGCGCCGCATCGGCGTTGACGCTCGCCACGGCGGGCATCCTCACCGGCACCGATCCGCGAAAGGTCGTCGAGCTGCCCAGCCTCGCCGGCATGAAGAGCGACGTGATCATTCAGAAGGCCCATCGCTTCGGCTACGACCATGCCGTGCGCAACTGCGGCGTGCGCCTCGTCGAGGTCGAGACGCGCGACGAAATGGAGCGCGCGATCACGCCGCAGACCGCGATGATGCTCTTCTACAACAACAACAACTCGGACGGGCGGATTCGCGACGAGGAGTTCGTCGCGATCGGCAGGAAACACGGCGTGCCGACGCTGAACGACGCCGCCGCCGACGTGCCGCCGGTCGAGAACCTGTGGAAGTACACGCAGATGGGCTTCGACCTGGTGGCCTTCTCCGGCGGCAAGGGGCTGCGCGGTCCGCAGAGCGCCGGGCTGCTGCTCGGGCGGAGAGATCTCGTCGCCGCCGCACGGTTGAATGCACCGCCGAACGGCAACACGGTTGGACGCGGGATGAAGGTCAACAAGGAAGAGATGATCGGCCTGCTCGCGGCGCTGGAACGGTATCTCGCCAGGGATCACGCCGCCGACCAGCGCGAGTTCCATGCCCGCGCCGAAGTGATCCGCAGCAGCGCCGCCGCCGTAGCCGGCGTCACCGCCGAAATCTTCGTCCCCGAGGTCGCCAACCATGTGCCGCACGTGCGGATCGCATGGGACGCTGCCGCGAAAGGGATGACCGCAGCCGACGCGGTCGCCCGCCTGCGCGCGGGAGAGCCGTCGATCGGCACCCGATCGGAGGGTGACGCGGTCGTGATCGGCGTCTGGATGATGAATCCAGGCGAGGAGCAGGTCGTCGCACGCCGGCTTCGCGACGTGCTGCAGAGCCGCAGCTAGCATCGACGCGGCCCAGGCATTTGGCATCACGGCCCTCGGCCCGGCGCTTCACGCTGATCGTCGTGACGGCGTGGGTCATCGTCGCCGTACCGGCACGCTCGAACCAATCGACGCCGTTCGCCGAGATCGCGTCGCCGGCGCGCGGCGAATGGCCGACCTATCATGGCAGTCTGAGCGGCAATCGATTCAGCCCGCTCGACCAGATCAACGCCGCGACGATCCATCGGCTCGCGCCCAAATGGATGTTCACCATCCAGGGTGCGCCGCGGCCGCTGCAGATGACGCCGCTGGTCGTCGCCGGCGTGATGTACGTCACGTCGGTGAACGAAGCCTACGCGCTCGACGCGCGAAGCGGCCGCCAGATCTGGCACTACAGCCGGCCGCGCACGCCAGGCCTCGCCGGAGACGCCGCCACCGGCATCAATCGCGGCGCGGCCGTGCTCGCCAATCGCGTCTTCATGGTGACCGACAACGCGCACCTGATCGCGCTGGATCGCGACGCCGGCACGCTGCTGTGGGACGTGGAGATGGCCGACTGGCGCCAGAACTACGGGGCCACCGGCGCGCCGCTGGCGGTCAACGATCTCGTGATCGCCGGCGTGTCGGGCGGCGACGAAGGGATTCGCGGGTTTCTCGACGCATACCGCGCGTCAACGGGTGAGCGCGTCTGGCGCTTCTGGACCGTCCCGGCTCGAGGTGAGCCCGGCGCGGAGACGTGGAGCGGCGGCGCGATCGAGCACGGCTGCGCCGCGACCTGGCTGACCGGCACCTACGATCCGGTTGCGAAGCTGCTGTATTGGCCGACCGGCAATCCTTGCCCCGACTACAACGGCGACGAGCGCAAGGGGGACAACCTGTACAGCGCCTCGGTGCTCGCGCTCGATCCGGATACGGGACGACTGCGATGGCACTATCAGTACACGCCTCACGATCTGCACGACTGGGACGCCAACCAGACGCCGATGCTCGTCGACGTCCGCTTTCGCGGTGAACCGCGCCAGCTGCTGCTCCAGGGGAACCGCAACGGTTTCTTCTACGTGCTCGATCGCCTGAGCGGCAAGGTGCTGCGCGCGACACCGTTCGTCGCCAGCGTCACGTGGGCGAGCGCCATCGGCGCTGACGGCCGGCCGGTGTTGAACGGCGACAGTGAGCCGACCCGCGAGGGACAGCGCGTCTGTCCCGCGGTTGCCGGCGCGACCAACTGGCCGTCGACAGCGTTCAGCCCGCAGACCGGATTGTTTTATCTGTTCGCGGAAGAATCGTGCGCGATCTACACGAAAACCGATCAGCAGTGGGCAGCCGGCAAGTCGTTCTACGGCGGCGTCACCCGGCGCGCGCCCGGGACGAGCGCCGCCGGACGCATTCTCAAAGCGCTCGACATCCAGACCGGAACAACCGCATGGGAGATTCCCGTGGGCGGCAACATCGGCGGCAGCGGTCTGCTGGCGACCGCCGCCGGCCTCGTCTTCTTCGGCTCGGATGAGGGTTTCATCGCTGTCGACGCCGCTCATGGCGAGCGGCTCTGGCAATTCACCACCAACCAGAACTGGAAGGCCGGTCCGATGACCTACGCCGTGAACGGCGATCAGTACATCGCCGTCGCCGGCGGCTCGAACGTTTTTGCGTTCAGCCTGCGATAGCTGAACCGCTTCCGGAGCGCCGAACATGGCGTCGCGCTGAGAATACCGACCGCCGCGCCGCCAGTACATCCGCGTCGGCCGCCGTTGCGGCCACATCGCGTAGCGGCAGGTGATCGCGAACGCCGCGAGCAAGGTCGCGAACGTGTAGCCGACGACGGCCGGCGTCGTCTTCGGCCGGCGGCGGCTCCCCATCGGGCCCTCACAGTGACGCGGCGATGTTCGTCAGGCAACCTCGATATTGTCGATCGCAGACCGGGTATCATCGCCGTGCATGCAGCTGCGAGGTGAACACGTGGTCAAGGCGCTGTGTTGTGCGATGACGTCGGTCGTCTGCCTGTCGTGCACCGTCACCTCGAAGGAGATCTCGACCGCCCGTGCGAGCGGCGTCGTCGTCGATGTCGACACGCGCATGGACCCGCCGCGGTGGGCGACACTCGAGCGGCAGCTGCTCGCCGCCAACCCGCCGGCCTGCCGCGAGTTCTTCGACAAGTACTTCGATGCTCGCGGCCACCTGCAGTGCGTCGTCCGCTGGGGCGCCAACGACGGCCCCGACGATGCGTTCGAGAACTTCAATCGCTGGCCGGAGCTGCATGCGCTGGGCGCCAGCGACGACGTGCTCGAGATGTTCCGCAAAGGGCACGACGGGCTGATCGAGCAGTACACCGCCGCCCGGACCACCGATGTACCGATTGCGCGGCAGGGGATGTACTACAAGGAGTTCATCGTCCAGTCCGACTGGATGCACCACGGCGAAGGATTGCAGCTGTTCAACCGGATGGGCCTGTCGATGCCGATGGACCCGACCTACCAGCAGCGCGCCCGCCGGTTCGCCGGCTTCTACATGGGCGAGGATCCGGAGGCACCCAATTACGATCCCGTCCACAAGATCATCCGCAGCATGGAGAACGGCAGCCGCGGCCCGATGCTGCGGAAGGCGACGGCTCTCGATTGGGTCGGCGATCCGTTCGACGTCAAGGGATTCGACGCGCTGCACGGCGAGTCGACGTTCGA
>Ga0070686_100001096_pt1 | contig 15605 bp, 11 predicted proteins | sample KBSS23LmetaG_FD_65654 | JGI IMG/M metagenome (GOLD analysis project Ga0070686, IMG submission 65654) | Switchgrass rhizosphere microbial communities from Kellogg Biological Station, Michigan, USA - KBS S2-3L metaG | ecosystem: Host-associated > Plants > Roots > Rhizosphere ... | reverse complement strand
TGCTTCCGCGACACCGAAAGCTTCGGGTCCTGCGTCAGGCGCACGACGCCGACGAACGTCTCGAGCGCCGCCTTGTGGTCGCCGATGTTGATGTAGCACCAGCCCTTCTTGTAGGCGGCGTAGGGGTAGACGCTGGACTTCGGGAACTGCTCGACCTTCTCGTAGAACTTCAGCGCGGCATCCATCTCACCGCTCTCGAACGCGTGCTCCGCGAATGCGAGATACGCGTCCGGGATGTACTTCGAGTTCGGGTAGTCCTTTATCAGGCGGTGGAAGTACTCGCGCGCCTGGTCGTCCTTCTTCGCGCTGGTCAGCAGCGATGCCAGCCTGAACAGCACCTCGTCCATGCGTTCGTACTTCGGGAACTTCGACGCGCCGATGTACGCCTTGACGGCTTCCAGCAGCCAGACTCCCTCCTGCCGCTCGTACTCCTTCTGCTCCGCCTGCAGCGGGCCGCGCCGGTCGGGCGTCAGCTCGAAGATCTTCTGATCCAGCCCGCGCGCCCGCTCGAAGTAGTACTGCCGGTTTTCGCTGTAGAGCTCGGCGGCGCGAAAGAACAGGTCGGGCTTCTGCGGATCGCCGGGCTCCGCCATGGCGATGAGGGACCGCATCTTGGTGATCAGCGCGTCGTTGATCCGTTTCATGCCAATCTTGCGCACCAGCACGAACTCCTCGATGCCGACCGGGCGTGCCTGCGCATCGGCGTTCGCCGCCGGCGCCTGCAGCTTGGTGAACCGGCGTTCGATCTCCTTCACCTCCACGGTCGTGCGCTTGACGTTCTTGGCCTCGCCCGACCGCGTCGGCGGGAGCGCCGCGGCGGGCGGCGCAGCCGCTGACGCGATCCGCTGAACGGGCAAGCAAAGCAGACACACGATCGGCAGCGCGCAGAGGCAGACGATCGGCAGACAGATCAATGGCGTCCGGACGGTGAGCATGAAGGGCCCCTCCCATGCCGCATGCCGTCCTGGTCGGACGTGTTCGCGGCTCCCCAGATCGGACGAATTTTTTCGGGTCGAGTCGCGTGCCGTGGGTCGAAGCCAACACCGGCGCGGGCGAGGATCGACGCGTTTGCAACGTTTCCACTGCATCCACGATGCGCGCGGAAAACGTTCTCTCACTCAACCGTGGTGATCGATCGATCGTTGCGCGATTTGTTGCCTGACTTGATCGTTGTTTGCGACGCCGATCAACGATCTCGCAAACGTTGCCAGCGACGATCGCTTTTTTTGAAACTGATCTTGCTGCTGGCGCGCGAGCGCTCATAGAGTTTCTCCTGCGCCTTCTTTCCTACCCCGCACGGATCGGGCGCAAGACCAACGGAGGAAATCATGAACACGAAAGCGAACGAGACACTCTGTGTGCTCGCGTGCTCGCTCATCGCGGGGACAACGATCGGCATTTCTGGATGCGCGGACCTTCAGGAGGAAGACATCTTCGTCGAATCGTCGGCGGTCCTGGGCGACCGCATACCCGGCGGAAGCACCAACGATGAGAACTTCGCCGCGTTCAAGGCGAACTTCCAGGCGGAGGAAGAGATAGATGAAGGCCTGGGGCCCATCTTCAACGCCGAGGGCTGCGCCGTCTGTCACGACGCGGGCGCCATCGGCGGCGCATCGGCCACCCGCATCGAGCGGCGCTACGGCCGCTTCGTCAACGGCGTGTTCGATCCACTCGCGAACCGGGGCGGCTCGCTGCGCCAGCTGTTCACGGTCGGGCGGTTCACGGGCCTGAACGGCCAGAGCTGCAACCCGGCGCTCGAAGTCGAGCCCGTGGAGGCGACCGTCCATAACGTCGGCCGCCTGACCACGCCGCTCTTCGGCCTCGGGCTCGTCGATTCGCTGCCGGACTCGGTCTTCACCGGGATGGCGGCCAGCGAGCCGGCGGCGACGCGCGGCATCGCGAACATCGTCAACACCGTGCTCCCCAACGATCGCGACGCTGGCCAGAGCATCGGCGGAGCGCGCGTCGGGCGCTTCGGCTGGAAGGCGGGCGTCCCGAACCTTCTGCAGTTCGCGGCCGACGCCTACCTCAACGAGATGGGCATCACCACCCAGAGCTGCTTCAGGGGTACGTCGGTCACCGCATTCGCGACCGAGTCCGCCCCCAACGGCATCCCCGTCCCGGCCGGCTGCGACGACCTGGCGCCGCCGGCGCCCGCGGGCGTGCCAGCGGGAACCGACGACTCCGTGGGCAGCTGCGCCGGCGGCATCACGAAGATCCAGAAGGACATCGACAACTTCAAACGGTTCATGACGAACCTCGCGGCGCCGCCGCGCGATCTGTCGAACTCGGGCGCGATCGCGCGCGGCACGCCGCTCTACGATTCGATCGGCTGCGCCAACTGTCACACCCGACGCGTGTTCACGACGCCGAGTCCGGCGCCGAACGGCGTGCCCGGCGGGATCAATTTCCAGCCCTTCTCGGACTTCCTCGCCCACGACATGGGCACGCTCGGCGATCAGATCGGCAACGCCGGCGATACGGTCGCCGTCACGCGCCGCATGCGAACGGCGCCGCTGTGGGGCATCCGGTTCCGGCCGCTGCTGCTGCATGACGGGCGCTGCACCGGCACCAACGTCACCTGCGCGATCAACGCGCACGACGGCCAGGGCCTCACGGCGCGCAACAACTTCAACGCGCTGACGACGACCCAGAGGACCGACGTGGTCAACTTCGTCCTGTCGATGTAGCGGAAGGCCCCGCGCGGGACGGAGCTTGCCCCGCGCGGGGGAATTGGGGAATGCGGTTCCGGCACGGGGGGAGACCTCTCCTCTCTCTCCCCGTGCCGGGCTGCTTTGCCCGACTACCTAATCGTTCACGTTCGTGAACGCCTCGCGCTACCGCGTGCGCTTGACCGGCTTCGCCGGCCCGCTGCTCTCGCGGACGATCAGCTCCGCCGGCATCTCGATCAGCTCCGGCCCGGCGTCCTCGGGACTCTCGATCATCTGCATCAGCGCCTTGCAGGCCGCGTTGCCCAGCGCCTGCGACGGCTGCTTCGCGGTCGTCAGCCCCGGCCAGTAGAGCGCGCCCTCCGGCACGCCGTCGAATCCGACGACGGAGAGCTCATCGGGAACGCGCACGCCGTGCTGCAGGATCACGCGCAGGAACTCGATCGCCAGCGTGTCGTTCGCGCATATGACCGCCGTCGGCGCCACCGAACGTCCCCTACCCAGCCACTCTTCGGCCACGGCGGCCGCGCCGCGCTTCGGGAAGGTGTCGCCGAAATGAATGTCCGAGGCATCGATGTCCAGCCCGTGCGCCGACATCGCGTCGCGCATCCCGTTCAGCCTCTCGAGGGCGTCGACGGACTTGTCGGGCCCGCCCAGGAAACCGAAGCGGCGGTGGCCGTGCGACATCAGGTGCTCGGTCAGGGTGCGGGCCGCTTCTCGGTTGCGCGCGACGAAGACTGGACCGGCCGAAAAATTTTCGTCGGGCGCGATGAAGACCATCGGGAGCTGCGCGTCGCGCGCCTGGCTGACCAGCCCCTCCTCGCGCTTCGTGCAGCGCGCGAACACCAGCCCATCGACCCGGCGGTCGGCGATCCAGCGCTCGATCATGGACGAATCGTAGCTGCCGCGAAGGTTCAGGCTCCCGAGCAGCGCGCTGACCGTCTTGTCGGCGAGCGCCTCCTCGATTCCGCCCAGCACCTGCGTGAACCAGGAACACTGGCTGGATTCGACGACGACGCCGATGCATCCCTGCCGGCCGGTCTTCAGGTTCCGGGCGATGGGCGACGGCGTGTAGTTCAAATCGCGGGCGGCCTGCTCGACGCGGGCGCGAACCTCGGGGCTCGCATAACCGCCGTTCAGCACGCGCGACACGGTGCTGAAGGCAACGTTTGCGCGCGCGGCGACTTCTATGATGGTGGACCTGCGCCTGGCCGCTTGCACGATTGGGTCGAAGTGTCCCACACCACCGCGTGGCGGCTCACGCTCTCCGAGCATGGAAACGATTGCCGTCGATGGCAGAGGTGGTCAAGGTAAGGTACCTAACAAATTCAACGCCCGAACCCGCGCCGCGGTTGGGTCTATCATCGCGGCATGGCATCCACGGCCGAGAAGGCCCCGCCGCGGCACGGACGAGCTGCTCCCGAGACCCATGTCTTCGCGGACGACGGCGCGTTCCCCAACAGCCGGCTGCCCGTCCTCATCTATCGCGGGGTTCTCGAGACGCCGGCCGCCGCGGCGTTCGAGGAGATGTTCGAGGGCAACGGCTGGTCGTCGTCCTGGCGAAACGGTCTGTTCTCGGTGCACCACTACCACAGCACCGCCCACGAGGTTCTGGGCATCTACCAGGGGCGCGTGAACGCGCGCCTCGGGGGCGAGCGCGGCACGACCATCACGCTGGTGGCCGGCGACGTCATCGTGATCCCGGCGGGCGTCGCGCACAAGAACGACGGCGCCAGCGCCGACTTTCGCGTCGTCGGCGCCTACCCGGTCGGAACGTCGCCCGACATGCAGTACGGAAAACCGGGCGAGCGGCCCGGCACCGATCGCAACATCGCGCGCGTCGGGCTGCCCACGGGCGATCCGGTGCGCGGCGGTGCCGCCATCGCGTCGCTCTGGAAGCCGAAGTGACGCGGGCGCTTGTCGTCGCCGCGGGCCTCTGCGCCATCGCGGCGCCGCGCTCGAGCGCGCGCGCGTGCGCCGAGTTCGGGTCTCGTGAGGTCTCCGAGAGCGAGCGCCGCCCGTCGCTCGCCTACGAGCAGACGCTGATCGTGTACGACGCGGAAAAGCACCGCGAGCACTTCGTGCGCGAGGTCGTTTTTCAGCAGGCGCGCGAGCCGTTCGGGTTCGTGGTTCCCACCCCGACGAGACCCGAGGTGGCCAAGGTGAACAAGAGCCCGTTTGCGAAGTTGCGCGAGTCCTTCCCCTTCCGCTGGGTGAACCCGGAGCGGCTCGCGCGGCTCGCGTCCGCCGACATGGAGGATTCCGTCAAGGTGATCGAGGTGACCAAGGTCGGCCGGTTCACCGCGTTCGTGCTCGCAGCGTCGGACGCGGCGGGACTCAAGGGCTGGCTGGCCCAGAACGGGTTCGTGACCACGCCGGAGACGGAGGTCTGGCTCGCCCACTACGTGAAGCTCGGATTCTTCTACGTCGCCATGCGATACGAGCCCTCGCCCGGCGACAAGGGCAAGACGAAGGCGGAGACCGTCCGCATCTCGTTCGATTCGCCGCAACCCTACTACCCTTACCTCGAGCCCAATCAGCCGGCCGGCAAGGCTCCGGGAAAGAGCCCGCGGCTTCTCGACATCTGGCTCGTCTCCACCCGCGACTTCGTACCGGTGGCGTCGCGCGCCGGCGAGAAGACCGACCGGGTGCGGCCGTTCCTGGACGGATCCCGGTACAAGGCGAAAAACGTCCGCTCGACGCTTGCGTCTGCCGTCGAGCCGGCGCTGCTCCCCGAGGGCCAATTGCGGCTCCAGCGCTTCGCCGATCAGAAGCGCTCTCGAATCGGGTTCGGCGACGTCGACTTCGTACCCGACGACGCCGACGCCAGCGGGACGCCGGCATCGAAGCTGCCCGTCGTCGCGACCGAGCCCGGGCGGCGCTTCGACCCGGATCTGAGGGATCAGGTCGCGCCGGTTCGGCGGATCGAGCGCGGCACCTTCATCCGCCTCGAACGCCCGGATCGACCCGTCGAGACGCGGCGCGCCCCCGAACCACCAGCCTTCTGATCAGCCGAAGTCGCTCGGCAGCGCGAGCGCGTACCGGATCGCGGGCTCGATGGCGTCGGGCGCCAGCCCGCGCCAGAACACGTGCCATTCGGGGAAGCGCGCGAGTCCGTCGCACTGCTTGATGTACCAGGTGGTGATCGGGTTGGCGGGGCGCGACCGCCAGAAGAACGTCGGAAAGTCGCGCGCGACGACGGACCACAGCTCGCCGCCGATGCCCTCCCCCTGCGCCTGGCGCTCGACGGCGAACTTGGTCAGGTACGGGGCGACCGGCGACTCCTGCATGACGGCCGCGCCCGAGTAGTTCTCCTCGACGTAGATGCGCGCGAGCAGCTGCCCGAAGAAATCCGCGCGCACCGGCCGCTCGAACGCCGACGCGAACAGCGCCTCGATGCGCGGGCGATCGACGCCGTCCCACTTCGTGTGCACGTCGATGCGTGACCCGCGCCGGATCAGCGTCCCCGCCCCGTTGACGGTGAACAGCTCGCGTAGCAGCTGCAGCGGGTTGACGACCGTGACGCTGAGGCGCTGCGGGACGGTCTCGACCACCTGCTTCACCTGGCGCAGCAGCATCGCCTGGCCCCGCGGCAGCGTCCCCGCCGCCAGCAGCCGCGGCGTGTCCGTCGCGAGGCTGACGACCGGCAGCACCGGACCGCCGTTCGGCACCAACCCCGGCCGGCGGCTGAGAAACACGATCTTGCGCGTCTCCAGCGCGGCCGCCAGCGACGCGAGCAGCCCGAAGCGCGCCTCGGTCGACAGATCCTTCAGGGCCTCGAGTGAGACGAGCGGGATCGCCCCGCGCGTGACGATCGCGCGGATCGCGGCGACGGTGTCGGCCGCCACGGCGGTGGGCGGGTCGGTCGTCGCGCGAACGATCTCGCATGGCACCGCGTCCTCCAGCAGCCATTCCGAGACGCGCGCCGCCTGCGCGTCGGCGTCCTTCGCCTCCAAGAGGCCGAGCACCGTCACCGGGAGAAGACCGAGGCCGGCCAGGATGCGCAGATCGAAGTGCAGCGGATCCAGCGCGCTCTTCACGATCTGCGCGTTGGGCGTCAGCATCGCGAAGCTCTCCTTGCGCTGCCCGCGGTGCAGGCGGAGGTAGAGATCGATGTCGGCCTTGGCGCCGACGCTTTCGAGGAAGCGCTGGACGATCTCCGGTTCCATCACCGCAGCACGCGCGCGAACGCGGCGTGCGCCGCCTCGAGCTCCGCGAGCTCGACGTACTCGTCGGCGGCGTGGGCCTGCGCGATGGCGCCGGGGCCGAACACCACCGCGTCGATGCCGCGCTCGGCCAGACGCGCGGCCTCGGTCCAGTAACCGAGATCCACCGTGTCGCCGACGCGCGCGCCCAGCAGCGGCTCGAAGCCCGCGACGTCGCGCGCCTGCAACGCCGGGCTCGACACCGCCACCGACCAGGCGATCGCGTGCGGCGACGTCGCGGCGCGCACCCGCCGCTCCGCTTCGGCAAGCAGCTCCTCGACGCTGTCGCCGGGCGCGGGGCGCACCGAGAACGTCAGCATCGCGCGGGTCGGCACGACGTTGAACGCGATGCCGCCCTCCAGGCCCGCCACGTTCAGGTTGATGCCCTGGAATCCCGGCGGCCCCTTCGATCGATATTCGGCGCCCATGCTGTCCAGCGCGACGGCCGCGCGCGCCAGCACGGCGATCGGGTTCACCATCTCTTCCACCCGCGACGAGTGTCCTCCCGGACCCTCGAGCGTGACCGTCGCCGCGCCGATGCCGCGGTGGCGCACGCCCACCCGGCAGTTCGACGGTTCACAGACGATCGCCCGCTCCAGCCCGCGCGCCGCATCGGTGTCGAGAAATGCGCGGATGCAGCTGCCGCCGTGCTCCTCGTCGCCCGAGAACAGTACGCCCACCGGCCGCGTGACGGGCCCGGCCGCCAGCGCCTCCAGGATGGCGGCGATCGCCCCCTTGATGTCCGCCGTCCCGAGGCCGTACAGCCGATCGCCCCGGCGCACCAGCAGGTGCGGCGGCGACGTGTACCCGTCGTTGGCGGGCACGGTGTCGACGTGGGCGTTCAGCAACACGCGCGGGGAGGCGCCGCCGAAGCGGGCGTAGACGTAGGCGTGGTCGCCGACCTCCACCTCGTCGACCGACGCCGCGCCGAGCTCGCGCAGCTCGACGGCCAGACGCTGGACCAGCGGCCACTCGTCCCCATCCGGGTTGCGCGTGTCGAACGAAATCAGCTCGGCGAGGCGCTCGACCAAGCGATCCGTGGTTGCCATGACGGCAGGTTATACAATGTCCGCGGTCCGTGTCGCCCGCCGCCGTCGCCCTCGCGCTCGTCCTCGCCCAGGCGCGCGGCGTCGAGCCCACCGTGATCGGGCCGCGCCCCCACGTCGCCGCCACGCGCACGGCGCAGCCCCCGGTCATCGACGGCCGCCTCGACGATCCGGTCTGGGCCGCGGCCGTGCCGTCCGACACCTTCGTGCAGCACTACCCCGACGAGGGCGCGCCTCCCAGCGAGCGCACCTCGATCCGCGTCCTCTACGACGACAAGAACCTCTACATCGGCGTCGACGCCGAGCAGGTGAATGCCCCCATCGTCCGGCGGCTGGCCCGGCGCGACTCGCAGATCCCGTCCGACGGCGTCTGGATCGACATCGACAGCCGGCGCACCGGCGTCGGCGCCTTCCATTTCGCGATCAACGCGGCCGGCATGCTTTCGGACGGCGTCCACTTCGACGACACCAACTTCACCTCCGACTGGGACGCGGTCTGGGAAGCGAAGGTCGCTGAATACGATCGCGGCTACACGATCGAATTCCGGATCCCGCTGTCCGTACTGCGCTTCTCGGAGCTGCCGGTGCAGGACTGGGGGTTTCAGGTGCGGCGCTTCATCGACGCGCGCCAGGAGACCGACGACTGGGCGTTCTACCCGCGCAGCGCCGCGACGTACGTGCCGCTGTTCGGACGCCTCGACGACCTGCGCGACCTTCACCCGCGCCACGCGCTGGAGCTGCGGCCGTTCGGCCTCGCGCGCGTCGGCCATTCCGCCGTCGACAGCGACACGACGCTGACGCACGGGTGGTGGGCGGACGTGTCGGCGGGCCTCGACGCGCGCGCGCACGTGACCAATGAGCTGACGCTGGACATGGCGCTCAACCCTGACTTCGGCCAGGTCGAGGCCGACACGGTGGTGCTGAACCTGACCACGTTCGAGACCTTCTTCCCCGAGAAGCGCCCGTTCTTCCTGGAAGGGATCGACGTATTCTCCGCGATTCGCCCGCTGGTCTACACGCGCCGCATCGGACGGCAGCCGCCGGCGCCGACGCTGGCCCCCTACGAGACGCTGGTGGCCCGCCCCGACCCGACGCCGCTCTATGGCGCCGCGAAGCTGGTGGGCACGATCGGCGCGCGCACGACCGTGGGCCTCATCTCCGCGGTCACGGGCCCCAACGACGTCGAGGTCCAGGACATGACCGGCGCGCGCGTGCTGCGCCGGCTGGATCCCTGGTCCGTGTTCAACATCCTTCGCCTCAAACGCAAGCTCGCCACGAACGCCGAGATCGGTTTGCTCGCGACCGCGACCAACCGCCTGGAGCCACAACAGCCGATCGGCAGGACGATGTGCCCCGCCAACGCGACGATGCAGCCGGGCAGCGACGGCCGCTGCACGAACGACGCATACGTGTTCAGCGCCGACGGACGCTGGCGATCCGGCATGGGAACGTATTCGGTCGCGGCGCAGGCGATCGGCACGACGCTGCAGAACGGCCCCGAACGCCCCGAGCCCGACGGCCGGAACATCCAACCCGGCCCGCTCGCGGCGGGCGGGTCGCTGTACGTGGGCAAGGACGGTGGCGCGCACTGGCTCTGGAGCGCCTGGCAGCACCTCGCGGGGCCGATGCTCGAATTCAACGACGCGGGCTACCTGGAACGGAAGAACGATTACCAGGCGTACCTGACGCTCGCGTACCGCACGCTCGACGCCGGGCGGTTCACGCGCGAGACGTGGACCGCCCTTCAGGTCAACCAGCGCCGGACGCTCGACGGCCTCAACCTGTGGAACGAGGTGCGTCTCGCGTCGTCGGGCGCCCTGACCAGCTTCTGGGCCTGGTACGCGAACCTCCATTACCGCGGCGCCTTCTTCGACGACCGCGAGACCGGCGACGGGACCGCGCTAGAGCACGCAACCAGCGCAGGCGTGTCCGGCGAGCTCGGATCCGATCCGCGGCTGCCCTTCACCGGGTGGCTTTCGTGGACGTTCGATGTCCGCCAGGGCGGCGGCGTCTTCTTCGGCTTCAATTCGACGTTCGCGTTGCGCGCGCTGTCACGCCTCGAGCTGGCGCTGCTGCCGACCGCAGGCTACGAGAGCGGCGCCCCGCGCTATTACGCGAAGGACGTCGGTGCCATGCCTTCGGACCCGAGAACCTATCACTTCGGGACGCAGACCGCCGCCAACGTCGGCGCGACGCTGCGCGCGGCCTTCACATTCACGCCCGAGCTGTCACTGCAGTGGTACACGCAGCTGTTCCTGACGCGCGTCCACTACGCCCCGCTGTACACGCTGACGCGCGCCCCGGGCAGCCAGGTCCGCCTCGCCGACCTGACGACGCCCGACACCAGTGGGCTCATGCCCGACACCGAGACGGCGACGCTGAACATCAACGTCGTGCTGCGGTGGGAGTACCACCTTGGCTCGACGATGTTCCTCGTTTACACGCGCTCCCAGAATCCCGTGCTCACGCCCATCGGTAACGCGACCCTGCAACTACAACCGCTCCTTCAGGGCCGCGCCGCCGACAACGCGCTGATGCTCAAGATCGCCTACTGGTTCGGCTAAGCCGCGCCGGCTAGATGCGTGGCGCGTTATTGCGGGCGCGCCACACCGAAACCGCCCCACGACCGCTTGCGCCAGGCGCCGTCCGGCCGCGGCGGGCGCGGGATTCACGGCCTCCGTGACCTGGCACCCGGGCTGCAATCTCCCTCTCCGTCGCAACAACGCGACCCAAACAACCGGAGGATTCCCATGATTCGCAACACGATGCTCGGCCTCTCGCTCTTCGCGCTCATGACCGGCTCGGCCCTGGCGGCGACGCCGGTCCAGAAGCACGTCTCCAAGCCCCGCACGGTCGCGGCGGCCCCGGCGGCGGGCGATGCGGCGAAAGAGCCTGCCAAGGCCGACGCGCCGAAGGCCGACGCCCCGAAGACCACCAAGGGCAAGACCAAGAAGGTCAAGGGCGACAAGGGCGCGGACAAGGGTGGCGAGACGAAGACCGAGATGAAGAGCGCCCCCGCTCCCGAGACCAAGTAACGCGCTCGCGTTTCGAAAATCAGCATCCGGACGAGGCCGGCCAGGTTGCCGGCCTCGTCTATTTGTCTGGCTGTCCCGACGTTCGAGCAGGTGCCCCTCAGGGCGCCACGCGACCGACGCTGCTGTTGCCGGGATCCGTGAACCAGAGGTTGCAGTCCGCACCGACCGTGATTCCAGACGGCGACTGGTTCGTTCCCGCCGCGACCACGAATTCCGTGATCGTGCCGGTCGGCGTGATCCGGCCGAAGTTGCCGCTGAAATACTCGGTAAACCACAGATTGCCGTCCGGTCCCGCCACGATGCCCCCGGGCGCTTCCGCCGGATTGGACAACCGGAATTCGGCCACCACGCCGGCGGGGGTGATGCGCCCGATTCCAGCCGTGCCCGGCTCCACGAACCAGAGGTTGCCGTCCCGCCCGACCGCGATGCCGGTGGGGAAGCTCCGCGCCGTGGGGACCGGATATTCGGTGATCGCGCCCGCGGGCGTGATGCGGCCGATCCTGTTGCCGTTGGTCTCGGTGAACCAGAGGTTGCCGTCGGCTCCCAATGTGATGCTGTCGGGTGATCCGCCCGTCGACGGAAGCGGAAATTCCGTGACGGTCCCGCCCGGCGTGATGCGGCCGATCTTGTTGCCCGCCTGCTCCGTGAACCAGAGGTTGTCGTCCGGCCCGGCCACGATCCCGAGCGGGAGGCTGTCCGCGGTCGGAACCGGGTACTCGGCGATCGCGCCACTCGGCGTGATGCGACCGATCTGATTGCCCGTTCCGGTCCCCGAGCCGGCCTCCGTGAACCAGATGTTGCCGTCGGGTCCGGCGGCGATGCCCGATGGCGCGCTGCTCAGGGACGGAAGCGGCGGAAACTCGACGACGGTCCCCTCCTGCGTGACGAGGCCGATCGCGTTTGCCTCCGTGAACCAGACGTTGTCGTCTGGCCCGGTCACGATCGCCACGGACGGCGCCGCCGCGAGCGCATACGTATTCACGGTCAGACTCTTGCCGTCCGCGCCCAGGGCGGATCCCACGCAGCGCGGCGGCTCCGCCGTGCCGCCCGAGCCGCCACTTCCACCCGAGGCCCCGCCCTCTGCCGCGCCGCCGCTTCCGGACGCGCCGCCGCCGCCGGACGCGCCCGCCGTCCCACCGATGACGCCCGCACCGCCACCGATCCCGCCGACGCCGGTCCCGTCGCCGCCGGTCCCACCGGCGCCGGTCCCACCGGCGCCGCCAACGCCGACGGCACTGCCGCCACCGGTGGCGCTGCTTCCCGCACCACCACCGGCGCCACCGGGTTTGCCCGGCGCCCCGGCGCCATCCCGACAACTCAAACAGACGCAGATCGACAGCGGTGCGAGGAAGAGGAGACTCGATCCTGAACGAGCCCGCATGTCACTGGCCTGTCGTCAGCTTCGCTTCATGACGGACAGCACGAACGCTTCACTGTCCTCGTCGGTGACGACGATGCCGATATCGCGCTGACGCTTGCAGGTGCATTGCGTTCGACGGGCCACGACCCTGCAGGCAAGGGGCCCGAATCCGATCCTGGCGAACAGCGGGTTGTAGAAGGTCTCGATCTCCTGCCCGAACAGCGGCGACGCGATGACGGCCTGGCCCATACCGTCGGCGCCACAGAGCCTGGCCCGGGGCGGGAGCTTCCGGAGCGGAGGCGGGATGTTGCCCCACGCGCCCGCCTTGAGCCTGGTGTTGAACACCGCGTTCCTGGCATGCGCCTCGGCGTTCGCGCGGTATTGCGCGCACCCGACCTTCGCCCGTTTCGGCGCGGCCGGCTCGGGCTGCTTCGCCGCAACGGGCGAAACCGCCCTTCCCTGCTCGCCGTGCGTCTCGCCTGAAGGCATCGCCAGGACCAGCGCGATGACGAGCGTCAGCCGCAGCAGTCGTATCGGTGCCGTTTTCCTCATGAGCAAGTTCGCCTTATCACGCGACTCGGAGCGAGGCCGCAAGCGCCTCGAAAAGAGCGCTCCGGGAGAAGCGAGGCCAACTGGCGGGCGCTTCCCTCGGAGCGAAGCTCCATCGGCCTGGCTACAGCGAGCGCAGGAAGGTCACCAGGTTCTGCCGATCGGTCGCGCTGCGCGCGGCGAGGGCGTTGACCGAGGCGTTTGCTTCCGAGTTCGTGCTGCAGTGACTGTTGATCGCCGTGACGATGTTGGAGGTCCGGCCGTCATGCAGGAAGAACAGGCGCTGGCCGACGCCCCACAGCGGCGCGCTGCGGAACTCGTCCGACGCCGCGCCGCCCTGGGGAACGCCATCCGCGAGCGCGCCCATGTTGTGGACCGCGATGTCCGAGAACGGCTCGAACGTCACGTTGTTGAGCGGCGCGAACGGCGAGGGGCCGGTCGTCAGCGACGGCGTGTGGCAGTCGCCGCAGCCGACGGCCATGAACACCGCCCGACCGGCGGTGGTCGCCGCCGATCCATCACCGGGGGACGGCGGCGCCAGGAAGCGCATGAACGCCGCGAACAGCACGGTGTCGCCCGAGACCTCGGCCGGCGTGCCCGAGTCGACCTCGTGGTTGTTGGTGTGATCCTCCGGCGACCCGTTGAACACGCAGCCGGCGACCGCCGATCGCTCGTTGGTGAAGTTTTCGTTCGAGACGCCCTGCTCGACGTTGTACGCCTCGCCCGCGAAGATCATCAGCGACTTGTTCTGTGCCTTCCACCCGAACTTCGTGACCGTGCCGTCGTTGCCCGAGGTGTTGAGCCGCCCCGAGACCGGAAAGACGTGAGTGGTCGTCAGGTTCGCCGCGAGCGCCAGGTCCGGCATGTTCTCCATCAACCCGGTCCCGAACGTCGGGGTCGGGATGCGGAAGATGATGTCGCCCGAAGCGACCTGGGCGGCGAAGTTCGGCTGCGCGAGGGTGCACCCCGGCGCATCGTCGCGGCCCCTGATCGTGAACAGGCCGGCGACGCCGCCGCCCGCCGCGATCGGGAAGCGCGCTTCCCGCGTCGGTGTCGTGGCCGAGATGAACGACGGGATCGCGTTCAGTGCGCCGCGAAGGGTCGCGAGCGCGATCTGGGGGTTGGGGATCGGATTTTGCGGGCTCTGCAGGCCGGGGCTGGTGCCGCCGGTCGCGGGCTGCTGGTGGCACATCTTGCAAGAGTTGCCGTTGAACGTCGGGCCGAGCCCCTTGCCCTCCTCGTCGTTGACGCCGTCGCCCGACACCGAGTCGACCTCCTCGAAGGCCTCCTTCGCCCCGACGAACAGCGCCAGCTCCTGCGCGGCGAGGCCGGGCAGGGGATCGCCAGCCCCGGCTATTCCGGCCCGAGGGCCGGGATCGGTCGCGGCGACCGCGACGCACTGAGGGGCGGCGACGCCCACGCAGTTGGTCCCCGAGCCGGTGAAGTTCTGGACCCGACTGCCGTTGATGTTGTTCAGGTTCACGACGTCGGGCGTGAATGAACAGCCACTTCGCGTCGGCATGACCGACCAGGACCCGGTCGCCTCGGGGATGTTGAGCGGGAAGGAGTACGTGCCGGCAGTGCCGGTGGTCCGCGTGGCCATCGTCCTGCCGTTGAGCTGAACGGTGACGTTCGTGAGCGGACGCCCCTGGGTGTCCCTGATCGTCCCGGAGATGGTCGCCACCAGGGCCTCCCTCGTGGTCTGAACATCTTCTCCGGATTCGATCGGCGGGCGATCGCAACCGATTGCGATCGCGCCGACGGCACCGGCCATGAGGAAAGCGAGACCGCCGCGCGCGATCAACAGCAACGGCACCTTCCGGATCCCAACCCAGCTCGTATTAATGGTCGTCATTTGAGCCTCCTCTCGTCGCAACACAGCGACTCGCGAACCCCAACGCACAGCACGCCACCGCGCCTCGACCCTGCATCGCGCACCGAAGGAAGCCCGCCCGCGCAACGGTGGAACTCCGACTACGCACTGCCCAATTTCACGGAATCCTTTAAAGTCGCGTTTCTGGTTCTCCAGAAGGCAGCTGATCCGTCAAACAGAGCGTTTCCGGAATGAAATACGGAGTCTCACGTACAGCGAAGCCCGTATGACCGGCGGACGTTCCAAGATGTGGGACGTGAGCCGGCGCGGCGGACTGACGGCGTTCAGGACGCGCGGCGGCGCCGAAATACGGCCACGATCTGCGGCCACGAGCGCCGCACCTTCACGGCGAGGACCACCAGCGCGATCGCCCACGCGATCCAGATGACGACCATCCACTTCGTGAACGTGAGGTGCGCCGTGCCGCCCGGGATCAGCAGCGAGGGCAACCCGTTGCGGCGTTCGAGAGCGAGGATGTCCATCGTCACCGCGACGGTCGCGTGCACGAGAAAGCCGGCGTATATGCTGCCCGTCCGCATCGCCAGCGACCCGAGCACGACGCCGGCGATGACGGCCGACGACGCCTCCAGGTACGGCTTGCCATAGTGGATCATGCAGTAGGGAACCACCATGGACCAGATGGCGCCCGAGCCGAACGTGCGCATCGCGCGCAGCCAGAAGCCGCGGAAGAACAGCTCGAGGCCGAAGAACTGGGCGAGGTAAATGAACTCCCAGCTCAGAAAATCCAGCCACGATCGGCCGGCCAGCTTGTACATCGGGTAGTAGTCGGCGAAGTCGGGCTGCAGGCTGACCAGGATCAGCACCGGCACCATCACCACCACGCACAGCGCGTAGATCCAGGCGTGCG
>Ga0070686_100001095_pt1 | contig 15614 bp, 14 predicted proteins | sample KBSS23LmetaG_FD_65654 | JGI IMG/M metagenome (GOLD analysis project Ga0070686, IMG submission 65654) | Switchgrass rhizosphere microbial communities from Kellogg Biological Station, Michigan, USA - KBS S2-3L metaG | ecosystem: Host-associated > Plants > Roots > Rhizosphere ... | reverse complement strand
ATTCGTGATCGACTAAAGCAACACAAGACAAAGGAGTTTTGGGTTTCGGCTATCCTTTTCGTCAGTAAGGACGAGAACCTCACTAAGGCACATGTGAGGTATCTGGAAAGCCGGCTCCTCACCGAGGCCGCGCAGATTGGCAGGTTCACGCTCGAGCAGAATCAGGCTGGCGGCTCGAAGCTTCCTGAGTCTGACCGCGAGGACATGGAAGTCTTTCTGGCGCGCATTTAAACTAAAGATGGAAAATCGCTCAAACAACTCGATGAGCGGGCCTAACCATGCGCTGATGGTGGAGGACAAATGATGGAAACGGTGCCAGCACCCATTCTCGCCCCGGAATCAATAAAAAGTCAGATACGTTGAATTCATGGACCGCATAAACTCGATAAGATGAGTCCCACATTTCCTGTCGACGCGAAGCTCAAAGACGGTTCGCCGGTTCAATTGGTGCTGGCTGATAACTATGATGTTGAGCCTCTACGAAGCCTCTACAAGATCATTGTCGAAGAGGGGACGTCGTACCCGCATGACCGGTTCCCGGATGAGGATGACTTCATGTATTATTGGTTTCGCGGCAAGAGTACGGTGGCGGCTTATGTGCCGGATCGGGCCGGTGCGACGGGGATGGTCGGGGCGTTCTACCTCAAGGCGAACTGGCCTGGGCGGGCTAGACAAGTGGCGAATGCCGGCTTCATCGTGGCGCCGGACTGGCGCAACAAAGGGTTGGGTTGGCTGTTGGGTGCCACGATGCTGGCCTACGCCAAGCAACTCGGCTACCGCAGCGTGATCTTCAACCTTGTGTTTTCTGAAAATGTGGTCGCGCGCCGTCTCTGGGGTAAACTCGGCTTCAAAGAACTGGGTGTGATCCCCGGTGCGGTGCGGAAGAACGATGGGACGTATCAGGATTCGGTGATTATGTTTCGATCGTTGCTTGAAACATAGCCCGCAGTCACGGGACAGGGGAAAAGGTGTCAGGAGTTATTCTCGCCGTCGCCTTCGGAGCAACCGAGTAGAGGTTTCAATGCCGAGTGATGCAGCCAAGGAATCGACGCGCCGGGCTTGGCGCGCGCTGGGGTTTTTTTGTGGTCGGAACGATACTGCGAAAGAGTGGCGCATTGTCGGCTCGGTGAAGGGCTTGAGAAAGTTCGCGGCCGAGATACGCAAGTACGCTTCCAATCCGGCGAATGATCGGCTGTCGGAATACACACAGTTCGGACCTGCCATGAATCTCGAAGTTGGAACCTCACATCAAACGGAAATCACTGAGCAGTGGATTGGCGGTCCGTTAGTGGAGCTTTTGCGTCTCGCGACGCTGATTGAGCGGAGCGCTCAAGACAATGTGGTCGGGAAGCGCATTGCATTGCGCTCCAATTTCTCGCCATTGGCTCCCTATGAACTCATCTTGGACGTTCGCGATGACGCGTTTGATCCTGCATTGGCCGACCCAACTTGTTCGTAAGCGCGCAGCCAAGTATTCGTCCCAGTGGGCCGCCTTCCCGAGGTCCTTCCAGGAACATGTGACAAATAACAGCATGGCGAGTGCCGTCATGTAGTTCTGGTAATGATCAATGTCGTCCTTCACGACCACGGGTTCCCTTAATTAAGCGTCATTGATTTCGAACCGAGCAAGCCTGAGGCTGTCCGTCGGATGAATCTTTGAAATCCGAGCAATTTTGACCAGACTGGCCTCCGTCCTCTCGACATACTGCCGTTCACACTCACCCTCTGCCTGAGACTCGTAGGTGGTCCCAAGATCACCCCGGCGTGGTGTGCGGTATCTCGAAAACCCTGGGACCACACCCGTGTCGGAGTTGCGCCCGGTCTAAGGTCGAGTGTCTCGTCGTGAGCGGTGGCGTGTATGTCGCGATGGACCGGCTAGGCAAGCGTCATGAGGCGAGGGTTCCATTCAAGAAGACCGTTGATTTGGCTCCTGACGGCAGGGGATTAACGATGCATCCACTCCAACACATCACTCGGTCGAGGAAACAAGGTACGCCTCTGTTCCATTCTCCGAGCGTTACTAAACAAGGAGGACTCGATGAAGACCAATATTCTCACAATGAGCGTGATAGGCATGATCGCCCTGCTGGGATGGGGTGTGCAGCCGAGCCTGGCGGGTCCGGAACCTGGCCCTTATGGGGAGATGAGAGGGCACCATCCCCAGCACGCTAACCACCTTCGGCATCTCTTGAAACACCAGAAAGAGATCGGGCTGACGGAGGAACAGGTGAAAAAGTTGAAAGCCATTGAACTCGACTTCGATCGTGCACGGATCAGATCCGAAGCGGAGATCCATATTGCCGAACGGGAATTGCAGGCGTTGGTGGAGGGGGAGGAGCAGGCCGACTTGTCCAAAGTCGAAGCCAAAGTGAAACAGAGCGAAACACTGGAAGTGGCACTGCGCATGTCGGCGTTCAAGGCCCGGAACGAGGCACTCGCGGTTTTGACACCCGAACAACGCGCGAAAGGAAAGGCTGCCCATGAAAAGCCTGAGCCGCGCCCGGAAAAGCCTGAACCACGTCCGTAGGAGTTGAACGGGTTAGGTGAACAACGTGAGAAAGGACAGGCCGCTTTCCCGGCGAGCGCCCCCATCTCAGAGTATGGCTTGATAGCTTCATGTTGTGGCTAGTAGACGGCTAGCGCCAGCTTTGGGGGACAGAATGATTACTGGCATGTCGATCGAGCTTGTTAAGCAGTTTATCTGCTTCTTTCGTTTGTCGGACTGCGAATTGGTATTCTTGAGGGCTCCGAGCTCGTTGAGACACGTGGATTTTCCATGCCTCGCCTAAGGAATGAAACTCTTTGAAGAGGCCTTTCCACCATTGCTCGTTGCGCCCATCTGGTGAGTTCGGATCAGGAGCTAACTCTTCGAAGACCACCACTCGCTTGACGGAATCGATTTTCATTGAGTACTTGGACATGAAGTCCATACCGATGAGTCCCTCAAATGCACGAGATCCCATTGAATCGATAATAGTGGCAGGGATAAAGGCATCTTTTGCCCCTCCCACCTGAACCTTGTCAATAAAGGTGCGAATCGCCGGAGTGTTTCCTCCGATACCACCTGCCAAGCCCTGAACCTTGCCCTCGTCATTACCGAAGATTCCGAGTTTTTCCGCTAGCTGGGCTGAAATCACCAGGCCAGGCGCGCCTGTGTCAAGGATCAGAGGAGCAGTCACAGAGTTATTAAACGTGACAGACACAATAACCCGTTGTGCTGACCCCTCATAGGCTTCGAACGGTACTTCATAACTATTGTGCGTTGGCGTTGCTCCCTGATTCTCAAGGGTGCGGCTACCTGAGCCGGCGCGAGGCCCTTCCGAGTGAGATCGCTGTGGCACTTTTTCTTCTTTGAACTTCTCCAGCTTTGCCTGGCGTCGATACTTCGCTGGAACTGTATCCATAGAATCTGAGAAATGCAGCGTGCCATGCTCATCTGTCCATTGAACCAAGTCTCCGGCGAATGTGGATGAAAGAAATGAGAGCAGAACCACGACGAGGAAACCCATCGACGCGATAGACATGCTCACTCCATTCTTCTGCGTTCTCATGCCGAGAACTCTAGCAGAGGGCGGTTGTTTCACGAAGTAAAAAGCCGATATTGCTTCGTCTTCCTCCTTCATATCCTGGCAATAGGGAGGAGAAATGATTATTGATCCATTGGAAGGCGGCACGTTCGTCAAGGCGAGTTGGTTGTGCGGTTTACAGTCGAGGAAGGCTTCGTGGGCGGTGGCAAAGAGGTGACGAAGAGGTTGCTAGGTGCGGGAATAAAGGGGAGAGGCTTGCTAAATTGGTATCGGCATCCACAGTTTTTATCCTCCCAGTATCAGGCTTGACGTTAATCACGCTCGGCGTTCCTTTTGTGTCCTGTGATCAAGACGTCCAAGTGCGCTGATACGCAGGCCCTTTCAAAGGGACAACAGGTCGGGCGATTCGCGAATATTTCGGCTGTGCCGCGGGAAAAGTTGCGGCAGTTGGAGATTGGGGGACGATTGGGCGATCTGCGGGTGCTTCCTGGGAATCGACTGGAAGCCTTGAAGGGGGATCGTGCAGGGCAACATAGCATCGGCATAAATGTTCCGTTCCGTTTGTGCTTTCGTTGGACGGACACAGGCGCTGAAGATGTCGAGATCGTGGACTACCACTGAGGGAGCATGACGATGCGTAAACTCAAGCCTGTCACACCTGGCGAACTCTTGCTTGAAGAATTTCTCATGCGGATGGAGATCAGCCGATACCGATTGGCGAAGGAGATCGGTGTGCCGGCGCAACGCATTGGCGATATCGTGGCAGGCAAACGAGCCATTACTGCGGACACCGATTTGCGGCTGTGCCGGTTTTTTTGGTCTTTCAAATGGCGACTGGCTGCGGGCACAAGCGGCCTATGACACAGAAGTGGCCGAACGCACGTTAGGCGCCAAGCTTGCGAAAATCACACCGTGGGCGAGGTCGAAGATCTTAGAAGTCGCGTCCTAACCAGCCTGAAACAGATTCTTCACCGTCCGTACCAGACGGAATACTGACACGTTTTCCATTTGCCCCTAACAAGCCAAACATTCTAGGCAAACGGAACGTTCTCTATCAGGAAGACAGGGAATCTTTTCTGATATTGAGTGAAGCTGGTTTGTCCTGACGAAAATACTGGCGAACCAGCGTCTCGACTGAGGAGAAATGTCGGTCGGGGAGGTTTTTGAATCGCCGTTTGCAATCGAGAAGCGCTTCATTGGCTGTGGCGAAGGGCTCGATCACAGACAGGAGGTGGCTATGGTAGTCCATGAGCTTCAGTTCAACGGTTCTCAGATGGCTGGGATCGCCGGCGATGGCTAGTGAGGCTTTGGCCTGATCGCCATCAGCCTCGACCAGCGCTTGGAAGCAGAGGCCCTTCAATCGCTGCGTCACGGTGCTCCGGTCCCACCCTAATGTTTTCGCCGTCGCCTGCATGTCGAACCCATGCTGCCTCAGACAATTCAACACCGCTGCGTCGCTGGCTGGGTCCGGAAGAATCTGCAATGGTCTGGCTCGACCAGCGAGTGATGTGGACGCGCTACCGAGGCGCAATGACTCTTTGGTGAGCAAAGGTCCGTCGCTTAGTGCGATGGCCTGTTCCAGACAATGCCGGAACTCCCGCACGTTACCCTTCCACTCATGTTCGACTAGCGCACGGAGTGCTTCGTTTGAGAGCTTCGGCGCGGACTTTCTCATCTGGCCCGCGATGTCGTTGAGAAACATCTCCGCGAGGATCGGCACATCGCCTGTGCGTTCCCGCAGTGGCGGAAGCCGGAACACGAGACCTGTCAGTCTGAAATACAGATCTTCCCGGAACCAGCCTTCGGACACCCCTCGCTGCAGATCGCGATTCGTTGCGGCCACGATACGCACATCCACCGTCGTTGGGATCGTCGCGCCGACGCGATAGAAGGACTTCTCCTGTAAGACTCGCAGCAGCTTACTCTGGTGGTCCAAGCGGAGATCGCCGATTTCGTCCAAAAAGATGGTCCCATGGTTGGCCAATTCGAAATAGCCCTTTCGATCGGCGGTGGCGCCGGTGAAACTGCCTTTCGTATGGCCGAAGAGCTCGCTCTCGAAGAGCTCAGGGGAGATGGCCGCCATGTTGACGGCGATGAAGGTCTTCCCGGCCCGTGGACTGAGCAGGTGGGCGGCGCGGGCGAACAGTTCTTTTCCGGTCCCCGGCTCGCCGAGTACGAGGACCGTCAGAGGCGACTTGGCCCCTTTCTTGAGATCCCGATAAAGGCGCAGGAGTCCGGCGTCTTGGGTGATGACGCCTAGCTGCCGGCATTCGTCCCGCAAACGATCGAGCTCCGCATCGCCCATCGCGAGGGGCTCGCTCGTGGACGCACGCAGACTGTGGAGCTGATGTTCAAGGCCTTCTAATTTCCGGCGCGCTTCATCTTCCTGCGTCTGGGCGTCGGTGAGTTGAGAGCGGAGAAGGTCTGCAGAGCGAGTAAGTTCTTCCTGCTGCCCGGTGGATTGCATGATGGCGGCTCGTGCAACGGCGAGATCTTCCTGCAAGGTCTCTGCACGGGTCTCGCGCAGGACCAGGGCTTCGCGCACGGCGACGGCTTCCTGCTGCAGGCGGAGCATGTCCTGTTCTAAGAGCATCAGCCGCTGATGAGCGGTGAGGTGCCCCCAAATGGTCGTGCCGACGAGCACCAACAGGGCGGCCGTCAGAGGCATGGCGAGGGGAAGCACCAAGTGGGCCAGCACGAGTCCGAGGAATATGAATACTCCATACCCGGCAATGGCCTTCCCGGCAAGGAATAGGCTGAGCGTGCCTCGGAAACGAAGAAGGACCCAGGCGACCAATCCGGCTACGAACAGCGTCATCAAAAAGCGGCTGGCTGCGCCGAGTTGGTAGAGTCGGTTGTCGGTCAGCAACATGTTCAGGACGTGGAGGTGGACCACCGAGTTGGTGACCGTCTGTCCCGTGGGCAAGAGCGAGCTTCCCCCTGCGATCGGGTTTGGCAGAAACACGACGACTTTGCCCTTAAACCATTCGGTGAGCCGATCGCGTTCGTGATGCTCGATGGCGCTCCAAACAGATGAAATCGGAACCGTTGGAAAGGCATTGATCGTTCCATTGCCGACATAGTTGACTAAGAGCGAGGCCGTGCCTCCTTCCGAAAGAGACGGATTCGTCAGGGAGGTCTGTTGTTGAAACGCCTCGTACAGTGCAATCCCGAAGGCTGGGATGGATTGGCTGTCACCGGTTGCCGCTACAGGCACCGATCGCGCAACGTGATCGGAATGTGTCGAGACCAGCAGATGGCCCGCGATCGTCGCATCCGACACAAGCGTTGCGTCAGGGCTCTGTACCACCACGATGGGGCCGGCGGCGCTCGTGGCTTCCAGCAGCAAGGCATCGCTCGCCGCCCCGCCGAGCTGTGCTGGGCCTGCACGGTCGAGGCGATGATCGAGGCCGATCACGAGCGCTCCGGATTCATGCGCGCTGGTCAGTAGGCGTGCCAGGATCGCCCTGTCCCATGGCCCGGCGCCGAACTCTTGTTCGCTGGCCGGGTCCCGTGTGACAATGAGAAGGGACGGGCTGACCGGGATGGGTGTGCGATCGGTCAACCAGAAATCGTACGCGGTCCAATCCAGAGCCGTGAATGTGGTTAAGGCTGCAGCCCACAGAGCGAACGCCAGAATAGTCGCGAGCAGCCCAATGGCGCCGGCTTGGAGCCAGGAGGAACTGAGAAATCGTCGCCACAGGCATGAGGCATCGAGCATGACTATTTCCTAGCCCTCCGCAATTTCATCCAGTACCGCTTTCATCTCCTGCTTGGACAGCCCCTTCAGCATCGCTTTGGCTTTCTGCAAATCCGGTGTGACACCGAGACCTTTGCCATGGATGCGCGCCAGCGCTTTTTTTGACGGGATGAAACCATCGGCAGCGGTGGTGGTAAAACACGTCAGGATGCGCTTATCGAATTGAGCGAGGCGGGTGCCGAGGCCGGTTTCATACAGGCGCGCCAGTTCGTCGTGCGCAGTCTCTCCCAGCGCAAAGGTCTCGGCAAACAGGGCCTTGACCCCGTTGGAGGCTTGGCTGTCTTTGAGCAAGGCGATGCCCAATGATTCGCTCCCATTGTTCCTGGCTACATCCGGGTAGTCAGCCCAGAGTTCGTCGCGATACTGTCTGAAGCCCTCGATCGCGTCTTTTCGACGGCGCTCAGGCTGGTCAGGCAATAGCGCTTGGCGGCGAAGCTGTGAAAGGGATTCCGCCGCGCTCTGCTGGCCGAACTCTACGGCTTTGGTCCACCAGCGAATGGCCAGAGCCAGATTCTTTTCGACGCCCTGTCCGTTGCGATAGGCGTTCCCCATAAAATACTGCGCCTGCGGAACCCCGCCGATCGCCGCGTCCTCCATGAATTGCACCGCTTCCTGATGCCGATTCGCCAGCTTCAAGACCAGCGCAAGGCGATAGCGGGCGTCGAGAAAGTTCGGTTGCAAATCCAAGGCTCGGCGATAGGATTGGATCGCGGCTGTGTGATTGCCCAGCGAGTACTGGACGCTGCCCAAGCTGTAATGCGCCTGTGTGAGTTCAGGATCGAGCAGGATGGCTTCCATCAAGGCTATGGAAGCTGCATGCCCGTCTTGTTTGGCCATCAGTGTGACACCGAGTTGCAGATAGGCTTTGGCGTTGTGTGAGCCGAGCTTGAGCGCGACACGGCATTCATCGAGTGCTGCGTCAAGATCGCCGATTCGGTAGAGCCCTTGCGCCAGCTTCAGCCGAGCGTCCGCGCTGTCCGGCGACACACGAACTGCGCCGCGCAACTCACTCAGTGCCATCACGGCGTCCGCTCGTTCGTACGTCAAGAGTTCGGGGAGCCGGTGCTCATCCGTAGGCGCTGGAGCAGTCGGGGTTTCGGAAGCCGGCGGTGGGGACTCGACCACTGAGGGGGGCGCGTCTTCAGGCGCTTGCGCGAACGATGCATGGACGGGGAATCGAGTGATGAAAGACGCGAACAAGAGGGTCACGAGCACCAATCGACGACGCATTGGAAACCTGTGACCCTCCGGATCTGTTGTCAAAGATGGGCTGTATTATATCACCGAATCGATGCCGGTGGGCCGGGTGAGGCTCAGTGCGGGGCGCGGCGATTCGTGATTCCGCTGGCGTTCTGAATGGCCTGCTGCAAGGGCTGAACCGTGCTCTGGAGATCAGACCCTGAACGGAGCATGGGCTCATGCTGTACCCGCCACACTGGTTCGAGGGGGGCCGGGTCGCCGGCCAGCCGGGGAATGACATGCCAGTGGATGTGGGGGAGTTGGTTGCCGAGGAGTTCGTAGTTGATCTTTCTGGCCTCATAGACCTGGGCTAGGGTTTTGGCGACTAGGTTCACTTCCTCCATCAGCTGAATCCGTTCCGGGGGAGCTAGATGAAACAGCTCCGTCGCGTGGCGTTTGAAGGCGACGACGGTCCAGCCGGGGAAGAATTGATCCTCGTGCAGATAGGCCTTGGAGAGGCCGAGATCGGCAATGAAATGGTCTACTTTCGGCCAGCTGCCTTGGCAGGCCTTGCACGTGGGATCCGTCATGGCTGGTTGGCCTTGCGCCATTCTTCTTCGGTCACCACTCCCTTTTTGATCAACAACTGAATCAACTTGTCGACGGAGTTGCGACTGGGAGCTGTCGGAATGGCTGCCGGCTGAACCGGGGCAACCTGGGCTTGCTTTGGCTCAGGCGGTGGACGTTTGAGCCCAAACACTTTGAACGAGGGCGTAAAGACGATCAGATAATCCTTGTTGCGGAGGCGTACGCTGGCTGGAAGACTCTGGCTGGAGGGAGTCAGGTCGGTCGTTGATCCGGCTGGGATCTTGAAGTAGGGTTTTCCATCCTGTGTTTCTCCATCCTGACCCAGGACTTCCATTCGGCTCAGAATTGTATCGCTGTTCAGGTTTTCCCGGTCTTCCCCTCCGATGTTGGTCACCTTGTCGAGGACAAGAAACAGGGAATCGCCAATGAACGTATCGGGAGACAGGTTCTTGACGCTCACATCATAGAGGTACTCGCTGTTGAAGTTATCTCGCCCTTTGAGGGTGACGACGATGGTGGCCTTGCCGCTCAAATCCGTGAGCTGATCCAGCGGCCCGGCACTGCTTTCTGGCACCATTGGCCAGAACAGACTGAGTAGGATGACCGCGAAGCTCAGCCTCAAGAGCGTCATTTTTCTCGACATGGTTGCCTTCCCGGATTGTGAGAAGCGCCTTGCCCTTAACTGGTCCGAGCATAGCAGAGATCAAGACTTTCATCGAGTGTTGGTGCGCAGGCTCGCCTTGACACCTCGTTTCATCGAACGATATTCTCCTCGCGGCCCTATCCGTGACGTATTCGCCTGCTTGCAGGCTGACTCATGATGCAATATGCCCACACACATGCCCCGATCTTGGTTCCCCGTACACTCCTGACCCGGTTGATGCGTCTCTACGACTACCCGCACCCTGCTCACCGTGGGCGCATTATTCGCGGATACGATCGGTCTCATGCGGTACGGACCGCGCGTATGTGCGTGGTGGTGGCCACGGCGCTGGGCCATGGAGCCGAGCGGGTCCGTCAGTATCAGATCGCGTGCCTGTTGCATGACTTGGGCCGTGCCGGGCTTGATCGCCGACTCTTTGGCAAGATTTGGTCCTGGGCGAAGGGGCGCGGGATTCCGACAAGACCACGCGAATGGAGAGCCTCACACCCGGAGACGACCTATGGGCGAGAAACGGAGGCCTTTCTCCGGTGTTATCGAAATGATCTTGAGGCCGACGGGATTATGATGACTGCTTGGGCGAAGGAACAGGTCGAGATGCGGCTGGGTTATTCGCGCCGGCTTGTCCGCCGGCTGCGTACGGTTCGACCTGCCATCAGGAAGATGGGGGTGACCTGGGCGCCTTGGATGCAGCAGGTGATGCTCTACTATTACTATCCGGAGAAGCTGGCGACTGCCCAGCCTTGGATCAGGCAGCTGGCGGAGATTCTCGTCGCTTGCGAGCAGTTTGAGGCCTACAGCAATCGGCGCCGTGGGCGGGACTACTATGTGCGGGAAAAAGAAACGTTGATCGATGCTTTTGCCTATTTAGAGACGTTGCAACGTGACGGCATTGTGAGCGGTGTGGTGGTGCGGGCGTTGCGCCGGTTGACGGCGCAAGGCGAGTTTGATGCAATCCTGGAGGAGGCTCGTGGCTGTGCCTTTACGCGGGGGGAGCGCCGAGCGCTTCGAGCAATGGAGTCATAAGATGGCGGTCAAGACGGTGTCGTTGCGTCTCACCATGCAGGGGAACACACAGATCGAAAATATTACGAAGTCCGTGGCCGACGCCCTGTCGGGCACCGGGCTGTCGTCCGGGATCGTGACGGTGTTCATCAAGCACACCACCGCGTCGGTGATGATTATCGAAGATGAACCCGGCCTCAGGGCCGATACCAAATTATTTTGGGACAGGGCCGTTCCGGCCGATCCGGCCTGGCAGCACAACACGAGGAATGCCGGTGAGGACAATGGCCACAGCCACCTGCGCGGTCAGATCCAAGGGCCGTCAGTCACCATCCCCTTTCTAGACGGGACGATGTTGCTGGGGACCTGGCAACAGATCGTCCTCGTCGATTTCGATACCAAATCCCGGACCAGGGAACTCATTTTTCAAATTATGGGGGAATGATAACGATGAAGGGGCGAATTCTGTCGACGGGACTCATGCTCATCGGTCTCTGGCCTGGGTTGGCGATGGCGGAGTGGGGGAAGCCGCTGGGCGGGACCTATGATGGGCCTGAGGGGAAGCCGCGCGTCGTGGCGCCCTCGTCCGCCGAGTTGGGTGCGGATGAGCGGGCCACGATGGCCGTATTCGAGCGGGCGACGAAATCCGTCGTCTTCATCGCGAATACGGCGATTCAGCGGGACCCCTGGTCGTTCAATCTCTTTGAGGTTCCGCAAGGGTCCGGATCGGGATTCGTTTGGAACAAACAGGGGCACATCGTCACCAATTTCCATGTCGTCTATGGGGCGAATTCGGTCACCGTCACGCTGGCCGATCGGACGGAGTATAAGGCCACGCTCATCGGCGCCGACCCCGATCACGATGTGGCGGTGCTGCAGATTCGCGCGCCGGATGAGACGCTCTCGCCCCTCACCGTCGGATCGTCGCACGATCTGCGCGTCGGGCAAAAGGTATTGGCGATCGGGAATCCGTTCGGCCTCGATCACACGCTAACGACCGGTGTGGTGAGTGCGTTGGGGCGAACGATCAAGTCCTTATCGAACCGGACGATTGAAGGAGTCATTCAAACCGATGCCGCCATCAATCCGGGAAACTCCGGCGGGCCATTGCTCGATAGCGCCGGTCGATTGATCGGCGTAAATACCCAGATTGTGAGCCCGAGCGGGGCCTTCGCGGGAATCGGCTTTGCCGTGCCGGTGGACACCGTCAATCGCATCGTTCCAGAGTTGATCAAGTACGGCAAACTCATCCGCCCAGGGCTTGGGGTCTCGCTCATTCCCGATGCGATGGCCCAGCGGTGGGGGATCAAGGGCCTGATTATCGGTAAGGTGTCGCGTGGCAGTGGGGCGGAGCAGGCCGGGTTGAAAGGCGCGCGCGAGACTGTCGCCGGTCGTGTGGAGTTGGGTGACATCATCACGGCGGTCGACGGCAAGCCGGTCGGGACCCTGGATGAACTGATGGGTGTGATGGAACGACACAAAGTCAACGATCAGGTCATGGTCGAATTATTACGTGGGACCCGCCGGGAACGTGTATCTGTCACCCTCCAAGCCGTCAATTGAACGGTAATCCATGAGGTCGCTATGGTAGGATCACCCATCTGTTCCGCATGGAGGACCACCGATGAGTGACCCCAGGCCCACTGACCCACAAGATCCAGAACCCGCCAGAAAGACGGAGGATGCCGCGAATCTGTCGATGCGCAAGGGATCCGATCCGCTTGAGCTCATAGAGCAATGTCTCGCATCATTTCCCGACAGTGACCCCCGGCAGAAGATCCTCTACAAGTTGCGTCATGCCGTGATCGTCTCGCAAGCGGCACAGCAGCAGCGTGAGGTCGAATTCAAGAAAGTCGCCGACGTGATCGCGAAGCTCACGGCACCGGCCAATCGGGTCGGTACTCTGCTTGAGGTGCCGGGTGAAGGCCTCGCACGAATCCTCGTGGGGGGTGCTGAGTATTATGCCGCGGTCGATCCACGGGTGGAGGCTGCCGAGCTAAAGATTGGGGCCCAGATTCTGGTCAACGAAGCCTACGCGGTAATTAAGATATTAGGCTATGACCGTAATGGGCCCGTGTTGAAAGTGGCGGAAGCGTTGGCAGATGGCCGGCTTCGTTTCGAGCAAGAGATGGGGCGGCAGGTCTTGATCCTCCAACGATCGAGCGATCTTATTGGTGTGGATCTGAAGGCCGGCGATGAGGTACGTATCGATCCCAGCCTCCATGTGGCAATCGAGAAATTGGAAGACCGGAAAGCCAAGTCCCACTTGCTCGACGATGTTCCCACTGTCACATGGGAGCAGATCGGCGGGCAAACGGAGGCGATCGCGGCCATTAAGAAGGCGATAGAGTATCCCTTGCTCCATGCGGATACGTTCCAGCGCTTCAAGTTCACTCAACCGAAGGGCTTTTTACTCTACGGTCCTCCCGGCTGCGGAAAGACCTTGATCGGACAAGCGGCAGCCGCCAGTCTCTCAAAGCTGGTGGGGGAGTCAGGCCAGGGCGAGCCCGGTACGAAAGGGGATAAGCTGCCGGTGACTCGAGGGGCTTTTCTCCACGTCAAGGGGCCCGAGATTCTGAATATGTGGTTGGGGGAATCGGAGCGGATGGTTCGGGAGCTCTTCGCTCAGGCCCGCGCTCGTCGGAGCGAGGGGGCGTTGCCCTTTATATTCATTGACGAGGCGGAGTCGATTCTCGGCACGAGACGGGCCTCTCGCTCATTCAACATCTCCAGCACCTTGGTACCGATGTTCTGTTCCGAGATGGACGGGATCGAGTCTCTGCGCGATGTGGTGATCATTCTGGCTTCGAATCGGCCTGATCTAATCGATCCGGCCGTGCTGCGGCCAGGGCGTATCGATCGCAAGATCAAAGTGAGCCGTCCGAATCGTGACTCGGCGGCGGCGATTTTGAATGTGTATCTGACAGATGATCTGCCTCTGGACCGGCAATGGATTGACCAGCATGGTGGCGATCCGAAGAAGGCCTGTGCCGACCTCATCGAGCATGCGCTCTCCGCGATCTTTTCTCGCATCGATGAAAATCGGCTTCTGTCAATTAGGCTTCGAAGCGGACAGAATAAGGTTCTCTATCGGAGCGATCTGATCAGCGGTGCGATCCTGGCTTCGATCGTTCAACGGGCGAAGGAACAGGCGATCGATCGCATGATTGCGGCCGGCGGGGCTGAGAAAGGCGGCATGACCTTGGACGATCTGGTGAATTCCGTCCACTCAGAATTCCAAGAAGGCGAGATGTTGCCGCCCGATGATGCGTCGGAAGAATGGCTCAAGCTTCTCGACCACCATCCGGAACAGGTGGTGGGGATCTCGTCGTTTCGAAGGGGGCGGCAGTCCGAGGAGAGATTGATCAATCAAATTATCTGAAGACGTGAAACGTGAGGCGTGAGACGTGAAAGGCATAGATTTCCGGTTTCAGATTTGGACGACTCCCTTCGTTTTACGTTTTACGTTTCACGTCTAACGAGTTATGCGACTATACGGCATCGAAACAGAGTATGGGATTACCAGAGAAGACCAGGGCGCGGTCGACCCGGTCGTGGAATCGATGGAATTGGTACGAGCCCATCTGACGGCCTCGTTCGAGCGGCGCTGGGACTATGGCGGTGAAGATCCGCATGAGGATGCGCGGGGGTTCCGGGTTTCCGGCTTGCAACAAGATAAGGAAGAAGACGAGTTCGCCAAGGTCGATGCCCACAGGCCGTTTTCGTTTCATGAAATGAAGAGCGATCTGGTCCTCCCGAACGGCGCACGTTTCTATAACGATCATACGCACCCTGAATATTCCACACCTGAATGTCGAACGCTCAAAGATCTTCTCGCCCACGACCGTGCCGGAGAGCGAATTGTCCAGCGGGCGGCGGAGCGCCGCAACGAGGTGCTTGGCGGGTCCCCTGTGCAGCTCTATAAGAACAACACAGACTTTCACGGACACAGTTACGGCTGTCACGACAACTATCTTGTTTCCCGCTCGATTCCCTTCCCCGCGCTGACTGGTGGGCTGTTGCCGTTCCTTGTCAGCCGGCAGATCATTGCGGGAGCCGGAAAAGTCGGCGTTGAAGGTCAAGAGAGCGGGTTCGTGCCGGGCCACTATCAGCTGTCTCAACGGGCCGACTTTATGGAGACGGATCTGAGCGTCGACACGATGCACAACCGGCCGATTCTGAATACGAGGGACGAACCGCACGCGGTTCGGGAAAAGTATCGACGGCTCCATCTCATCATCGGCGATGCCAATATGTGCGAATACGCCACAGCGTTGAAAGTCGGGACGACGCAGTTGGTGTTGGAGTTGATCGCGCGCGCCGTTGCACCATCTCTTGAATTGGAACAGCCCGTCAACGCAGTGAAGCAGCTATCTCGCGATCAGAACCTGAAGGCAACGGTTCGTCAGAAGAACGGCAGCACCATCACGGGCCTCAATATTCAAGAGCAGTACTATCTCGCGGCCGAGAAACATTTGGCCGGTGCTGACTCGGAAACCGATTGGATCCTTCACGAATGGGCTTCTACGCTACGGCTACTCACCGGCGATCGACGACAACTCGTCGGGCGGCTTGATTGGGTCACCAAGCTCTGGCTGTTGGAAACCTTTATGCAGGAAGAGCGGATTGGATGGGATGATCCCTGGTTGGCGAGTTTGGATTTGGAGTACCATAACGTGAATCCGGATCGCGGGCTCTTCCTGGGCCTCGAGGCCGAGGGGAAGGCCTGGCGGATGACGTCGGAGCAGGAGGTCGAATCGGCCTTGGTGGCTGGTCCGGACGATACCAGAGCGGGTATTCGCGGTCTCTGCATTAGACGGTTTCCGGATCAGATCAAGTCGATGCAGTGGGAACGTATTCAGTTCAGCGGTGGGCTGCTTCCACGAACGTTAGA
>Ga0070686_100001093_pt1 | contig 15630 bp, 14 predicted proteins | sample KBSS23LmetaG_FD_65654 | JGI IMG/M metagenome (GOLD analysis project Ga0070686, IMG submission 65654) | Switchgrass rhizosphere microbial communities from Kellogg Biological Station, Michigan, USA - KBS S2-3L metaG | ecosystem: Host-associated > Plants > Roots > Rhizosphere ... | reverse complement strand
TTCGAGATGAAGATCTGCGTCAGATCGAAATCGATTCCAACCGGAACCGGTGCGCCCGAGCACCACGCGAAGCACCCCATCCCACCGACGCCTCTGACGTCCACGCCGGGACCCGTGAACGCGAAGGAGATGCTGTCACCAGCGACGTTCGGGCGCATGAACATCGTCGCCTCGGTCACCTGAAACATCGAAATTGGTTCGGCGTGCACGGACGACACGTCGACAACGAACAGTGTGGCGAGCAGCAGCAGAAGACGGGTCATGGTGTCCCCCTCGCATCCCGGACGCGCACAGACTTGGAATTCTGGGTCGACGGCTTCCAGATATGAGACACGTCGGTATCACATCGCCCCAAAAACCGGACAGGTGTCCCAGTAGCAGCACCAGAAGTGCCATCCTGCAATTCCCGCTGTTGCCAGTAGAAGGCTCAGCAGTAAGATACGCGTCTATACCGTCATGGGAACTACCGGCGACGCCGATGCGGGCCGACCCGTACTGGATGTCGCGCAGCTGCGCGACCGGCTGGGCGACGACGACGAACTGGTCGCCGACGTCATCCGGCTGTACCTCGACGACTACCCGCAGCGGCTCGACGCGATCGCGGCAGCGATCGAGGGGCGCGATTTCGTGCGCCTCCGCGCTGAAGCGCACACCCTGAAAGGGAGCGCCAGCTCGCTGGCCGGAGGCCGCGTGGCCGACGCCGCGCGCCGGCTGGAAGAGAGTGCGGCGACCGGCGACGTCGCTCTCGCCGGCCAGCGTCTCGCGTCCCTCGTCTCGGAGGCGGAGCAGCTGGCCGCGGCGCTGCGTGAGCTCCAGGCGGCGCAATTGTGATCGTCGCTCGCCTCGCGCCGCGGGCGCAGTTGCTGTGTGCCTGCGCGTGCGCAATCGTGCTGCTGCCGCTGGCCGCGCCGCCCGCCGCGGCGCAACCGCCTGACGAACGCCAGCAGATCGACCAGCTGCAGAAGCGCGTCGACGAGCTCGAAGCGCAGGTCAAGGCGCTGCAGGCGCAGGCCGACGCCGACGAGAAACGGAAAGCGGACGCGGCAGAATCCGCCGGCCACGCGGCCGAGGGGATGCGCGACATGCTGACGCCGCTCGGCCTCGGCGCGCTGCAGATCCGCGGCTTCAACGACTTCGACTTCCGCACGTTCCGCGACGGCGGCCGCGTCAATACCTTCAGCCTCGGCCAGCTCGATCTGTTTCTCTCGTCGCGGCTCGGCGGCGACTTCAGCACGCTGGGCGAGATCGTCTTCGAGGCCGGCGACGACAACGGCTTCGGCGTCGACGTCGAACGGATCCTGCTGCAGTACTCGCCGAACGACCGCATCTCGATCGCCGGCGGCCGGTTCCACACCGCAATCGGCTACTACAACACCGCCTACCATCACGGCAACTGGTTTCAGACCGCGACCGGCCGGCCGTACATCTTCCGGTTCGAAGACGACGGCGGCATCCTGCCGGTCCACGGCGTCGGCGTGACCGTCCAGGGGCAGATCCCGTCGGGCGCCGCCGGACTGCAGTACGTGGGCGAGATCTCCAACGGCCGCCATTCGCGATCGCCGGACGAAGAGCCGGTGCAGAACGTGGAAGACGAGAACGCGCACAAGGCGATCAACGTCGCGCTGCTGGCGCGGCCGCCCGCGATTCCCGGGCTGCAAGCCGGCGTCTCGGTCTACCGCGATCGCCTCGAACCCGCCGCCCAGCCGGCGATCGACGAGACGATCGTCGCCGCCCACCTCGTCTACCAGGTGCCGCTCTTCGAGCAGCTCAACGAAGCCATCTTCATCCGCCACACGCCGGCCGACACCGGACCGGCGACGACCACATCGAGCTTCTACACACAGATCTCGCGGCCGTTCGGGCGCGCCCGTCCGTACTTCCGCTACGAATTCCTCGACGTCCCTGACACCGAGCCGGTGTTCAGAAACCAGGTCGGCCGATCCTACGGGCCGACCGTGGGCCTCCGCGTCGACGCTGCGCCGCCGGTTGCGATCAAGCTGGAATACACCCGGCTGACCGGCAGCATCCAGACGCAGACCAACGGTTTCACCGTGCAGTTCGCGTTCGTTTTCTGAGACGGAAGGACCGTCAGTCAACTGTGGGCACGGTGTTCAGGCGTTCGCGGTCGTCTCTCCTGTTCGCGTGCGTCGCCGCGATTGCCGTTGTTGCGCCCGGTGCGGCGGCTGCGGCCGCTGCGGGCCAGCCCGCGACGCGGGACACCGCGGCGCATGCGTCGCTGGTGGTCATCGTCAACGCGCAGAATCCGGTCGCCGAGCTGTCGGTCGGCGAACTGCGGCGGATTCTCCTCGGCGAGACCACGCGATGGCCCGACGGCCGGCGGATCACCGTCGCGATGCGCGAGTCCGACCAGGCGGAGCGTGACGCGATGCTGCGGCTGGTCTGCAACATGAGCGACCAGGACTTCACCCGTTACCTGCTGCACGCGACCTTCCGCGGCGCGCTGCAGTCGAGCCCGAAGGTGCTCGAGACCGCAACCGGCGTCCGCCGGTTCGTGTTCAACGTGCCCGGCGCGATCGGTTACGTCCGCGGCGACGAAGTGGACGGATCCGTCAAGACGGTCAGGCTCACCGGCGTGGTCTCGTCCGGACCGGCGTTCGGGCTGACGCTGGCGACGAGATGATGCCGGTGCCGCAGCGCGTCACCGGTCTGCTGAAACGCCGCCGCCACGTGACAGTGGTGCTGGTGATTGTCGGCATTGCCGTCCTCGGCGTCGGCCTCATCGTCGTCCGCGATCTGCGCAGCGCGAACCGTCAGGCGCGGACGATGTACGAGAGCTCGATGGCCGGGCTCGATCTGCTGAATCAGCTGCAGTACCTCACCCAGGAAGCGCGCCGCAGCGTCCTTTACGCGCTCGGAACCAGCGACGTCAACCGGCAGGTCGAGTACGCCGATCAATCGCGCGCCGCCGATGCCGAAGTCGCCGAGATCATCACGCGGCACATCAAGAGCAGTTCGTCGGCGTCGGCGGTGCAGGCGGCCAACCGGTTCGCGGAGGACTGGCGCGCCTATCTCACCGTGCGCGACCGGGTGATCAGCGCCATCCTCGAAGGCTCGAACAAGGACGCGACCGATACTGATCTCAAAGACGGCATCCCGGCGTTCAACAAGGTGCGCGACGATCTCCGGGCGATCAAGGAGCGCTACGAGCAGCAGGCCGGCGTCGAGATCCGCGCGCTCGAGGAATCGTCGAACCGCTCGCTCTACCGGATCATCCTGATCCTGCTGCTCGCGCAGATCGTCGCCTTCGTCGCCGTGCGCGCCGTGCAGAAGAACCAGGTGGCCGAGGAGCTGCAGAGCGCGAAGGAGGCCGCCGAGGCGGCCAACCGCGCCAAGAGCGAGTTCCTCGCCAACATGAGCCACGAGATCCGCACGCCGATGAACGGCGTCGTCGGGATGACCGAGCTGATGCTCGACACGGAACTGACCGACGACCAGCGCGAGTGCCTGCAGACGGTGAAGTCGTCTGCCGACGCGCTGCTCTCGGTGCTCAACGACATCCTCGACTTCTCGAAGATCGAATCACGAAAGCTCGACGTCGAATCGGTGCCGATGTCGGTGCGGGACGTGGCCAACGAGACGCTGAAGGCGCTGGCCGTGCGCGCCCACCAGAAAGGGCTCGAGCTGGTCAGCGACATCGCGTCCGACGTGCCGGCGGCAGTCCTCGGCGACCCGGTGCGGCTGCGGCAGATCATCATGAACGTGCTCGGCAACGCGACCAAGTTCACCGACACCGGCCACGTGCTGCTGTCGGTTCGCAGCGAGGCCGCCGGGGAGGGGCAGTGCCGACTGCAGTTCTCGGTTGCCGACACCGGCCCCGGCATTCCGGCCGACAAGCATCGCGCGATCTTCGAGGCCTTCAGCCAGGCGGACGGTTCGACCACGCGCCGCTTCGGCGGCACCGGCCTCGGTCTGACAATCGCATCCAACCTGGTTCAGCTGATGCGCGGCCGGATGTGGGTCGAGAGCGAGCCGGGCGCCGGCAGCACCTTTCACTTCGTGATCGACTTTCCGATCGCCGACCGGCCGCCGGTGGCGGCAGGCGAGCCGCTGCTGGTCGATCTCCCGGTGCTGATCGTCGACGACAACGCCGTGAACCGCCGGGTGCTGCAGGAGCAGCTGGCACGTTGGAAGATGCGGGCGGACGCCGTCGACGGAGGCGAGGCGGCGCTCGCGGCGCTCGGCGAGGCGGCGCGCGCGGGACGGCCGTACCGGCTGGTGCTGCTCGACGCCAACATGCCGGACCTCGATGGATTCAGCGTCGCGCAGGCGATCGGCAGCCGCAGCGAACTGGCGACCGCGACGATCATGATGCTGAGCTCGTCGGGTCAGCTGGGCGACGCCGCCCGGTGCCGCGAGCTCGGCGTCGCCGCACATCTCACCAAACCGGTGGCGCAGCCCGATCTGCTGCGCGCGATTCGCCGCGCGCTCGGCGCGGCCGGCGCAAAGACACCCGAGGCGGCGGCGAGCGCGGCGCCGTTCACGCCGCTGCACGTGCTGCTCGCCGAAGACAATCCGGTCAACGAACGGGTCGCCGTCGGCCTGCTCAGCAAGCGCGGCCATCGCGTCAGCGTCGCTCACAACGGCATCGAGGTGCTCGAGGCGTTCGAACGCGGCAGCTTCGACGCGATCCTGATGGACATCCAGATGCCGGTGATGGGCGGGCTCGAGGCGGCGACCGCGATTCGCCGGAAGGAACGCGGCCGCGGCAGCCGCGTCCGCATCATCGCGCTCACCGCACACGCCATGAAGCGCGATCGCGAGCGCTGCCTCGATGCCGGCATGGACGGCTACCTCGCCAAGCCAATCGACCGGAAGATGCTCTTCGACGTCATCGAGCGAGGCAGTACCGGTCTGGAGCCCGAAGACGACCACGAATCGATGGCGCGCTAGTCGATGAAACGACTTCGGAACTCGGGACGCGGCGCAAGACAGCTGTCGTACCGTCCGAACAGCCGATATCGACCCGTCGCCACGACGTCGTAGGCGCGGTCGCGAACCGGAGGATTTCCGCTGCTCCGCTCCACGATCGATCGGCCAAGGTGCGTTCCAGCGATCGCCGATGGCGGTTGCGCGTGTGAAGTCATCATGGTGTAATATTAATGAACATGTTCACTAAAAATATCCGACGCCGCAAGCGTGGACGTCCGCCCGGTCAATCGCCGCAGGGCGCGGCGGCGCGCGACCGCCTCTACGAGACGGCCATTCGCATGATCAGCGAGCGCGGCTACGAGGCGACAACCCTGCGGGATATCGCCAACGCCGCGCACGTCAGCGTGGGGCTGTTGTACAGATATTTTCCAGGCAAGCAGGCGGTCATCATCGCCTTGTACGAGGAACTTTCGAGAGACTTCGCGCGCCAGGCTGCCGCGATGAAGCCTGGAAAGTGGCGGGAACGATTCCTGTTCTCCCTCGAGACGAGCTTGCGCGCGCTCCGACCGCATCGCACGACGCTGCGCGCGCTCATCCCGGTATTGATCGGCGATCCCGATGATGGCGTATTCGCGGAAGGCACGGCGTTCTCACGCGTGCGCGTCCAGCAGGTGTTCGAGGATGCCGTGGCAGGCGCAGCGGACGCGCCGAAGGCGCCGATCGCCGGCGCTCTAGGCCGCCTTCTGTATCTCGTGCACCTCGCGGTTCTCCTCTGGTGGTTGCTCGACAAGACGCCACAACAGCGCGCGACCGCCGCGCTCGTGGCGCTGACGGAGCAACTCCTGCCATCGGCCGCCCTGACGCTTCGCCTTCCTCCGATTCGACGATTTGTGATCGCCTTCGATGCGTTGATCCGTGAAGGGCTGTTTGGCAGTCCGGCTGCGGCGTGAGAGGACGGGATCGGTGTTTCTGCTGAGACGTCCGACCGGGCGCGAGATCGAACAGTTCCTCGAGCGTTCTCACGATCTGCCGTTGTCGTACGGTCCGACAGGGATCGTCAGGCATCGGTCTGCTGTTCATCGCTTCGACGAGCAGGCAGTCATCGTCGGGCGCGGCGAGGCGGATTTCGAACGAGCGTGCGGCGCCCTGGCGGGCTGGAGCCATTTCGACATCGGTTGGGTCGAGGCCTTTCCCTCGCGGTTCTCTGTCGAGGAGGGGACAGACGTCGCCGTCCTGATTCGGCACCTCGGGTTCTGGTCGTTGAACGGCGCCCGGGTGCTCTACCAGGTGACTGGCGACCGCGAGGATGCCTTCGGATTCGCCTACGGGACGCTTACCAACCACGCGGAGAGTGGAGAGGAGTTGTTCGAGGTGTCCATCGATCGGCAGTGCGGTGACGTAACGTATCGGATTCGGGCTGTCTCGCGGCCGCAGAGCGCACTGGTATGGATTGGCCAGCCGGTCGCGCGTGTTCTTCAGGCGCGTTTCCGCCGCGATTCTGCTGCCGCGCTGCGGCGCGCGATCGCTGATCGCGGCGGTCCCGATTAGAAAGAGTTTCAACACTACCGTCGCGCAGCGCCTTCGTAGCGCAGGCCTTTAGGCCTGCAAAACGGCCCGCGGGCAGCCCTGAAGGGCTGCGCTACGGTAATGTTGAAACGCGCTCCAAAGGCCTGCGCTACGAAAGGCCGCGCGTCAGCTTGAAACGCGCTCTTATGGGTTTCCCTGGCCGGAGAGCAACTGCAACGTAAAGCTCGTCATCTCGATCTGGAATGACAGCCCGCTCGCGATGACGAGCAGGTGCGTGTCCACCGGACGCGTTCCGGTGTTCGTGATCCGGACCACGCGCTGCTCTTCACCGCCGTGCTCGTCGGCCTGTCCGCCGCCGCCGACCGCCGCGATGCTGACACGGTTGGTCACATCGAGGAACTCGAGGCCCATGTCCCGGCGGGAGAGCGGATCGTCGTTGTCCTGCGGCAGGCCGCTCAGCGGGCGGCCGTCGGTTCGGCGCTGAAACGATCGAGCTGACCGAGTATCTCGCGCCCAAGGGACGCCCGATGCCGGCTGATGTCCGGGCCAACGATCGCGTGTTTCAACACGCGGCAATCATCGTCAGCGACATGGCGGCTGCGTACCAGCGCCTGAAACAGTTCAAGGTCGAGCACGCGTCGACGGGACCGCAGAGGCTGCCGGATTGGAACCCAAACGCCGGCGGCATCAGCGCCTTCTACTTCCGCGATCCGGATCGCCACTCCTGGAAATCCTGCAGTTCCCCGCCGACAAGGGGCTCGCGAGATGGCATCGCTCCGATCGGTTGTTCCTCGGGGTCGATCACACCGCGATCGTCGTCGGCGACACCGACCAGTCGTTGCGGCTCTATCACAACGCGCTCGGGATGAAGGTCGTCGGCGAGAGCGAAAACTACGACGCCGAGCAGGAGCACCTGAACAACGTGTTTTGGCGCGCGATTGCGGATCACGGCCGTGCGAGCGATGGAAGGGCCGGGCATCGAGCTGCTCGAATACCCCGCGCCGCGAGACGGCCGCGCCGCGCCCGAGCTTCGCGCCAACGACGTTGCCCACTGGCAGACGACGGTGATTGCCGACGCCCCGTCGCGTGTCAACGATCTGCTGCGGCAGCGGATCTTCTCGCTGGTGTCGCCGAATGTCATATCGCTCTCAGGCGACCGCCTGGGATTCGGCGCCGGCATTCTCGTGCGCGACGTCGACGGCCACGGTCGTCGCATTGCGTCCCGGTAGCGAAACCTCGCCGCGCGGCTCGGAATCGAACAGCCATCAACGCGTTGCTTTCAGGAGGACAGCAGAAATGATTCGCAGCACCATCCGGACCGGTCTTCTCGCCATCACCGCCTTCGCGCTGACGGCGACGTTCGCAGCGGCGCAGGGCCACACCAGCTCGAAGTTCTCGGGCGCGAAGGTCAACGCCGGCACCGTGACGCACAGCGTGAAGGACGGCAAGAACATCCTCACGCTGTCGAGCGACTTCCAGGTGCCGGACACGCCCGATCCGCACTGGCAGATCGTCGACTCGAAGGGCAACACCTACCTGCTGCAGCGGCTCGGCGTGAAAAGCCTCGGCGGCCTCGCCAAGGACAGGATCAACACGTCGATCACGCTCCCCGCGTACGTGAAGGACGTCGCCAAAGTGCAGATCTACTGCGCCTGGGCGGAAGCGGTGCTCGGCGAGGCGTCGTTCGGCGCGCCGCTGGCGACCATGACCATGGACAAGTAACGAAGCGCAGCCGCGGTCATCGCAGCGTCGAGACGCGTGCGAGCAGACGCTGGAATTCCGGCGTCGCTCGCACCGCCGCGAACTCGGGTTCAACCGGCAGGAACACCATCCATCCCGAACGATCGGCGAACACACGCTCGAGCGCCCGCATCATCCCGCCCTGATCGCCGAGCCCGAGCGCGATGAGCGCCTGGTGATAGGGCGGCTGGTAGCGCTCGTGCGATTCGATGTCGAGCTCCCGCTCGATGCCGATCGCGCGCTCGCGGTTACCAGCCCTCGCCAGGCCGAACGCCAGATGGGCACGCATGTAAGCGCTGTTGCCGGACAGCTCCACCGCGCGCTGCAGCTCGTCGATGGCGCGCGCGTTGTTGCCGTTCGCGAGGTGCGTTTGCGCCAGCCCCCAGTGCGCGATGGCGAACTCCGGGTGCGCATCGAGCGTTTTCGTGAATTGAATCGCCGCCTCGGCGATCCGGCCGGCATACCAGTAGCGGATGCCCAGGGTCGTCGACGCTGGCGCCGACAACGGATCGAGGTCCAGCGCGCGACGCGCTTCCACGATCGCCTCGTCGAACTTGCCCATCGTCGTCAGCGTCGCCGAGTAGTACTGGTGCGCGACCGCGGAGCTCGGATTGAGGCGAATCGCCTCGCGGATCTCCTGCTCCGACCCGGCGCGATCCCATCGATAGGAGAGTCGGAGCATCGCGAGCACCGCATGCGCCTCGGCGAGCTGCGAATCGAGGGCGAGCGCCCGCTCGGCGTTCGACTGGGCCCGCTGCAGCAATCCCATCGGCTGCTCGACTTCCCAGCCCGGCGAGCCAAGCAGCCAATGCGCGTCGGCCATGGCGGCGTAGGCACGTGCGTAGCGCGGATCCGCGGCAATCGACCGCTGGAAGTACTCGATCGCCTTGCGCGTGCTTTCCTCGGTGGCCTGGTCACGAAACGCGCGGCCGCGAAGGTAGAGATCGTACGCGGTTGACGACGTCGAGCCTTGCGGCGGCTGCGGTTCAGGACGATGCAGCGCCAGCGTCAGCGAGCGCGCGATCTTCATGGCGACCTCGCTCTGGATCGTGAGGACGTCCGAGACGTCGCGGTCGTAGCTCTCCGCCCACAGATGCGTCATGTCGGTCGCCTGAACGAGCTGCGCCGTGATCCGGACCCGATTGACGGCGCGCCGGATGCTGCCTTCGAGAACATAGTCGACGCCGAGCTCGCGGTGAATCTGGCCGATGTCCTTCCGCGCGTTCTTGTACAGCCGCGTGGTCGTTCGCGCGATTACGCCCAGGTGCTCCGGGTCGAGCTTGCCGAGCTCCGAGATCATCTCGTCGGTGAATCCGTCGGTGAAGAAATCCTGATCGGCATCGGCGCTCAGGTTCTCGAACGGCAGCACGGCCAGGGTCATCTTCGTCGGCGCCTGCACCGTGCGCGCTATCCGCAGGAAGAACGAAGCGACGACGATCGCCGTCACCAGGGCACCGACCGCCGCAAGCAGCACGGCGCGTGACAGCCGCGACACGAACGGGGCAGCGGGTTGAGGCTCCGGCGACGCAGGACGTTGCGCCGGCGACTCGGAAGAGTCAGGCGGAAGGCCCGGCTCTCCAACACGCGGCTGAAAACCTGTCGCTGCAACCCGCGCGGGTTCGATCAGCTCGATCGGCGCGATGAACCGATAGCCCCGCTTTGGCAGCGTCTCGATGTATCTGGGGCTTTCGGCCGAGTCGCCCAGCGCCTCTCGCAGCCGGTTCATGGCGGAGTTCAGGCCGTGGTCGAAATCGACGAAGGTGTCTGCGGCCCAGAGCTCCTGCCGCAATTCCTCGCGGCTGATGAGATCGCCTCGCCGGCCGAGCAGCAGCAAAAGAATGTCGAACGGCCGGCCGCGCAGTTTGATTACGCGACCCTGCTTGCGCAGCTCGCCGAGACGGCCGTCGACCTCGAAAAGGCCGAAGCGGTAGACGCTTCCGGTCGCGGCATCAGGTGGCATCCGTGCAGGTGTTCGAGAAGAGCGATTCTAGTCCCAATGAGACTGCGGCGAAAGTCGCGCGGTAACAAGAACTTACTGAGTGAGGTGCGTTTCACCGCCGATTGTCGTGCGTTGCATTGAAGGCGACCACGCGCGTCGCTAGATTGACGTCCATTCGGAGGCAAGATGCACGACGACGACATTCTTCTGGCGGCGTTGAAGGCAGGCGACGAGCAGGCGTTCGAGACCATTGTCCGTCTCTACGGCGGGCGCATGCTGGCCGTCGCGCGCCGGTTCGTCAGGAATGACGACGACGCTCAGGACGTCGTCCAGGCGGCGTACCTGAGCGCGTTTCGGTCGGTCGGCCAATTCGAGGGCCACTGCCTTGTTGGCACGTGGCTGCATCGGATCGTCGTGAACACGGCGCTCATGAAGCTGCGCTCGCGGCGTCGCAAGCCGGAAACGTCAATCGACGACCTCCTGCCCGCGTTCCAGGAAGACGGCCATCATGTGGAGCAGTTCTCCGACTGGTGCACACCGGCGGACGAGTTGATCGAGCGCGCGGAAACCAGGGCGATGGTGCGGGCGTGCATCGACCGGCTGCCCGACAACTACCGGGAGATTCTGATCCTGCGCGACATCGAAGAGCTCTCGACAGACGAGTCCGCCCGTGCGCTGCGCATGACGCCGACTGCGGTCAAGGTGCGGCTTCATCGCGCGCGACAGGCGCTGTCGACCTTGCTTCGCAAGGAGTTCGCCGCCGCGGGCGCAACGGTGTAGCCATGCCTGGCATCCAAGAGGCGAGCCGCGACGTGACTCCCGATCCCTTCCGCATCGATCAGATCCCCGCGGTGTTTCGCCGGCCGGTCGAGGCCGCGCTCGCGATTCCGGCACTGCGCCGGATCTACCGCCGGGTCGGCGATGGCGGACGCAATGCGCGCGACGAATTCGCGACGCGCGTCCTGCGCGCGCTCGACGTCACCCCGCATGCGACCGACGCCGACCTGATGGCGATTCCGCGCCGGGGCCCGGCGGTGATCGCCGCGAATCATCCGCACGGCGCGCTCGACGGGCTTCTGCTTCTCGATCTCGTCCGGCGGGTGCGGACGGACGTGCGCGTGCTCGCCAATCGCTTCCTGGAGCGGATTCCTGAACTTCGCGAGGCCTGCTTCTTCGTCGACCCATTCGACGGGCCGGAAGCGGCGGCGAGGAGCCGCGCTGGTTTGCGGGCGGCGCATTTGTGGCTGCGGCGGGGAGGAGCGCTGATCGTGTTTCCGGCCGGTGAAGTCGGGCACACCTGGATCGACGGGGCGCTTGCCGATGGCCCGTGGCATGCCACCTTCGAGCGCCTCGCGGACGCGACTGGGGCGCGAATCGTGCCGGCCTTCATCGACGGCCACAACAGCTGGATGTTCTACGCGGCGGGACGCCTGCATCCGTGGATGCGGACTGCGCTGCTCGGGCGCGAGCTGCTCAAGAAGCGCGGACAGACGGTGCGGGTGAAGCTTGGCGAGCGCGACGAGATCGCGAACGAGATCGCACGACTCGACCAACGCGCGTGCCTCGCCGAGAGCGGCGCGCTTCGTGTGTTTTGCGCGACGGCCGACGCGATTCCGTCAACGCTGCGCGAGATCGGACGGCTGCGCGAAATCACTTTCCGGGCCGTCGGCGAAGGCACCGGCCGCAGCATCGATCTCGACGAGTTCGATCGTTCGTACCTGCATCTGTTCGCCTGGGATGGCGAGCAACGACAGATCGTCGGTGCCTACCGAATCGGCCGCTCGGATCGGATTGCGAGTGCAGACGGCGTGCATGGCCTGTATACGCGGACGCTCTTCAACTACGACGAGCGTTTCCTGAATGGCCTGGGAGCACCGGCGCTGGAACTGGGGCGTTCGTTCGTCCGGGCCGAATACCAGAAGACCCACAACGCGCTGTTGCTGCTGTGGCGCGGGATCGGCGCGTTCGTCGCGCGGCACCCGCAGTATCGATTCCTGTTCGGTCCGGTCAGCATCAGCGGACGCTACAGTGACGCGTCGCGTGCCATGCTGATCGCGTTCCTGCGCCAGCACCATCTCGATCGTGAGCTGGCCAATCTGGTCGAGGCCGTCACGCCGCCGCGGTTCGCCGCGCCGCAAGACGGATTTGTGCCTGAGGGGATGCCCGTGTTGCTGCGACAGTATCTGAAGCTGAACGCGCGGCTGGTCGGTGTCAACGTCGACTCGGACTTCAGCAACGTCGTTGACGCGCTGATGGTGGTGGACCTACTGGCGGTCGGGCGCAGTGCGCTCGCCCGGTATATGGGGAAGGATGCTGCGGCGCGGTACGAAGCGTGGCACGATCGAACACGTTCGTCGCGCGCTGCGTGATCGCTCGGCTAAAGCCTTCGCGCTACGTCTTGCCGGACTCGAGCACACGTTTGAGGGCCGCAAGATCCTTCCGGTTCGCGCGCCGCATCGCGATCGCCATGAACGGCGCCACCCATTTCGAGAAGCCCGACGGGTTGCCGCGGTTCCTGAGCGTCATCCTGGTCCGGTGCGCGCCGACTGCCTGCCAGACGTAGGTCGTTTCCATCGGAAACGGTCCGCTCGCGGTGCGCATCACTAGTCGCTCGGCCGGCGCGAGCTCCGCGATCTCATAGGTGTAGGCGAGACGTCGTCGGAGAAACTCGGCGACAAACGCGACGCGCGCGCCGACGCGCATGCCGCCATCGGTCTGCCATTCGACCGACTTGATGTTCTGGTACCACGCTGGCGCGTGATTCGGGTCGGCGGCGTAGGCTGCGACCTCCTGCACCGGACGATCGATCTCGATCTGCGTGAGGACGTCAACCATCGCCTGGGGCGCGATCATAGCGCGGAGGCCGGCCGGTCAATCAATCAGATAACGAAAGCGCCGGCCGCGTCGTGACGTGTGACCAGGCGAGGCCGAGCAGCCGCGCAATCGAGGCCGTGCGCGCGCCGGCCTGCCGGTTGGCGCGGCCGATCGCAAAAATAATCCGCCACTGCTCGAACAGCGTGCGATACGCGCTCCACAGGCTGCCGTCCGGATCGTAGATGTCGGTCGACTCGGACGTGACACCGTTCAGCTCGACAATCGCCAGGTCGCGTCCTGCCGTGAACGCCTCGACATCCGAGTAGCGCACGTCGAAGCGGCCGACGAAGAAGCCAGGATAGGCGCGGGCGATCTCCTCGATGCGATCCTCCAGCGCTGGCGTGATCAAGTGGCGACCGCTGCGGAACAATGTCCCCTGGCAATGATTGCCGGCGACGGCGAGTAGAAACCGTTCGCCGGCGACGAGCACACGATCGAGCGACGCCTCATGGCGCGCCGCGAACGTCGACGCCTGCAGCCGGAAGCGCGGATGCGACCAGATGAGTGCCTCGATCGTGGATCGGCCATCGCCGACGAGAACGGGGAACAGTTTGTCGGTAATCGAGAAGATGCGACCGCGAGGCCACGCCGGCAGGCGATAGTAGAAGATGCCCGCCTCGAAGGGACCTGGATGATACGGCTGCGCGACGACCGGCGCGTCGACAGCGGCGAGATAGTCAGCCGCGCTGTTCCAGGTGCGAATCAGCCTGACGCCAACGCCGCGCTGGCCGACATCCGGCTTGAGAATGATCGGCAGCTGCCAGCATCGTGCGTCGCATTCGACGCGAAGACGATCGATCCGAGCGGCGATGGCGCCTCCTTCGATCAGCGCCGAGGGAATGGTCCACTGCGCCGGCAGCTGCTGCAGGATGGCGAATTTCGACTCGCCGACGAGGCCGCCGTCCGGCATGCCCGGATTCGCCGCCGTGATCGTCGCCAGGCCGCGGTGCCGGAACGCCAGCCACGCGATCCAGACGCTCACCGGCAGGTAGAACAGCCAGGCCGGCCAGAACTCCCAGCGGGACCACCGCGCCAGGCGGGCAGACAAGCGGCGCCTGGCGCCGGGATCGCCAATTTTCCGGCCCGCGTGCACCACGATGAAGGCCACGAGCGCGGCGCCGACTCGTGCTGACCAGGCCGATCCGACCAATGGTGACAATCGCGCGGCGAACGCGTCACCGAGTGATGCCGATAACAGCACCAGCGTCGGCGTCCACAGCAGCGCCGCAATCAACGACCACAGTGCGAACACGGCACCAGACAGCCGGAGCACGCCCGCCATCACGTACAACACGAACCGCGTCCCCGGCAGGAACCGGCTGCCGACGATCGCGCCGGCAGCGTGATGCTCGAGCCAGTCGTGGGCGTCACGAACGCGCCGGTGCGACAGGCGCTGCCGCGCCCAGCGCCACCGCAGCAAGGCGCTGCCGAACACGCGGCCAAGCGCCCACAATCCGAGATCGCCGACGTAGATGCCGACGACGCACGCGAGGATGCCGCGGGTCAGGCCGATCTGGCCGCGCTGGATGAGCAGCCCAGCCGCGATGCAGGTCGCGTCCTCCGAGACAAAGGTCCCGAGCACGATCACGAACGACGTCAGCACGGCTGCAGCTCGACGCGCTGCGCGGGACGGCTCGGGATTAGCGATTCGTACTCGAGCGCGACCGCTCGCGCCGTGACATCGACAACGGTACGGCTCACCGTCGCCGCGTCTTCGCGCTCCATCAGCACGCTGATCTCACGCTTGTCGGTCCATTGATGAGAATGGAACAGCCGCTGGCCCTGATGCCGTCGGTTCGGGTTTGTCATCAGGCATTCGAAGAGCCGGCGGCGCGGCGAGTCGACGAACCGGTCGCCGAGGCTCGACGCGGTGAACATGTACGGGTGATCGAGCGCGGCGTCGACGCTGGCCAGCTCGCGGGAGTCGCCAGCGACCAGCGCAATGCGGCGGTCTTGAACGAGCACGAGGCGGAATGGCTGAAAGGCAGCGGCGTCGAGCGCCAGCACCGCGTGCCTGGCGGCATCGAGCGAATCGCAGCCGAGTACCTCGCGAACGATCAGGCCCCGGCTGCAGAAGGATCGCGCATCCGGTTGCGGCGCCGCATGGCGATTCAACAGCGCCGCGACGAGCCCCGCATCGTTGACGCCCAGCCACGAGCCGCCACCGACCGGATCGATCGGCACGATGGCGGCACGAGCACCGAACGTCGCGACGGTGGGCTGAAGGGCGACGGCGCGGCCGCGCCGCTCGTCGCGGTTCGACATCAGCGTGAAGCGGTCGCCGTCGGGCACGATCGAGACGGTACACATCACATCGCTCCGCTGTGCCGTGTCGGCGTCGACGGCGCAAGGCCGAATCGATCAGGAACGTCGCCGCCGGCCAACGACAGCAGCACGGCGATCATCGCCTCGTGATGAATCGTGTGGCTGTTGACGAAGGCCAGCTCGCGGCCCAGCGTTGACCAGCCGGTTACCGCCTCGCCGGCGGCGCTCAACATCGAGACGACGCACACCGGTTCGTCCATCGCGCGACTGCCCCACCGATCGACGGCCGACTTCAGCCGCATGATCAGCCGGAGCGCCTCGGCCGGATCGCGTTCCACCGCGGTGCCGCGCTCGCGGCGGTCGTACGACAGCGGCGTCGAACCGGTGGCGCCAAC
>Ga0070686_100001092_pt1 | contig 15632 bp, 17 predicted proteins | sample KBSS23LmetaG_FD_65654 | JGI IMG/M metagenome (GOLD analysis project Ga0070686, IMG submission 65654) | Switchgrass rhizosphere microbial communities from Kellogg Biological Station, Michigan, USA - KBS S2-3L metaG | ecosystem: Host-associated > Plants > Roots > Rhizosphere ... | reverse complement strand
GCTGCGCTACGGTAATTTCGAAGCCCGCTCTTTTTGCACACGCCATCTCTGGTACGCATTCTCCAAGTCCGTGACCGCGCGATGAAAGTCCGGTCCACCGATCCAGTCTGTCACCCGCAGTCTCGGCGGCTCCGCGTCGGTGGAGAAGATCAACAACTCGGGCCGTGCCGTGACTCGAATCTCACGAAGCTCGCTGTATGAGAGCGTGCCGGCGGTGCGCTGATGCATCGACGACGCGCAGCCGGGGGACGTGCCGGCTGTAAACGTGACGTCGACGTTGGAGATCGTCAGAGTGCCGGCACACTGGAATTTCGGAAACTGGGGATCGGTGCTCGGTGGACCCATTCCGTCCCAGAGCGGATAGGTCGCGATGGTCCTGCGACCTGCGCTGTGCCGTACCGCGCAACCCGAGCCGATCAACGTGGCGACGGTTAACGCTCCAATCGCCGACATCTTGATGGACGCCATCGGGTCCTCCTGTGAGTGGCGAGGGCTCCTGCGGATTTTTGACGAAGCGGCGCCGCCGGCAGCCTGCCGTCGGGCACGATCCTTGTTCATCGCTCGCGCGCGAAGCGCGGAGGCACGCCGCAGGCGCGTCTTTCAACACAATCAGCGACCGTGCAAAGGAAAAACATGAAAAAAACTATCGTTGGGCTGGCATGTGCGGCGCTGCTGTGCGGCGCTGCGGGATCGGCGAGCGCAGATCCCATCACGATCGACGCCGGGCTCATCCGCGCCACCTTCAACGGCGCGCCGACGACGGTGAATCTCGTGTCGGACGCGGCCGGGCTCAACCTTGTCGGCAGCGGCGGCACCTTCGAGCTGCCGTTCGCGTTCGGATTCCACGCCGGCCAGCACGTCGATTTCAGCGCCACCTTCACCGGCCTGGTCGACGTCCTGGGATCCTCGTCAGTCGGACAAACGGCATTGCTGCAGTTGAGTCTGCTGGCGCTTCCGGTGGCGGCGCCGTTCGGTACCTTCGCCAACCTGCAGACACCCTTCCGTGCGAGCGGCACCCTGGATGGCGCCGCGGTCTTCGGCAGCGGGACGCTGACGGTGGCTGGAGAACGCGTGAGCGCGCTGAACGTGTCCGCCATCACGTCGGCGAACTTCGCGTTCGCGCCGACACCGGAGCCGGCGAGTCTCCTCCTGCTCGGCACCGGCGTCGTCGGTATCGGGGTGCGGCGATTCGTCGCCAGGCGACGCAAAGGCGATTGATATCGACCGGTGGGCTATGTCTGCTCGCGCAACACTGCCGGGTTCACGACGTTAATCGGATGTCCGTCGGCGTAGGCGAGGATCTGATCGAACACGTCTGAAAACTGCAGCTCGTACTCTTCCTCCGTCACATAACCGATGTGCGGCGTCGCCACGACGTTGCTCAAGGTGAGCAGCGGATGATTCGCGTCGCGCACCGGTTCCTCGTCGAACACGTCGACTGCCGCCATCGCGGGACGTCCAGCGCGCAGCGCCTCGACCAGCGCCCCGGGGGCGACGAGCTGCGCGCGGCTCGTGTTGACGAAGAGCGCGCCGGCTTTCATCGACGCCAGATCGGCGGCGGTGACGATGTGCCGCGTCGCTGGAACGAGTCGCATGTGCAACGACACCACGTCGGCGGCCGCGTAAAAGGCGGCCTGGGTCGGCGCGACCGCGTAGCCGTCGGCTTGCGCGCGCATCCGCGACGCCTCCCGCGCCCAGACGAGCACGTGCATGCCGAACGCTGTTCCGTATCCGGCGACGACCTGTCCAATCCGTCCGTATCCGTGTATCCCGAGCGTCTTGCCACGGAGCGTGTGCCCGACGCCGATTTGCCACGTGCCGGCGCCGAGCGAGCGCATTTGCTGCGGAATCTGCCGCATCGCCGCCAGCACCAGCCCCCACGTCAACTCGGCGGCCGCATACGACGGTGTCCCGGGGTGCTGATCCGACGACACGATCACGCCGCGCTCGGTGCAGACGTCGATGTCGATGTGCGGGTACACGCTGCGCTGGCTGATCAACCGCAGCTTGTTCAGGCGCCGCAGCAGCGGCGCGCGAATCGCCGTGCGCTCGCGAATGAGCACCAGCGCCTCGGTGTCCTCGAGACGCAGGGCCAGGCGATCGACGTCCTGGACGTGATCGGTCCAGATCTCCACGTCGTGGTGCTGCAGCTTCTTGAAAGAGGGAAGCGTCCGGATCGTGTCGAAGTAGTCGTCGAGAACGGTAATCTTCATCGGCCGGTCGACTCGCAGGATACTTCGTTCCGCGGTGCACCGGCGGTAGTCGCCGCGAAATTCAGAGCATCCTGACGCGGATCTGCGGACCGATGCGGGGTCGCACGGAAACCGGCGACGTCGGGCGGCGCGACGCCGCGACGTTGACCAGGCGCAGGCATTGATTCAGCTCCTGCGTGATGGTGTCGGGGGCGTCGATGACATGCGCATGGATGCGCGCCGCGCAGGTCACGATCGGCGCGATGATGAGGATGATGCGGGCCACCCCGCAAAGAACACGCACGGTGGAGGCAAAGGCAAGCGTGATGCCCGCTGATTCCGGTGAAAATCCGCGCTGGTGCGCGATCCCGCCGCCATCACCGCCTTACATTTTCGTGTGACGCTGGCAGATTCGGCGCGACCCTCATTCGGCAAGAATGTGCAGGATGTCGGTTCCTGATGTCGACGTGACCCGCCCGCCGTGCGTTGTCAGCGTCGCCGATCATGCCGGATGGGCGCACATCGTCTGCGTCGCCGCACCCGGCAGCGTGCCGGCGGTCGTCGAACGACGGCAGGCGCGGACGATCGATGCCGGGCTGCCGACCATGCCCTACCACCACGAGTCGCTCCGCATGGAGGTGGGCGAGGCGGACGCGTTGATCGCGCGGGTGAGAGCGTCGATCGCGGGATGCAGCTCGCGTGCCTTGCGCGGTGTCGTCACCGACCTGGCGCCGACGTATGCCGTGGTCGCGCTGGCGATCCGCGAACCGCCATTCCCGGAACTGCCTGACAGCGTCGCGACGGTGCGGCAGTCGTATCAGTTGCAGTGCGCCGCCGACGGGATGATGTATCAGCTCGCGTTGTGCCGCGCGGCCCGCGACCTTGGCCTCGAGGTGCATCTGTGCCGCCGCGGCGAGGAGACCGCACGAGCTGCCGCGCGGCTGAAGATTTCCTCGGACGCCATGGACGCGTTCGTCAACAGCGCGGGCCGCCCGTCGGGACCACCGTGGGCGCAGGAGCACCGGCGCGCGTTTGCCGCCGGCATCGCGGCGCTCGCCGCGCACGCGCCGAATCGCCTCGCCGTTCGCCGCCGTTAACCACGCCTTCACATTCCGCGCGGCCTACGTCGCGCAGGCCTTCAGGCCTGCCAACGGCCGCGGGCAGCCCTGAAGGGCTGCGCTACGGTAAGCCATGTCGCGTCGGCAGCCCTGAAGGGCTGCGCTACGTGAGCCCATGTCGCGTCGGCAGCCCTGAAGGGCTGCTCTACGTAGCGCAGGCCTTCAGGCCTGCCAACAGCGAGGCAGCCCTGAAGGGTTGCGCTACGTGAGCCCATGTCCCGTCGGCAGCCCTGAAGGGTTGCGCTACGTAGCGCAGGCCTTCAGGCCTGCCAACAGCGAGGCAGCCCTGAAGGGCTGCGCTACGGTGAGCCCATGTCGCGCGGGCAGCCCTGAAGGGCTGCGCTACGGTGAGCCCATGTCGCGTCGGCAGCCCTGAAGGGCTGCGCTACGGAGAAATGAAATGCGGCTGCACGGTAGAATCTGCCGATGAACGCCATTCGCTACGAAACGCCACGGTCGGTCGCGGAAGCCGTGCGCCTCATGGCCGCCGATTCCGGCGCGCGCGTGCTTGCCGGCGGCACCGATCTCCTCGTCCAGTTCCGCGCCGGCGTGCGGCAGCCGTCCGCGTTCGTCGACGTCAAACGCATTCCGGAATTGATGTCGATCACGATCGACGGCGAGGGACTGCGGCTCGGCGCCGCCGTGCCCGCCGCCCTCGTCTTCGAGCATGCCGAGCTGCGCCGGTTGTGGCCGGGTCTCGCCGAGGCGGTCGCGTTGATCGGATCGACGCAGATTCAAGGCCGCGGCAGCGTCGGCGGCAATCTCTGCAACGCGTCGCCCGCGGCCGACACGACCTGCGCGTTGATCGCCAACCGTGCACAGTGCGTGATCGCCGGACCCCACGGTGAACGCACGGTGCCGGTGGACACGTTCTGCGTCGGACCGGGACGCACGGTGCTCGAGCCGGGCGAATTGCTGGTCGCCGTGCACCTGCCGCGTCCGGCGGCGCGCACCGCCGATGCCTATCTGCGGCTGATTCCGCGCAGCGAGATGGACATCGCGGTGGCCGGCGCCGGGGTCAGCGTCACCCTCGACGCGGCCGGCGCCTGCACGGCCGCCCGCGTCGCCATCGGCGCGGTCGCGCCGACGGCGCTGCGCGTGCCGGAAGCGGAGCAGGCGCTGGTCGGATCGCCGCTGGACGAGGCGTCGCTGCAACGCGCCGCGGCGGCGGCTGCCGCGGCGGCGCGGCCGATCGACGACAAACGCGGTACCGCGGTGTATCGACGGACCGTCGCCGGAGTGTTGACGCGTCGTGCTGCCGCGATCGCCGCGCAGCGGGCGCGACCGGGAAACGGCCATGACTAAGCTGCACATCGAAACGACGATCAACGGCGAGCCGGTGGAGTTTCTGTGCGATGCGCACGAAACGCTGCTGTCGGCGCTCCGCAACGGACTGGGGCTCACGGGGACCAAGGAAGGGTGTGCGACCGGTGATTGCGGCGCCTGCTCGGTCCTGCTCGATAACCGGCTCGTGCCCGCGTGCCTGGTGCTGGCGCCCGAAGCGCACGGCCGGGCGGTGACGACGATCGAAGGACTGTCGCGCGGCGACGCCCTGCATCCGCTGCAGCGGAAGTTCCTCGAGCATGCAGCGCTTCAGTGCGGCGTCTGCACGCCGGGGTTCATCGTCGCCGCCAAGGCGCTGCTCGACGCCAACCCGAACCCGAGCGAGGAAGAAACGCGGTACTGGCTGGCCGGCAACCTGTGCCGCTGCACCGGCTACGACAAGATCATCCGCGCGGTGCTCGACACTGCCGCGGAGATGAAAGGGAGCCCCGCATGAGCGCCCCACGCGACTTCACGTACGTCGGCACGCGTCCGATCCGCCACGACGGCGTGGACAAGGTGACCGGCCGCGCCAGCTACGGCGCCGACGTCACGTGGCCCGGCATGCTGCACGGGTTCGTCCTGCGCAGTCCGCACGCGCACGCGCGCATCGTCTCGATCGACACCAGCGCCGCGGAAGCCATGCCCGGCGTCCAGGCGGTGATCACCGGCAGGGACCTGCCGGAAACGACCGCGACGATTGCGCTCGGCGAAGCGGCCATCGACCTGCGCGACATCGGCGACAACGTCATCGCCCGGACCAAGGTCCTCTACGACGGTCACGCGGTTGCCGCCGTCGCCGCGACGACGCTGGACATCGCGAGGCGGGCGGCGGAAACGATCGCGGTGGTCTACGACGTGCTCGAGCCGGTGATGAGCGTCGATCGCGCCATCGCTGCCGATGCGCCGATCCTGCACCCGGCGATGAGGACGAAGGGCGCGCCGGCGGCGTCTGCTGCCGAGGCGACCAACGTCGCGTCTCGACTCGAGCTCAAGCGCGGTGATGTCGAAGCCGGATTCGCCGACGCCGACGTCGTCGTCGAGCGTGAGTTCCGGACGCCGATGGTCCATCAGGGCTACATCGAGCCGCACGCCTGCATCGCGCGCTGCGGCGAAGACGGCCGCGCGGTGGTGTGGTGCACGACGCAGGGACCGTTCGTCGTGCGCGATGCCTGTGCGGCGATCGCCGGTCTCGATCCCGCGCACGTCAAAGTCATTCCGAGCGAGATCGGCGGCGGGTTCGGCGGCAAGATCGTCGTCTATCTCGAGCCGCTCGCCGTGGCGCTGTCCCGCAAGGCGCAACGGCCGGTCAAGATGGTGATGGGGCGCGACGAGGTGTTCCGCGCCACCGGTCCGACATCCGGATCGAAGGTCCGGGTGAAGTTCGGCGCGAAGCGCGATGGCACGCTCGTCGCTGCATCCGCTTCGTTGTGGTACGAGGCCGGCGCATACAGCGGGTCACCCGCCGGTGCCGGCGCGATGTGCGCGCTCGCCGCCTACAAGGTGCCGAACTTCTTCATCGAGGCCTACGACGTCGTCGTCAACAAGCCGAAGGTGGCGGCATACCGCGCGCCCGGCTCGCCGATTGCGGCCTTCGCCGTCGAGTCGGTCGTCGACGAGATCGCCCGCGAGCTGAGGATCGATCCGATCGAGCTGCGCCTCAAGAACGCGAACGCCGAAGGCGATCGCGCGCCCTACGGACCGAAGTACGGGCCGATCGGCCTCACGCAGGTGCTCGAGGCGGCGCGCAGCCATCCGCACTGGCGCGCCCCGCTTGGCGCCAACCAGGGACGCGGCGTCGCCGTCGGCTTCTGGTTCAACGCCGGGATGAATTCGAGCGCGACGGTCACGGTCAACGCCGACGGCAGCGCGGCAGTCGTCACCGGCAATCCGGACATCGGCGGGACGCGGGCAGCGCAGGCGATGATGGTCGCCGAGGAGCTCGGTATTCCGATCGAGCGGGTCCGCTCGAGCGTCGGCGACACCGACAGCAGCGGCTACACAGACGTGACCGGCGGCAGTCGGGTGTGCTACGCGACCGGGATGGCCGTGATTCGCGCCGCCGAAGATGCGCGCGAGCAACTGCGCGCGCGCGCGGCCACGATCTGGAACGTCAGCCGGGATGCCGTCGTGTGGAACGGCGGGCGCGCGATTCCACCGGAAGGCACGGAGAACGCGAAACCGCTGACGGTCGCCGAGCTCGCTGCGAAGATGACGCACACCGGCGGACCGGTCGTCGGCCGCGCATCGTTGTACGCGCCAATGGCCGGGCCGGCCTTCGGCGCGCACATCTGCGATCTCGAGGTCGATCCGGACACCGGGTGCAGCCGGGTCGTCCGCTACACCGTGTTCCAGGATGTCGGCCGAGCGGTGCATCCGAGCTACGTCGAAGGACAGATGCAGGGCGGCGCCGCGCAGGGCATCGGATGGGCGTTGAACGAAGGCTACGTGTACTCGGCCGACGGCGTGCTGCAGAACGCCGGATTCCTCGACTACCGGATGCCGGTCGCGTCGGATCTGCCGATGATCGAGACCGTCATCGTCGAAGTCGCCAACCCGCTGCACCCGTACGGTGTCCGCGGCGTCGGCGAGGTCCCGATCGTCCCGCCGCTCGCCGCGGTGGCGAACGCGATGCGCGGCGCAACCGGCATTCGCTTCACCGAGCTGCCGCTGTCGCCGCCGCGCGTGCTCGAGGGGATCGAAGCGGCGGCGGCGGTTCCGGTCCAGGTCTGACGTCGTGGCGACCGTTTACCTGCCGAGCGGCCTCGCGCGGCATACCGGCGGCGTCGACACCATCGAGATCGACGCCGCGCGCGTTCCCGATCTGTTCGCAGCGCTCCGCGATCGCTTCCCGCCGATCGCCGATCACCTCGACGACGTCGCCGTCGCGATCGACGGCGAGATCTATGCCGATCCCGGTTACCAACCGCTGCGCGCCGACAGCGAGGTGCATCTCCTCCCCCGGATTGCCGGCGGCTAAAGGCTTAATTTCTCCGTCGTGTCCGGCTTTAGCCGGACCAACGACGGTCCGCCTGAAGGCGGACACTACACAGAAATCGTCGCCGCCCCGCGCTTGAGCAGACTCTCCGCGGTGGCGACGATGGCCTCTTCGGGCGGGCGAGGCTTCCACCCGAGGACATGCTGCGCCTTCGCGCTCGTCGCCCTGCGCGTGCTGTCGAGCAGCGGCACCAGCGGGCGAAGTCTCCGATCGAAAAGCGCGGCGACGCGTACGAGCCAGTTGGGAAGCTCGCGCGTCGGCACGTTCTTCGCGGCGTCGCCCAGGCGTTCGCGGAGCACCCGGGCGATGGCGGTCATCGACATGATGTCGCCCGAGCTGGCGATGAAGCGCTCGCCTCGGGCGGCCGGATGCGTCATCGCGCGCACGTGCAGGTCGGCGACGTCGCGCACGTCGACGACGCCGAAATAGAGCCTCGGACAGCCGGGCATGCCTTTCAGCAGCCGCGCCACGAGCTCCGTTGACGACGATACGTCCGGCCCGAGCACGGGACCGAAAATTCCCGTGGGATTCACCGCCGACAGTTCCAGCCCGCCTCCCTCGGCCTTCATGAAGTCCCACGCCGCGCGTTCGGCGATCGCCTTCGAGCGCACGTAGGCGCTCATCTCGCCGCCGACGTTGGTCCAGCGCGTTTCGTCGAACGGCGCCGTCTGCGGAGGATGGCCGTAATAGATGGCGCCACACGACGAGGTGACGACCACGCGAATCACCTTTGCGTCGCGCGCCGCCCGCAAGACGCGGAGCGTGCCTTCGCGCGCCGGCCTTATCAGCTCGTCGTCGGTTCTCGGTGCCGCCGCGGGGATCGGTGACGCGACATGAATCACGTAGTGACAACGCGCGACTGCTTCGGACCAGCCTTTGTCGCCTTCCAGGTCGGCCGGAACAAACGTCAGCCGCCCCCTCGAGTCGACGCCGGCACTCTCCAGCATCGCGCGGACGGCCGGCTCACGTTTCAGCGATCGCACCGTCGTGCGAACCTCGTAGCCGGCGTTCAGGAGGTGGAGGATGACATGGCTTCCGACGAATCCTGAACCACCGGTGACCAGCACTGTATCCATTCTGATCCTCGCAAGCGGGTAGCAGAATCCCTGTTGTCGCAAGAGTAGACTACGTCGTGACAGTCAGCACGCCCTGATTCGACAAGGGGGCACTCACATGAGACGCTCGCACCTGGCGGCGGTGTTCGCGGCGGTGGCCCTCGGCACGATCGGTATCATCCGCGACGCCGGCGTCGCCGCGCAGCAGCGCGCCGAAATGCACGACATGCAGCTGGTCGGCTTCAACGACCTGCAGGCGCGCAGCGCCTACCAGCCGGTGATTCACAAGCAGGGGAATCGCTGGCTCGCCTACATCGGGCACCACGGCGGCAGTCAACTCAATCCTCTGACGGGAAAAGCGGAGAGCAACGGCACGTCGATCCTCGACGTCACCGATCCGAAGCGGCCGAAGTACCTGGTGCACATTCCGGGAGAGCCCGGCGAGGCCGAAGCCGGCGGCGCCCAGATGGTGCGTGTGTGCGATGGCCGCGAGCTGCCGCACGCCGACGCCAACAAGGTCTACCTCCTGCGCACCTTCGGCAACAGCGGGCACGAAGTGTGGGACGTGACCGAGCCGACTGCGCCGCAACGCGTCACCGTCGTCGTCACCGGACTCAGGCAAACGCACAAGAACTGGTGGGAGTGCGATACCGGCATCGCGTATCTCATCTCCGGCGATCCGGCGTGGCGCACGACCCGGATGACCAAGATTTACGACCTGAGCGATCCGGCGCACCCGGTGTTCATTCGCGACTTCGGTCTGCCCGGCCAGCAGCCCGGATCGACCGGCCCGGTGCCGACCGAGCTGCACGGGCCGATTTCGCTCGGTCCGAAAGCGAACCGGGTCTATTTCGGCTACGGCACCGGCGCACGAGGGATCGTGCAGATCGTCGATCGCGAGAAGCTGTTGAACGGTCCGAAGGAACCGACCGACGAGAACCTGGTGTATCCGCAAATCACGCGCGTCGATCTTCCGCCGGACGTCGGCGCGCATACGGCATTCCCGCTCCTCGGCATGGATGTCGCCGAGTTCGGCATGCAGAAAGCGCCGGCGCCTCGGCCGGCTGCTGCTGCCGCCACTGCCGGCGGCCACGATCATGAGGCGGCCGCGCCCGTGAACAGGACGCAGGCGCAGCGCGACTTCATTGCCGTCGTCGGCGAGACGATCGCCAACGAGTGCGTCGAGAACCGGCAGATGCTGCGCATGCTGGACGCAACGGTCGAGACCCGCCCCTTCGGCGCGTCGTCGTTCACCGTGCCGGAGTCGAGCCGCGATTACTGCAGCCGCGGCGGGCGCTTCGGGACGCATTCCTCGAACGAGAACTTCACGCCGATCTACTACAAGCGCGTGCTGTTCCTCGCCCACTTCAACGCCGGCGTGCGCGCGGTCGACATCCGCGATCCGTTCAACCCGCGGGAGATCGCCTTCTATGTTCCGGCCATCACCACCAAGACCGACAAGCGGTGCGTGGGCAGCGGCAGCGATCAGAAGTGCAAGGTCGCCATCCAGACCAACAACGTCGAGGTCGACGATCGCGGCTACATCTACATCGTCGATCGCGCGAACACCGGCATGCACATTCTCGAACTGACCGGCACGGCCAGGAGCGTCGCCAAATTCTGATCTCGAGGATGCGCAGCGGATTCCCGTAGCGCAGCCCTTCAGGGCGGCCCGCGCCGTCGGCAGGCCTGAAGGCCTGCGCTACGAGAGGCCGCGCGTAATCGTGCAACCGATCGAAGTTATCGTCTCGAGCCCTCGATCCAGATGCGCGGGCCGGCGCCGCGGCGGCTGAGGCGATCGCCCGGGTTGACGAACTGACAGGTGTCCAGCGACAGGCAGCCGCAGCCGATGCACTCGGTGAGGCCCGCGCGCATCCGTTCCAGTTCGGCGATGCGCGCGTCGATGCGGCTCTTCCACCCGCTCGACAGCCTGGCCCAGTCGCCGCGCTCGGGCGCGCGGTTGCGCGGCAGCTTCGCGAGCTCGCTGCGAATCTCGTCCAGCGAGAGCCCGACCTTCTGTGCGAAGGTGATGAACGCCACGCGGCGGATCACCGCGCGCGGATAGCGGCGATGCCCTGAATCGGTGCGCTCGGCGTGGATGAGCCCCTGATCTTCGTAGAACCGCAGCGCCGACGTCGCCACGCCGCAGCGCGCCGCCACCTCGCCAATCGTCATCGCCTCGCCCATGCCGCCAGTCTGCGCGTTTTTCCGCTTGACTTCAAGTGCACTTGAAGTTCGATCCTTGGAGGCATGAGCGGATGCCACAGCGCGTTTCAGGACGCGGTCGCGCAGCCCTTCAGGGCTGCGCGCGGCCGTCAAGCAGGCCTGGAGGCCTGCGCTACGGCGAGGCCGCGCTGATCATGAAACGCACTCTCAGGCGCCGCCGAGAGGTGCACTGATGTCCGAATCGAAGCAAGTCGCCCTGATCACCGGCGCGAGCCGCGGGCTGGGGCTGGTTGTCGCGCGCGTGCTGGCCGATCGCGGTTATGCCCTGGTAATCAACGCCCGCGGCCGCGAGGCGCTCGACCAGGCCGCGGCCGGGTTATCGCTGATCTCGCCGCACGTCGTGAGCGTTGCCGGAGATGTCACCGACGCAGCCCTGCGGCTGCAGCTGATCGACGCCGCCCGCGGGCTCGGCGGCCTCGACCTGCTCGTCAACAACGCCTCGGAGCTGGGCGGCGTGGGCCCGCTCGTGAACTTCGACGTGCCGCGGTTCGGCCGTCTCTTCCCGGTCAACGTCGGAGCGCCGATGGCGCTGACGCAGCTCGCGCTGCCGCTGCTCGCCGAACGGCGCGGGCTGATCGTCAACGTCACGAGCGATGCGGCGACCGGCGCGTATCCCGGCTGGGGACCATACGGCGCGACCAAAGCCGCGCTCGAGCTCCTGACCCGAACGCTCGCGACCGAGCTCCGCGATGCCGGCGTGTCGGCGCTGCTCGTCGATCCCGGCGACATGCGCACGCGCATGCACCAGGAGGCGTTTCCGTCTGAAGACATCTCGGATCGGCCGCTGCCGGAGGTGACGATCCCGTTCTGGAACTGGCTGTTCGACCAGGATCCGGAAACGGTTCGCGGCCAGCGGTTCGCAGCTCAGCAGGAGGACGCGCGATGGCTGCAACCGGCGTAATCGCCGACTTTGCGCTGCCGGCGGCGCTCGAAGCGGGTGAGCCGCCGGAGGCGCGCGGCCTGGCGCGCGACCAAGTGCGCCTGCTCGTCTCGAACCTGGCCACCGACTCGATCGAGCACGCGCGCTTCCACGATCTGCCGCGCTGGCTCGCCGCCGGCGACCTGCTCGTCGTCAACACGAGCGGCACGCTGAACGCGGCGCTCGCCGCCACGACCGAACGCGGCGAGCGGCTCGAGCTGCATCTCTCGACCCGGCTGCCCGGCGGATTCTGGTCCGCCGAAGTGCGGCAGCCCGCGACGCCGGCGTCGCGAGCCGATCGGACGCCGCGCGCCGGCACGACACTACGGCTGCCGGGCGGCGGCCGGGCGACCTTGCTGGCGCCGTATCCGTTCAGCGGAACGATCGACGCGGCGTCGCGATTGTGGATCGCCGCGGTGCTCACGCCCGAGCCGATTCCGCAGTACCTCGAGCGACACGGTCGCCCGATCCGCTACGGCTACGTCGCGCGCGCGTGGCCATCCTCCTCCTATCAGACCGTGTTCGCGACCGATCCCGGATCGGCGGAGATGCCGTCGGCAGCGCGGCCGTTCACGCCGGAGCTCGTGACGCGCCTCGTCTCGCACGGCGTGCAGATCGCGCCGGTCCTCCTGCACACGGGCGTCGCCAGCCTCGAGGATCACGAGCCGCCGTACGAGGAGTACTACCGCGTCCCGCGCCAGACCGCCGAGCGCGTCAACGCGGCTCGGGCCAGCGGCCATCGCGTGATCGCGGTGGGGACGACGGTCGTTCGCGCGCTCGAGACGGTCACCGACGACAGCGGCCTCACGTCGCCCGGCAGCGGCTGGACGAACCTGGTGATCACAGCGGACAGGTCGCTGCGGTCGGCGACCGGCTTGATCACCGGGCTGCACGAGCCGCGGGCGACGCATCTCGCGATGCTCGAGCGTGTGGTGGATGCCGCAGCGCGGACGGCGGGATCACGTCAGGCCGGCGGCGACGCGTTCTGCGCGCCGTGCCATCTCGAGCGCGCCTACGCCGAAGCCCGCGCCACGGGATATCTCTGGCACGAGTTCGGCGACTCGCATCTGATCATCGGAGCATGAGGACTACTTGTTCTTCTCGCCCGCCTTCTGCCTCTTCCAACGCGCCTTCTGCGCGGCGGAGATCGCGGCGCGGCCCCTCGCCGATATCCGCCGCGTCGGCGCTGCCGCCGCCTTGTCGCGGCCAACCCTCAGGATGAAATTCACCGGCAGCTCGTCGCGATCGAACGAGTCGCGCAGGTGAGGGAAGGCTTGCGCCAGCATCTTCAATTCAGCCAGCAGCTCGCGATAGCGCGCTTCGGCGCCGCGCCTGGCCAGGTCGAGCATGTGGGACGAATGCCTCGGCATACGCGCAGTGTAACAGCCGCCTGCGTGGAATCACACCCGCTTCGCGGCCATGCGATCGAACAGCTCTTTGAGCAGCAGGACTCCCGCTTCGGCGTCGTGGCGGTTCGGCTCCTCGTTGGCGTCGTTGAACCCGAAATCGTCGCCGCCGGGAATCGGCTGCACGACGATCCCGTCGCGCCGCGCCACCACGTTGAGGTCCTTGTAGACCAGGCTGTAGTGGACGTCTTCCTGCGGGATCAGCCACGCGATCTGGCCGCGCACCGGGACGATGCTCTCGTCCGACCAGAGCTTCCTGCCGCCGTAGCCGGGGCAATTGATGATCACCTTCTGCGGCACGGACGCGACCTCCTGCGGCGACTGAAACTCCCTGGTCTCGATCGTGCCGCCGCCGATCAGGAAGTCGTTCATCAGCTGGCGTGAGTAGTCGGCGACGTTGAACGTCAGGCGCGATGTCCGGCGCGCGTACCTGGTTGGAAATGGATGCGAGCCTTCCGGCAGGTCCTGAAGACCGGGCGTAATGTCGGCAATGCGCGACTCGTAGTGCGCAAAGTCGTGGTGCGTCGCCGAGTCCTCCGGCGGCGGCGCCGGTCGCGCGCTCGCTTCCTGTCGCTCGCCGTTGCCTTCGCCGGGCGGGGTATCGGCGAGGAAGTACGAGTCGGTCCACTCAATCGGCGATCCCGGCATGCCGAGGTAGCTCTGGTACATCGCGAACGACGTCCGCGCCATCGCCTCCCACTCGGCGCCGAACTCCGGCGCCGCCGCTGCCGTCAGCGCGATGCGTGAGTCGGGACTCCACACGCCGGTCGCCCGCGACGAGCGAACGTAGGGCGGCCGCTCCTTCGCGAAGATCGTCACGCGCAGGCCGGTTCGCTGCGCCGTGATCGCCGCCGTCAGGCCGAGCGCGCCGCACCCGATCACCGCCACCTCGCGGGTTCCCGCCGCAGCCTCGCGAGCCTTTCTCACCGCCACGTCGGCCGCGCCCCACGACAGCGACCAGCCACTGCCGCCGTGCCCGAAGTTGTGCACGACAACCTTGTTGCCGACGTGCTCGACGTCGGTCCGTGGCCCGGCGGCGCGAAACGGCCTCAGGCACACGGTGGTTCGAAAGATCCGGTCGACGTGCGCGCGTATCGGGACGATCGGCCCCACCGCGTCGTAAAACGGCAGCGCCTGTCCGCCGGCCGGCGCGGCCCCGCGTTTCCCGCATCCGGCGAGGCCGGCGAGGCTCAATCCGGCAAAGGCGCCCGAGCGCCGCAAGAACGATCGACGATCCATCGCGAATCTCCTGATGTGGTGTGAAGAGAGGCTGACAGCGTAACGCAGACGGCGTGTCGCGCGAAGGCTTCAGATTGCGATTCAAGACTACCTTCGGCCTGCGTAGCGCAGGCCTTCAGGCCTGCCAACGGCCGCCGGGCAGCCCTGAAGGGCTGCGCTACGGTACTTTCTTGAACGCGCTGTTAGAGGTCGGCGCTTACTTGCACTTCACGAGGCGCGGCGTCGTCCCGAAGGTCAGGGTGAAGCTGCCGAGATCCTCGTTGCTGTCGGTGAGCACGATCGACACCTGCATGTCGTTGCCCCTCACCGTGCCGGAGAGCCGCATCGGACGCTGCGTCGGACCGTCCGGGGTCGTCGGCCCGGGCCGCTCCTGCAGGAATGTGCCGCTGGTCACGAAGCGGCCTTCTGCGTCCGTGTCGATCGTCCCGGGCGCAGTCGCGCGGCCGCAGTCGAATTCGATGTCGGTCGACGCCGACGCAACGGTCATCGAAATGTGCGGGCCGCCCCACTGCCCGGCCTTTACCGGCGAGTCGGGTGCCATCGACGTCGCGGACATGGCGCAGCCGGCGAGGATGCACGCGGCGAGCAAGGCGCCGTACAACCGGCCCGTCCGTCGGATCCGCAAGTGCTGAAGTCGATCCATATCCAAAGACTACCGTAGCGCAGCCTTCAGGCCTGCCCGTGTCGGGCAGCCCTGAAGGGCGGCGCTACGATCACGCGTCCGGCCCGACCGCTACGGCGTATACGTGCCCTTCAGCGTCACGCCGGAGAAGGCCGCGAACCCGCGAATCATCACGTACCAGTCGCCCGCCGTCGGATTACTGATCGTGCACGTCTCGCTGTTGCCGTTCAAGAACGGCCGGCACGTAAACGTCGCGGTGGTCGGCTTCGCGCCGAAACGGACGTAGAGATCCGCATCGCCGGTGCCGCCGCTGATCGTGAACACCACGCTCGTCTTGCCGGCGGGAACGGCAAGCTTCCAGAACTGCTGCGAGCCGGAGGCGCCGCTGATCCCGGTGACCGGCACACCGCTGGTGAGCAGCGTTGTCGCCGCGGTCCGTCCGGTCAGTGTCACTCCCGAGTAGGCGCTGAAGCCGCGAACCATCACGAAGTACGAGCCGGGAGCCGGCGCGTTGAAGGTGCACGTCTCGTTGTT
>Ga0070686_100001085_pt1 | contig 15688 bp, 6 predicted proteins | sample KBSS23LmetaG_FD_65654 | JGI IMG/M metagenome (GOLD analysis project Ga0070686, IMG submission 65654) | Switchgrass rhizosphere microbial communities from Kellogg Biological Station, Michigan, USA - KBS S2-3L metaG | ecosystem: Host-associated > Plants > Roots > Rhizosphere ... | reverse complement strand
GACCGCGTGCGCTGGGTTTGGGCACCGAAGGGCGGTGCGTGCAACTTCGCTCCAGGGATTTCACCCCAAGCAGGCGCCGCGGCCCTGCTCAACGAATTTCTTGTCCTGCGCCGCGGCCACTTTCTGGGCAAGCATTGCGTGACGAACACTGCGCTGGCGATCGGTCTGACGAAGACCAACAACGCCGGGGTCCCCGTCGCTCAACCGACGAATGCCACCGTCTACATCTCACAGTTCGAGTACAATCCGGCCTCGGGCAGGCAATCGGAGGAATTTGTCTGTATCACCAACGCCAACCCTTATGCCGTTGATATCTCCGGCTGGCAACTGGATGGCGGGATCGATTTCAGATTCCGGCCTGGCACAGTGATCGGCGCGCGCCAGTGCCTGTACGTTTCGCCCGATCTCGAAGCATTCCGTGGGCGGCTCCCCGCCCCGCACGGCGGGCTCGGGCTGTTCGTGGTCGGGCCCTACCGCGGACAACTCTCCGCCTTCGGCGAGGAGGTTTATCTGCTCAACGCCGGGCCGCATCATCAACACCAATACCTACATCGGGTCGCCAACCGGTCCGCAGCAGTATCTGCGTGTGACCGAGATCATGTATCATCCGCCGGCCGCGCCTCCCGACAGTCCCTATGACACGGAAGAATTCGAGTACCTGGAGCTGAAGAATATCGGACCGGTCCCGCTTTCTTTGGCTGGATTGTCGTGTCACCGCGGCATCGCATTCACGAATACCAGCCCGTTTGTGCTTGGGCCCGGTGAGGCCGCCGTCCTGGTCAAGAATCAAAGCGCTTTCGTGGAACGTTATGGCACCAATATCCTGATCCTTGGCCAATACGTCGGTTCTCTCGGCAATACAGGGGAACGGATTCAACTCCTGGACAGCGTGGGGGAAGAGATCCTCGATTTTACCTACAGCAACTGGTATCCGATGACCGATGGTCCCGGCTTCTCGCTGGTGGTGGTGAATGAATCGGCTCCGACCACCTCGTGGAGCACCGCGGACAACTGGCGGCCCAGCGGCCATGACTTCGGCACGCCCGGAGCGCCCAACGGTGACCCATGGCCGTTCGTCAGCGGCCCAGTCGTCATTAATGAAGTGCTGGCCAACCCTCTCCCGCCCTTCGAAGACGCCATCGAGCTTTATAACCCAGGTACTGACCCCGTCGACATTGGTTCCTGGTACTTGACCGACGATTTCACTCGGCCCAAAAAATTCCAAATCCCGGTCGGCACCCTGATTGCGGCGCACGATTTTTATGCCTTCGACGAGCACGCCTTCAATCCGTACGATGAATCGGACCCTCCGCAAAACTTCTCCCTTCGCGCCGAAGGCGAAGAGCTGTATCTGTTCTCCGCCGACCTGCAGGGCCGACTGACCGGGTATGTTCACGGATTCAAATTTGGCCCCTCCCAGCCCAATGTTTCGTTCGGGCGTTACGTGAACTCGCTCGGCGTGGAGCAGTTCGTGGCTCAGCAAGGCCGCACCTTCAGGCTAACAAACGCCGGACCCCGCATCGGTCCCCTCGTCATCACCGAGATTTTCTACCATCCCGTCGAGACCCTTGCGGCAGACCAGTTCCAAGACAACTCAGCGTTGGAATTCGTTGAGGTGCGTAACATCACGGCTCAACCGGTGCCGTTGTTCGACCCCAGCAATCGGCTCAGCACGTGGCGTCTTAGCGGCTCGGTGGTTTATCAGTTCGCCCCCAATCTTGTCCTGCCACCCCACGGCTATTTGCTGGTGCTCCCCTTCGCTCCATCCGACGCCACCGCCTTGACCGAGTTTCAAACTGCGTTGGGAAACCTCAACGACGCTGTCCTGACGGGACCGTACTTCGGGCGCCTCCCTGATACCGGCGGACGGGTGGCCATTAGCCGCCCCCTGCCAGGCGCCGGTCTGAACGTCGACGCCGTCACTTGGCCATGTTCGGTCGTTGATGAAGTCACCTACACAAACAGCGCGCCCTGGCCTCGCGAAGCGGATGGGCTCGGAGCCTCCTTGCAACGGCTCGACGACAGTGCCTACGCCGATGATCCCGTCAATTGGCACGCCGCACGCCCATCGCCCGGACGGCCACTCGGGGTTGGGGCACCGCCAGCGATTGTCGCTCAGCCCCGCGACCAGAGTGTCCGGGTTGGCAACCGGGCCAGCTTCGGAATCCAAACCGCCGGCGAGAGTGCGTTGCAGTTCCAGTGGCTGTGGAACGGTGCCAGTCTCGCCGGAGCCACCAATGCAATCCTGGAACTGGAGAACGTTCAGCCCGGGCAAGGCGGCCTGTACAGCGTGCTCGTCTTCAATGACAATGGGACCATTTTAAGTTCCAACGCATCTCTTGAAGTCGTGCCTCCCATCGGCTTTGCCATGCCACCTCAATCGATCACGCTCCGAGGCTCCACCAATCAATTCGACTATGGCTCCACGACCAATGATGCCACCTTCTCCGTCTCTGCCCAGGGCGTTGGGGCGATGGGTTATCAGTGGCGGCGCAACGGCCTGCCGCTTCCTGGCGCCACCCTAAGCAATCTCAGCCTGAAATCCGTGAACCTGGCCGATGAAGGCGATTACGATGTCGTCATTACCGACGACGCCGGGAGTGCCGTCAGTCCGTCGGCGCATCTGAAAGTCCTCCTTAGCCCGACCTTTCTGGTCAGTCCCTCCCCGCAAAGCGTGCCCTCCAACGGAACCTTCACCGCTATGGCGATAGTTCGCGGCAATCCACCGCCCTTCCGCTTTGAGTGGCGTGAGATCTCCACCGTCCGCGCCAGCAACCAAAGCGCCGACACCAGCACCGTCTTTACCTCTGGCCCCATCACGAACGACACGCCTCGGCAATGGCGGCTGGTCGTGTTCAACGAAGCCACTGCTATCGGCTCAGTGGCTCGCTTTGATGTTGTCGCCGTGCCCGATGCGGACCAGGACGGCGTGCCGGACGCCTGGGAAACAGCGTTTGGCTTTAGCCCCACCAACGCCGCCGACGCCACCCTCGATTCCGACGGCGACGGCGTGAGCAATCTGAATGAGTATCTGGCCGGCACCGACCCGCTGGACGCGTCGAGCTATCTGAAGCTCGAGCCGCCTTCGCTCACCGGCGGCACCAACGCGCTCGTCCTGGAGTTCTTCGCCCGCTCCAACAGAACGTATGCCGTGCAGTTCCGGGAGACTTTGGCCCCTGGCGGCACGTGGACAAACCTGGTCGAAGTGCCCGCCTTCCCGACGAATCGCACGGTGCGCTGGCAGGATGTGCCCGGGAGCGGACCAGGCCAGCGGATGTATCGCCTTATCACCCCGGACCAGCCCTAAACAAACAATGCTCCGCTCTCGGCTCAACCGGCGCAGCTCAGGGAGGACTCTCCTTGGGAGAATTCTCACCCTCTGCCTGTTGACCACGGCTCGCATGAATGCCGCAGAACGAGTCTTGATTCCGTTCCGCGCCGTGGGTTGGAGATATCGCCTGGGCACAGTGAAAGCATCGAACCCGCTCGACGCGCGGCGAGCACGGGAATTCGGCGATCACAGTTGGTCCACGGGCGCGGCGCCGCTGGGTTATCCCACATCGCCGCCCGACTCGGAGCTTGAGGCGTCCGTGCAGACCGCGCCGTCGTCCAGAACCTGTGGATCGAAGTGGCGCCACCAACCGCTTTTACCGTCTGGTAACTCCCCGTCGCCCATGAAGGTTCTCCGTTTCATCGGGATGAAAACGCCGACCCTCTGGTTTCTCGGGGTTTTGCTGGCCAACGTGCTGGAGTTCTCCGCGCAGGCTCAGCCTTCCTTCGTGGCGACGAATCTGTTGCGGGAAGATTTCTGGGATACCGATGGCACCATTAACGCCATTGTGGCCGGCAACGGGGTGGTCTACGTGGGGGGCAGCTTTAGTTACGTGGCGCCCAAGGGGCGCAAAGTCGCCGCGGCGGACGCTTACACCGGAGAGCCGGGCGCGGAATTCCCGGCCATCGTCGGCACGGCCGTCCACGCCATCCTCAATGACGGCAACGGCGGTTGGTGGATCGGCGGCAACTTCACTTCGGTGGGCGGGTTGCCTCGCACTAATTTGGTTCATCTTGGCACTGACTTCACCGTCGATCCTGAGTTTCATCCGAACCCTGATGGAGCGGTGCGCGCGCTGGCCAAATCGGACGATGTCCTCTATGTGGGCGGCGACTTCACCAGCCTCAACGGCCATGCTCGTAGTCGATTGGCAGCCTTCGATATCGCCACCAGCGATCTCACGGACTGGAACCCCGGTGCCGATCTTCCCGTCCAGGTGCTGTTCGTCTCCGGCGACACCGTTTACGTCGGTGGATTGTTCCATCAGATCGGCAACATCCCCCAACGTTACCTCGCCGCCGTGGACGCACACTCCGGCAGCGTGTTCACCAGTTTCGCGCCGCAACTGGATGCTGAAGTCCTCGCCATGGACAGGCTCGATGATCGCCTCTACCTAGGAGGCAACTTCAACCGGGCCGGTGTCGGCGAGGGTGCCGCTCGCAATGGCTTGGCCGCAGTCCATGCCATCACTGGAAACTCGTTCAACTGGAACCCGAATCCGATTGGCCTCACCAATCTCAATGGGGGAAAAGCCACCGCCGTGCGCGTCAGCTGTAACACGGTCTATGTCGGCGGCTATTTCACCAACGTCGCCGGAGTCGAACGCCATCGCGTCGCCGCGCTGGATGCCGATTCCGGCGATGCGACCTCTTGGGATGCGAAGCTCGGACTATTTCGTTCCGCCAACCTGGCCTCCTCCATCCTCACCCTCGAACTCGCCGGCGATGTGCTTTACCTGGGCGGCGATTTCAACTCTGTGGCCGGACAAAATCGTTCCGATCTCATCGCCGTCGACTCACGTAACGGAGAGCTGCTGACCTGGAATCCGGGTTTCGACGGCGGTGTCAATGTCATCGCCGTGGCCGGACGGACGTTGTTGGCGGGATTTGTCACTGGCCCTGGTGGTCAGGACCGCTTGAACCTGGCAGCGCTGAACGAAACCACCGGACGCGTCACCGATTGGAACCCTCAGGCCAATGGCACCGTTTTCGCGCTGGCCCTCTCCGGCAATACTGTTTTCGCCGGGGGCAATTTCACTGAGGCGGGCGGCGAACCACACCATCGTCTGGCCGCCATCGACGCCCTGACCGGAGAGGTGCGGAGCAACTGGGCGCCCGACGCGAGTGATGCCGTGCGGGCCTTGGCGGTCCACGCCGGGACTGTCTATGCGGGAGGAAGCTTCACCACGATTAACGGTGCGATTATGAGGCGAATCGCCGCTTTGGACGCCAACTCTGGAATGCTGCGCTCGAATTGGTCCGCCACCAACGCGGACAGCACGGTGCACACGCTGGCGGTTTCGTCCGACACACTCTTTGTCGGAGGCAGCTTTGGGACAATCGGCTCTTCCAATCGCATGCGTCTGGCCGCACTGGAACTCGCCACGGGCCGCCCCAAACCTTGGTTCGCTTCGCTCGATGCATCCGGCACGGCGCGTGCCCTGGCGCTGTCGGGGAACACGCTCTATATCGGTGGGAGCTTCGTGGCGGCCAACCAAAGCCCCCGCACCAATCTCGCTGCCGTTGCCGCCGACTCGGGCGCGTTGCTCCCGTGGAATCCCCCCAACAGCGACCGGGGCGACGTGCGCGCGCTTCAGGCCGTCGGCGAGCTCATCTATGTGGGCGGCACCTTCGCCAGCATCTCTGGACAACCGCGCTTCGGTCTTGGCGCTGTTTCCGCCGACGGCATCGTGCAGCCCTGGAATCCTGGAACGAGCGCCGCCAATCAAGTGCTGGCGTTGGCGCTGTCGGAACGCAGCCTCTTGGCAGGGGGGCTGCGGGGATTGGCCTTCGATTCCGCTTCCTCCCTCCAAGCCCTGGCGGCCTTTCCCAGAACGGGCGCGCCCCGCATTCTGCAGCCTCCTGCTTCCGTCCGCCTTCCGGTGAATGCGGCCGCCACGTTCACCGTGGACGCCGACGGTTTGCCCCCTCTCACTTTCCAATGGCAGCACAACGACGTCGCTCTCGCTCTCGATGGCGCCACGAACGCAACCCTGCTCTTAACCAATCTCAACCCTGCTCAATCCGGCCGTTACACCGTCGTCGTCAGCAACGCTCTCGGTGTCGCTACTGCTGAAGCCACGCTCATCGTCCAGGCGCCCGCCGCCATCCAAATACCGCCGGCCGGTCAAACCGTTGCTCCGGGAACAACCCTCACGCTCTCCGTCGAAGCTACCGGCAATCCGCCGCCCCTCTATCAATGGCGGCTCAATGGGGTCAACATTCCCGGGGCTGTCTATCCAACCCTCACGCTCTCCAACGTCTCGCCCGCCAGCGGTGGCACCTACAGCGTTGCTGTGGCCAACAGCTCCGGAGTGGATTACAGCGCCGATGCCCGCGTGCTCGTCACCAGTCCCCTCCTGCTCTTCGCGGACAACTTCGCCAACCGGGGTCTTCTCACCAACGCCAGCGGAGTGGGCTCCGGTAGCACGGCCGGCTTCAGCAACGAAGCTTTGGAACCGCGCCACGCCGGCAAAGCTGGAGGGCACTCCGCCTGGCTGGAATGGATTGCCCCCAGCAACGGCATCGTCACCTTCAGCACGCGCGGCAGTGGCTTCGACACGTTGCTGGCCATTTACACCAACGCCACGCTCGCCACGCTCGGCAGCGTCACGTCGGACGATGACCGCGGCGGGTTCCTCACCAGTCGAACCGCATTCAATGCCCTCCGTGGTGTTCATTACCAAATCGCCGTGGACGGTCTGGGCGGCGAGGTCGGCGACGTCGTGCTGGCTTGGGAGACGGAAGTGAACGCGCCGGAGCTGCCGATGATCACTGCACAACCCCTCCCGCAAAGTGTCACCGCCGGAAGTCCGGTCATCTTTTCTGTGGGGACACTGGCGTCAGCCGCGCTGACCTTTCAATGGTTTGTCGGCTGCCAGGAGTTGCGCGGCGCCACCAACGCCACCTTGGTGATCGCCAACGCACAATATCGCCACGTCGGGCTCTACCATGTGCTGGTCACGAGCGCCAACGGGCGCAGCAGCGACAGCTTGCTCGCGGCGCTCGAGCTCGGTCCGAGCCCAGGCGCGCGTTCCTACAATAAACTGGCCGACTTGCTCGAGGCCTACGGCGGCGACAACGGTGGTGGAACCGGCGGGGGATTCAGGCCGGCAGCCGGTAGCGCCGCCGCGCCCTTCTTGATCTCTCTCGGCGCGATGTCACATCGTTTCACGACCGACGGCAGTGGCACCTACCTGGCCAGCCCGTGCGGCCCCATCATCGGCGCCGGCGCCTGGCTCTATTTCACCCAAGCGGTCGACGGAGTAGTGGTGATGGATACTCTCGGCAGCGATTTCAATACGCTGCTAACCGTTTACCGGTACACCAACTTCTCGGCGTTAAATGCGAACGTCGTGGCCTGCGACGACGATGGCGCCCCTGACAACGTGAACAGCTGGCTCCATTTCGACGGGACGAACCGCAATCGCTACCTGGCCATCGTCTCCGGCGTCCGCGGCGAGCATGGGCAGGCCCAACTCAATTGGCGGATCGTTCCCGCGCCGCTCATCGTCGACTCCGACACGTCGCTCGCAGCACCTCTGGGCGGGGGCCTGGTGCTGGATTCCGGGGTGCGCACGACGAATCAAGAGCCCGTGTTCCAATGGTTCCTCAACGGAGTGACCATCGCCGGCGCCACCAATCGAATGCTCCAACTCTTCCATCTGCGCACCGAACAATTCGGCACCTACCAGATCCTGGTGCGGAATGACGCCGGCAGCGTGACCAATACGCGCGCTACGTTGCGACTCCGTCAGCCGCTGCAATTGTTGAGCTCAGGCTGGGTGCCGCCCGGTCGTTTCTCCTTCACCATCCAAGGCGAAAGCAACACCCCCTTCAGCCTGGAAGCCGCTCCTCACCTATCCTCCTATTCCAACCTGCAATCGTGGACACTGCTCCAATCCGGACGCCTCGCCGGAGCGAGCATGCTTTTTACCGACACCAACGCCGCCGTCCCGAGCCGGTTCTATCGCGTCATGGAGTGGCCCCGCCTCACCCCATAACTTCTGCCCTCTGTCATCTGTCATCGTTCCATCCACTCCGCTGTCATTCCTCCTGACATTGCCCGCACCAGACCGTCGTGCGCCCGCCCACCGTCGCGCGTTCAAGCAGCGAACCGTCGCGCGGACACTTGCCGCCCGGCTCCCAGCGATGACGAAACAGCCACGAGGCCGGTGGGTCGGCGAAGCTTGGCGCGACAATTCTCAGCGCGCCCGCAGCCACCAACCGAATGGCCCGCCACAAAGCAAAGACGTCGGTGTCATCGAGCTGGCCCGCCCGCAAGCGCGGAGAGAGTCGCGCGCGCCACAGAATCTCGTCTGCCATCCAGTTGCCGATGCCAGGAAACCCCTCCTGCATGAGCAACACCGCTTTAAGCGGCGCGCGGGCGTGGCGTTTTAACAGTTCCTTGAGCCGGTCCCGAGTGAAGGCCGGCGAATCGACAGTCGGAGACAATTCGCTCCACCAATCCGGTGCCGTGGCGCCCTGATGAAATCGGACCAGACCAAATTGGCGCGCATCGGCAAATACCAGGCTGCGGCGGGCTTGGCCGAGCACGAGATGCTCATGGCGGCCGGGAACGAATTTCGGGCCTTCGCTGCGCAACTCGCCGGTCATGCCGAAGCGCAGCCCCAGCCACGCTTCATGGCTGAATCGGAACAATAACTGTTTCCCATGTGCCACTGAGGAACGAAGCGCCGCCCCCGTAAGCGTTCGCACCAGTGCCGCCGTATCCGTCTTTCGAAAAATCCTGTTATCAGCGTGCAGACGGACTCGGAGGACCCGTTGACCGAGTCCACAATCCCAGCGCGTCCGGAAGAATTCGACCTCTGCAAGCTCAGGCATGGTGGGGGTGTCGGTTGAACGAACGTTGAAAGTTGAAAGTTGAAAGTTGAACGTTGAAAGTTGAACGTTGAATCAACTTTCAATGTTCAACGGGGATGGTGTTTGGCGAGGCGGAGGAAGTTGCTCATGATGAGCCGCGAGTTCTCGGGCGTGCCGGCCATTTCGATATGAAACTGCGCCGCATAAATCGGATAATCCCTCAATCGCACACACTGGATTTTGGTCTGCGTCCCCTGCCCTGCGGTGGCGATCCATTGCCAGCCTTGCGGCGGGCGTTCGATTTGGCCGCAGTGACTTTCCATGAGCTGGAACTGCGCGGGCAATCCCGTGAAGGCGGCGTCCTGGCCCAACTGCGCGATCCAGTGCGGGCCGCGTTCAAACACGCAGCCGGAATAATCGCCACACGAGCGAGACGCGGTGTGCCCGAGGTGGGTATACAGCGGCGTTTGCCTTGAGACGGAATGCGCGTCGCGGCAATGCGGGCAATCCCACACGTGCTTCGTGCCGTATTCGGCGAGCAGCGCCAGGCCCTGGGCGCCGCCGCACGAGGCCCAGACCGGCAGGGTGCGCTGTTGCAACACCCGTTCCGCGCCACGCCACCGCTCTCGCTCGACTTCGCACCAATCTTTGAAGTTGCCGGAGAGAAAGGCGCACAACGCCTTCGGCTCGGCGGACAAAAAGCCCGGCTCGAAACGGTCGAGCCAGACCTGCTGCGCCTGGAGCTGTTGCCAGCCGGCGCAGGAACGCGCCAACGGTATGAACTCCTGTCCGTGGCCCGGCAGCTTTGAGTCGTGCGTGGTGTTCACCGCCACGAGCCAATCGGGAAATTCAATCGCGCTCTTTGGCTCCGGATAAAATTCGACCTCGCGCAGCGTCGGAGCGGAACCGGCGGCCGCGGTGATCCAGAGCCGCACGAACCGCGCCGACTGGGCGCGGCGCAATCGGTGAACCCGATAAAGACGCCCCTCCTCACTGACCCGCGTTTCCGCCCAGGCATTCCAGTGCTCACCATCGAGGCTGCCTTGCCAGACGTACGTCCGCGGCGCGTTCCGAAAGACAAACTCGTGGTCGCCCACCACCTGCAACAGCGCGCCAATCCGCGTGACCTCCGTGAATTCGGCCTGCCACCACCATGACGTCGCGCCGTCCGCGCCACGCCAGCCATGGATGGCGAACCGCTGCCCATCGATGGCAAGCCCAGGTGCCGAGGCGCCCGCCACGCTCGACGCTGTCGTCTGGTAAACTGGAAGTGAACCCGCCACGGCCGGCCCCAGCGCCAGCCCGAGGAGAGCCAGGATACCGAACCCAAGCCGCAGAACGTGATTTCGCATTCGCCCGCCGACCTTCTGCGGTTGCCTCGCCAGTGTCGAGCGGGATCGGGTGGCGAGTGTTAGCAACCCTGGCGGGGACCAACTGGGGAGCCTCGACACGTTGGTGTTCATAACGATTAAAGATGAAAGCTCTCTGATGGTTCCACGGGGATTCAGGGCGGAACGGGATTGGGGAGTTCGGTGAGGAATCGATCGCCGTGGAGTGAGAGCGGGAGTAAGAGTGAGAATGCGGGCCCCTCGACACCCAAAACTCCCAACTCCCACCTCCCCAACTCCTTCACTCCCCCGCCCCTCAACGCTCGACACTCGTCCCAGTGAACTGGTTTAATAAGAGCGTCGACTGGAAGATGTGGCGCCAAACTAACAAATGGTTCGGGCAGCGTTTCGTTTGCGCTGGTGTCACGGCACTGGCACTACTGGCGCTCGGGTCTCCCGCTCCCGGCGCTTTCGCCGCAGAGCAGCCCAACTTTGATGAAGTGCATGCGGGCGTCGACCTCAAGGCGCGTCCCACTCCGGCACGCACCAATGCCACAGCCCACTGGGCCTTTCAGCCCCCCCGTGCCGTCATAGCGCCAAAGGTCAGCCAGGAGAATTGGCCGCAAACGCCGGTGGACCGGTTTATCCTGAATCGTCTGGAACAGACCGGACTGAAGCCGGCTCCCCCGGCCGAGCGACGCATTCTGCTCCGGCGCGCTGCCTACGATTTGACCGGACTGCCGCCGACGGCGGAGGAAACGGCCGCGTTTGCTGCCGACAATTCCCCGAACGCCTTCGCGCGCGTGGTGGACCGACTGTTGGAGTCACCTCACTACGGCGAGCGCTGGGGACGCATTTGGCTCGATATCGCCCGCTACTCGGACACCAAAGGCTACATCTACGACCGGGAAGAGAAGCGGTTCGTCCACGCGCACGTCTACCGCGACTGGGTCATTCAAGCCCTAAACCGGGATTTGCCGTATGACCAGTTCTTGATCGCCCAAATCGCCGGAGAACAGTTGAGCGCGTCGCCCGGGGAATCGTCCCCGCTGGCCGCCCTCGGGTTTCTGACCGTGGGCCGGCGGTTCCTGGGGGTGAAGCACGACATCATCGATGATCGCATCGATTTGCTGACTCGCGGCACGATGGGACTAACCGTGGCCTGCGCGCGGTGTCACGACCACAAGTTCGATCCGATCTCGATGCGGGATTATTATTCGCTCTACGGAGTGTTTAACAGTTCCACGGAACAAATGGTCCCCATCGGGGCGCCGCGTCCGGGTATTCCCGCCTACGACGAATTCATGCAGGGGCTGCGAGAGCGCCAAGAAAAACTACAAACGACGTATCAGAAAAAGCGAGCTGCGCTGACCGAACGCCTTCGGGCCAGGGCGGGCGAGTATCTCCGCGCCGTGCTCGAGGTCGACAAACTTCCGAGCGAAGAATTTTACGCCATCATGAGCGCCGACGATTTGAATCCGGTCGTGGTGCGCCAGTGGGAAAGCTTTTTGTTCAAAGCGAAACGCGAGGCTGACCCGGTGTGGGTGCCATGGCACGCCTACTCCGCTCTGCCGGCCAAGGAGTTCACCGCGCTGGCGCTGGGTGTCACGGAATTCCTCGGCCGTTCCGCGAGCGCCTCCTCGAGCAATCCGCTGGTGCTCGAGTTGTTCCGTGGTCGTCCGCCCAACAGCATGGCTGAGGTGGCGGAGCGCTATGGAACACTGTTGACCTCCGTCGACAAAACGTGGCGCCAGCGTCAGGCGGCATCGACCAACTCGTCCAACAGCACGCCCCGCCCGCCGGAGCCGCTCGAGGCATCTCAGGAACAGCTCCGGCAACTCCTCTACGGGCCTGGCTCGCCCGCGTCTGTCCCCGCGGGCGCGATTGTGGACATCGAATGGTTTTTCGACGAAGGGACGCGGGTGGAACTTACGCGGCTCCAGGCTGAGATCGATCGTTGGATTATTCGCTCACCGGGGGCGCCCGCCCACGCCTTGATTCTGGCGGACCGCCCGGAACCAAGGAACGCGCGACTGTTCCTGCGCGGCAACCCGGCCAATCCCGGTGACGAAGCGCCGCGTCGTTTTCTTGAAGCGCTCTCGCGGCCCGGGCGCGGGTCCTTTCAACACGGGAGCGGCCGGCTCGAATTGGCCCAAGCCATTGCGAGTTCGGAGAATCCTTTGACGGCGCGCGTCATGGTGAACCGGGTATGGCAGCAGCATTTCGGGGCGGGCCTGGTGCGGACGCCCAGCGATTTCGGTGTGCGCGCCGAAGCGCCCAGCCACCCCGAGCTGCTCGATTGGCTCGCCCTCCGATTCATCCGGGATGGTTGGTCGCTCAAACAGCTGCACCGGCTCATCATGAACTCCGCCGTTTACCAACAATCGAGCGAGCCGGAACCACCCGCCATCGCCGCCGGACAACAACGCGACCCGGCCAACCGCCTTCTCTGGCGAATGAATCAACGGCGGCTTGATTTTGAAGGGATGCGGGATGCCTTGCTGGCCGTGACCGGGGAGTTGGATGGGCGCATGGGGGGACTCCCTTCGGAACTCTTCCCTTCCGCGGGGCCCGCGCGTCGTGCGGTCTACGGTTACCTGGACCGCCAGTTTGTGCCTGGGGTCATGCGCGTGTTCGATTTTGCCAACCCGGATCTGCATATCCCGCAACGTTCCGACACCACCGTGCCTCAGCAGGCACTCTTTTTCATGAACAGCGCCTGGCTGATGCAACGTGCGCGCGACGTGGCCAGGCAAACGAGCGTGACGGAAAAGCCCGCCCGCGATGCGACCGCCACGCAAAATCGGATCCAACAGCTTTACCAGCGGCTTTATCAACGCGACCCGAGTTCCACGGAATTGCAAGCGGGCGTCGATTTTATCAACAGCGCCTTGGTGGAGCCGCCGCCGGCGCCCGCTCCAGTTGTCGCCACCGCCTGGCAATATGGTTATGGCGCCTTCGACGCGGGCACCGCTCGCATCACCTCGTTCCGCACGCTGCCACACTTCACTGGCGACGCCTGGCAAGGCGGTGCGCAATGGCCGGACGCAGCGTTGGGGTGGGTGCAGCTGACAGCCGAAGGCGGCCACGCCGGCAATGACCTCGCGCACGCCGCCATCCGCCGCTGGGTCGCGCCGCGCGATGCGACCATCGCCATCGATGGCACCGTCCGGCACGAGCACGCGGCCGGCGATGGCATCGTGGCGCGGATTGTCTCGAGCCGCTCCGGGCTGCTGGGGGAATGGACGCTGCATGAGACCAATGCCGCGGCCAAGGTCGCGCGCCTGGAGGTCAAGCGTGGCGAAACGATCGATTTCGTCGTGGATTTCCGGGCCACTCTTAACTCGGACATGTTCAAGTGGGCTCCCACCGTCCAAAGCCTCCATGCCGAGGCCGCTTCCGCCCTGCCCGAATGGTCGGCGAAGAAGGAATTCACTGGCCCTCCTCCGCCTCCGCCCGCGCCGCTGTCGTCCTGGGAGAAGTACGCCCAGGTCTTGCTTTCCGCCAACGAGTTCCTCTTCGTGGATTAGCAAGCCGCTTGGCGCTTGGCGTTAAGCGACAAATCCACCGCGACGTAGCGCAAGCTTCCCAGCTGCCGAGCCTGCGCTACTTGGCCGCTGGGGCGCCGGCTGTGCTGACGAGGTTGGTGCTTTTGGCCGGCTTGGCCTGCTTCACCGTTAGCCAAAGCTGGTCGGTTTCTTCCCGCACCAATCGTTGAAATCCATTCGGCACGCCGTTGTTCTCGCCGGACGTCACAAATTCGAACACGGCGTTGCGCTCGCGCCCGTCCGCGTCGTTGCGCACCGCGAGGCGAAACGGTCCGCTGAACGCCTTGGCGTCTGGCGCACCTTCAAACAGCAGAGTGACATCGCCCCCTTTTTCCGGCACATCGACGGGCGCGGCGCGCACCCCCGCTGGCAAATCATGCGCCACGGCCAGGAATTTTCCTTTCGCGCCATGCTGAAGTTTCACCTTCAGCTTCACTTCATTGGTTTTCCCCGCCTCCACCGTGAACGATTCGGCGGCGACGGTCGGCACGATGGTTGGCGCCGCGCGCCGAACGCTGAGACGATACCAACTCTCGGGTCCGCCGCGATGCAGCAGGCTGCCGACCACGGCATACAAATCACCATCGCGCGCCGCGGTCCATTCCAGCGCCGGGTCCATCCCGCCGGAATCCTCGGCACGCTTCAGCTCCTTGCCCTCGTCGTTGTCCACCCGCAACCATGTGTCCACGCCCAGTCCAAGCGCGGCCGACTGAACCGCCAGGAGGAATTCCTCCCCTTTCTTGACCGAAAACCGGTAGCGGTCGATGTCACCGGGCCGGTCAATCCGACCCGAGACCGCGACGGGACACGGGATGGTCACTGCGTTCGTCAGCGTATCGTTCGGTTCTTGCTCCACCAATTCCGGTCCGTCTCCGATGGGCAGCCGAACCCGATTCTGAAATGACTCCGTGGCCCACTCTGTCCAGGAGCTGCCCTCGGTCAACGCGGTCGCATCAAACACAAACTTGTCCGGCGACCGGCCGGCGCGGGCGAGATTCCAGCCCACCACTTCCAACGGCTCGTGGGCTCCGCGTTGCACGCCCAGCGGCACGGTATACCGCGCGTAAGCACCACCGAAGAGATGCAGCCGATAAACGCATTTGGCATTGCCCGTGAACCGCACCTCGCTGTCCGCCGGATACGAAAAGCCGAAGACTTGAACCACGTACTCACCCGCCGCCTTGGCCGTGAAGGCGACAAACGGATCCAAGGTTCGTCCGTCATCGTGATTCCAAGCGACCTGCGTTCCCCGGGCGTCCACGACGCGCAAGACCGCGTCCAACGGCGTAGCCAAAACATACGCTTCCACGCTCGCGAGCAGCGTCTGCCCGGCTTCCAGACGAACGCCAAAACTGTCCACGTCGCCGGATTTTTCCAACCGCCCGTTAATGGATGCCGGCAGGACGGTTATCGGTTGCGGTTTCGTGAAGTCATCGTTCGGTTCGACTTCGGCCACTTGCGGTTGGCGGGTGGTGATGAAATAGCGCGCTCCGCTGCATCCCTCGTCATTGTAGAGCCGGACCAGAAATGCGCGCGGCGCGGCATCCGCAGCAACGCGCACCGAAAATCTCCCGCTGTTGGTCGTGCTCTCAAACACCAGGCCCGGCGCATCCACCCAAACCTTGGGCGGCCCATTCGACAAGCTCAGGGCGGACCACGGCTCATATTTGCCGACAACCGCGACGATGCCCGTCGTCCCCACCTGCTGCGCCACCGGGAACAGGTGCTCCAGCACAGGAACAGCCGCCCTGCTGCCGAACGGCGTCAACAGCAACAACGGCAGTGCCCGCCGAATTATCCACGCCTCATGCATCATGATTAGTGGGTCCTTGGACGGCAAAAGTCGTCGCCCCTTTCACGAAAACGAGGGGGAGGGAGGGAGTTTGGGAGTTGGGGAGGTGGGAAAGGGGGGTGGGGCAAGTGTTGGGTGTCGGGTGT
>Ga0070686_100001082_pt1 | contig 15717 bp, 12 predicted proteins | sample KBSS23LmetaG_FD_65654 | JGI IMG/M metagenome (GOLD analysis project Ga0070686, IMG submission 65654) | Switchgrass rhizosphere microbial communities from Kellogg Biological Station, Michigan, USA - KBS S2-3L metaG | ecosystem: Host-associated > Plants > Roots > Rhizosphere ... | reverse complement strand
CGGAGGTTCGCGGGGGATGGAGGGCCGAGGCCGTGATGCGCGTCCAGATGGTGATTACGTCGATCGCCGTGATGGCCGCGGCAGCGACGGTCGCGGCGCAGTCGCCGCCGCCGTTGACGCTCGCCGACGCGGAACAGACCGCTCTGCACAACCATCCGCAGATTCAGGCGGCGGAGTTCGGTGCGGTCGCCGCGACGCAGGCGGTGCGCGAGTCGCGTGCGGCGTACTTCCCCACCGTGGTCGGCAGCATCAGCGGCGCCGACGCGCAATCGGGCAGCCGCATCGCCGCCGGCGGGTTGAACAACCCGATCATCTACAACCGCGTCGCCGGCGGCATCAGCTTCGGCCAGCTGCTCACCGATTTCGGCCGCACCCGCGCGCTGGTCGAGAGCTCGTCGTTCACCGCGCAGGCGCAGCAGGAAAACGTCTCCGGCCAGCGCGCGTCGGTCCTGCTCGACGTCGACCGTGCCTATTTCGGCGCGCTGCGCGCCCAGGCCGTGCAGCGCGTGGCGCAGGCCACGGTCGACGCGCGACAGGTGGCCTTCGATCAGGTGAACGCGCTCGCGCAGGGCAATCTCCGCTCCGGCCTCGACGTCAGCTTCGCGCGCGTCAACCTCTCGACGGCGCGCCTGCTGCTGGTCCAGGCGCAGAACGACACCGAGCGCGCGTTCGCGACACTCGCGGCGGCGCTCGGCGCGCCGGCCGTCCCGTCGCGCGATCTCCTGGAGGAAACCGTTCCCGCGGCGCCGCCCGCCGACAGCTCAGCGCTCATCGCCGATGCGTTCCGGCAACGGCCGGAACTGTCGGCGGCGCGGCTCAGCGCCGATGCGGCGTCGAGCTTCGCGGCGGCGGAGTCCGGCTTGAGGCGCCCGTCGGTCACCGTCGCGGGAGCGTTCGGCATGCTGCCGTACTTCCAACCGGGGATCAGCGATCGTTACGCCGCGGTCGGCGTCAACGTCAATCTGCCGCTGTTGAACGGCAACCTGTTCGCCGCGCGTGAAGCCGAGGCGATGGCCCGCGCGCACGCGCAGGATCAGCGGGTCCGCGATCTCGAGAACCAGATCCGGCGCGACGTTCAGACCGCGTGGCTGAACGCGCGGACGGCATTCCAGCGCCTCGACCTCACGACCGAGCTGGTCGATCAGGCGCGGCAGGCGCTCGACCTCGCGCAGGCGCGCTACGAGCTGGGGCTGAGCTCGATCGTCGAGCTCAATCAGGCGCAGCTCGCCGAAACCCAGGCCGAGCTCGAGGCCGCGTCCGCGCGCTATGAGTACCAGGTAGAAAGTGCCGCGCTCAGCTTCGCTACGGGCGCGCGGCGATAGCCGAACAGCCTCAAGCCTCAAGCCTCAAGCCACAAGCCGCCACAAGCCTCAAGCCGCCACAAGCCTCAAGCCGCAAGCCACGCGCATCGAAGGCGCGAGGCTTGAGGCTTGAGGCTGAGGCTTGAGGCTGAGGCTTGCGGCTTGCGGCTTGAGGCTTGAGGCTTCTCAGCGACACGTGCTATTGACGGTTGTATTTGATTCCCGCTTCTTGCGCCTTGTCGATCGCGATGACCATTGCCGGCACGATCGTGACGCCCGGCAGAATGTTCGCGCGCAGTTCCTTGTCCAGCTCCGACGCCTTGCCCTTGCCGCGCGCCTCGAGCTCCAGCGTCCAGATGCCAAGCGCGTTGTTGCAGAGAATGAACTTCGTACCCATCTTCTGCAGGCTCTCGATCCCGATCGCCGGCATCGCATCGGACAGCGCCGCAATCATCGGCGAGTCGACCGCTTTCATCAGCAGGTGCAGATCCCCGGGCGTCGGCCTGTGAAACACGTTGCGCGTGTACGGCTTGCCGTCGGCGTCCTTGAGACCGGTGTAGGCGCCGAGCTCGTACTTCGCCCAGATCGAATCGTTGAAGGCCAGCGGGATGCTCGCCTGCGCGCCGACGCTGTAGAACGTGCCGACCGCCCCAACCTGCCCGGCGGCCGTCTTGTACGCGGTTGCGTAGGTGTTCAGGTAGTTGAGGATGTGCAGCAGCGGAAAGCCATTCTTGTGTTGCGGGAAATCGAACAGCGTCCGGTGCGTGCCCTTGACCTCCTGAAGCCAGCTGTCCGAGCTGTCGGGTCCGGCTGCCTCGGCCACCGCGCGCGTGCCCGCGATCGACAGCCCCGCAGCCGCTGCCGCGCCGACCATCCGGCCGAGAAAGGTCCGCCGATGCGTCTTCGCCTGTGAATCCATAGCCATACTCTCCTTATTACGATTTCGTTCTTCGAGGATAGGCAGCCGGCAGCCGAAATCTTTCAAGCCGTCGCCACTGCCGCCATTGGAGATATCGCATTCGGCAGGCGAATCACGACACCGTGGGGGAACTGGGGATTGGGGATTGGGGATTGGGGATTGGGGTGACTGGTGATTGGTGGCTGGTGGCCCGATTCACCAATCACCCCAACCCCCAATCCCCAATCCCCAATCCCCTCAGAGTTCAGCCGCGCGCGTGCATCCGCTCGAGGCGGCGGGTCGCGAACCGGGCGAGCAGCGAGCAGACCAGGACAATCGCGACCAGCACGAGCGCGCCCGCCCAGGCCTGGCGGTGCCAGTCGTCGTACGGCGAGATCGCGTAGGTGAACACCTGCACGGTCAGCGTCGAGATCGGCTGGCGGAGATCGGTGGTGAAGAAGCGATTGTTGAACGAGGTGAAGAGCAGCGGCGCCGTTTCGCCGGCGATCCGCGCCAGCGCGAGCACGACGCCGGTGACGATGCCGGGCAGCGCCGCCGGAACGACGACGGAACACACCGCGCGGGCACGCGTCGCGCCAAGCGCTAAGGCGCCCTCGCGCATCGATCCGGGCACGAGCAGCAGCAGTTCCTCGGTGGTCCGCGCGATGATTGGAATCATCATCACACCGAGCGCGAACCCCCCAGCAAACGCGCTGAACTGCTTGAAGGGCAGCACCGCGACCCCGTACGCGAACACGCCAATCACGATTGACGGCACGCCGTTCAACGTGTCCGCGGCAAAACGGATCAGCGAAGCGACGCGTGTGCCGCTGTATTCCGACATGTAGATGCCGCTGCCGATCCCGATCGGGATCGCCATCACCGCCGCCAGGCCGCTGACCAGGAGCGTGCCGACGATCGCGTTGGCCATGCCGCCGCCCGCCTCCCCCACCGGCTTCGGCATCTGGAGGAAGAACGCGAGGTTCACGGCGCGCACGCCCTGCGTGACGACGAAGAACAGCACGAAGCCGAGCGGCACGAGCGCGATCACCACCGACGCGCCGCAGAACGCGACGAACGCCGACGACAGCACCTTCCGCCACATCACCGACCGCGGGGATGCGTGCAGCGGTGCGTTCACGCAGCCTCCGCTGCCGGCGCTGGTTCAGCGGTCATCGACGGTTTCGCCGTCCGCGCCATCCACCAGATCAGGAGCCGCGACAGCGAGTTGACCAGCAGCGTGATGACGAATAGCACCAGGCCGATCTCGACGAGCGCCGCCAGGTACAGTTCGTCGGCCGCCTCGGTGAACTCGTTGGCGATCACCGCCGCCATCGTGTACTGCGGCGCGAACAGCGACAGCGACACTTTCGGGTTGTTGCCGATCACCATCGTCACCGCCATCGTCTCGCCGAGCGCGCGGCCGAAGCCGAGCATCACCGCGCCGACGATGCCGGTGCGCGCGTAGAAGAGGGCGGCGCGAATCGCCTCGAAGCGGGTCGCGCCGAGCGCGTAGGCGGCTTCGCGCTGCGCGGGCGGCACCGACTTCAGCACCTCGCGCGACACCGAGGAGCTGAACGGAATCACCATCACCGCGAGAATTGCCGCGGCCGAGAGCATGCCGACGCCGAGCGGCGGTCCGGAGAAGAGCGGCAGCTGGCGAAGCGGTTCGGGCGTTGCCGCTTCGAGGGCGCGGATGGCCGGCACCAGCACGAAGATGCCCCACAGCCCGTAGACAATCGACGGAATCGCGGCGAGCAGCTCGGTGAGGAACACGAGCGGCTGCCGCAGCCCCGCCGGACAGAGCTCCGAGATGAACACGGCGATACCCAGCGCGATCGGCGTCGAGATCACGAGTGCAAGGATCGAGGAGTACAGCGTCCCCCAGATGAACGGCAGCGCCCCGAACTGGCCGGCAACCGGATCCCAGATCTCGGTGCGCCAGAAGGCCAGGCCGAACTTCTGAATCGACGCCATCGACTGGCGGATCAGCTCGTAGCCAATCGCGCAGACGATCGCCAGCAGCAGCGCGCCGAACACGCCGGTGGCACTCCGAAAGCCGAGATCTTTGCGTCTCATCGGATCGACGTGATCTCCTAGGATGTCTTTACCTTCGCGAGCGCTGCGAGCTCGAGCTTGACGACGCTTTCCGGCAGCGGCGCGTAGCCGAGATCGCCGCAGTACTTCTGCCCGTCGCTCAACGCCCACTTCATGAAGTCGACCATCGCTTTCGCCTGCGCCTTGTCCTTCGGGTTCTCGTAGAGCAGCAGCCAGGTGAACGACGAGATCGGGTACACGCCCTTGCCCGGCGCGTTGGTGATCGACACGCGGAAGTCGGCCGGCATCTTCGCGGCCGCCTCGTTGGCCGCGGCGGTCACCGACTGCACCGAGGCCTTCACCGACTCGCCAGCCATGTTCTCGACGCTGCCGTAGGCAATCTTGTTCTGCAGGGCGTAAATCAACTCGACATAGCCGAGCGATCCGGGCGTCTGCCTCACGAGACCGCTGACGCCCTCGTTGCCTTTGCCGCCGACGCCGGTCGGCCAGTTCACTGCGGTGTTCACGCCGACTTTCTTCAGGAACTCGGGCGAGGTCTTCGACAGGTAGTCCACCCAGATGTAGGTCGTGCCCGAGCCGTCCGACCGGTGCACCACGGTGATGTCGATCGCCGGCAGCGTCACGCCCGGATTCAGCTTCGCGATCGCCGCGTCGTTCCACTTCGCGACCTTGCCGAGGAAGATGTCGGCGAGCACCGGGCCGCTGAATTTCAACTCGGCGGTCACGTTCGGGATGTTGTAGACGGGGACCACGGCGCCAAGCACCGTCGGGAAGTGCAGAATCTTCCCCGGCGCCTGCTGCAGCTGCTCGTTGGTCATCGGTCCGTCGGTGGCGCCAAAGAACACGGTCTGCGCCTGGATCTGCCGGATGCCAGCGCCGGATCCAACCGACTGGTAGTTGATCCGGATGTTGCCGTGCGCCTTCCCGTATTCGTCGAACCACTTCGAGTAGATCGGGTTCGGGAAGGTCGCGCCGGCGCCGTTGATTTGAATCGTCTGCGCGGCGACGGTCACGCCGATCAGGATCGCGGCGACGACAGTTGCGCAGCCCTTCAGGCCGATGACGGTAGCGCAGCCCTTCAGGCGGGCGATGACGGTAGCGCAGCCCTTCAGGCGGGCGATGACGGTAGCGCAGCCCTTCAGGGCTGCCGTTGAATCAAAAGTTGATGAGCGCATGGACTGCCACCTTTGTTTGCTTGGATTGCGCCGGTGTGAAGTCGTGAAAGGTCTGGCCGTCGTAATCGAGCAGCAGCGCCGCCTGGGTCGCGCCCTGGTTCCTGAACCAGTAGGCGACGCCGACGATCGTCCGGGTCCGGTCGGCTGGAATCGCGGTATTCGGCTGCAGGTGGTCGTAGCGCAGCAGCGCTTCCCATGACGCCGACGACTCGAACGGGAGTCGCGGCGTCGCCCACCACGACCAGCCGCTCGCCTCGACATCTGCCACCCTGATCGACGGCTGATCGTGGGCCTTGATGGCGTCGAAGCCGGCGTTCACGTACTTCGATTCGAAGGTCGCTTCGCCGACCGCACGCGTCCGCTCGGCGTCCTTGATGTAGTTGTCGCCGAAGTAGAAGCCGGTGAGCCGGATGCCGCGCAGGATCGGCATGCTGCGCGCGAACGGCCGCACCGTGCCGCGGATTTCGATCGCCTTCTCGTCGTTCGGGTCGGTCTTGGCGTAGCCCTCGCCGTCGTAGATGCCGACGTGCACGTCGCCGTAGTTCGACGGCAAGTTGTAGTGGAACGACGCGCCGGCGTCCGCCGAGTTGTAGAACCCTTCGCGTTCCGTGAACGTCGTCCCCTGGAATCGATAGCGATAGATGCTTTCTTCGTAGTCGAGCAGCGGTGTCTGGTGGATGCCGAACCGGGCCCACGATCCTTTGGTCATCCAGTCGTCGAGGTTGAACTGCGCGAAGGCATACTTGATCCGGAAGACGAGGCTGTCGTTCGAGATCGTGCCGCCCGGCGGCAGCGTGACCAGGCCGCTCTCGCGGGTTACGTCCGGCGTGATCCTGAAGTTGACGATGTGATTGATGTTGCCGGTGACGTTGATGTAGCTGCGGGCGACGTTGAAACTGCTGGGATTGACGACGTTGCCGTCGGCGTCGGTGGCCTCGGGACTCTGCTGATAGGTAAAGTCGGTGTAGATCGTCACCCCGACCTTGATCGACGGCGTGTCGTCGGGCGGCGTGTAGCCGGCAGCGGGAGTGATTTGCGCGAAGGCCGGTCGAACCGACGCCAGCGAACCCAGGAGTGCAGCAACGACGGCGAATCGTGTCATCGAGTGACGATAGCCCGACGATGCGCGCACCGAGTCTCGAAAGAGTTTCGGAGATGTAAATTCCGTGTTACTTCATGACGCCCATCAGGATGAGCACGAGCTCGAAGACGAGGATCAGCACCACCGAGAGTTCCATGAAGTGGCCGCGCGAGATCGACGAGCGCTCCACGGCGAAGCGGTAGACATCGTCCAGCGTTTTCAGCTTCTCCTGGACGTTGGCCTTCCACGTCTCCAGCCCGAGGCGGCTCGCGATCAACCAGAAGAGCCGCGCCGCGTAGATGTCGCCGACGAACTTCAGCGTGTTCTCGGTCCGGTCGGTCAGCTCGTTGACGTCGATGAACAGCGAGTGGACCTGCCGCGCGGCGCGCGCATAGCGGCTGCCGATCCACTCGTCGTACCATTTCGGCCGCTGCAGGCGCGCGTAGATCGACGCCAGCTCGCGATCGAGCCGCTCGTCGTAGTAGCGGAACTCGAGCAGCTGCGAGTTGGCGAACTCGAGAATCTCGAGCGCCGCCTGCGCCCCGGCCGGCGTGTCGTAGACGAACGCGGCGTTCCAGGTGGTGATCACCAGATCGTTGGTGAGATATGAGATCGCGTGCTTGAGGACGACGTCTTCTTCCTGCGCACTGAGCGACTGGCGCTCGCCGCGCAGCATCGCCGCAATCACCCGGCCGTAGGTCGAGACCACTGCGGCTGCCGACGGCGCGTCGACGAGATCATGGACGACGTAGACCAGGTAGTCCTCGGAGAGAAACGCCGCGTGGACGCCGACGCAGGCGCCCTGGATCCGGTTCAGGACGTGCCGGCAGATCGCCTCCGCGCGCTGTTCGAGCTCGGGACTCTCCATCAAACCCTGCCCGATGCCGAGCAGCTCGGGCCAGTCGCCGGCAAAGGCCTTCGACAGCGCGAGCGAGATGACGCCGTAGTCGTAGGCGCGAAAGCGCAGCTGAAACCCGTCGAGATCGGGGATGCCGACGGCGCTGCCGTCGAACGAAATCGGCGGCTTGTCGTATTGCACGTAGGCCGGCGTCGCCGGCTTCGGGGCCAGACGCGCGGCGGTGGCGGGACCGGCGACGAGCGCGGGCAGCGCCTGCAGATCGATCGTCTCCGCGACGTCGAACAGGTAGAACGCGACAATCTGGCCGGACCGGATCGGCGGCATCGCGCCATCCTAGCCGGTTCCTCACGGCGCCACGAAGGCACGGCGGCACGACGATGTGAACTGCACCCGCTCGGCGGTTCACAATCTCGTCATATCCCGCGGTTAGCATCGGCAGCGGTCGATTACAATCGGCCTGCCTGGAGGTCACCCACATGCGAATGTCAGTCGTGCGTGCAAGCCTGCTCTGTCTGCTTGCCGTGCTCGTCTTCGGAATCCCCCGCGCTTCGGCGCAGTTCGATACCGCCGCGGTCGTCGGCACCGTCCGCGATGCGTCCGGCGGCATCGTTCGCGACGCGAAGGTCACGCTGACCAACGTCGAGACCGGCGTCTCGGTGGTCCGCACGACGAACGCGGACGGCAGCTACGAGTTCACCAACGTGCGGCCCGGCATCTACCTCACGTCCGCCGAGAAGGAAGGTTTCTCGATCGCGCTGGTCGAGAACGTGCAGGTGCAGGTGGCGGCGCGCCTTCGCGTCGATCTGCAGATGGCCGTCGGGCAGGTCACCGAGAAGGTCCAGGTGACGGCGGCTGCGCCGCTCGTCGAGACCGACACCAGCCAGCGCAGCCAGGTGATCAGCGGCGAGCAGATGCGTGAGCTGGCGTTGAACGGCCGCGAGTACTCGTCGCTGGCGCTGCTCGCGACCGGCGTCCGGCAGTCGGCGCTGAACAAGAGCTCCAGCGCCAACGGCACGCCGCGCGAGGGCGCGTTCAACGTCAACGGCCTGCGCTCGACGTTCAACAACTTCCTGATCGACGGCGTCGACAACAACGCCTACGGCACCAGCAACCAGGGCTTCTCGAACCAGGTGATGCAGCCGCCGCCCGATGCGATCAGCGAGTTCCGCGTCGTCACGAACAACCAGAGCGCCGAGTACGGACGGGCCGCGGGCGCGACCGTGAACGTGGCCTACCGCAGCGGCACCAACCAGATCCACGGCGACGCGTGGGAGTTCTTCCGCGACACGGCGCTCAACGCCGAGACCTACTTCAAGCCGGCCGACGGCTCGAAGCCGACGCTGCGGCGCAATCAGTACGGCGGCACGATCGGCGGCCCGATCGTGCAGAACAAGGCGTTCTTCTTCGGCGACTTCGAGGGGTTCCGGCAGGACAAGACGTCGACCGCCTTCTCGACGCTGCCGACGTCGGCGCAGGCCTCAGGGATCCTGAGCGTCGACGTGCGCGATCCGCGGACCGGCGCGGTCTATCCCGCGGGCACGGCGATCCCGATGACGGCGTTCGCGCGCCAGGTCCTCGGCGGTCTGCCGGCGCCGAACGTGGCGACCGCCGCCAACAACTACTCGATCGCACAGCTCTTCACCAACGACACCGACAAGGCCGGCGGCAAGCTCGATTTCGAGCTGAGCCCGACGCTATCGATGTTCGGCCGCTACGGCTGGCGCGATCTCAATACCAACGACCAGCCGCCGATTCCGCTGCCGTCCGGCGGCGGCGGCAACGGCAACATCTACACGCGCAACAAGCAGCTGGTGCTCGGGTCGACCTACATTCCGACCGATCGCTCGGTGCTCGAGATGCGGTTCGGCTGGTCGAACACGCAAGGCGGCAAGAACCCGCCGGCGCTCGGCTCGTCCGACAGCTTCGGCATCACCGGTTTACCGAGCGACGTGCGCATCGCCGGCGGCCTGCCGTCGGAGAGCATCACCGGCTACTCGGCGTTCGGCCGCCAGGCGACGAACCCGCAGTGGCAGTACCCGACGGTGTGGAATCCGAAGATCAACTACTCGTGGCTGATGGGACGGCAGTCGTTCAAGGCCGGTTACGAGTTCCAGCACATCAACGTCGAAGTGCAGGACGTCAACCCGCTCTACGGCCTCGACAGCTACACCGGCCAGTTCACCCGTCCGGCCGGCGCCACCGCCAACAACCTGTACAACCTCGCCGACTTCATGCTCGGCCTCCGCTCGCAGTACGCGCTGAGCACCTTCTTCATCGCGAACATGGAGCAGAACCTGCACTTCACTTACGTGCAGGACGACATTCGCGTCAACGACGCGCTGACGCTCAACGCCGGCGTGCGCTACGAGTACGCGACGCCGATGTGGGAAGCCAACAACAACCTGACCAACTTCGACCCGCTGTCGCAGACGATGATTCGCGCGAAAGACGGTTCGATCTCCGATCGCGCGCTCGTCGATCCCGATCGCAATAATTTCGGGCCTCGTCTCGGGTTCGCCTACACGCCGGCGGAGAAGACGGTGATCCGCGGCGGGTGGGGCATCAGCTACGTCCACGTCAACCGCATCGGATCGGCGAACCTGCTCGGCATCAACGGTCCGCAGGTCGTGCGCGCGGCGGTCAACCAGACGCCGACGACGCCCGGCTTCGTGCCGACCGAAGCGGGTTTTCCGGCCGGCCTCACCGACACGAACCAGTTCAACCCGCTGACGGCGCTCGTCAGCTACATCCCGCGCGATTTTCATTCGAGCCCGGTGCAGAGCTGGCACGCGTCGGTGCAGCGGGAGTTCGGTCCGAACATGCTGCTCGACCTCGCGTATGTCGGCAACAAGGCCACCGACCTGCTGATCGTGGCGAACTACAACCAGGCGGCGACCAACAACTCCGCCGGGTCGATCCCGCTCGCGCAACGCCGGCCGATTCCGACCTGGGGCGACATCACCTACGTCTTCAACGGCGGCCGCTCGCGCTACGACGCCTTCCAGATGAAATACGAGTGGCGGATGGGCGCCGACGTCAGCCTGCTCAGTTCGTTGACGCTGTCGAAGGCGAAGGACAACGCGGCCGGCGCGCTCGAAAACCAGAACGGCAACTTCCCGTCGCCGCAGGACATCCACAACCTGGACGCCGACTACGCGCTGTCGGCGTACCACCAGCCCTACAACAGCACGACGACCTTCATCTGGTCGCTGCCGTTCGGGCGCGGCAAGCGCTGGGGCAGCAATCTCTCGACGGCGCTCGACGCGATCGTCGGCGGATGGCAGGTTGCGGGGATCAACATGGTGACGCCGGGTGAAATGGTGACGCTGCAGTATTCACCGGCGGCCGCGTTCCAGGTCTCCGGGATCACCAACGACTTCTCCGGCGCGAACAACTATCGGCCGAACGTCACCTGCGATCCCTACGCGCCGGCGGGTCAGCAGTCGATCACCAACTGGTTCAACACGGCGTGCGTGTCGATCCCGACCGATCCGAGTCAGCCGTTCGGCAACGCGGCGCGCAACACGGTCCGCGGGCCGAACTTCTGGCAGTTCGATCTGGCGGCGAGCAAGAACGTCGCGGCCGGCGGCCGAACGAAGCTGCAGTTCCGCATCGAGGCGTTCAACCTGTTCAACCGCGTCAACTTCCTGGCGCCGGCGAGCAATCGCAGCAACGCGACGTTCGGAACGATCACCAACACGTACGACGCGCGTCAGGTGCAGTTGGGGGTGAAGCTGCTCTGGTAGAGACGTGAAATCGCCGTAGCGCGAAGCCTTCAGGCGAGCGATCGGCCGGTGACCGCTCGGCCGAAGCCTTCGCGCCACGTGCGATGTCAGTGCGAGGTTTTCTCGAGCGGTTCGAGGAGGATGAACCAGCTCTCGCAATCGGTCCGCGAGCCGCCGGCCAGCGTCACCGTGAACGCGAGGTTCAGCGACGGGATATCCCAGCGCTGCTTCGCGCGGCCGGCGTCCATCGCGACGCGGAACGGCTTCAGGAGATTTTCCGGCGACTCGTGCTCGCGGTGAACGTCCTGCACGCCGGGGAAGATCGCGAATTCGCGGCGCGGGCCCATGTGGACTTCGTACTTGCCGACGCCGTTGACGACATGATCGTAGACGCGCTCGGCGTATTGCCCGTCGCGGTCGCGGCAGGACTGCCAGTTGCCTTCGAGCACGTGGCGCGGGTCGTTGCTGAAGGGCCGGAACAGCTGCGCGTCGGCCGGCCGGCTGGCGACGCCGAACGCCACAGTGAATACACCGGTGAGAAGGCAGACGAACCTGGCAGTCGGCAGACGCACGGTGCTCCTTTCTGTGCAGAGCCGTGAATTCGCGTCAGAATACCATACGCTTCGCTTTGGACATCTACCACGTCAGCGGTACAGTGGCGCCGGAGGTTTCGATGGCAGAGCAAATACAGACCTATAAGAACCACGCAAGGTTCCTGCCCCCGTTCCATTTCTTCGTGATGCCGGTGATGCTGGTGAACTTCCTGAACGCCGGCCGTCATCTGTTTCAGCAGGCGACCCTCCACAACCTGTGGGAGCTCGTGTTCGCGCTCGGGCTGGTCGCGCTCGCGTTGTTCTCGCGCCTGCAGGCGCTGACGGTGCAGGACCGGGTCATCCGGCTCGAAGAGCGCCTTCGGCTGCGGCAGCTGCTGCCGCCCGATCTCCACCCGCACATCGATACCCTCACCCACCGGCAGCTCGTCGCGCTGCGCTTCGCGAGCGATCAGGAACTTGCCGATCTCGTCCGTGACGTGATCGCCGGCCAGCTCGCGACGCCGAAGGACATCAAGCTGAAGGTGAGGAACTGGCGGCCGGATTTCCTGCGAGCGTGAGACCACGTTCGCTGCGGTGTTGAAACCGCGGAGACCGCGGAGACCGTAGAGACGAGGCGCGCGACGGGCCCGCGAAGCGGGCCTGCGCAATGCGAAGAGCGCCGCACCTCCGTGCCCCTTCGTGTCATCGTGTCTTCGTGGTTCCGTCTGTCGGTATGCCGCGACGGGCAACTGTTGGCCGTGCGCGGTTCTACTTGCGGATTTCTCGCAGCATTTTCGCCGTCATCAGCCAGCGCAGATCGCCGGGGCCGCTCGGCGGCAGCGTTTCGAGGTCGATGCGGCAGACCGCGCCCTTCTTGAACTCGATCGCGTGACGCGATCCGATCAGGCGCGCGGCGAGCTCGCCGATGTTCGGCTCGTGACCGACCAGCGCGATGCGGGTCTTGCGCGCGTGCTTCTCCAGGTCGGCGACGACCGCCGCGTAACTGCCGTCTGGCGCCAGCGATTCGATCGTCACCAGCGACGGACGCGGATCGATGCCGGCGGCGACGATGTCGGCAGTCTGACGGGCGCGGACGAGCGGGCTGGTGAGCACGACGTCGACAGCGACGCCGAGCCGCGCCAGGCCGCGCGCCGCTTTGCGCATCCGCACGATGCCCTCTTCGGTCAGCGGACGCTTGGTGTCGTCGGGCCATTTCTCGCCGCGCTCTTCGGCGAGGCCGTGGCGGACCAGATACAGCTCGTAGGGCCGCGACATTGTCAGCCGACGCGGCGCGCGCGGTGCGAGCCGCCGGCGCCGGTGTGCAGTCCGCCGAGGCGGGCGGCGATCGCCGCCAGATCGCCGCGCATCCGCATGTAGCGTGCATGCAGGCGACGGCAGTCGTCTTCGAGCGAGATCATCACCGCATCGAGTTCGCGCCAGACGGTCACGTTCGGCGGCGCCAGCGAGGCCTGCACCTGCCGGACGCGCTCGATGAGCATCTGCAAGTCGTGCATCCGGCCGAGCAGATCCTGGGCGCGTTTCAACACGCGGAGGTCGGCGTCGCCGCGGATGCCGGCGACGTCGTGCGACAGCTCGAGCGCGTAGCGAAGCTTCTTGAGCGCGATGCGCACGGCGTGCAGCCGCTCGGGTATGTACACGGCGCCGGCGTCCTGAACCGTCGTGGCCAGACGCGCGGCGCGCTTCTCGACCCGCGCGTCGATCGACCACTTCCAGTTGCGGACGGCGGCCCGAGACGTGGAGGCCTCGAGCAGCTTCAACTCGGCGACGCAGCCGTCCAGGCGATGGACCAGGCGCGTGATGCCGTCGATCGGCAACTGTTTGAAGAGACGGCGCCGCGCGTGATCGCGCTCCTTCGAGACCGCGACGCCGACGCGCGCCAGCGCACTGCTCTGCTCGGGGCGCGATTCGTTCCGCTCGTCGATCCCAACCATCAGTACATCGAGCTCGCGGACCGCGCCGAGATGCGTCGTCACCTTCCGCAGCCGGCGGGAAAGCTTTTTGCTGTCAGCGTGGTCGAGCTGGAGCACCGGCACGAGTTCTCGGAGCCGTCGCGACGCCACCCGGGCGCGGTGCAGCGCGCGGATGTCCCCGTGCTGTAAGGCCGGAAGCGCGCGAGTCAGGCGGTCGAGCAGTCGCCGAAGCAGGTCGGATCGGGTGGTCGATTGGGGCATGATGTGGACGGGCGGCGGCCTCATTATAGTGAAGGACACAGATGCGCATTGCAGCCATCGACATCGGCACGAACTCCATCCACATGATCGTGGTGCAGATTCGGCCGGACCTGTCCTTCGAGGTCATCGATCGCGAGAAGGAGATGATCCGCCTCGGCGCCGGGGGGCTCGATGGCCGCGCGCTCACGCCTGAGGCTATGCACGCCGCGCTCCAGGTGCTGTCAAAGTTCAGGCGTCTGGCCGAATCGCATGGTGTGGACGAGGTTATCGCCGTAGCGACGAGCGCGACGCGCGAAGCGGAGAACGGCGGCGAGTTTCTCCATGCTGTCACCCAGCAGACAGGGATACGCCCTCGTGTCATCTCGGGGACAGAGGAAGCCCGACTCATCCATACGGCCGCGGTCTACGGCGTGAGCGTACCGGGCGACGTCGCCGTGGTCATCGACATCGGCGGCGGCAGCGTCGAGGTGACGCGCGGCGCCGGGCCGGCGATTGAATCCGGCAGGAGCTTCAAGCTTGGCGTGATCCGGCTCACCGAGCGCTTCATCAAGAGCGATCCGATCGAGCCGCGCGACGAACGCAAACTCGTTCGCCGCATCGGCACCGAGATCGGCAAGTATCTCGACGAGATCGCCAGTGCCGGGTTCGATCGCGTGATCGGCACCTCCGGGACGATCCTCAGTCTCGGAGCCGTGGCATCGGCGGCCGAAGGCCTTGGTCCGAGTCCGCCGCTTCGCAACCGTCGCATCAGCGCGAAACAGATCCGCCGCGTCCGCAAGGAACTCACGGTGCTCGACATCGAGCAGCGGATGCAGGTGGCGGGGCTGGAGCCGCGCCGTGCCGATCTGTCCGTCGCCGGCGCCGTCCTTCTCGACGAAATCCTGCGCCGCCTCGGCGCCACCGAGATCACGCTTTGCGATCTATCGCTGCGTGAAGGGCTGATCCTCGATTACATCTCGCGGCACCGGAAAGAAATCGCGCAAGCGGATCGCTATCCCGACGTCCGCCGGCGGAGCGTGTTCGAGCTCGCCGAGCGATTCGAGTTCTGGTCTGAGCACTCAAATCACGTGGCCCGGCTCGCGCTGGCGCTGTTCGACCAGACCCGGGCGATTCACGGCTTGACCGACCGCGAGCGCGAGTGGCTCGAGTACGCGGCGATCCTGCACGACGTCGGCGTGCACATCAGCTACGAAGGGCACCACAAGCACTCGTACTACCTGATCACCAACGGCGACCTGCGCGGCTTCGAGCCGGACGAGATTCAGATGATCGCGCTCGTCGCCCGCTATCACCGCCAGGCGTCGCCGAAGCGGAAGCACGAAGGCTTCGGCCGTCTGCCCCGGCGCATGCGGCAAACGGTGCGTGCGCTCTCGGCGATGCTGCGGCTCGCGGAGAGCCTCGATCGCAGCCACGCCCAGGCGATCGCCGGCCTCGAGCTCCACGATCGCGGCGACGATGATCTGCTGCAGCTGCGCACGGCGGGCGACGCCGAGCTCGAAGTGTGGGCCGCGGCGCGATCGCTGGCGCCGCTCGAACGTCTCACCGGCAAACCGATTCGGATCGAAGTTGGTCGTGTCCTCGCCGACGGGTCGGCCGAGCCGCCCCAGCCAGCCGCCGACGAAACCTATGCTGAACAACCTGACGCAACCACACGACTATCCGGGCAAGCTGTTCGTCGTCGAGGGCATCGACGGCTCGGGGAAGACGACGCAACTGGGGCTGCTGGCCAAGTGGCTGAGCGCCGAAGGTCATCGCGTGTTCGTCACCGAATGGAACTCGTCCGCCCTCGTGAAGGCGGCGACGAAAACGGGCAAGAAGAAAAACGCCCTGACCCCGATGACGTTCAGTCTGCTGCACGCCACGGACTTCGCTGATCGCCTGCTCTACAAGATCAT
>Ga0070686_100001080_pt1 | contig 15723 bp, 13 predicted proteins | sample KBSS23LmetaG_FD_65654 | JGI IMG/M metagenome (GOLD analysis project Ga0070686, IMG submission 65654) | Switchgrass rhizosphere microbial communities from Kellogg Biological Station, Michigan, USA - KBS S2-3L metaG | ecosystem: Host-associated > Plants > Roots > Rhizosphere ... | reverse complement strand
CATAGGCAACGCCGCCGCCGGACTACCATATCTAGTGGTCTTTACAAGTAAAAGCAGATAAACCGCTATTCCTATACTGGGCGCGGGATTTCACATCACCGATCGCGCAGGGCGAAGGCTGGCCTGACGTTTCGTACGGAGTTATGCACAGACATCGCGTGGACACAGGTGTTCTGTCCGTCCGTTCAACGAGGGAAGAATGGGGCTTGACAGGACCGCTGTGCGCATGTAACCATTGGTTACATGAAGCCCCCAGACCTCAAACGCATCCGCGAGCAATTGGGTTTGACGCAACAGCAACTCGCTGATGCGCTGCACACGACGCGGGTATCGGTTGCACGCTATGAAGCCGGAATGCGTCGAATCCCCGGCATGGTCAAGGTCGTAATCGAACGGTTGAGCCGTGTGTCGGAAATTCCCATGGCCGGTATGGTTGCAGCGGGTCTTCCCATTGAGCCGGTGCAGCAATCCGAACTCATCGATGTCCCCCCCAGCATGCTTCAAGGTGGGAAGACCTTTGCCCTGCGCGTGAAAGGGGAGTCGATGAAAGACGACGGGATCCTCCCCGGCGATCTTATCGTCGTGCGCAAACAGGAAACGGCACAAAACGGACAAACCGTCGTGGCGTTGGTCAATGGTGAGGCCACGGTCAAAACCTATTTCAAAAAACCGGGTCACATCGAATTGCATCCCGCGAATCCGGCCATGCAGCCGATTGTCGTGCAACCGGATGATGAATTTCACATCGAAGGCATACTCATCGGCGTGATTCGACATTGCGCCATCTAAGGAACTACAAGCGAGGAGGCGACATGCACATGGGAATGACGAAAGAGCGATTGTTGGATCTTCAACGCACGGTCGACACGCTGCAGGGGCGCGTCCAAGACATGCAGTGGGAGCTGCGGCACGCGAAACGGGATTCCTTGGCAGAACGCTGGTGGAGACACCTTCTTGGGGGGCAAGGCAACGCATTCATGTCGGCCTGCTGCAACAGGCGGGTTCGTCCGAACACGAAAATGGTGGATCATGCTGCTACAAGAAACTCCTAGTAACACGCAGGTGGGCGGGCCTTGTGCTGATTGCGGCATGCTCGTGGAGCAACGACTTGCCTGCGTGGATGGGATCACGCATTCGACGGTCGAGCTGTGCTACGCCTGTTGGACGGCCTGCCAGCAGCGGCAAGCGTTTGCAGGCGGGTGCTGCGGATAAACGAGGTGAATCATGCAGGCAATCTTATCCACGACGGAAACGGAACTTCCCTTGCTTCATGCTCAGACTCTTGGTCCTTCAAGCGGAAAGGGAGCATCAACTGGGGATTGGTGTCTCGGCTTGCGGCACGCGCAGATCCGGTTTTCTGCCGACGACCGGCTGGTGCTGCTGTATGGACAGCCGCCCGTATTTCGATTAGGTCTGTATGCCTCTGGTGAGCTTGCCCTCGCCGGAGAGCCGGTCGTGTATCTCGACGGCGCTCATAGCTTCGATCCGTTCTTCATCGGGCGCATGGCCCGTGCGCATCGACGTCAGCCGCGTGCCCTGCTGAGCATGATTCATGTGGCCCGCGCGTTTACGGGTCATCAGTTGGAACGGCTGATGTCAGACTGCCTGATGTCCGCGCTCGATCGGTATCAGGCCCGTCTTGCGATCCTTTCGGGATTGTTCGATACGCGCTACGATCAGGCGATGCCGGAGCAAGAGGCGATGCGGCTGTTTGGCCGGATCATGCAAGCGAGTCAGAAACTGACTCAGCAAGGCTACACCTTGTTATGCCTTTGCCCGCAAGCCGCCATCCTGACTCGCACGGGTCGTCGATGCCTCGATCAGCTGCGCGGTCAGGCGGATCGAGTCATCCGGGTGCAGGAGGAACACGGCTTGGTTCGACTCCATGACGAGGCGGAACAGAGCGGTCAGCAGTGGGAGTTCCCACGCACCGCATTAGATCTCGCCTAGCGTCACAAACGAGTTCGTCACTCATCGACGCGGCGCTACCCGATTGCCGCCCAAATTTTCTTCGCATTCTCCCCGGTAAACGTCATATCGTCCTGCGAAGCCCCCCGTTCGAAATACAGCCGAAGCAATCCGCCTCCAAAATGAGCTTCACGGACCAAGTCGAGGTTGATGGCCACCTCGCCGGGACGTTCCTCATCTTGCACCTTCACAAACTTCATATTGCTGCTCCTTAGAAATGGGTGGAACATGTCGCCCTATGAGCGCATGCTATGGCTCTTGAAAAGTGTGACGGTATGTGGAGATCGTCGTTCTGTCAAGAAATTCACGCTATAGGGTGCATCACCTTTCAATGAATTGTGTGTCCTCGGGCCGGCATGCAGCCATTCGGCCGCTCGGAGAAGTCCGATTCAGCTAGGGAAGACAAGAGGAGACGACTCGCGCAACATGTTTTTAGAGTAGTCGGCTGATGTATCACTAACGGAGTCATCCACATACGGGAAACCATGTCGAAACAGGTCAAGAAAGAGGGGCCTAGAGATACCCCTAGTTCTCCTCCAGGAATCTTCGTGCACTCCTTAACCATAAGAGCCGAATGCCAGGGGGCAGGGGAGAGGTGCGAGCAGAGGGGGCGACGGCAACCACGGGCGCTCGGTGGCAAGGCAACCGGTGGCTCGGACGGGTGAAAAAGGTGGTCAGCTAATGCAAACCGCTCAACAAGTGTTTCGGTTCACAGGATGCAGCGAACTCCATGAGATTCTTGGGAAATCCGCGGAAGACGAACGACGCCTCGTGGAACTGATCGAGGAGGTTCCCCTCGATTCGATCTATTTCCATACCCACAGCTACTTCCTTCGCCACAGTTATGTGGAGCGTGTCTACCCGAACGATTTTGCCCAATGGGTGGCGATGGAAGTGCGAGATCTCGTTCTAGGAGAACAACTAGCCGTCGTGGACCCCTTTGCGTTTTCGAATCTTGAAACGCTTCGCGATGAATTGCTGTCGATTATTGACGATCATCTGTCCCGAATGCCCATCGTGCCCCGGGTCATGTATGGCTCTGCATTTCATTTCAATCAATCGAGACTCATGAAGGTGCCGACGGCCGTCGAGGTGTCCGATCTGCGCGGATTCCGCCACGCGCTCGCCGAGGTGGAAGTGAGCGCGATTTATTATCATGTCTTCGAAGCGCGTCATCGGTTGGGCAGTTCGGGAAACGACTTTTCGACGTGGGCGCTCGAAAGTTTGGGCATGCCGGATTTCGCTCATCAACTGCGGTCGATCAACCCCTATTTGGGCAGCCTCGAACGTCTGCGTTCCGCCCTGATCAGCATGTGCGACGAATTCCTTGCAAAAGAACCTGAACCGGGCGCAACGGCGGAGTAACGTGATGGCCGATCCGCTTTGGTACAAGGACGCCGTGCTGTACGAGCTTCACGTGAAGGCGTTTTTCGACGGCAACGACGACGGCATTGGGGACTTTCGCGGCCTGACGCTCAAGCTCGATTATCTGCAATGGCTGGGCGTGGACTGTATCTGGCTGCTTCCATTTTTCCCTTCTCCGCTCCGCGACGACGGATATGACGTGGCCGAGTACCAAGGGGTCTTCCCCGATTATGGCACATTGGCGGACGTGCGCCGCTTTCTCGACGAAGCGCATCGCCGCGGTATGCGCGTCATCGCTGACTTGGTGTTGAACCATACTTCCGATCAGCATCAATGGTTCTTGGAATCCCGCAGCTCCCGCACCTCGTCCAAGCGTGGCTATTACGTGTGGAGCGAGACGGACAAGAAATATGAAAAAGCCCGCATCATCTTCATCGATACGGAGAAGTCGAACTGGACGTGGGATCCCGTGGCTCAAGCCTACTACTGGCACCGCTTTTTCAGCCATCAACCGGATTTGAACTACGAGAATCCGGAACTGCGGAGCGCCATGCTGGACATCCTGGCCTTCTGGCTGGATCAAGGCCTGGACGGCTTTCGGTGCGATGCGGTGCCCTATCTGTTCGAACGCGAGGGCACGATCTGTGAAAACCTTCCTGAGACTCATACCTATCTGAGGGAGGTGCGGAAGCGCATCGACCAGCAGTATCAGGGGCGAATCCTCCTGGCCGAGGCCAATCAGTGGCCCGCCGACGTCCGGCCGTATTTCGGGGACGGCGACGAGTTTCATATGGCCTTTCATTTTCCGTTGATGCCGCGCTTGTTCATGGGTCTTCGGAGCGAGGATTCGCGCCCGATTCTCGACATGTTCACTCATACACCGCCCATTCCCGACAACTGCCAATGGTGTCTGTTTCTCCGCAACCATGACGAACTGACGCTTGAAATGTGCTCGGGTGAAGAGCGCGACTATATGTATTACGCCTACGGCCGCGACCCTCAGATGCGCCGGAACATCGGCATCGCGCGCCGTCTAGCGCCGCTGCTCGACAACGATCGACGCAAAATCGAGCTGCTGAACAGTCTCGTCTTTACCCTGCCCGGCAGTCCCATCGTGTATTACGGAGATGAAATCGGGATGGGGGACAATATCCATTTGGGAGACCGCAACGGGGTGCGGACCCCGATGCAGTGGAGCGCGGACCGCAATGGCGGATTTTCCAAAGCCGACGGTGCTTCGCTCTACCTGCCGTTGATCGCGGATTCGGTCTTCGGCTATCAGGCGGTGTCCGTGGAGGCGCAGCTGCAGACCCCTCATTCGCTGCTGCACTGGATGCGACGGCTGATTGCCATTCGGAAGCGGTACCAAGCCTTCGGTCGCGGGACGATTCAATTCCTTCGCCCTCGGAATGAAAAGGTGCTCGCCTATCTCCGTCGCCATGGGGAGACCACCCTGTTGCTGGTCCATAACCTCGCGGCATCCGCTCAGGCTGTGGAGCTGGATCTGACTCAATTCTCCGGTGTGACGCCGGTTGAACTTTTCGGCGACTCGAGGTTTCCTCCGGTGGGCAACCAGTCGTACGTCCTGAGTCTTGCGCCGTATGGCTACTATTGGTTCACGCTGGAGCGCCCGAGCGGCAGCGAAGGGAGCTATGGCATTGAAGAAACGCTCATTTAGCGGCATGGTGGAACGATCATGATGGCACAAGGCCTTGACGAATATCGGGACGTCGCCCCCAAGGGGACCGTGGATTTTCTCTACCGGTTGAGCGAGTCGGTGAGTGGCCGGCACTTCGTGCACATCAGCGCCGTCCGATACGGAGGGGGAGCGGCCGAGCTGCTCAGGCGATTAATTCCCATGCTGAACGACCTGGGAGTAGTGGCGCGCTGGGAAGTGCTCGCAGCCGATCAAGAGTTCTTGGCCGTGAACCGGCGCCTCGTGAACGCCTTGCAAGGAGAGGAACAAGAGCTCTCTCATGCCATGCAGGAAGCCTATCTCGACACCAACCGTCGGAATGCGGAGAGCCTGAACCTCAGCGGCGATCTCGTCATGGTCCATGATCCGCAGCCCGCTGCGCTGGTGGAACACCGCAAGGACGGCACCTGGATCTGGCGCTGTCATCTGGATTTGTCTCAGCCGCAGCGGCGGTGTTGGAGTTTCATCCGCCGATTCGTCGTGCGCTATGACGCGGCCATCTTCTCGCTGAACGGATTTGCCCAGCGGCTGCCGCTCCCCAATTTTCTCATTTACCCGTCGATCGATCCGTTGAGCCTGAAGAATCATGAGCTGCCGCGGGCGGAGGTCAACCAGGTGATGGAGCGTCTGGGCATTCCGCGCGATAAGCCCATCCTGTTGCAAATTGCTCCGTTCGAGGTGATGAAGGATCAACTGGGCACGCTCAGGGCCTATCGACTCGTCAAGCAACAGCACGATTGCCGGTTGGTCCTGGCGGGCGGCGGGGTGGCTCATAATCCCGAAGGCGAATCCATGTTTGCGCAACTCAAGGAAGCGTCGGCCAAGGACCCCGATGTGCACGTTCTGCAACTGCCGCCGGAGGCCGATCTCGAAATCAATGCCCTGCAGCGTGCGGCGACGATCGTCGTGCACAAACCGCTCAAGGAAGGGTTCGGCATCATCGTCTCGGAGGCGATGTGGAAAGGCAAGCCCGTGGTCGGGAGCGAAGCCGGAGGAATGTGTGCGCAGATCATCGACGGCGTGACGGGGTTTCTCGTCCGGTCCGAAGAGGGCGTCGCCTTTCGCATCCGCCATCTGTTGAACAATCCGGGGTTGATCCAGCGGATGGGCGGCGCCGGCCGTGAGCATGTCCGAAGGAATTTCCTGATCACTCGTCATCTGATCGACTATTTGACCCTCATGAATCTCTACACGGGAAAGCCGGGATGATGGCGTCGCGGGAGCGGGTAGACGCACCATGGCAGCAAATACGAGCACAGCTGCCGCAGTTCGAGCGGGCCGACATCGTGGTCGGCTTCCCGAGCTTCAACAATGCCGAGACCGTGAAGCCGGTGATCGAGGCGGTCATGACAGGATTGCGACAGGCGTGTCCTGACGCCAGCGTCTTACTGGTCAATCAGGACGCCGGATCGCACGACGGGACACCGGAGTTGGTGAAGGGGGCTGTCGAGGGTCGCATGCCCGTTGCGCTGTTGCACCGGGCGGCCGGCACCACCACCGGCATGGAGTCGCGTCTTTCCGGCGCCTGGCCCAGCGGACGAGAAGAGGCGTTTCATTCATTCCTGTTGGCCACCAAGGGGTCCGGCGCCGCCGCCTGTGCGGTCATCGATCCGGCCGTCCGATCGGTGACACCGGATTGGATGACCTGGTTACTGAGTCCAATCATGGAATCGAAGGCGGAATACGTGGCGCCCGTATTTCTGCGGCCGCGCTATGAAGGCAGTCTGACCAACATGCTGGTCTATCCGCTCAACCGGGCACTATATGGCTCCGGCACGCGCTACCACGCAGGCGGCGGATGCGGGATGTCTGGACGGCTGGCGGACCTCTATTTGGATCAGCGTTTTTGGGATGAGCGGGCGGTCCGATCCGCCATGGATATCTGCTTGACGACCGTGGCCATTGCCGAAGGCCGAAGTCTCTGGGAAGCCGGCCTCGGAGAGAAGTTGATACAGTCGCCTGCAGGAGGCGACGACGTGGCGTCGGTCGTCGCTCAGACGGTCGGCGCGGTGTTCTATTTTATGGAACGCTACCAGGACGTCTGGGAACATCGTGCGCAGGCCCAACCTGTCCTTCACACCGGCATTCCTTATCGTCCGCAGCCGGACCGGGGCCCGATCAATATCGATCGAATGATGCGCGGCTTTCGGCAGGGCCTTCGCGATCTCTTGCCGATCTGGGAGATCATCCTTTCGCCCGAGACCTTGTCCGGAATTTTGCCCTTGGGGCTGATTGAAAAAGACGAGTTTCGATTTCCGCCGCAGTTGTGGGCCCAAACGGTCTATGACTTCGCGCTGGCCTATCATGAAAAGGTCCTGCATCGGGAACATCTGCTCAAATCATTGACGCCGCTGTATCTGGGGCAGATGGCTTCCCTGGTGCTCCAGACGCAAGAGCAGAAACCGGAGGATGTGGAAGCCTGCATTGAAGGACTCTGCGACACCTTTGTTCGAATGAAGCCGTATTTGGTCGAGCGCTGGAGGTTCTCATGAAAGAGATGTGGGAAGACGCAATGCTCGAGGCGTTTCATGAAACAAGCCGGCGATTGGGATTGTTCTTGCCGAAGCTGCTCGCCCTGATCACCTTTCTCGTGCTGGGCGTCGTTGTCGGGTGGTTGGTGAAGCTGCTGTTGATGCGGGTGCTGTCGGCGGTCCGTTTCGATGCGTTCTGCGAGCGGATGGGGTTGATGCCGGCCCTTGCGCGCGCCGGCGTCGTGCAGCCGGCGTCATTGCTCATCGGCCGGTTGTCGTTCTGGACGGTCTTTCTGGTCTTTACGCTGATGGGGCTCGATGCGCTGAGTCTGCCCGCCACGGCCAATCTCATGAGCCTGCTGCTCGAATTCCTGCCAAATCTCCTGGCGTCCGCCTTCGTGCTGCTCTGCGGAGTGCTCCTGGGCAATTTCTTGGGCGAGGCCGCGTTGATCGCGGCGGTGAACTCGCAAATCCAGGAGGCCCGTCTCATTGCGCATTTCGTTCGCTGGGGGCTCTACCTGTTCACCGGAGCGATGGTGCTCACGCAGCTGGGTATTGCGAAAGAAATCGTCGTGGCGGCGTTCTGCATCATGTTCGGTGGGATTGTGCTGGCATTGGCGATCGCGGTGGGGCTGGGAGGACGGAATATCGCCCGCGACAAACTGGAACGGCGGATGCGCCGAAGACAAACCGAGGAAGACGAGCTGACTCATATCTAGCTCGATGCGAGTCCGAAGGCTGCCACGCATGCGCAAGGAGTATGGGATGGAGGAGACACCCGGACGCGGCCGCGTCGTGGTCGATCGCGTGATGCCGGAGATCGATGGCGGACGATTCGCCATCAAACGGGCCTGTGGTGAATCGGTCAGCGTTGAGGCCGATGTGTTCGCCGACGGTCATGATGTCCTGACGGTGCGGCTCCGATACCGTCATGAGGCAGCGACGGCCTGGACTGAATTGCCGATGGAGTTTCTGGGCAATGATCGGTGGCGGGCCGCATTCTCTGCGTCGACGCTTGGGCGGTATCGGTACACGGTGACCGGCTGGATCGATCATTTTGCAACCTGGCGGAGGAATCTGGCGAAGAAGGTGGAGGCGGCACAATCCGTGTCGATGGAACTCCTCATGGGGGCCGAGCTGATTCGAAAAGCCGCAGCCCTGGCCGCCGGCGAGGACGCCGCCCGGCTCAAGCAGTGGGCCTCCGACCTCAGCACGATGACGGCAGACGATGCCGATCGGGCAACGCTGGGCCTCAGCGAAGACCTCCGGCGTCTCATGGAGCGCTATACTGATCGGCCGAGCGCGACGAGCTACATCCGTGAACTGGAAGTGATCGTCGATCGTGTGAAGGCGCGGTTCAGCACCTGGTATGAACTGTTTCCCCGTTCCTGCAGCCCTGTCCCCGGTCGGCAGGGGACGTTCAAGGATTGCGAAGCCCGCTTGGAGTACGTCGCGTCGATGGGATTCGACGTCTTATATCTGCCTCCCATCCATCCCATCGGGACGACGCATCGGAAGGGCAGGAACAATGCGACGACCGCGAGCGCCAATGATCCGGGAAGTCCGTGGGCCATCGGGTCGCCCGACGGCGGGCACAAGGCGGTGCATCCTCAGTTAGGCACGCTGGCGGACTTCAAAGGACTCGTGACGGCGGCGAAAAAGCAGGGTCTCGAGATCGCGCTCGATATCGCGTTTCAATGCTCGCCGGATCACCCCTATGTGAAGGAACATCGCGAATGGTTCCGCATCAGACCGGACGGCACGGTCCAGTATGCGGAAAACCCTCCCAAGAAATATGAGGACATCTATCCGCTCGATTTTGAGACTTCCGAGTGGCAGGCGCTCTGGCACGAGTTGGAAAGCGTGTTCCGGTTTTGGATCGAGCAGGGCGTCACCATCTTCAGAGTGGATAACCCGCACACGAAGTCTCTGGCGTTCTGGGAATGGGTGATTACCCGGATTCAGCGTGACCACCCCGACACGATCTTCTTGTCGGAGGCCTTTACGAGGCCAAAGGTCATGTATCAGCTGGCGAAGGTCGGCTTCAGCCAGTCCTATAATTATTTCCCCTGGCGGAATACGAAATCAGAACTGATCACCTACTTTACCGAGCTGACGCAAACGCCAGTGCGGGAGTTCCTTCGACCCAATCTGTGGCCGAACACACCGGACATCCTGACGGAGTATTTGCAGCACGGCGGCCATCCCGCATTCATGTCGCGCGTGGTGTTGGCCGGCACCTTGGGAGCCAGCTACGGGATCTATGGCCCGGCCTACGAGTTGTGCGACAACCGGCCGCGCGAGGTGGACAGCGAAGAGTACCTGGATTCTGAAAAATACGAGATCAAGCGCTGGCCGATCGACCGGCCGGACAGCCTGCGGGAATTCATCGGGCGGGTCAACCGTATCCGACGGGAGAATCCGGCGCTGCAGCACGACTGGAGCCTGCGCTTCCATCCTATCGACAACGAGTGGCTGCTCGCCTACAGCAAGCAAAGCTCGGACGGCGCCAATACCATCGTTGTGATTGTGAACCTGAGCCCGCATCACGTCCATAGCGGTTGGCTCGAGCTGGATCTCGAGAGCCTTGGTGTGGATCCATCGCGGCCGTTTCAAGCCCATGATCTACTGACCGATGCTCATTATCTCTGGCAGGGGAAGCGCAATTACGTCCGCATCGATCCTCAGTCGGTGCCGGCGCAGATCTTCCGCCTTCGCCATCGGGTGCGTACGGAACGGGACTTTGACTATTTTCTATGAGCCGGAGATGTCGCTGAACGTTCTCGAAGGCGTGGCCCGGACGCGCCTGGAAGCACAGTTGCCCGATCTCTTGAAGGCGCAACGCTGGTTCGGCGGCAAGGCGCGCGACGTGGCGTCAGTGCAGATTATCGACAGGATCGTGATACCTGCTGCGCGGCCGGGCACAGTGCTTTTGATCGTCGTTGTCGCGTACCGGGACGGGGGACATGAGCACTATGCCCTGCCGGTCGCCGCCGCATTTGGACGGGAAGCCGAGCACATTGTGCACGAGATGCCGCGGGCGGTGCTGACGCATCTGGCTGCCGGAGACACGGCGCGCCATGAGGCAGGCGTCGTGTACGACGCGATGTGGAATGCGGATGCCATGCACAGGCTGCTCGATGCCATCGGGGAGGGCGCCCGATGGCCCGGTGAAGCCGGAGTCCTGCAAGGATCGTCGACGGCCGCCTATGCGTCGATGGTGCCGTCCGGCGGGCACCTCACCGCCCATGTCCTCCAGACGCAGCAAAGCAACACGTCAGTGGCGTTCGGGGAACAGGCCTTGTTGAAACTCTACAGGCGCGTGCAAGCCGGCATCAATCCGGATTGGGAGATCGGGCGGTATCTCACCTCCCGTGGCTTTACCCATAGCCCGGCGGCGGGCGGCGTGATCGAATATGTCGGGCCGGATGGAACGATGACGGTGGCATTGCTGCAGGCCTTTGTCCCAAACGTCGGCGATGCATGGCACGCGATGCTGCGTATGTTGGAAGGGTTTCTGGCTCGCGTGCAGCAAGACACGGCTCAGGTCGACAGCGAGGCGGGGCGGGAATGCCCGCTGTGGGAACTGGTCCAGTCGGCGCTTTCCGACGCAGGGCGGACGTTCATCGGTCCCGCACTGGAGGCGGCCGCCTGTCTGGGGCGGCGGACGGCAGCGCTCCATCTGACGCTTGGGGCGGAGCGCAGTGATCCGAACTTCGCCGCGGAGGCGCTGACGCCGGCGTACCTTGAGGCCCGGCAGCGATCCATGCGGCAATCATGGAAAGAGGTGATGCAACTGCTCACTCAACGATCGCAGCCGGGTGCTCCGCTCCGAGCGGAGGCCCACGAACTGCTCGCGCAGGAAGGCCACGTCCTTGCGGTCTTCCAGACACTGCTCGACGTCCGGGACGGCGGCGAACGAATCCGTTGCCATGGCGATTATCACCTGGGACAGGTCTTGTGGACGGGGGACGACTATGTCGTCACCGATTTTGAAGGCGAGCCGGCTCGGCCGCTGCATGAACGCCGGTTGAAGCATTCACCATTGTATGACGTTGCCGGGATGTTGCGGTCGTTTGCGTATGTGTCGTCGAGCGTGCTGGCCGGTCAGCCTTACGAGCGTCGGCAACAGCTCGCCCGCTGGACGAGCTATTGGTCGCGCTGGGTGCGGGCGCATTTTCTCGGAGCCTACGTGGCGGATGTCCGCGACGCCCCGTTTTGGCCGCGGTCGTCGAAGGACGCCGCACGGCTGCTGACGGTCCATGAACTGGAAAAGGCCGTCTATGAGCTGGGATATGAATTGAACAATCGCCCGGACTGGGCGACCATCCCGCTCAAAGGCATCGCGGAAATAATTCATATGAGCGGAGTCCGGGCGGCCGCGTAATTGTCCAAAGAGGTGATGAGATGCACGATGAGCCACGCGGAGTCGAACTGATGGAACACGTGACGGTGCTGACGCCGCAAGACCTGCATTTGTTCAACGAGGGCACACACTTCCGCCTGTACGACAAGCTTGGAGCGCACATGGTGCGATCACAGGGCGTCGAAGGCACCTATTTTGCGGTGTGGGCGCCCAATGCAGAGCGTGTGGCGGTCATGGGCTCCTTCAATGACTGGTCGAAGGAGAGCCATCTCCTTCGTCCCAAGGGATCGTCCGGCATTTGGGAAGGCTTCATTCCCGGAATCGGGAAAGGGACGTTGTACAAGTTCCACATCCGGTCTCACGAGCGCGGGTATCAGGTGGACAAGACCGATCCCTTTGCCTTCTTCAACGAGATTCCACCCAAGACGGCCTCGATCGTGTGGGACACTCACTACGACTGGCACGACGGAGAATGGATGAAGGGCCGGCACCGGCACAATGCTCTGAACGCACCCATCTCGATCTACGAGATGCACGTCGGATCCTGGCGTCGCATCGGCCAGGAGGGAAACAGATCGTTAAGTTATCGGGAGCTGGCCCTCGAGTTGCCGCCATATCTGCAGCAGACGGGGTTCACGCACGTTGAGTTTCTGCCCGTCATGGACCATCCGTTTTTCGGGTCCTGGGGGTACCAGACGACCGGCTATTTCGCGCCGTCCGGCAATTACGGGACGCCACAGGATTTCATGATGCTGATCGATCACTTGCATCAGCACGGCATCGGCGTCATTTTGGATTGGGTCCCCTCTCACTTTCCCACGGACGCGCACGGCCTGGCATTTTTCGACGGCACCCATCTGTTCGAACATGCGGATCCGCAACAAGGGTTCCACCCCGAATGGAACACCTTCATTTTCAATTACGGCCGGAACGAGGTGCGGAGCTTCTTGATCAGCAGCGCGTTGTTTTGGCTGGAGAAATATCACATCGACGGCATTCGTGTGGATGCCGTGGCCTCGATGCTGTATCTCGATTACTCACGCAAGGAGGGCGAGTGGATTCCCAATCGGTACGGCGGCCGAGAAAACCTGGAGGCGATCGACTTCCTCCGCCGTTTCAACGAGGAAGTCTACAAACAGTTTCCGGACGTTCAAACGATCGCGGAGGAATCGACGGCCTGGCCGATGGTCTCCAAGCCGACCTACGTGGGAGGGCTGGGGTTCGGGTTGAAATGGGACATGGGCTGGATGCACGACACGCTCAGCTACATGAGTCAGGATGCCTTTTTCCGGAAATACCACCACAACAAACTGACGTTTCGGATGCTCTACGCGTTTCACGAGAATTTCGTGCTCCCGCTCTCCCATGATGAAGTGGTCTACGGCAAGGGTTCCTTGCTGGGCAAGATGCCGGGCGACGTGTGGCAGAGGTTCGCCAACCTGCGTCTCCTGTACGGGTACATGTATGCGCAGGCCGCCAAGAAACTGCTCTTCATGGGCGGCGAGATCGGGCAGTGGAACGAATGGACTCACGACCGGAGCCTGGATTGGGATCTGCTCCAGATTCCGATTCACACGAATCTCCAGCGCTGGGTGTCGGATCTGAACCGCCTCTATCGGTCGGAGCCGGCGCTCTATGAGCACGACATCGATCCGGCCGGATTTGAGTGGGTTGATTGCAACGATGCCGAATCGAGTGTGATCAGCCTGTTGCGCAAAGGGGCCACGACGAATGAGCTGCTTCTCGTCGTCTGCAACTTCACGCCGGTGCCGCGCTCGAACTACCGGATCGGTGTTCCACGCGGGGGCTATTGGCAGGAGGTGTTGAACAGCGACGCCCCGCTCTATGGAGGCGGAGGCTGGGGAAATTTAGGAGGGGCCGATGCAGCGCCTGTCCCCTTGCACGGTCGCAATCACTCCATCACGTTGACACTGCCGGCGCTCTCCGCGCTGTTTTTCAAGAATGCCGCGTCTTAGTCATTGAGCCGGTACAGCCGTCCCTCGTCGGGAAGCAACCGCATCTGCGGGGAGAGCGGTGTGGAATCGGCGCTGTCGGGATGCGTCGACAGCAGAAGGCTTCCCGTAGCGACGCCGTGAGGCAAGGTCAGCTCAACCGGCCGGCCGGAGAAGTTCACCAGAATCAGCATGCGTGTCTTTCCGCCGTTCGCCGAGTGCGCGGTCCGCTGGTACACCAGGCAATCGGCAGCGCTCGCCTGAATCAACGAGACGTCACCGGTTGCGAGCGCCGGTGAGATCCGGCGCAACGCAATCAGCCGCTTATACAGGGAAAACAGCGAGCGGGGGTCCAGGGCTTCCTGTGCGGCGTTGAGTGCCGAATGCGCGGGAGGAACGGGCAGCCAGGGCCGGCCTGTCGTGAACCCTGCCTGGGAGGAGCCGTCCCACTGCATCGGTGTGCGAGCCGGGTCGCGACCGGGGCGAAAAGGCCAAAACCGCTTGGTGTACGGATCGCGCAATTCGTGGTACCGCAGCTTCGCGTTGCGCATGCCGAGCTCCTCACCGTAGTACAGAAACGGCGTGCCGGGAAGCGTAAACAGGAGCAGCGCCGCCGCTCTGGCTCTTGCCGCGGCGTCGCCGTCCTTTCCGTAGCGGTCGATATGGCGCGGCTGATCGTGATTGCTAAAGACGATCGTCGGCCAGCCGCCTTTGGGAATGGCCGGAACATACTCGGTGAGGAAGCGTCTGAACCGATCCGCGCGCCACATCGATTTCAGCAGGCGAAAGTCAAAGACCAGGTGGAGCTCGTTCTCGCCATCCCCGTAGAAGGCGGCGGGGCCGCCTGGCGTGTCGGCCGCCGCTTCACCGATCAACACGGCGTCCGGATAGGCGGACAGGAGCTGCCGTAGCTCTTGCATGATCTCGTGGGCCGCCGGTTGATCACGATCGTACCGGTGCTCCTGTCTCGTGTATCCGCGTAAGCCGATACGTAGCGGATTGTTCGGCCAACGCCGGTCTTTCCCGAGCCAATTGATCGCATCCAGGCGAAACCCATCCACGCCGCGATCCAGCCAGAAGCGGACCACGTCCCACATGGCGGCCCGGACTGACGGGTGTTGCCAGTTGAGGTCCGGCTGGTCCTTTAAGAAGGAGTGGAGATAGTACTGACGGCGCGACGGATCCCAGGTCCACGATGAGCCGCCGAAGCGGGCGTTCCAGTTGCTGGGCCGGCGGAAGAACGGCTTTCCGTCCGCCCAACAGTACCAGTCCGCCTTCGGCGACCGACTGGCCGACCGGGACTCCAGAAACCACGGGTGTTGATCCGATGTGTGGTTGAGGACCAGATCCATGATGATGCGCAGGCCCCGGCGATGGGCCTGCCGCAGCAGCGAATCGAAATCGGCGAGGGTGCCAAAGCGCGGATCGACGTTGCAATAGTCGCTCACGTCATAGCCGAAGTCTTTCATGGGAGACGGATAGATCGGGGAGAGCCAAATGGCATCGACGCCGAGCGAAGCAGGCGTCCCGTCAGCGAGATAGTCCAGGCGAGCTTCGATCCCGCTCAGGTCACCGATGCCATCACCGTTGGAATCTTGAAAACTCCACGGATAGATTTGATAGAACACGGCGGATCGCCACCAGGGGCCGTTGATACCACGAGAGACGTCGACCATGTCGACGAGACCCTACTGGACATGTTCGATGAATTCAAGCCGATTCAGGGGCTTCTGTGGAAGGGACGGGGCCAGGAATTTTTGGGCGGCACAAGAGCGACTCGCGGCGAGCGAGACGAGAGAAGGTGAGGTTACGCCGCTCGTTTCAGCGGTGCCGACGATTCCGTGACGTCATTTATCCGCCAGAGTGCATCGAGATCAGCGATCCTTCGGCAGACAAGCATCAATT
>Ga0070686_100001079_pt1 | contig 15728 bp, 13 predicted proteins | sample KBSS23LmetaG_FD_65654 | JGI IMG/M metagenome (GOLD analysis project Ga0070686, IMG submission 65654) | Switchgrass rhizosphere microbial communities from Kellogg Biological Station, Michigan, USA - KBS S2-3L metaG | ecosystem: Host-associated > Plants > Roots > Rhizosphere ... | reverse complement strand
GGGTCGCTCGGCTTCGCCTGCTTCGCGTTCTGCAGCATCTTCTCGGCCTCTTCGTAGGCGCCGGCGTCCTCGTAGATCTTGGCGAGCGCGAAGTAGTTCGCCGGCTCGCCGGGCTCGAGCTGAATCATGCGCTGCACGACGGGTTCCGCCTTCGCCGGGTCGTTCAGCTTGTCGGGCCCGTACGAAGCGACGAGGTACTGCAGCGACAGCGTGCCGAGCTTCTTGTTGGCGGGGTCGTCCGACGCCGACAGCTTCTCGGCGGCACGTTGATAGTTCTCGACCGCCTTGGTGAGCAACGCGTCGTTGTCAGGGTCCCCCTTCTTGCTCGGCTTGTACAGGTTGTCGTAGCTGTTGCCGAGATAGAAGTAGGCCTGGGCGAGGTTGGGGTCGGCCGCGACGGCCTCCTCGTAGAACCCGGCGGCCTTCTTGTAATCCTGCGCTTGGTACGCCTGATTGGCCGACTTGAACGCCTTTTTCGCTTTGATCTCGCCGACCTTGGCGCAGCCGACAAACGAGAAGGCCAGCACCGCCGTCAGTGCCAGCGATGCTCCCGACAAAGAACGCATTGATCCCCCTACACTCTAGAAAATTGCCGTAGCTGAAACCGGGCCAGTATAGTGAAGCAAAAAAACGTACGTCAAGGCGCGCCTTACACTTGATTTAGACACCGGAATCCATGATTCGCTTCGAGGATCTCCTCGAAAAAGTCCGCGCCTACAGCCCGGACGCCGACGTTGAGCTGCTCCGCCGGGCCTACGTGTTCTCGGCCTTCGAGCACCGGGGACAGGTGCGCCATTCCGGCGAACCGTACCTCATCCACCCGCTCGCCGTCGCCGACTTTCTCGCCGACATGAAGCTCGACGCGGTGGCCATCGCCGCCGGGCTGCTCCACGACGTCGTCGAAGACACGCTCACCACGATCGAGCGGATCCGCGAACTGTTCGGCCCCGAAGTCGCCCACGTCGTCGAGGGGGTCACCAAGATCAGCGCCATCCCGTTCTCGTCGAGCGAGGAGCGGCAGGCGGAGAACTTTCGCAAGATGCTGCTGGCGATGGTCGACGACATCCGCGTGATCCTCGTCAAGCTCGCGGACCGCCTGCACAACATGCGGACGCTCAGCCACCTGCCCGACGAGAAGCGGATCAAGATCGCCCAGGAGACGCGCGACATCTACGCGCCGATCGCCAACCGCCTCGGCATGAGCAAGGTCAAGAACGAGCTCGAGGAGCTGTCGTTTCGCTACCTCGAGCCGCAGGCCTTCGAGACGCTGCGCGCCCGCGTCGACGCCAAGCGGCGCGCCACCGAGGGCTTGATCGGCGAGTTGAAGAAGACGATCACTGCGAAGCTCGCCGAAGCGCAGGTGCCGGTGGTGGAAATCGACGGCCGCATCAAGCGCTTGTGGAGCATCAGCCAGAAGCTGAAGAAGCAGCGGATCGAGCTCGAGCAGGTCTACGACTTCATCGCGCTGCGCATCATCACCGACAGCGTGAAGGACTGCTACGCGGCGCTCGGCATCATCCACCAGACCTGGTCGCCGGTGCCGGGACGAATCAAGGACTTCATCGCGATGCCGCGGCCGAACGGCTACCAGTCGCTGCACACGTCGGTGATCAGCGAGCACGGGATGCCGTTCGAAGTGCAGATCCGGACGATCGAAATGCACCGGATGGCAGAAGAAGGCGTCGCCGCGCACTGGAAGTACAAGGAAGGGCGCGCCGGTTCGCAGCGCGACGATCGCTATTTCCTGTGGATGCGCCAGCTGCTCGACATGCAGCAGGAGGTGCGCGATCCGCAGGAGTTCATCCAGAACCTGAAGGTCGAGCTCTATCCCGAAGAGGTCTACACGTTTACGCCGAAGGGGCTGGTCAAGGCGCTGCCGCGCGGCGCGACCGCGATCGACTTCGCCTACTCGATTCACACCGACGTCGGCCATCAGTGCGTCGGCGCGCGCGTCAACGGCAAGATGGTGCCGCTGCGCACGCGGCTGAAGAACGGCGACATCGTCGAGATCGTCACCCAGACCGGGCACAAGCCGAGCCGCGACTGGCTCAACTTCGTCGCCACGTCGCGCGCCCGCAACAAGATCAAGCACCTCATTCACTCCGAGGAGAAGGCGCGCTCGATGGAGCTCGGACGCAAGCTGTTCGAGAAAGAGGCGCGGCGCTACGACCTCAATCCAAAAACGATTCTCGACGGCGACGAGTTCGCCAAGGCGCTCACCGACTTCGCCGTCGCCAAGGCGGAAGATCTGTTCGCGGCGATCGGCTACGGCAAGATCCAGCCGAAGCAGGTGCTGGTGCGGCTGGTGCCGGCGGACAAACTGCGCGAGAAGGGTCCCGAAGGGACGGTCGCGTCAGTCGTGCGCCGCGTCCTCGGCACCGGCGAGGAGAAGATCAAGGTCCGCGGCTTCGACGACCTGATGGTGTTCCGCGCCCGCTGCTGCAATCCGATCCGCGGCGAAAAGATCGTCGGCTACATCACGCGCGGCAAAGGCGTCTCGGTCCACTCAGCAACCTGTCCGAACGTCGTCAACCTGCTCTACGACCCCGAGCGTCGCATCGACGTCGAGTGGGACAAGACCGACGCGGTGGCCCGCTACACGGTCAAGCTGACGATGGAAGTCGAAGACCGCAAGGGGCTGCTCGCGGCCGTCAGCGCCAAGATCGCCGACATCAACACGAACATCAAGAACATGGAAGCGCGCACCGACGAAGGCGCCAACGCGCGCATCGACATGACGGTGGAGATCAGCGATCTCAAGCACCTGGAAAAAGTGATCAAGTCGCTGCGCGGCGTGGACGGCGTGCTCGGCGTGGAACGGGCCGGCCGCGCGAGTTAGGCCGGGCGAGTCAGGCAGGTCGGGCGGGTCTGGCAGGTCGGATAACCGGTTTTTCGACCCGCCTGGCCTGCCCGACCTGCTTGACCCGCCAGACCTACTCGTAGCTCGCGATGACGTCGATTTCGACCCGCGCGTCTTTCGGCAGCCGCGCGACCTGCACCGTCGCGCGCGCCGGATACGGCTGCGTGAAATACTGGCCGTAGATCTCGTTGACCGCGGCGAAGTCGTTCATGTCGGCGAGAAAGATCGTCGTGCGCACGACGTCGGCGAACGAGCGTCCGCCAGCGGTGAGCAGCGCGCCAACGTTGTCGAGCACGCGCCGCGTCTGTTCGGCGATCCCGCCTTCCACCATGTTCCCGGTCGCCGGGTCGAGTGCCACCTGACCCGAGACGAAGAGCAACTGCCCGGCGCGCACCGCCGGCGAGTACGGGCCGATCGCTTTCGGGGCATCGCCGCTCGAAATTGTCTGTTTGGGCATCGGTCGGAACAGGCGAGGAGCGCGAACCGTTCAGGCGAGCGCCGTCACGCCGCCTTCGTGACTTTCCCCGAGCGCAGGCACCGCGTGCAGACGCGAATCCGCTGGATGCCGCCGTTGATCATCGCGCGTACGAGCTGCAGGTTCGGTTCGAACCGACGGGGGCTGACGTTGTTGGCGTGGCTGTGCTGCCGGCCGACGACCGGACCCTTGCCGCAAATCTCACATTTCTTGGCCATGACCGCTTTCGTGTCCTTTGGAGAAACGCCAATTATACCAGCGGCTACGGGATGATCAAACGCGACGGCTCGGCGGATGGTTCGCCCGGCATCTCGGCCTCGTCACCCGGCGGGCGCCTGACGACAACGCGGACGAGGAAGTCGATAAAGGCGCGGCGATTTCCCGGGTCGGCGGCACGCACGTCGCGCACAGCTTCCTCGGCGCGGCGCAGCACCACCGCAACGTCTCGCTCGAACGCGCTGCCGCCGCCTTCACCGGCCTTCGCGAGGACGGGGCGCAGCGTGGTGACGATGCGTTCCGCGGGCAGGGAGGCCGGCCGATGTTCGTAGATCAGCCCGCGCGCGGCCGTCTCGTAAGTTGATGCCAGCGCCGCCATCGCCTCGGCCACATCGTCGTCAACGAGCGGCTGCAGCTCCGGCGACGGATACTTTTTCAAGAACGTGCAGACCATCAGGAACAGCTGCGACTGCCGCTGATCGAAGTCGCGCATCATCTGCATCAGCAGGCCCATGTCGCGCTGCTGCTGCCGGACGACGGCGGCGGCGGGATGTTCGCGGGCGCTCACCAGCCAGGGGCAGTCGCTCGGGCAGGCGATCTGGGTGAGCCGTTTCGTGCCGCAGCAGACCGCACAGATTTGTTGGCCGACGGCGGGGCAGCTCCGCCGGGCGCGACGAATTCCGCACAAGGGGCAGACCACAGCAGGCATTATTGTATAATCGCGCCCAAAATCAGCAGAACTCATCGGAACGCGGCTTGCAGCTCACCTTCATGGCTGTCGAGCCAGGTGTTGCATGAGTGATGTCGTATTTCACCGCGAGTCGGCGGTCGAGTACTTCAAGGAGCTCGTCGACGTCGCGCTTTCCCATCAACGGTTGAACACCCAGGAGCTGACCGCGTACTACGTCGTGCAGCTTCTCGCCAGTTTTCTGCAGCGGCCGCTCACCGACGACACTCGCGACGATACGCCGCTCGCCGTGCGGCTGGCGCAGGCGCTCGAGAGCGGCGGCGCGCGGCAGCGCGTCACCCTCAAGGAGATCGGCGACGTCGCCCTGTTCGTCTCCGGCTTCTTCTCCGATTCGCTAAACCGCAAACTCGTCGACGTCGACTACTACGTCAGCATCGGCGGCCGCGCGTACAACGTACTCAGTCGTGTCGAAACCGATACGTTCTCGCCGGTGTTCGCGGAGCTGGGCGAGAAGTTCGTCGGCTTCGTCGACGTCCTCAGCGAGGTCAGCGAGCGGACGTCGTGCACGTCGAACAGCGACCTGCTGCGGCTCTACGAAAAGTGGCTGAAGACCGGCAGCCGGCGCAGCGGGCAGCTGCTCGTCGAGCGTGGCGTGGTCCCGAACGCGTCGATTACAAGTACGCGTATTCAGTAACGGAACCGTCATCGGCGACGCGTTTCGGCACACGGTTGCCCGTCGCGGATGAGGCGCCTGCGCGGACAACGAGCGTAGCATCTCCGTCAGAGCCGCGGTAATTTCCCCACATTTCAGCGTCTCCTCCAGCGGACAAAATAGCTGCAGCGAACCCGAACCGTCCGACGAAGTCGGGCGTCTAACGGATCGACTGTTTTTGAACAACCGGTAGATTGACGATGCAGCAGGGTTCACAACGGCAAGGGATACAAGCGGTTACAGACGCACGTGCAGAGGCTGTCGCCGTTCGTGTGCACCTCGCCGGTGACACCAACGTCCTCGAGCGATACATGGGCTGGGGCTCGACTCGCGTTTGCCATATGACTTTAGCTCAGTTTAATATTGGCGGTTCATTTGCATGACTGGCGGCAATCTTAGCGTGGCGACGCCCGGCAAGGCCGGGACGGAAGGAGCGGCGGTGATGAAGGACAACCACAAAACGGCAGCGGCAGGGGCACCCCGGTCGCGTTACGCCGAACTGAAACGGATGCTCGAAGAACGGCGGCGCGAGATCCAGGCCGAGGTTCAGGGCAAGATGCGCGGCGTTCGCGAAGAGGGCACGTGGGGCGGCAAGCTCAACGAGGTGCTCGACGCCGTGGAAAGCGCTGAAGCCGACATCCAGGAAGAGCTGGAGTTCTCGCTCGTCCAGATGAAGTCCGAGACGCTCAACAAGATCAACGATGCGCTCGTTCGCCTCGACCAGGGGACGTACGGCAACTGCTTCGAGTGCGGCGAGGAGATCGCTGAAAAGCGGCTGCGCGCGCTTCCCTTCGCCGTCCGCTGCAAGGACTGCGAGGAGGCCCGCGAGAACGCCGAGCAGCGCGAGCGCCAGATGGCGGCCCGGCGCGGCACCAGCGGCCTGTTTCTCGACGTGTAAGACCTGGCGACCCATGGGGGCTCCGCCGGTGGGCGGAGCCCGGTTCTCCCCCTCCTGCTGGCCTACCCCGACAAGAATTGCCTGATTGCTAAGTGCTGATTGCTGATTTATTGGGCAATCGCATTTAGCAATTAGCAATTAGCATTCAGCAATTGTTTTATGAGCGATCAACTCGAGAACCTCAAAGCCGAGGACATCTCGATCGGCGATCGGCCGCTGTCGATTCCAGCGGAACTCCCGATCCTCCCGCTTCGGGACACGGTCCTCTTTCCCAACTCGTTCATGCCGCTCGCCGTCGCGCGCGAGAGCTCGGTGCGCCTGATTGACGACGCGATCGCCAACGGCAAGCTGATCGCCGTCTTCACGCAGCGCGACGCCGCCGTCGAAGAGCCGGGGCAGACCGACCTGTTCACCGTCGGCACCGCGACGCACATCCACAAGATGTTCAAGCTGCCCGACGGCAGCCTCCGGCTGATCGTCCAGGGTCTGGCGCGGCTGAAGCTCGACGAAGTCGTCGCCGCGCAGCCGTACCTGCGCGCCCGCGTCAGCGCCGCCACCGAAGGCACCAACGACGCCGACCGCCTCGAAATCGACGCGCTGGCGCGCAACATCAAGACCAACTTCCAGCAGGTCGTCTCGCTGTCGCCGCTGCTCTCCGACGATCTGCAGACGCTGGCGATGAACATCACCGAGCCGGGCCGGCTCGCCGACTTCATCGCCTCTTCGCTGTCGACCATCAGCACCGCGGTCAAGCAGGAGGTTCTCGAGACGCTGGACATCCGCGCCCGGATGGACAGCCTGAACCGGATCCTGATCAAGGAGCTCGAGGTCCTCGAGCTCGGGTCGAAGATCCAGTCGCAGGTCCAGTCGGAAGTCGGCAAGAACCAGCGCGAGTACTTCCTGCGCGAGCAGATGAAGGCGATCCAGAAGGAGCTCGGCGAAGGCGACGATCAGACCAAGGAGATCGAAGAGCTTCAGGAGAAGATCGAAGCGGCGGGCATGCCAGAGGGCGTCAAGAAGGAAGCGCAGCGTGAGCTCGATCGGCTGTCGAAGATGCCGGTCGCCGCCGCCGAGTACACCGTGTCGCGAACCTACCTCGATTGGCTGGTCGCGCTGCCGTGGACCAAACGCACCGACGAAGTGATCGATCTGCCGAAAACGAAAGCGACGCTCGACGCCGATCACTCCGGCCTCGAGAAGGCGAAGGATCGCATCCTCGAGTACCTCGCCGTTCGCAAGCTGAATCCCGACGTGAAAGGTCCGATTCTCTGCTTCGTCGGCCCTCCCGGCGTCGGCAAGACGTCGCTGGCGCGCTCGATCGCGGAGTCGCTCGGCCGCAAGTTCGTCCGCGTCTCGCTCGGCGGCATGCGCGACGAAGCGGAGATCCGCGGTCACCGCCGCACCTACATCGGCGCGCTGCCCGGTCAGATCATCCAGGGCCTGCGCCGCGCCGAGTCGAAGAACCCGGTGTTCATCCTTGACGAGATCGACAAGCTCGGCTCCGACTTCCGCGGCGACCCGTCCTCGGCGCTGCTCGAGGTGCTCGATCCCGAGCAGAACAACAGCTTCCGCGATCACTATCTCGACGTGCCGTTCGATCTGTCGGAAGTGCTCTTCATCACGACGGCGAACGTCCTCGATCCGGTCCCGCCGCCGCTGCGCGATCGCATGGAAGTGCTCGAGATCGCCGGCTACACCGAGGAAGAGAAGCTGAAGATTGCGACCGACCACCTCGTCGACAAGCAGGTGAAGAACCACGGGCTGACGCCGGAGTACATCCAGTTCACGCCCGACGCGATCCGTCAGGTGATTCGCGGCTACACGCGCGAGGCCGGCGTCCGCAACCTCGAGCGGGAGATCGGCGCGCTGTGCCGGAAAGTCGCCCGCCGGCGCGCCGAAGGGAACGAGACCCCGATCGCCATCACCCCGGACGTCGTCGTCGAGTTACTCGGCGCGCCGAAGTTCCTCGACGAGGAGATGGAGGAGCGCACCAAGGAGCCAGGCGTCGCGATCGGGTTGGCGTGGACGCCGGCTGGCGGCGAGGTGCTGTTCATCGAAGCCTCGAAGATGGCCGGCAGCGGGTCGCTGACGCTCACCGGTCAGCTGGGCGACGTGATGAAGGAGTCGGCGCGCGCCGCGTTGTCGTGGCTGCGCACGCACGCCAGGGAATACAACATCGATCCCGACTTCTTCACCAAGGCGGAGATGCACGTGCACGTGCCGTCGGGGGCGATCCCGAAGGACGGTCCGTCGGCGGGCGTGACGATGGCGACGGCGATGGCGTCGGAGTTGACGGGCCGGCCGGTCCGCGGCGACATCGCGATGACCGGCGAAATCACCCTGTCCGGACGTGTGCTGCCGATCGGCGGCGTGAAGGAGAAGGTGCTCGCCGCCAAGCGCCTCGGCATCCGCGAAGTGATTCTGCCGAAGCAGAACGCCAAGAACGTCAACGAGGATCTGACGCCGGAACTCCGCCAGGATCTGACGGTCCACCTCGTCTCGACCATCGACGAAGTGCTGGCCATGGCCCTGCAGCCGGTTTCGAGCGACGTCCGGCCCGCGAAGAAGCCGGCCGCCGTCGCACGAGCGGCGTCGCCTCGGGCGTGATCGTCTATTCAGCCCGATATCACATCGATATCGGGCTGCACGTTTTTCCCACCGATAAGTACCGCCGCATCCACGCTCGTCTCATCGAGACCGGCGTGTGCCGGCCGTCCGATTTCGTCGAACCGGAGCCGGCGAGCTGGGACGACCTGGCGCTGGTTCACACGCCCGACTACCTCGCGAAACTGCGCAGCGGCACCATGGCGATCGAAGACATCGCGCAACTCGAGCTGCCCTGGTCGCCGGAGGTGGTGGAAGGGTTCCGCTTGATGGTCGGAGGAACGATCGCCGCCGCGATCGCCGCCTGCCAGCCGCCCGTCACCAATCCCGCCAATCCCCAATCGCCAATCTCCAACCTCGGGATTCACCTGGGCGGCGGACTGCATCACGCGTTTCCGAATCACGGCGAGGGTTTCTGTCCCTTCAACGACGTCGCGGTCGCGGTGCGGGCGCTGCAGCGGCACGGCATCGAGCGCGTGGCGATTGTCGATCTCGACGTCCACCACGGCAACGGCACCGCCTTCATCTTCGAATCGGATCCGCGGGTGTTCACGTTCTCGATGCACCAGCAGCACAACTACCCGATGTGGAAACCGCGCGGCTCGCTGGACATCGGGCTCGCCGACGGGACGCACGACGCCACCTATCTCGAGGCGCTCGCCGGCGCGCTGCCGGAGGTGATGGCGCATCGTCCGGAATGCGTGTTCTACCTGGCCGGCGCCGATCCCTACGAGGACGATCAGCTCGGCGGCCTGCGGTTGTCGAAGGATGGCCTGCGGGCGCGCGATCGGCTGGTGTTCGACGCGGTTCAGCGCGCCTCAGCGCCGCTCGTCGTGGTGCTCGCGGGAGGATATGCCCGGCACATCGACGACACCGTGACGATTCACGCCGCGACCGTCGAGGAAGCGCTAAGAGGCTGAGCGAAGCCGCGCGACGTCGACGAGGACCGATTCGAGCTGATCGGGAAACACCGGTTTCGTGAGGTGGAGGTTGAATCCCGCCGCGTGCGATCGCCGCTGATCCTCTTCCAGCCCCCAGCCGGTGAGCGCGATCAGGTACACGTCGCACAGAGAAGAATGGGCGCGAAAGCTGCGCGCGACGTCGTAGCCGTCCATGCCGGCCGGCAGATCGATGTCGCACAGCAGAACGTCGGGCCGCCAGCGCTCGGCGGCGCCGATCGCGTCGTGACCGAGGTAAACCGTCGTCGCGGCGTGGCCGAGCATCTCGAGGACCATCCGCAGGCTCTCCGCCGCGTCCACGTTGTCGTCGACCACCAGGATGCGCAGCGAGTTCCGCCCCTGACCTGGTCCGTCCTGGCACGCTTCGACTCGCGCCGCTGCAGCTGGCAGCGTCACGGTGACCCGCGTGCCACGGCCTGCTCCCTCGCTCGCCGCGGTCACGTTGCCACCGTGCAGTTCGACGAGCCCGCGCACGACGGCGAGACCGAGCCCGAAGCCGTTGTGGGCCGCGTCCTTGCGCCGGGGCGCGCAGACGAACGGCACGAAGACGCGCTCGAGCAGCGCCCGATCCATGCCGATGCCGGTGTCTGCGATCTCGACGACGGCGTCGCGCGACGCGGCGTCGCGCAGCAGGCGCACCGTCACCCATCCGTTTTTCGGCGTGAACTTGCCGGCGTTGTGCAGGATGTTCGCGAAGACCTGCCGCAGCCGCGCCGGATCGCCCTCGACCCAGAGGTCGTCCGGCGGCACCGAGACAGTCACGGCGATGCCGTGATCGCGAAACAGCGTCCGGTGCTCGTCGACCGACTGGCGCACGATCGTGCTGAGGCTGCATCGCTCACGGCGCAGCTCGACGGTACCCTGTGCGACATGCGAGGCGTCGAGCAGCACGTCGACGAGCCTGAGCAGGTGAGCGACCTGGCGATCGAGAATGGCGTGTGCGTCGGCAACGGCGCCGTTGGCGGGCGCCAGCTGGCGGAGGACTTCCAGGCTGTTCCGGATGGGCGCGAGCGGATTGCGCAGCTCGTGTGCGAGCGATTCGAGGAACGTGCCGGCAAGGTCGTGAGCCGGACGGTCACCCATAGAGAACCCAATGTACTACGGCGCGCAGCGCTCAAGCATCAAGCAACGTGAGTGCGTATGCAGTCTTCAGGTCGACAATATCGCCGCGCGCCACCATGGCGCGCGCTTCCTCGACTGTAAACGACTCGGCCGTAATGTCCTCGTCGGCGTCCGGCCGGTGCGGTGAATCGCGTGCAGGCGCGCGCAGGTCGGTGGCTAGGAAGAAGATCATTTCCTCGTCGCAGTAACCGGGCGTCGGAAACCACGACCCGAGCCGTTGCACGCGATGGGGTGCCCGCCCGATCTCCTCTTCACACTCACGCTTCGCGGCGGCATCGGGGGATTCGCCGTCGTCGAGACTACCGGCCGGCACTTCCCACAGCTCGCGGTCGATCGCGGCCCGGAACTGGCGGATCAATACGACGCGGCCGTCCGCCTCGAGCGGGATCACGACCACTGCCGGCGCATGCCGCACGACCGCCACCTCGTGCTCGGCGCCGTTCGGAAAACGCTTTTGGTGGACTTCGACGGAGAACACGCGGCCTTTGAAGACGATCGGCATGTCGGTCCCTGGGATCGAAATTATTCGTGCAACTCCGGGTTGAAGGCGTCGCGGACATCGTCGAGCACGCGCTGCAGGTCATCCGGCAGTTCGCTCTCGAACTCCATCCGCCGCTTGTCCGTCGGATGGGCGAACGCGAGCCGCGCCGCGTGCAGAAACGGCCGGTCTAGGTGTGTCACCGCACGGATGTCGCCGGGGACGCGGCGGTGCACGCCGCCGTACAGCGGATCGCCGACGATCGGGTGGCCGATGGCGCTGAGATGCACGCGGATTTGATGGGTCCGGCCGGTGTGAATCGCAACCTGCGCCAGGGTCAGCACACGCCCGAAATGTTCGGCGCCGACGATCCGGGTGACCGCTTCGCGGCTGCGGCGGATCCGCGCCGGTTCCGACGACATCTTCTTGCGGTTCGCCGGATCCCGCCCGATCGCCGTGTCGATCCGCCGGCCGGCCATCACCTCGCCCCAGGTCAGCGCGATGTACTCCTTCTCGACTTCGCGCTCGCGAAACTGCCGCGACAGTTCTTCGTGCGCGCGATCGTTCTTCGCCACCACCATCAACCCCGACGTGCCGCGATCGAGGCGATGAACGATGCCGGGGCGCTTCTCGCCGCCGATGCCGCTCAAATCGTCGACATGATGCAGCAGCGCGTTGACCAGCGTTCCGCTGTCGTGGCCGGCGGCGGGATGCACCACCATCCCGGCCGGCTTGTCGACGACGATCAGATCGGCGTCCTGGTAGAGGATCGGCAGCGGCAGCGCTTCGGGCTGCGGCACCGGATCGACAGGCTCGGGAACGTCGACGGCGATCGGCTGGCCGGTCTTCACCAGCTGATTCGCTTTCGCCTCGCGCCCGGCGACGAGGACGTGGCCCTCTTTGATCAGCCGCTGCACCTGCGACCGCGAGTGATGCGGAAGGACCGAGGTCAGAAAGACGTCGAGCCGTGTGCCGTCGCTCTCGTCAGGGACCGATAACGTCTGCGCGGGCACTGGCTTCTGCGTCCTCTGCGTCCTCTGCGCTCTGCGTCCTCTGTCGACCTTTGTGGCCTCGTCAGAGTTCTAAGCGGCTTTGCGGGCGCGTTTGGGCTCCGGCGCGGTGCGTCGCGCGAGGTACACCAGCATCACGACCGCGAGCGGCGCGAGCAGGATCGAGATGAACTGCGAGGTCGAAAACATGCCGACCGCACCGCGCTCGTCACCGCGGAAGAACTCGATGATGAAGCGCGAGATCGCGTAGAGCAGCATGTAGAGCCAGAAGGTCCGGCCTGGATAGGGACGCCCCTTGCGCTCGGTCGCGAGCAGGATGCCGAGGATGATCGCCTCGGCGCCGGCCTCGTAGATCTGCGTCGGGTGCAGCGGCACGCCGAGTGGCGTGCCGACGTTGGCGGCGGCAAACGGATCGGTGAACGTGATGCCCCACGGCAGGGTGGTCGGCTTGCCGTAGCAGCAGCCGGCGAACAGGCACCCGAATCGACCGACGACGTGGCCGACGGCGATCCCCGGCGCAAACACGTCGCACGTTGTCCACAACGGCAGGCCGATCTTCCTGATGTAGACGAGCGCCACGGTCACCGCCAGGATCAGCCCGCCGTAGAACACGCCGCCGGAGCGCGCCAGCGTCAACAACTCGCGCGGGTTCGACGAGAAGGTGCGGAAGTCGGTGACGAGGAGCAGCAGTTTCGCGCCGATCAGCGCCGCGATGATGATGTAGATGCCGAGGTCGAGCACGCGGTTGGCGTCGAGCCCTCGCGCCTTGGCGCGGACCCGGGCGAGCTGCAGCCCGAGCAGGTACGCCGCCGCCAGCAGCACGCCGTAGGTGTAGACCGTAATCGGCCCGGCCTCAAAAAGTCGTGGGTACATGTGTCGCTCGCCTGAAAGGCTCGCGCTCCTTTACGCGTTCGGCGTGCCGCGGCGATCGACGCCGAGCATGTCGAGAATCATGATCGCGACGCCGACCGAGATCGCCGAGTCGGCGACGTTGAACGCCCAGAAGTGGTGCGTCCCCCAGTAGACGTCGACGAAGTCGACGACCGATCCGGACACCAGCCGATCGATCAGGTTGCCCGCGGCGCCGCCGATGATCAGCGCGAGGCCGAGCCGCGCGACGATCTGGTGGTGGGCGAGGTTGGCCGCGTAGACGCCGACGCCGATCAGCGCGGCGGTGGCGATCACCGCGATGACCACCGTCTTGAACGGAAAATCGACGCCGTTCAGGAACCCGAACGCCGCGCCGCTGTTGAGCACATGGGTGAAGTCCATCAGCCCGGGGATGATGGTCCGGCTCTCGTGCTCGGCCAGCGAGGCGCGGATCATCGCTTTCGTCGCCTGGTCGACGGCGACGATCACCATCGGCAGCCAGACCTCGAGATGGCGGCGGGGCGGCACCGCGGCATCGCGCTCGCCGGCGTAGACGCTGTCGTCGAGCGTGTTATCCATTGACCGTCTCGGCCAGCGCGTCCTGGCATCGGTCACACAGGCCGGCCCAGGCCGGATCGGTCGAGATCGCGCGGACGTAGCGCCAGCACCGTTCACATTTGACGCCGCCAGCACGCTCGATGGTTACCCGCGGCCGCGCTTCGTTATGTGCTTCGACATCGTCGGGCGCCGGCCGCAGCTCCACCTCAGAGACGATGAACAGCATCGGCAATTGTTTCGCGTACGGTTCGAGCTGCGCCAGCTCTGCGGTGGTCGCCGACACGACCACCTTGGCCTGGAGCGAGCTGCCGATCTGCTTGTTCTTCCGAAGCGGCTCGATCTGCGCAAGCACCTCGTCGCGAAGGCCGATCAGCATCTGCCACCGGCCGACGAGCTCGCGGTCGACGAGCGCATTTAAGTCCTCGGTGCCGGGGAACAGCGCCATGTGGACCGATTCCTCATGCGCCGACGGGACGTAGCGCCACAACTCGTCGGCCGTGAACGAGAGAATCGGCGCCATCAGCCTGGTCAACCCGTCGGCCATGATGAACATCGCCGTTTGCGCCGACCGGCGCTCCCGTGAACGCGCGGCGAACGTGTACAGGCGGTCCTTCGACACGTCGGCGTAGAACGCGCTCAGATCCACGGTCGCGAAGGCGTTCAGCGCCTGGAAGATCGTGCTGTAGTCGTACTCTTCATACCCCCGCAGAATCCGCTGCGCGACCTCGGCATAGCGGGCGAGGATGTAGCGATCCACTTCTTCGAGCCGCGCGTGATCGACGCGATCGGCCGCCGGGTTGAAGTCGAAGAGGTTGGCGACCAGATACCGCATCGTGTTGCGGATTTTCCGGTAGGCCTCGACGACGCGCGCGAGGATCTCGTTGCTCAGGCGGATTTCTTCGGTGTAGTCGCTGCTCGCCACCCACAGCCGGATGATGTCGGCGCCGCTGGTCCGGATCACGTCCTGCGGCTCCAACGAGTTGCCGAGCGATTTCGACATCTTGCGGCCTTCGACGTCGATGAGGAACCCGTTGGTGACGATCTGCCTGAACGGCGGACGGCCGCGCGTGCCGAGGCCGACCATCAGCGAGCTCTGGAACCAGCCGCGGTGCTGATCGCTGCCTTCGAGGTAGATGTCGGCCGGCCAGGTGAGCTCGGGCCACTGCGAGAGCACTGCCTCGTGGCTCGATCCTGAATCGAACCAGACGTCGAGGATATTCATCTCGCGCTCGAACTTCGTGGCGCCGCACTTCGGGCACGCCAGCCCGGCCGGCACAAAGTCCTCCGTCGGCCGCTCGTACCACGAATCGGCGCCGTACTGCTCGAACACGCCCGCCGCCTTCTCGACCAGCTCGGGCGTGATGATCGCCTCGCCGCAGGCGCTGCAGTCGACGGCCGGAATTGGCACGCCCCACACGCGCTGGCGCGAGATGCACCAGTCCGGGCGGTTCGCGACCATGTTGTACATTCGATCGTGGCCCCACGCCGGCACCCAGCGCACGTCGTGGTCGATGGCATCGAGCGCCGCCTGGCGCAGCGTCTTGCCGGACGCGTCGCCGTTCTGCAGCTTCACCGTGTCGAGATCGATGAACCACTGCGAGGTGGCGAGAAAGATCACCGGGTTATGACAGCGCCAGCAGTGCGGGTATTGATGCGAGAACGATTCGCGGTGCCACAGCTTGCCGCGTTCCTTCAGCGCCTCGGCGACGTTCGGGTTGGCGTCGAACACGCGCTGCCCGCCGAAGAGTTCCACCGTGTCGAAAAAATGCCCGGCGGGTCCGACCGGCGCGTAGATTTCGAGCCCGTACTTCATCCCGGTCTGGAAGTCGTCGGCGCCGTGGCCCGGCGCGGTGTGAACCGCGCCGGTACCGGCTTCGAGCGTCACGTAGGTGCCCAGTACCCCGACCGACGGGCGCGCGTACAACGGATGCTGGAAGCGGATGTGTTCCAGCTGCTCGCCTTTCATCCGCGCGAGCGGCGGGCCGAACGTCCGTCCGCCGACGGCGGCGACCTTTTCCGCGAGCGCCTCGGCGACGATCACCGCGCGGCCGTCGACGTCGTACGCCGCGTAGTCGAACTCGGGATGAAACGCGATCGCCAGGTTCGACGGAATCGTCCACGGCGTCGTCGTCCAGATCAGGACAGAGACAGTGCGGCCGGCGAGCGCGGGAACGCGGCGTGCGAGTTCGTCGGCGCTCTCCGGCGCGAGCGGGAACTCGACGTAGATCGACGGCGAGGTGTGGCTCTCGTACTCGACTTCGGCTTCGGCGAGCGCGGT
>Ga0070686_100001078_pt1 | contig 15731 bp, 9 predicted proteins | sample KBSS23LmetaG_FD_65654 | JGI IMG/M metagenome (GOLD analysis project Ga0070686, IMG submission 65654) | Switchgrass rhizosphere microbial communities from Kellogg Biological Station, Michigan, USA - KBS S2-3L metaG | ecosystem: Host-associated > Plants > Roots > Rhizosphere ... | reverse complement strand
GAGCTTGAATTCCAGGCAAGCACGGTCGCGGACGAACGCGCGCGCGAAGAGCAGGAAATCGCGGCGCTGAGTGTTCGTCTCGACGAAGCACGCCAACAAGCGGACGCGCTCGCGAGTCAACTGTCGGATCTGAATCGCCATGCCGGGGAAGTGCGCGACGCGCGCGCGGGAATTGAAGTGCAACGCGCCGAGGCGCACGCGCGGCTGAGTTTTGTGCGCGAGAATTGCGCGGCCGAGTTGAATCAGTCGCTGGAAGATTTGGCCCGCGAGCAAGCGATCGAGGCCGAGTTTGAACTCGAAACGGCGCAGGCACGCGTCGAAGAGTTGCGCGCGCGGATCGAAAGCTTTGGCGGCGTCAACATGATGGCGCTGGAAGAGTTGGCCGAAAACGAATCGCGTTTGTTGTTCCTGACGACGCAGCGTCAGGACATCGTCGACAGCATTTCGTCGACCGAGGAAGCGTTGCGCGAAATCAAGCGACGCTCGCGCGAGCGGTTCCGGCACGCGTTCGAACAGATTAACAAAAACTTCAGCGAGCTTTTCCAGGAACTCTTCGGCGGCGGCAAAGGCGAGATGAGTTTGATCGAAGCGGACGACGTGCTCGAGTCAGGCATCGACGTGATCGCGCAACCGCCCGGCAAGCGGCTGCAAAATGTGCTGCTGCTTTCCGGCGGCGAAAAAGCGATGGCCGCGCTCGCGCTCGTGTTGGGAATTTTTCATTACCGCCCGTCGCCGTTCTGTCTGCTGGACGAAGTTGACGCGCCGCTTGACGAAGCAAACGTCGGACGCTTCACCGATAAGGTCGCGCAGATGTCCGCGAACACGCAGTTCATCGTCATCACTCACAACAAACGGACGATGGAGATGGCGCGCGCGCTTTATGGCGTGACGATGCAGGAAGTTGGCGTCTCGAAACTCGTCTCCGTCCGGTTTGAATAATTGTCAGACCGCCTGCGTCGGCGGGTGGCTGTCAGCAACCCGCGCACGTTTTCCTTCCCACAAACTTTCGCTTAGAATGTCCGCCACCGAAAGCTGATGGCAAGACACTTTTTCAAACATCTGCGTTTTCTTGCCGCCGCGTTCCTGATTTTGGTCGCGGCGGTTCCTGGTACTGGGCCCGTGCTGAGCGCGCAAACGAAGATAAATGTGCGCGAGCAGGAACCGGCGCCCGCGCCGACCGCGCCCGCCACTCCGCCGCGCCAACGACGCGAAGACAACAAAAAGCCGCCTGACACGACGAAGTACTTCTACGAGTTTACGCAGCCGGAATTTGTCGTGCGTCACATCCTGATCGAACACGACGCCACGGGCCGCGGCAAGATTACGTTTGAGCGCAAGGACGAAGGGGCGCCCTTCGAAGAGCCGGTTGAGTTATCGATAGGCGCGCTCGGGCGCGTGCTCGGCGCCTGGACGGAACTTCGTTTCCTTGAATCGACGGAGAACTACCAGGCGGACAAACAATTTCCTCATCTCGGCACGATGCGGCTGACGATGCAGCACGACGCACAAAAACGCACTGCGGAATTCAATTGGACCAGCAACAAACTCGTGTCGCTACTGACCAACGAATATCGCCGCGTTGCCGATCAGGCGATTCTGATTTTCGATATTGGTGTAGCGCGCGAGACGCAGCCGCTGGCGACGCCGAAGCTAATGGACCAGTTTGAAATCCAAATGAAACGCAACGGCTTGTCCGATCCGCAGCAGCTCGTCCCGCTGCTCAACGAAATCTCAACCGATGAACACCTCCCGCTCATCGCCCGCAACCACGCACTGCGCCTCATCAAGACAATCGAGAAGTGACAAAGAGCAGAGGTCTAAAAGATTGCCTTTCCTCGTTTTACAGCACTTTTGGAAACTTCTAACGGCTGATTCTCCGCAGGCTGCCTCATAGCGACTCGCCGATTCAGCCAAACTTGATCCGCAAGCAGACAAACGAGCGGTAAACGTTTGCAAGCTGCTGTGAAATTAGTCATTGACACTCTGGGGATCACGCAATATAGTGCGCCCGTTCTCATGGGAGTTGACGTCACCTAGCGCCCAAACTCGGCCTATTTCTTACTCAACTCTCAGCGAACTTTCCCAGGGCTCTACCCTCGTTGGATCACCATCCGAGAATTGTTCCCGTGAAGCGTGTCCGACAGAACCAGGAGTCATAACTTGCCCGCGAACTGTCTTGGTTCCCCAGAAGTCCTTATCCCTGTTTCTCTTTCCGAATGCATAACTCGGGATGACGTTACGGCTCGAGATTCCTGCCTGCCATTCTGTGCGAAGTTGTGCAAAGCCATCATTCAGAAAAATCCCGAAGCTGTATCAGATCACCCAGGACTCAAACCCATTATTAGTTAAGGAGAAATTGCCCCAATGAAACCGATCTTCCTGAAGCTCACGTTGATGCTGGTGAGTTTGATGCTCAGCGGTAGCTTGACGGTCCTTTCTGCTCAGAGCGGTACCGGCGGCACCGATGAAGTTCTAACCAACGAAAAAGTTATTACTTTGGTGCAGGCGGGATTAAGCCCGACGATCATTGTCAGTAAAATCCGCTCGTCAAAAACGAACTTCAATACTTCCACCGACGAGTTGATTCGTCTGAAGCAAGCCCACATTCCTGATGAGATCGTGGCGGCGATGTTTGACGCCGCCAGCCACGCTTCATCGGTGGGTTCCAGCGTGGGCGCCGGCGACGTGTCAAAAGCAGATCCGAACGATCCTACGGCTGCACACGAGGCGGGTATTTATTTGTACCAGGAGACGAATGGTCAACGAAAGATGACTCAACTTGAACCATCGATCTCAAAACAAACGAAGACCGGCGGAATGTTCACGTCTGCGATGACGGCTGGTCTGACCAAGATCAAGTTCAAGGCCGCTTTGGCAGGGCAGAATGCGCCGATGCAAATCGCCGAGCGCCGGCCGGTGTTCTACTTCTACTTTGAAGTGAAGAATGCAGGTTTGAGCAGCAACAATTACTACGCCACCAGCCCGAACGAATTTGTGCTGGTCAATCTCGATCAGAAAGCCAACACGCGCGAAGTGACGGTGTCGCAGGCAAACGCGTTTGGGGCGCAAAGCGGCACGATGGATAAAGCGGCACGCGGGATGAAAATCGAGAAGTTGGGACCAGGCGTGTACAAGGTCACCCCTCAGGATGACTTAGCCGTCGGTGAATACGCTTTCTACAACGGCGGCGGCGCCGGGCCGAGCGGCGGCGCCAAATTGTTTGACTTTGGAATCAGGCCGCCCAATTAAAGGCTCATCAGAGGAGTCGGTAATGTCTTGTTTGCACTTCTCTGTGTGACCCCCTGTGAGCTCTGTGCCTCTGTGGTGAGTTTCTATCGCGGTTCGTTCACCACAGAGACCGGAGCATCACAAAGGTGCACAGACAGGAGACCGAAAGACACTACTGACAAGTCTGTACAACGAGTGTGTTACCTCAACATCGCTGCGACGACTGGAGATCTCCCACATGCGACCAAGAATCATTGCCCTAAGTTTGCTAGTGTTGGTGACTGCTTTGCTAATCGGAACAAGATCAGCGAATACTCAGGAAACATCCAAGCAGGAGCTGGCACGGATGTCTCAAAGCAGCGGTGCGTCAATCGACGTCTTCAATACTCGCTTTGCAGTCAAGGTCAGCAGCAGCGGCAGATTCAACCTGGGGGCTCTCCCCGATGCCAGCGGCGGTCAAGGCCCAAACAGTTGGGACCTCATGTACCGATGGCCCAGCACACCGTCAACCTCATTCTCAACTTTGCGGATTGACGGTGCCGACAGCGTCTACGGTTCGACTGGAAGTCAAATCGAGGCGCCGACAGATATCGACAGCAGCACCAACCGCAGCAAGTGGAAAATTGGGGACATTGAAGTAACTCAAATCATCCAGGTCGTACTCAATCCCCAGACCCTGCAAAACGATGTGGCGAAGATTTCATATACGACTCGGAATACCGGGTCCGTGACGCACAACGTAGGCTTGAGGGTAATGATTGACACCGAGATTAATTACAATGATGGCGCTCCCTTTCGTGTTCCCGGAACGGGCATCATTACTACCGAGAGCGAATTCACGGGTGGTAACGTACCTGACACTTTTCAAACGTTCTTCAATGTAACGGACAATTCGCATGTAGCGATCAGCACTCTGCGCAGCGGTGGGGCGACAACGCCTGATCGCCTGGTATTCGCGCGGTGGCCGGGCATACAGGGGACGAATTACGACTACATCATCACGCCCGGAGATTCCCTGACCAGCGATAGCGCTTACGCACTCTATTGGAATCCCACCAGTCTGGCGGCCGGCGCTTCGCGTACCGTCACCACCTTTTATGGCCTGGCGAATCTCCAGGTCGATCTCCTGCCTCCGCTCGCTTTGGGAGTAAGCGCGCCCGCGACTCTTTCGGTGGTCAACGGGCAGTATTCGCCCAATCCGTTTGATGTCACCGCGACGGTATTCAATAACGGCAATGGCGCCGCAAACGGCGTCGCCCTGACCCTGAATCTGCCGGCCGGACTGTCGCTGGCCAGCGGTTCAGCCACGCAAACGGTCGGCGATCTGCCGGCGGGTCAGGAACGACAAGTGTCGTGGAGCGTCCGTGCGAACCCGCAACCGGCGGAAACGACAGTCACGTTTTCAGTCACCGCCTCAGCCACCAATGCACAAAGCAAAACGGTTCAACGACAGATCACGCTGGGCAAAGTCGTGCTGCCTGTGATCTTCATTCCCGGCATTGCCGGTAGTCGATTGAACAATGCCGACGGACAACACGAAAACTTGTGGCCGGGCCTCGCTACTTTCCATGACGGCTTGACGCTCGATCCGAACGACTCTCGTCGCGTGCCGAACATTAACCCAGTCGATGTGATCCGGAGCGTTGCCCTTAAGCAAGTTTATCAACCCTTAATTAATAGGATGGAACAGGAGGGCTATCACGAGTCTGGTTCGCCAGCTAACTTATTCGTATTTGCTTTTGACTGGCGCCTGAGCATGGCCGACAACACAAGCAAGCTCAAAGAACTGATCGACCACGTGAGAACGCTTCACCAGAATAGCGACGTCGATGTCATCGCTCATAGCACGGGTGGGCTTCTGGCGCGGCGGTATATTATTGAACAGAGCCCCAACAATCATCACGTTCACCAGCTTGTCACTATCGGCTCACCCTGGCTCGGCGCGCCTAAAGCTATCAATGTGCTGGAAACCGGAGACTTTGGCGTTCCGTTTTTTGTAGTCCTGAAAAGGACGATCAAGCGAATTGCAGAGCGTTTTCCGGGTGTCCATCAACTGTTACCCAGCCAATCCTATATTGAACTGGGCGGTGTGCCGTTCAGCGAAGACGGTTGGGACATCAACCGGGACAACAGCGCGGATGGCAATTACAACTACGCCCAATTCATTGGGTTCATGGATGATCGATTTCGCGCCGGTCTGCCAGGAAGCAGTGGCAAGGCCTTCCATGACTTCAGCTTCAATCAGCAGCATCAAGATGATTGGCACAATGACAACAGCGGCGTGAAGTATTACCACATCTACGGAGTTCGCTCGGCACAGGATACGATCAGCAATATGACCGCATGGTCACGGCGAGGATTGTTTGGTCCGCGGTTTGAGCTTCGGCTGAAGTATGACTCCGGCGATGGTACAGTGCCCCGCATAAGTGCAGAACGTCCGGTAGTAAATGGACACAGCTTCAATGCGCCGGGTGCGGCACTACACTCATTCTTTCCCCCCAGAGTCGGCATCTTCCTCGACGACAGCGCTGTAGAACACAACGGACTAACAAAGAATCCAGCGGTCCAAACTGCAATCCTATGCGCTTTGCGATCAGCCAATCCCAATACCTGTACCAACATGGCAATCGCAGAGGACGCCACCGAAGAGGTAACCCAGCCCTCGTACTATCTGAGTCTCAGCGGTGTTTCGTCCGTTGAAGTAACAGATTCTTCCGGCAATACGAGTCATCCATTGGCTGACGAGACTGATGAAGGCGTCCCGGGTGTTACCGCGAATATTAAGGGGTTGGATGCACTTGATTTAATAACCTCAACGGATGGGACCTACACGATCAAATTCGGCAGCGGCTCAGAGTTAATAGATGTCGAAGCGACCAAGGGAGCAAACAACCAAACGCTGACGAACGCCTCGCGCTATCACGACCTGCTTTTACCCGCCGGTGTCACGGCAATGATTAAGACAACTCCCCAGGGAATTGAAGTGCTGCGCTATGACGCCAACGGCGACGGTACTTTCGAGACCAGCGTCACGCCTACGGCAACGGTGAGTGGTACCGCCGCGCAAGACGTCACTCCTCCGGTGTTGAGCGTGGGCGCCGTTCCCCAGCAGAACAACGTGAATGTGACGCTGCTTGCAACAGACGGCGGTTCCGGTGTGAAAGGTGTCTTCTATTCTTTTGATGGTATTACGTATCAGCCTTACACCGGCACTCTTTCCGTTGACCCGCGTTCTCGCCCTGTAATCTACGCCTTTGCCGAAGACAACGTCGCAAATCGCTCAAGCATTGTCACCTACTTCCCGGTAGTTTCGGGTAATCGATCGAACAACGCGCAGTTCTTCGTCCGGCAGCACTACTATGACTTTCTCAGTCGTGACCCGGACAACGGTGGTCTTTCGTTCTGGACGAATCAGATCACGTCTTGCGGCTCAGACTCGCAGTGCATCGAGCTCAAGCGGATTAATGTTTCGGCTGCGTATTTTCTGTCGATCGAATTTCAGGAGACCGGCTATCTCGTCTATCGCACGTACAAGGCGGCCTACGGAAACATTGCCGGCGCGCCGGTACCGGTGCGGTATGCGGAGTTTCTGCCGGATACACAGGAGATCGGGAATGGCGTGCAGGTGGGAATCGGCGATTGGCAAACGCAGCTCGCGAATAACAAAGCTGCGTTCGCCCTGGAGTTCGTTTCACGTTCGCGCTTTGCCGCGGCCTATCCCCTCAGCCGGACTCCGGCGCAATTCGTCGATGCGCTTTTCCTGAACGCCGGTGTTACGCCATCGGCGACAGACCGAAACGCTGCTATCAACGAGTTCAACGGCGCCGGTAATACCTCCGACCTGGCCGCGCGTGCTCGATCGCTGCGACGCGTGGCGGAAAACTCTGCCCTCGGACAAGCTGAATTCAACAAGGCTTTTGTCTTAATGCAGTACTTTGGTTACCTGCGTCGCAATCCAAACGATCCGCCGGAAGCGGGCCTCGACTTTGGCGGCTTCAACTTCTGGCTGGGTAAGTTGAATCAGTTCAACGGCAATTTTGTTAACGCGGAAATGGTCAAGGCATTTATCGTCTCGGGCGAGTATCGGCAACGCTTTGCACCATGATCGAAGTCACCAGCTGCCAACGCTTCACGATGAGCTTTCACCGTTGGCCAACTTGCAGAATTCGATCACGCGGTTTTCGGACCAGAAGCGATCGAGGTCGTCTTTTGGATCGGCTGAGATAAAAGCGACGTGGCCGCCTTGTCGCGGCGCGAGCAGAAGGATGTACGGGTTGTTGGCGATCGCCGGATCGCGGAGCGGCGCGAACGGAATGAACGGATCGTCTTCGGCGTGGACGATGAGTGTCGGGATGCGGATGCGTTCGATGACGCGCAGCGAGCTGGAACGATAGTAATAGTCGTTCGCGTCAGCAAAGCCGTGAGCACGCGAGGTGAAGCGATCGTCAAACTCCCGCAGCGTGCGCACCGCACGGAGGCCGCTGATGTCGTAAACGTCCGGATAGAGTTTGTGATTGGTCCGAATGCGTTGTTTCAGCCGGCGCACAAAGTCGCGATGATAGATCCAGTTTGAGCGTTTCAAAATCATGTCTGCGCTCGCGTTAAGATCAACGGACGGCGAGACGGCGCAGATGCCGAGAATCTCCGGCGGCGGGTTGTCGCCGTATTCGCCGGCGAGTTTGAGCACTAAATTTCCGCCGAGCGAGAAACCCACGACCAACATCCGCCGCACGCCGTCCTTTTCAATCAGTTCCTTAATCACCGCGGCGAGGTCAGAGCTCAAGCCGCCGTGATAGATGCTCGACGTTAGGTGTTCGGTGCCGCCGCAGTTGCGGAAATTCACGCGGATGACGTTGAAACCTGCACGAAAACCCTTCTCGGCCATGGCCTGCATGTAGTTTGAAGCGGTCGAGCCTTCGATGCCGTGCCAGACGACAATCGTCGAATGCGCAGCTGCGTCTGACTGCCAGCGACAATGGGCCAGGACCTTCACGTCCGGTGTCACCGCAAACAAACGCTCTTCATCTTGCTCGGAAGCAAAACGAAATTTTCGTGGCCACGCGTAGGCGGCGATCGTTTGCGCATGCCCGCCCCTGAACAGGCGATGCGGCTTGAACGTTTTGCCGGCGAAGCGCTCACGCACGCGCGTGAGCAACGCGCGAGCGTGTTCGAGTCGATGGGACTGAGCTGTCGATTTGAGGTCAGTGCTCAATCAGGGTCCTTGAATTCCAGAGTCACGTCGGCAAGCACGGTGTCTTTATTGGGTATTGTTTGGAAGCCGATCGCCGGCGGACGTTTTCCCTGTGCCTGCCAGGCGGCAGCGATTCGTTGCAGCACCTCGCGACCGTCGGTCTTGAGAAATCGTTCGGGATACGACGTATCAAAGACGTCGCCGCGCTTCAGTTTCCAGCGCTCTTCGAGAGCGATGACCTCCACGGCGGTGACTCCTCTGACCGTCAGTTTTCCCATGTGATACTGCGGCCCTTCCTTCACGGTGATCTTGACGGTCATCCGGCTGGCCGCGTCGTCAAACTCGGGTTTGGCGCCAAACCCGACGTCAAGATAGCCCGTAAGTCCGTAGCGTTGATGGAGGTTAAAGAGGCCCTTGTCAAACTTCGTGCCGTTGGCGAGGTCGCCGTTTTTCAGGCCGAGCGTTGCGTCGAGTTGGATCGCCGTCAACACTTCATTGCCGATCCACTCGGCCTTGTCCCACATGTAAATCGGTCCCTCGTTGACGGGGATGCTGAGATCGATGCCGCGCTTGCAGTCGGGTTCGTCCACAACTTTGAAAACGGGTTCCGCAAATTTCGCGCGCCATTGTCCCGCCTCGCGATAAATCGGATACAGGATGTACTGCCCAAACGCGGCCGCGCCCTTGAGCGAAAAACTGTCCTCGGTGAGCTGCCGCGAACGAATCACCAACTTCTCCTCCGGCACATTCGTGGCGCCGGGAAAATGCAAATGGCAAACTCGAATGTGAACGCCGGTAATACTGTAAAGATGTTCGCCGGTTTCAGTGGGCGCGTATTCGACAGTGCCCTCGATCTGGCGTTCCTTCAACAGATTTTGCAAAGCCTGACGGATGCGGTCGGTGATGTTGCCGGCGTTCGGCGCGGAGCCATCGAACGCAGGCACGTCGCGACGAATCGCGGCGACCAGTTCGTCGTTTGTGAACCAAACAAAATTATCGTAGACGACTTTAGACGAACCGCCCTTCGATTCCACCACCTGAAACACAATCGTTACCAGATTTCTTGTAGTCGCCGTCCGGTAACCGACTTTTGAAAATTGTCCGCTGTCCACGAGCTTTTGCGCGCCTTCATCGAGGCTCTCGAGCGAAAACGGCGCGCCGGTTTTGAGGCCGGTGGTCGCGATGACTTCTTCGGCAGACAATCGCTGGAGACCTTCGACCTCGATCCGCGCAATCTTTCGACCCGGGGCTTGGGCGAGAACGACGACGGCAGCGATAATGATCAGAAAGGCGGCGAAGAGTGGGACGATGCGGTTAGCAATTGGGGCCATAGCTTTCCTTGAGGTTTATGATTTGGGAGCCGAACGCCGCGAGTTTACAGCAGCAACGGCGCAATTCACCAATGCGGCATTTAGTTTGCGCTACAAAGACGAGCGATGAACGCAAAGAGTTGGCGCGCGCGCACGAAGCGCGATCTCATTATTGAAGTCTGGGAGGCGCTCGATTGCGAATCGGTCGGCGCGCACGAGCTCGAGCAAATTCAGCACGCGCTGGTGGGGAAATTTGGCGCCGGTGCGAGCGAGAGTCCCGCGGCGATCGCGCGCGTCGTCGCCGACGAAGGCGCGGCCTTGCGGCATCCGGAAGTTTTCGAGTTTGACGTGAAGTGGCGCAGGGGAGAGTTGGCGAAGACGAGTTTTGGTGATGGACTCGACTTCAGCGATTTGTCGTCTGCGTTTGCGTCGGTCGTGAAACTTGAAGAGAGGCGGTTGCGGCTCGGGACGGAAAACGTCAGAAGTCAGAAGTCGGAAGTCAGAAGTCAGGAGCAGCGCCTTTCCAAAGAATTGCGCGTTGCTGTTGCCGCCGCGCGCGACGATTGCCTGCTGCGAGCGCGCAGTCAGATTTTCGACTCGCAGCAGCGAGAACAGGCGAAAGAGGTTTCTGAGTGGCTGCGTGTTTGGCTGCAGTCGCCGGAGCTGTTTTCTGACTGGCTCGACCTGCGCCGACGTTCGCCGGAGTATCGCGCGAAGTTTCCCGAGGACAACGAAGACTAGCAGCCGGTTAACATCGAAGAGCGCGGGCAAGCCCGCCTTCCTGACCGGAAGCTGATTGGAGTTGATCCTGAAGTCTTGGATGAAAGGCCTTCAACCGGTATCGCCAAGCTGGTCAATCAGCTCGCGGTTGGGAAGGGGGCTTGCCCCCGCTCCTTAGTTTATGGAACAGATCATTCTGGAACTTTCCTAACCGCTCATGCGAATTAACAGGCAATGACCGCACCAAACGAGCCTTCTGACAGCGAACTGCTCCAGTCAATGTTGGCTGGAGACGAAGACGCGCTCGCCGCGCTGTACCGGCGGCGACGGTCGAGCGTCTACCGCTTTGCGTTGCAGATGTGCGGCTCGCAAGCGTTGGCGGAAGACGTCACGCAGGAAGTTTTTATGGTCTTGATTCGCGAGCGTCCTGTTTTCGATCCGGCGCGAGGCTCGTTGAATGCTTTCCTGTTGGGAGTCGCGCGCAATCACGCGCTGCGACGCTTGCGGCGCGAACGTTTCTACGTGGCGCTGGCAGAGGATTCCGATAACCACGGAAGTACGAACGACGCGACGCGGACGACTGGGCCACTCGACAACTTGACGCGCACGGAAGCGATTGAGTCGGTGCGACGATCCGTGTTGGCCCTGCCCGAACGATACCGGGAAGTAGTTGTGCTTTGCGATTTGCAGGAGATGAGTTACGCAGAAGCAGCGGAGGTGCTCGGTTGCGCGGTTGGCACGGTGCGCTCGCGACTGCACCGCGCGCGGGGGCTGTTGATCGCGAAACTGCGGCCGGAAGAGGAAGCGGAGATGGCAGAAGCCACCACGAAATCAGCGAGGTGTTTTGCATGAACTGCGAAGAATTTGAACTGGTCGTACGCGATCTCGCGCGCAGCGACGTTGGTGGTCAAAGTTTCGAACTGTCGCGCGGCGTCAGCGAACACGAGCAGGCAAGAGAGCGAGCCAGGATTCATGTGGATGCGTGTGCGTCGTGTGCGGCGAGGCTGCAGGAAGAACGATTGCTGAGTCGTAATCTGCACAGCCTGGCGCTGGCGATGGATTCATTTGAACCGCCGGCTCGGATCGAAGCCGAGTTGCTTAACGCGTTTCGGCAGAATTTGGCGCGCGGAATTCCTGGGGGCGCCGGCATCTTGCCCGCATCATTGATCCAGAGGAAGAGCGGGCAGGATGCCCGCGCTCGCAGCGGACTTGGAGTTGTGGGTAGGACCGCTTACTGGCTGACGGCTGCTGCCGCCGTCGTCTTGATCGTTTTTGGCATTGTGCTGGTGCGCGCGAAATTGTTGCCGGCAAATGTGTCACAACCGAACGTGCGACAAGCGAATGTGAACGTGCGGCCGACAAACGACGTGAAGACTCCGTTGCCAGACTCCGCGCCTTCGGTTGCAGAACCTGGTGGGCCGGACGGCGCGAAACCTATGACGGCGAAGGGTTTACCGGCGAACGACCGCCCCGAAATTGCGATTCATCGGATACGAAGAAGACCGCAGCAATTGAGCCGTCCGTCCACGAATGGCGACGTGACCGCGGCGACTGTCGCGCGTCCCACCGAGCCGCAAACCACCGAGCCGCAAAGTGAGACTGAAGTGACGACGCAGTTTATTGCGCTGAGCTATGTTGCGCCGGCGAACCTTCAGGATGGCGGCCAGATCGTCCGGGTTGAGTTGCCGCGTTCTGCGATGGCGAGTTTCGGTTTGCCGGTGAACATGGATCGGTTCGGCGAACGCGTGAAGGCCGACGTTTTGGTCAGCGCCGATGGCTTCGCGCGCGCGATCCGTTTTGTTCAATGAAGAGAACTCAAGAGCGAAATTCTGCTGGAAGGAAGAGAACGATGAAAAAATATTTTGCAGTCATAGTCGCAGCCGCGCTGAGCGTTTTGTTCGTGCTCAGCACAAACAGATCTGCCGCTCAACAAAAGCAGGAACCCCCGCCCGAGCCCACTTGGACCAGGGGCGTCGAAATAGAGCGCGTACAAGGCCCGGAAACGATGCCGGGGATTCCGCCGCCGCCGGGCGATTTTCTTTTCATGAGCACGGAGATGGCCATCGGCGGCAAGATCGTGAAGGGCGCGCCTTATTCGGCGCAGGCCGTCAGCGAGAGCACGCAAACTTTGAGCGACGGCAATCGCATCGTCAACAAGACGATCGCGTCGGTCTATCGCGACAGCGAGGGTCGCACCCGCCGCGAGCAAACACTGAAAGCGATCGGTCCGTTTGCAAATGGCGGAGAGGCGCAGCAAACCGTTTTCATCGACGACCCGGTTGCGGGCACGAGCTACATGATGAATCCGCGCACGCACGATGCGCACAAAATGCCGCCGATGCGTTTCAAGTTTGAAACGAGGGTGCCGCCGCCGACAAGCGAAGGCGGAAACGTTACCGTCGAGGCGCCTCCGCCGGGGGCACGCGAGCGGATGAGGATGGACCGGATGTCGATTGAGCGCGCCGAAGTGGTCCGGGGCGGACCTGAGCCGAGGTTCGTCTGGGGTTGGGGCAACCACGAAGCGCGTTCTGAGCCGCTCGGCAAGCAGAACATCGAAGGCGTCGAAGCCGAAGGCACGCGCAGCACCGTCACGATTCCCGCGGGCGAGATTGGGAACGAGCGGCCGATCGAGATCGTCAACGAGCGCTGGTACTCGGCGGACTTGCAAACTGTGGTGATGAGTCGTCACAGCGATCCGCGACTAGGCGAAACCACTTACCGCTTGACGAATATCGATCGTAGCGAACCCGCGAAGTCGTTATTTGAAGTGCCCGCTGATTTCAAAATCAGAGGCGGCGCCGGCGGAGTTGGCGGCGGGATCGGGACGGGCGTTGGGTTTGGTTCCGGCTCTGGTTCGGGCGTGGTCACTGTTGTTGGTTCAGCCGGTGACGGCGGAGTGGGAACTGCAAGAACCATCGCGATTCCCGCCGGCCACATTTCCGGTGGCGTCATGAACGGCAAGGCGAAGAGTTTGCCCGCGCCGGAGTATCCGGCGATTGCAAAAGCGGCGCGCGCGTCCGGCAGCGTGACGGTTAATGTGACTGTCGATAAGGAAGGGAATGTGATTTCTGCTAATGCAGTGTCGGGGCATCCGTTGCTGCAAGCGGCAGCGGTGACTGCGGCGCGGCAGGCGAAATTTGCGCCGACGAAACTTTCGGGACAGCCGGTGAAGGTTTCAGGCGTTTTAGTTTACACGTTCGCAGCGGAGTAGGGCCGCGTAGCGGCAACTGAGTTTAGCTCGGCGTTCAACCGGCGCGACTAGAAGGTTGACTGAGATTCTTCGTCGCGTCGCGACGTTTGAGTTGCCCTCAAGCGTCGCTACGCGACTCGCCTCTTTTTGCTAACCATTTCCCGGCGTTGAAACGCCGCGCTAAATTCATCTCGACGCTACGCGTCGTACGAAAAACGGGCCGCCAGATTGATCTGGTGGCCCGTTTGTTTCGCTACGAACGTTACGGAGTCTACTCGTCTTCCTCGCCGCCGCGGATTCTTCCTTCCGCCCGCGACTGGTCGATCACTTTCTGCGCGAGATTGCCCGGCACCGGATCGTAGTGTGAAAACTGCATGTGAAACGATCCGCGCGCGGCCGTGATCGAATTCAGCGTCGACTGATAATTCAGCATCTCCGACATCGGCACCTGCGCCTTGATCACCTGGCTCTTGCCGCTCGTCTCCATGCCCTGCACGCGGCCGCGGCGCGAATTCAGATCGCCCATGATGTCGCCGGCGTTTTCCTGCGGCGCGCTAATTTCCACGTCCATGATCGGCTCGAGAATCGACGGCTTCACTTTTTCCATCGCCGCACGAAACGCTTTGCGACCCGCCGCGCGAAACGAATGCTCGTCCGAGTCGACGTTGTGATACGAACCGTCGATCAACTGCACTTTGAAATCGACAAGCGGATAGCCGGCGATAGCGCCAGACGCCGCGGCTTCGATGATGCCTTTCTCAATCGCCGGTCGAAACTGTTGCGGCACGGCGCCGCCGAAAATCTTGTCTTCGAAAACGAAACCACCGCCACGCGGCAACGGCTCGAAGATAACTTTGCAATCGCCAAACTGCCCGCGCCCGCCGGTCTGTTTCTTGTGACGGCCCTGCACCTCGGCGCGTTGCGTAATCGTTTCTTTGTACGGGACCTTCGGCGGATGCAGCGTCACTTCCACGCTGTAACGCTTCTTCAGTTTTTCAACCACGGTCTCGACGTGCAACTGTCCCGAACCGGACAACAGGAATTCTTTCGTCTGCGCGTCGCGAGTGAAATGCAGCGCCGGATCTTCTTCGAGAATTTTGTGAATCGCGACGCTAATCTTTTCTTCGTCCTGTCGAGATTTCGGTTCAATTGCGAACGCAATCGCCGCTTCCGGATATTCAACCGGATCGTAAATAACTATCTTCGCTTTGTCGCAGAGCGTGTCGCCCGTTTGCGTTTCCTTCAGTTTGACGCAGGCGATGATGTCGCCGGCGTTCGCTTCCGGAATCTTGTCGAGTTGTTTTCCCTGAATCGAATGCAGTCCGCCCAAACGTTCGGCCGTCGATCTTGAAGAGTTAAAGACGGTCGCATCGGTCGCGACTTTGCCGCTGATCACTTTCATCACATTGATGCGCCCGGCAAACGGGTCAGCGATCGTGCGGAAACAATAGGCCGAAAACGGCTCATCGCTTGAATACTTGCGCGACTCCTGTTCGCCTTTGTCGTTCTTGCCGTGCTCGGCTTCGTGCGCCGCCGGGTTCGGAGCAAACTCGATGATGTGATCGAGCAGCGTTGAAAGACCGACGAGAGTTGTCGTCGAAACTGCGAACACCGGGCAGAGTTTGCTGTTCGCGATTGCCTTGCCGATGTTTGGCAGCACGTCTGCATCTTCCAGCGTTCCCTGATCGAAATACTTCTCCATCAAAGCGTCGTCGGATTCGGCGACCAACTCGATGAGCCGCTCTCTCGTCTTGTCAACAACGTCGCGGCCTTCGGCCGGAATGTCAATTTCCTTCGCTTTGCCATTGTCGTCGAACTTGTAAGCCTTCAGATGGACCACGTCGACGATGCCTTTGAAGTCGGCCTCTTTGCCAATCGGGAGCGTGAACGGAACGATTGCGCGTTTGAAAATATTGTGGGCGCTGTCGAGCGCGACGCCAAGGTCGGAATGCTCTTTATCAAGTTTGGTAACGACCATCATGCGCGGCAGCAGAAACTCGTTCGCGTAGGCCCAAACTTTTTCCGTTTGAACTTCGACGCCCTTGACGCCGTCAACGACGACCATGCCGCAGTCAGCAATGCGAATCGCGGG
>Ga0070686_100001077_pt1 | contig 15734 bp, 34 predicted proteins | sample KBSS23LmetaG_FD_65654 | JGI IMG/M metagenome (GOLD analysis project Ga0070686, IMG submission 65654) | Switchgrass rhizosphere microbial communities from Kellogg Biological Station, Michigan, USA - KBS S2-3L metaG | ecosystem: Host-associated > Plants > Roots > Rhizosphere ... | reverse complement strand
TGCCCATCATAATAATATGTTTGATGATTATCATAAAGAAGGACCATTATATGTGGTTCATACTCCAGCTAGACATGATCATGCCCATGCTCAAGATAGATTTGGAACAAGCAATAGTGGAAAAGGTGGAAAATATCAATTTCATTTTGAATCTCATCAATTCATGGACGAAAAAGATAGAGAAGTCAATTTACATAATATGTCTAAAGTTTATCCAGAATTGAAAAATGTTAATGAATGGAAACCAGCTCACATTAAACATGCACGCTCTATTCACGATTTACATTTACTTCATCCAGAACACAAGGAACGGCTTTTTGATATTATGGCTACTGATGAAGACCCTCATGAAGAACACGCTTATGATAAAAAAATTGAATTAGCTGAACATTCTTCCAAACATGCTATGATGATGTTAAGACATAAAGAATATCTTACAACCCCTCTTAAACATGCTATGACAACACATTATGAAGTAGCTAAACATATGATTCATGATGAAGAACCATCAGTTAGAAGTCATATTGTTAGTCAACATCCAAGTTTAGCCCATCATTTTCTTAATGACCCAGACGAACACGTAAAAAGGAGAGCTAATAACTCTCACAAATATCATCAAGGATTACAAGCAATTGAAGACGCAAAATCTTTGATTAATAAAGGTAAGAAATAAATGTCGGGTTTACCCCAACCAACTAAAACTAGAATTCGTTCTCTAATCCTTAATGGGGTTGATTTAACTGAATTTGTCAACAGATTATCTGTTTATGAAACCATTAAGAAACCATATCACACCGCAAAGCTTACAATTATTGATAACAACAATCTTCTGGAAAACATGGGACTAGTCGGGGAGGAAACTTGTTCTTTTGCTTTTGATGGGGGGGAAATTGGTAATCCAAGATTAGACCCTATTACGGGAGAAGAAACCAGTACTTTTGGTCTTTATGAAAATACATTAAAGGTTTTGTCCGTGCATGGGAATAAGTCTAAGCAAGGATTACGTTCTATGCAATATGATATTCATTTGATTGGTCAGGAGTTTTTTAGTGATAAGGAAAATCTAGTTCAACGGGAATTCAAAGGAATACCAGGAACGGCGGCTATTTCTCAGATACATTCCGAATATATTGGCGGGGGGTTGAATATTCATGGCTCCAGTACGACAATCGGCAAAGAATCTTATCGGGTTCAATCAAAGCATCCATTCACGGGAATAAATGAAATTCGCCAGAGACTAGTTCCCGAGGGTAATTGGGTTTACTTTAAAAATAGGGATGGACATCACTTGGCCCCATTATCCGCCTTATATGCGGAAGCGGGAAATGATGAAACATTTATCCAGAAAGCAACTTGGGGAGCAAATTGGTTTGATGTGGTGGAAGCCCAACGAGCTATTATCGTGGCAGTTGCGGATGTTGATGATCAAAAACCTGGTTCCGCTGCCTCGGGGGCTCGGGCTAGCACCAAAGGACAAAAACAATCTATCTTTGACTTGGCAACCAAAAAGATGGTAAAGGATGGAATGAAAGGAGGAAAGCTTGGGGGAATGCCAAACATGCATATGATAGATAGTAAAAATAATGATGAGGCTAGTGATCCAAGTGCCAAGACTATTGGAGAAAACTTATTTCGTTCTCAAGTTCAAGATACTGCTTCAATGTCTGTGAAGGTTCCAATTCAATCAGGAATAAATGTCACGGTTGGACGAGGCTGTTATTTAAGTTTAATGGCTCCAATTGGAGACTTAACATCCCCCCCTGATGGAGGAGGGGAAAGCAGGTTGGCGGGAACTTATATGATTGCCGATTTGTGTCATGAGTTATTTTTAGACGACAGGCAACAAAACGGAACTACTACTTTTCAGGCATACCGAGTAAGTTAATGTTAACATATACAGAATTCTACCTTACGGAAAAAAATCTTGATTATGGAAAGCGTGATCAGGTTGAGGTTGATGCTAAAATCTTTTTCATGGGTATTAAGAATTATATGCGGGATATTGAAAACTTCAAGGATGTGTTAGCCTCTGGTAAAGAGAAAAAATATGTTGATAAAATGTCTTATTGGGAATACGAAATTCCAATGAGAAAACTTGGGATTGATTCTGATCTTCTAAAAAAATATGATGCCTTTGATAAGATACACATCGGAACTCCAATAATAGAGCAAAAAGCCGATAATCCTCAAGTAATTTTTGGTAAAGTTAAATCATATATATCTTCTAGAAAGCTTGAATTAATGGGATTAAAAATTCCATATTTTCCCCGAATAGGAGCTAATCTACAATTATTATCTTTTAGTTTTTTAGACCCAAAAATCATTCAATCAACCTCTATTGAAAAAATCCATTCCGAATTTATGAAACAATTTTCTGATGATTTTGAAACATTTCAACATGAGTTTGTTCATATAAAACAAAGACTAATAGATAAAAAACTTGGAGGAACTATAGGACTCAAACCAGAAGATTATTATAATCATCCTAAGGAAGTTGAAGCCCGAGAAAAAACTTTTGAATATTTGGTTGACAGACTTGTTAGAAGAAATCCAAAAATTCTTCAAATGATAGATTATATTGAAAAAAAGAAAAAAAGTTCCCTACAAAATTTATTGTATGCTGTGTCCTTAAACTCTGCTAAAGTTAATAGAGAAAATTGGGTGCACATATATAATGAATACACTCCTGAAAACAAAAAAACTTTGGAAAGAGTAATAAACAAATATCAAAGTAAGATTGATGAGGTTCGTAAAGCATCTCCATATGCAAAAATTGAAAAACAAGCCCGACAAAGAAATCAGGCCAGATATAAAGCTAAAGCCGAAGAAAAACAAAGGAAAGAAATCCGAGATAACCTGAAAGATCAGATTATGCGGGCGGCTCGGTCTTCCCGCCGAAAACCCCAGGAAATTCTTCGGCAATTCCGGGTTCAGGTTACAGCGGGTAAACATTCTACATCCTCAGTTTATAAATGGATTGAGAAAGCCAGACATAAAGATAGTCAAAAAGTTGATATGCCTAAACCAAAACGTAAAGCCAAGAAACTAAATACTCCGCCAACTAAACAAAGTAAACCAGTAGTCATGGATAAAGGAAAGGAGAAGAAAACCAATGTCACGTAATCCCCAAAATTCTTATGGTCATGACGGCCGAAAGATGATATTTAAGGTTGTTGACTCAGATGGGGATGAGGAACAAATTGGTCGGGTTAAGGTTCAACGAATTGGTTACGAATCTTCTCTAGGTCAGGATGAGGGGGCTTGGGCCAGACCTCAAGGTTCTGTAGCTTCGGCTGGTGATGGGGGAGTTGGGGGAATGGTTACGGGAGTTACAAATAATAGTATTCTGACTGGATATATGGCTGAAGGTTCTCAGCAACCAATTTTTACCGGAACTTTAATGGGAAAGGATGGGGATAAGCATGATTTGAATAAACATTCCCGAGATGAAAAAACTGGAGGCGGGGATGATGCATATAATGGAGAAACGAAAGAATATCGGGGTAAAAGTATAACTGTTTATGCCCGAGATGAAGCTCCAAGTCCAGATGGATCAAAAAGTTCCAAGGATGCGGATGAAGATCCAAAAAAATCTTATAGTATTGGAAGAGAAATCTATGCTTAATTTCAAAACATTTCATCAGAATAAACTAGCTGGTACAATGATGAAACATCAATTGGATTTGCCCGGAAGACGTATAAAAGCCCCAAATTTGAAACCTACCTCATTTAATCCAATGCGTAGAACTATTGCTGCTTCTCAAATCGGAACTCAAAAATTATCTATTCGTAATCACCTAGGAATTAATAGACCAATAAACCGATGAGCAAGAAAAGCGCCACTGATTATATAAAAGGCAAATCCCCAGATAATGTTTCGGGAGCCTTGAAAAAAGCCTTAGATGCCATACAGTCTTTGAAAAATTCCTCGGGTAATCCAACAATGGAAGAAGCTGTGGGGGCAGGAAATCTGGCAAGCATGCAAGCTGAAGCAGCGGCAGCATTTCCTAATTCTCAAACGTGCGAGGAACTTCAAGCTCAACTAACTAATCTTCAAAATACCTTGAATAGTTTTATTATAAATCCTCTGGCTTTTCGTGGAGTAACAAAACAAGAATTAACAGACGCAATAAAAGCTATTATTACGGAGATGCAACAAAAAGGTTGTGCTCTCCCCCCTCAAGCTAATTCACAAGGAAACACTAGTGGCTAAAGAAGAATACGACGGCAAAAAACCAAATCGCTTAGCGAAAAGTGGTTATAAAACTAAGTATCCACATAACCAAGCGTTTCTCTCAAAGGCTGGACATGAAATTCATGTTGATAATACTCCAGGTTCTGAGAGAATAAGAGTCGCCCATAAGTCTGGCTCATATGTTGAAATTAATCCCGATGGGGCTAAAGTTGAGTATACTGTTGGTCATTCTCAATCTTATCATAAAGGGGGACATACCGAAACTTTTGATCATAATAAAGATAGTGGGGTTCGGGGACATCAAAGAGATAATGTTCATGGGGGAAAAAATTCAACCTCCAAGGGGGACTCAGATTCTGTAGCGGGAGGACATATTAATGTCATTGTTGTTGGTAATGCTAAAATAGCCGTGGCGGGAGATGGTTACATGGGGGTAAAGGGAAACATGAATATGAACATTAAGGGGAACATGAGTATGAAAGTTGCTGGCTCAACAAGTATGGAGACAAAAGGAACACATAGCATTAAGGCTGCAAAAATAGCGTTGAACTAGGAGGTATGCTGAATGTATGTCCTAAGCACAATCTTGATCGTTCATGTCCTAGGATATTTTCCAATCCTATATCTCGCCTTAACTAATTTGAAGATTAAAACTTTTGTAGATAAGTTTATTATCGGAACATTTCTTTTTGCTACATATCCGTTTCTAGTTCTTGTGTGTGGGTTTGATAAGCTTGTTTATGATCGGGTGTATGGTAGTCCGTTTCATTCATTAAAGGGACCAAAAATATTACCCAAGGTGCGTCTAAATCCTAAAGCCCGAGCCAGAGCCTGATGAAAACATTAAGAGAGATAGTACCCTTAAATGAAGATTCTCCATTTGATGTAAAGAAATGGCATATCTGGCGTTACAGAATGCCATCCTTATCTAAATGGGCTGGAGCCTCAGATATCAAGAGACGTATTAAATCAGCTAATCTTCCGGGAACAAATATCTCGTTGAATAAGATTCAAAAATATACTAGTCCAAATCGTATAAAGCTTAATGTCTATAACAAGCTTGGAATCTATGGAAGTTCTCAGAATAAAGAAGGGGGAATGAAACCTGTTCCAAAGTTATTACATAAGATTGGAGTTCCTTATGGACCAGAGTTTCGGACTAAGATGCGCCAACTTGGACACGGAAAATTATGGCGATCTATTCTTGGTATGGGACATACCTCAGGACAGCCCTTAAATTTTCCGAAACTACATGCCACAGAACCCAAGGCTAAACGAGTAAGCAATCCTCAGGGATTTTCAAAACGACAAGCTTTCAAACCCCCAAAACAAGCAAAGGATGTAACCAAGTTATGAAGAGTGATTGGGAAGAAGAAAGAGACGAGGCTAATAGATTAGAGTTGGAAAAGAAAAATAAACAAAAAAGATGTAGACATGACTGGCAACCATGGAATGGAAAACACGGCAATATTTGGTATGCTGGAACGTTTAAATGTTTTAAGTGTGACACTTTGGGATTTCCAAGTAATAGTGGGGGAGTGTGCTTTTGATCCCGCTACCGCAGATAATGCCTTGCATCCCAAGGGTATGACTGATACCGCTCAGGGTAGCGGAGATGTTTTTGCCTATGGGAAGCAGGCTCATAGAAAAGGGGATAAACGAGCTTGTAGTGCCTCAACTATTGTTGAGGGTAATCAAACTGTCTTTGTAAATGAAAAACTTTGGGCAGTTAAAGGTGATCCAGAAAGTCATGGAGAAGGTAGACTAATTAATACAGGAACAACTGTGCTAGTGCAGGGAATACCTGTTATTGTTCACTAGAACATACACTTTTACTCTAAAAAAGGATTAAATAAAATTTCCAGAGCTGATACTCTCACAATAACATCTAAAAGACTGAATTTCTTTTCAGACTTTCTGATTAACTTGAATGTTAATCCGACGACTGGATTATTGGCTCGGGTTATAAATGAGGATTCTGTTAAGCAAAGTTTGCGCAATCTTATTTTAACAAACCCCACGGAAAGATTTTATCAGCCATTCTTAGGTTCTAAGGTTAGGTCTTCTTTATTTGAACCCATGACTCCCGTGACCGTGGACACAATTAGATTCTCAATTGAAAATACAATCAAGCAAGAGCCCCGAGTTCAGTTAGTGCGTCTGGATGTGATTCCAGATTATGATAACAATCAATATAATGTGGGGATTTATTTTGAGGTTCTTAATTTTCCGGGAAAGACATTTGCCGCAAACATTCTCATAGACGCCCTGAGATAAATTTTTACTTGACGGGATAAATGGGAGCCTCTAGGGTGGAATTGTCAGGCCCAACTGGACCCCGGCTGCATTCTAACCCCCCGCGTTTCACATGGAATGTGGTCGCGCACTCCCCCGTGCAGAGGTTGGGCCTGATATTTCCTCTAATATTTTGGATGCCAAAAAACCAGCATTCGTAAATTCGGGACCAAAATTTGCGGATAATAAAACATAAGTAGAAACTGCCTGTCTAAGAAAATCTAATTCCTCGGGTATTATTTTTGTTTTTGTTTTGAAGTCTTGATAGATTTCCGATAAGGTTCTCATTTTTACCTCCAGAAAGAATACCAGGGTTTTTTCGGGCCTTTATATTTTGTTGAGTCCTGATAAATTTCCGATAGGTCTTCTAAATTTTTGCGAGATGCATATTCTTCTGCTCTTTTGCGATATGCTTCCGTTATTGCGTTGTCCCGTTTTTCCATATCTTCCTTGGAGATGAATACCCAATTATTGGAATTCTGTTCATCGGCGGTAAAATTGGCACCATCCTTTACACATTCTCCCGCCGAACCTCCCCAAAATCTAGTTTGAGCCCATTCTAGAGCATGGCGTTTTCCATAATATAAAGGGTAATAAGAACCAAAACGATAAGCGGCTCCTCCATTATTAAGATGTTCACACATTTCCCGATAAGTGTGAAACTTTGGTAGTTCTGTCGTCATTTTGTCCTCTTACAGCAGTCTTGGCGTTGTATTAGGATTTCAGCTTCCTCTTTAGTTGCCCCGCAAATTTGCATAATAGTTGCAACTATTTCCCAATATCTAAATGAGTATATTTGAAATGGTCTAATTAAAAGTCTTTCTGATTCATCTGGTAGCCTAATTGTTGGATGTTGCATCATGTTATCCCCTTGATTGCTTCGTCCCGAGCCAATGCCTGGATTCCTCGCCAGCGTCCATTACTGGCAGTTATGACGAATAAGTCAACATCAAAATGTAGACTATCCCCCGCTAGCTGGGCACAAAAAGTTGCGATTAATCTCCTTTTACAGACATTTGTAATTGGAGAAACCGCAATAATCTTGGCGATCTTTTGGTGATCATTTGGAGTCATTATTCAACCTCCATTTCCGTTTGGAACCGAACCGCCCGTAACACCATTAGCAGGCGTTGCACTACAGAGTCAGACGTTGCAAGCATCGTTCCATTACGAAGAATTGTCCAACACTCATGTTTCTTTCCCAGACAATTTCCCTCAGGAAAATGATAGAGACGATAGGTAACAACCCCTTCCTCAAAAAGAGTCATTCCATCCTCATTTTTGAGAATCTTAAGCATCGTCATTCTCGTCTTTATGCTCGCCACACAAACCAGTTTCCTTGTTCCAATTAATATCTTCCGCAAATCCTTCATTCCCACATTCGGGACACGAATAAAAGTTTTCCAAGGTGTCTCCATTCATCATGGCAACATTAAAATCTTCATCGGTGAGGAAAACATACCCGCTTTGGGTATTCATACACACATGAACCCCCATCCCGAGTTCTGCATTCCGTTTGTTATGGTCACACCATGCTGTCAGCAATTCGGCTGCCATTTTCAATTCCCGAAAACCAAACCTGGATAGGTCTGATGTTACGATGTCATCTTGTTTTGACATTTTGTTACCACCACTTGCGGATAAAATGAATCACGACATAGATGACAAATCCCCAGAAGATTGCGGGTAGCAAAGCCGCAAACCCCCAGAAAAACATTGCGACGATTGGATTATTCATGACACACCCCTTTACATGGTATCATAAAATGTTTGTTTGTCTTGCTCGGTGATACTACCAGATTGCACCAATGACTGGAGCATTTGGTCAATTCTGAAACATTGATGGTGTGAAGCATTAGCATCAAGCCATTTGGCCTTTTGAAGGCTATCTGAGTCTGACAGGTTTGCCAGACGATAAATTGCTTGAAGAGTGGCGAGGTATTTTAGCTTGGTCATAGTAGCATCCTCCATCGGGATTGCTCTAGCTTTCCCCCTTAAGATAAGACAATTCTTTTCAAATAGCAAGTCTTATCTATTCTTCTTCACAAACTTGTGATTGATAACTTATCACAAAAACGTGATCGGGAGAAGACAATTAGGGCTTGAATTTTGATAGGATACCCCTTATCTTAAGGGTACAGTAGAGTGATCCCGATGGAGGACACCCCCCATGGCATTTCTTGCCCCCACAATCCACCTAAACGGCACGAGTAAGGAGTCCCTGCTTAATCAGCAGCTAGCCGTCTACCGTGCGGCCTTGGAACTCTTGAACGCCTTGGCTCATGCTACTCCCCATGATCGGGATTACTACGTACAGACTGATCCAAGGGCTGGCACAATAGCCAGAGGTTGGCACCAAATCAAGGTGGAGCACGTTAGAGATATTGCGACAGAGGCCGAAGCTTTGGCTCAACAAATCCAGGAGGGGTAATGTCAAAGAAATTCGCTTACGATTATGGCAAGCTGGCAAATCAACTAGCCGATGCAAGCTTGGCATTCAAAGTAAATCGTACCCCGGAAACTGCCAAAGAATTGTTGAGTGCTGCTGAAAAAGCTCGGGGCATGGAAATCATCAACTATTCAAAGTTTCTGTTCATTCACCAGGAGGTGGCACCTTACTTGCCAAGAGACCTATGATCCTAGAAGCCGCAGATATCGCCCGAGGCCGAATTCTTATTTTTGGAATGGGAGCCATGCTAATCTCTGTTGGTTGTGGTTTAATTTGGGGAATAGCCGCTGCCCTAATCTCTTTTGGGGCAATTGTTATTCTTTATGGGATTGCGTTAGAGCTTGGTCGCATGAACCTTGGTCGTTCAATGCAGTCAGACGAGTCCGAACGTCCTCAACCCCAGATCATGGAAATTTAGTATGTCCCAACAAGAACTTGAAAATCTCACGATAGATATTCGGGAACTGGAATCTACCTTGAAAACTGTTCAGGAAAGGCTTGATGTTTTACGCCCAAAACATCGGCAATTAGCCCGAGACTTTCTCATAGAACAAGGGAAAGCCCTTGGGTTAACGGCTGAAGATTTTGCATCCATATATGGTGGTGGAGGACGAGGCACAAAGATTGCTACCAAATATGTTAATCCTGATAATCCAACCGAAAAATGGACGGGTCGGGGACGTAAACCTCTTTGGATTATGAAAAAGTTGGAGCAAGGAATTCCTGTTGTTCCAATTCACGATAAGGATAAAACTATTAAGCCAATAAAAAAAGAGAAATCTAAAAAGAAAGAATCAAAGAAAGAAGAAACTACGGTTCCCCCGATTGTTAATAGAAACCTGGAGGATTACCTTGGCTAAGTTTTCCAGACATCACTATGAAGTTCTGGCTCAAGTTATTGGGAAATGTCCTGATGACTTTACGGGGGAGGATACGATTAACTGGATTATTAATGCAATGGGGGATATCTTTGAGGAGGATAATTCCCGTTTCTCCTTTGAGAAATGGAGTCGCAAAATTGCCGAAATTGCCAACCAACGTCGTCAGCGAGAAATCAAAATAGAGATACCAGTATGAAAAGGAGCGGGATAATGACAAAATCTAAGAGCTATATTCCTGCCAGCAAACCCTATTATAATACCCAGCTTGGGAATTATTATATTATGCCAATGGGAAAGAAATATCGGGTAGTATTCAATGGCTATTTAACCCGTCCGTCTTTTAACACCGCAGGCCAAGCCCACGGTTATCTTTCTCAGTTACAAAAAAGGGAGAAAGAGCCAGAGTATGAGCCGTCTCCCATGTGAGAACCACCGGACGCATGCGAGCCATCAAATCTATGAGAACCATGGCTAGTTTGCGAGCCACAAACCAAATGTGAACCATCAGGCGTTTGCGAGCCGTCCCGTTGCTGAGAACCACATATGAAGTGCGAGCCAACAGTCAGGTGAGAACCAAGCCGTGAGTGCGAAGATATAAAAACATTTTACCAATCTTTCGTCGCATGATAACGAGCCCATCCTTCTTTAAGTTGACGTTGATAATCCTCCGTTGCTTCTAATTTCATAATATATTCATTCCATTCTCGCATTTTATCCAAGTGGAGTTGATATTCACGCCAAGTATCTTCAGGAATTTCAACTATTGGCACCCAACTTTTTTCCTTTGCAGGCTCCAAATAAAATTGGCCATCTCGGTACTTCGTATGAACTTTCATTTCACCCTCCTTATAGTTCTTTATCCTTGAGTTGCTGGATTGCAAAGCGACACGCCGAGATAATTACACTCTCCAGGGTATGATTAGATCGCTTGGCGAGATTTAACAAAGCCCGGTAATCCTCGGGCTCCAAAGGAACCTTAACGATTACCGGGGGTCTAATTTTTGGATTTGATTTCATCATATGTTCCGATTAAAAGCTGCTTTATCTGCAACACATGGTTTATGATAACCTTTGAATAATTGGTCCAGAGGACAAAAATAATATCGGCGTAGGATATGCTTGTTTTTCCGCTTGGGCTTATGGAAATAGTATTCCATATAAGCATCTTGCCAACCAGAACTTCCCTTCCAACGCCAGAGTAATATCCACATGACACTTACCTCAATCGCAAAGTATTGCCGTTGTGATCTAAAGCCCGGAAAATTTGTTCCGCAAGCTCCTTTTCCAAAACAGTAACTCCCCGATCAAGCATGGCAACCAAGGCCAACACCTTACCATCCGTCATGTTTTTGAGGATAAGGTCAGTTACCCCAATGCCATTGCGATTTTCATGGCCATTAGCCGAAACCTTAAATTCGGTGTTGTCAGACATAGCATTCTCCTTTGTTCCTTCCCCCTAGATATAGGATGTCAACACAAACAACACAAGAGAACACATAGGGAACAGTGATCACAAATTTGTGATCACAAATAGACTTGTCAACACAAACAACACAACCTATATCTAGGGGGAAGTCACCGCCCAACTTGGGGAGAACCGCCGATGTTCTTGTCCTACACCCTGATCACCGATGGCAAGATTGGCCGCGTTGTCAATGCTTACGGCGACTACGGCCAATCATCCGCCGCCCGTTTGCTTGAGGCTCTACGCAGCATCAAAGGCAGTGAAGTGCGCCAAGGCGACGTGATCCCCATCCATGGACCGTGCGTGGTGCGGGTTGACCGCATCGGCTCCGAAGACCAATCCGACATTTGAAATTCTAATATGGAGCGAGTACCATGAAGTCTCCTGACACATATCAAAAGATCACCAACAAGATTCTTTCCCAGCTTGAAAAGGGGTGTGTTCCGTGGGTGCAGCCTTGGAAGACCGCAAAGCATTCAGCGGCCAATCCGCATAATGCCGGCTCCAAGCGTTCCTATAATGGAGTCAATCGGGTTATCCTTTGGATGGAACAGATTTTCTGTGGATACCCAACTGATGGCTGGTTGACTTATAAGCAAGCCGAGGCTCTGGGGGGACATGTTCGCAAGGGCGAAAAAGGCACGATGGTTATTTGGATTTCTCGGAAGGAAATTCCGGTTAAGGATTCTAATGGCAAGGTGGAAAAGAACAAGGACGGCAGCACTAAGACCAAAAAGATTCCTCTGATGCGTGAATTTTGGGTTTTCAATCTTGCCCAGATTGATGATTTGCCCGAGAAGTATCAGGTTATGCCAGTCGTGGAAAATGAGGACAAGCCGCTAGAAGATGCAACCTTTACCGCTTGGGTAAAGGGAACGAAGGCTAATATTAAGCATGGAGGTGATCAGGCTTATTTTCGCCCGTCAACAGATGAAATTCAAATGCCTAAGCCCGCATGGTTTGATTCTGCCAGCCATTACAAGGCCACGATGCTGCACGAGCTTACCCATTGGACGGGAGCCAAGCATCGCCTGGATCGGGATTTGAAGCCAAGGTTTGCCGAGCAAGCTTATGCCGCCGAAGAATTGGTTGCCGAGCTTGGGGCCGCTTTCCTGTGTGCAGATTTAAATGTGGATGGGGATTTGCGTCATGCCGATTATATTGGCCACTGGATTAAGCTTCTGAAGGATGATCCTAAGGCTATCTTTACCGCCTCCTCAAAGGCAACAGCGGCAGCAACTTATCTCCATGAACTGAATGGAACGAAAGAAACCGCCGAAGAAACTGAATTGGAAATGGCGGCATAATGGGGAATGTGTCATGAAACCAGATGTAGCAAACCGAGCTGCTTTTCGTCTCGCATATAAAGGCTGGAAAGCTTATGTGAAGAGGCAACAATCAGGATATCAACGCTCACCAAAACAACGCCCACCAAAACAAGAGGTTAAAACCTTCGTATCAACGATGCCAAGTGATTTGGATAACCTGAATGATATCAGGTTGTGTATTGAAAGGGTGAGACATGCTGTGGCAGTTGTGAATAATGTTTCTCCCAAGGATGTAACCATCAAATTCAAGGTGAAGGTTTAAGGTCATGGAAAGCGAACTTGCCGCAATCAAGCGTAAGATTCGGGCCTTGTCTAATCTTGGTTCTCATGAGCGAAGCAATGAGGCTGAGGCTATGCTGGCCATGAAAAAGGTTGGCGATCTTCTCTTGCAATATAATCTAACGATGGATGAAGTTTCTTTGCGAGAAGAGCCTTGTGTAACCAAGTCATTTAATACCCAGCTTAAGAAGAGAAATGTTTTGTGGGGATGCCATGATGGGTTGAAGAAATTTTGTGGGGTGAAAATGTGGTTCACCCGAACTAATCAGGGAATGCATTGGTCATTCTTTGGTTTGGAATCTGATGTAGATATGGCAATTTATCTTTCAGATTTCCTGACGAAAGTGGAGAAAGTAGCCTTATTGGATTTTCATAATTCGGCGGTTTATAAGAATTTCACGGAACATCGGAATATTATTTCAACCAATTTTAAAATCGCTTTTGCAGATCGGCTTAATGATCGGCTTTATCAATTAACCAGAGAACGAGAAACAGCGGAAAAAGAAGCCGCCGCTTATTATGAAGAACAAATGAAAGAGCGGATGATTGAGGCTTCGGAGGAAGCCTTGGTTAAGGCAGCGAATGCCAAAACAGGAACAGCTTTGATTTGCTTGGCAAAGGAAAAGATGATTGAGGAGGAGTTTGTAAAGCGTGGCCCAAAGCTAGTTACGCATCGTTCTCAATCAAATGCCCGCTATAATGCTGATGCAAGAAATGCTGGCCACATGGCTGCAAATAACGTGAATCTCTCACGCCCAATAAGCAACACCAAACCAAATGGGTATCTCAAATGACTTGCTATTGCCGAGACTATCAAAAATCAAGGGTGTATGTCTGGGAAAATCAATTCTCGCCGGGTAATCATATACCTTTCCCTAACATTGCTCCATATGTTAGGGAAGTCTGGGAAATAGCGGGATTAAAATGGCCTCCCTTGGTGGAAATTCTAAATGCCAGGGATAAAAGTTTGGGAAAAGGAAACCGCCACTATGTTTATTTTCCCGAGGAAGGAGCCACGCAATTAACCATCCTCCATGAGCTAGCACATACTATGACACACACAATTCATGGTCATGGGGATGCTCATGGGCCGCAGTTTGTGGGGGTATATCTAAAGCTTCTGCATCGTCATCTAGACATACCTCTGCCGTTATTGTTGTTTACTCTCAACAAAGAGAATGTTGATTTTGAAATTCAGGCGAAACCCTGGTCAGGAAAATAAAATGAGATACCAAAAATATCTGCACATGCGAATATCTCCCGATTTCTGGGAAGATATTGACAAGGTTCGCCGCTCTTTGGGAGAAAAGAATATTCCATCTCGCAGTGAGATGATTAGGCGTTTGGTAAAGGTAGCCGCTAAAACAGTGGAGGAGGATAGGGAAAAAAAGCCAGATAACTAAAGCCACATGAATAGTGAGAACCATCTGTGAACTGCGAGCCGTGGGCCTGTCTGAGAACCATGGGTGAAATGCGAGCCTCGTCAAGGTATGAGAACCATAGCTGGCATGCGAGCCACATACATCATGAGAACCATCAGTTCCTTGCGACTTAACCTAAACTTGGAGTACGACCAATGACTGACCAAACCCAAATCCAGGAACCGCTTCTTCCCGTAACTCGTTTGTCTAAAGATTTGCGGAACGCCGCCGCAAGCCTGACGGATAAGCAAGCCCGATATTTTGTGGACGCTTATTATCAGATGCAAGATGATCGCAAAAGATCAGCCTCCCGAGCCGATAAGATGGAAGATACTGGGGAACCTCACGAGTTGATTGATTGGCTCAAAACCCAATCCCATACCCTGGAGAAGCAAATCCATACTGCCTTGGGTCGCTATGCCAATGCCCATCCCTTGGGGATTTGGATGCAAGAGATTGATGGAATTGGACCAGTTATCAGTGCTGGTTTCTTGTCAGCCTTGAATCTATTGCCCCCCGAGAAAACTAACACGGTTGGAAAGTTTTGGGCCTTGTGTGGCCAAGCTCCCGGACAAAGACGAATCAGGGGACAAAAGCTTAATTATAACCCGTCCTTGAAACAGCTTTGTTTTCATGTGGGGGAATGTTTCAAGCGTGTCTCGGGCAATAAGAGTGCCCTTTATGGCCAAATTTATCAGCAAGCCAAAGCCCGACAAGTGCAGCTAAATGAGTTGGGAAAGTTTGCAGATCAGGCCAAGATTTCTCTGGAGGGGAAGAAATGGAGGGCTGATAGTCCAGCCTTGCCTTATCTGAAAGCCGGCAAACTTCCTCCCGGACATTTGGATCGTCGGGCATGTCGGATTGCGGCAAAAATGTTCTTGTCTCACTTGCATGAAGTATGGTATGAGTACACAACAGGCGAAAAGCCTCCCGCCGCATTTGCTTTTGCGGTTCTGAAACATGCGGGAACATCTTATGTCCCGCCCCCAGGAAAGATGCCGAAGAGAAAGCCGATTACTTCCTGAGAACCAGAATGAGAGTGCGAGCGACCACCTGCGGCCTTGCGAGCCATTGAGGTTTCTGAGAACCATTCCATGTCGTGCGAGCCACATCACAAATGAGAACCAAAGATGATTTGCGAGCCATTATACGACTTGAGAACCATGCGTAGCAGTGCGAGCCATCTTCAACATGAGAACCAAATGCCGCTTGCGAGCCGTCTGTGCTTTGAGAACCCTGTGGTCAAATGCGAGCCAAGGAGAAAATGAGAACCACCATGGGTTTTGCGAGCCAACCCGAGAAATGAGAACCAACTGTGCCTTGCGAGCCATCTTCAGGTATGAGAACTAGATACCGCTTGCGAGCCACATACGTGATGAGAACCAAAAACGCCGTGCGAGCCAAAACAGATATGAGAACCA
>Ga0070686_100001073_pt1 | contig 15765 bp, 11 predicted proteins | sample KBSS23LmetaG_FD_65654 | JGI IMG/M metagenome (GOLD analysis project Ga0070686, IMG submission 65654) | Switchgrass rhizosphere microbial communities from Kellogg Biological Station, Michigan, USA - KBS S2-3L metaG | ecosystem: Host-associated > Plants > Roots > Rhizosphere ... | reverse complement strand
ATATGGCTATCTGCTCGGCGACGATGTCTTCGTCATCAAGGTCGCGACCGGCTTTTATGACAATCCCAAGCTGGACCTGCCATCCAACTCCGGCCTGGTGCTCGTGTTCAGCCAGAAAACCGGGCAGCCGGAGTCGGTCCTCCTCGACGAAGGCGAGCTCACCAACTTGCGCACCGCGGCGGCCGGAGCCGTCGCTGCCAAGCACCTGGCGCGATCCGACGCGCGCCGCGTCGCCGTGCTGGGGGCGGGCGTCCAGGCAAGGCTGCAGGTCGAATTGCTCGGCCGGGTGATCCAATGCCGCGACTTGACCCTTTGGGCCCGCCGGGCGGAAGCCGCGGCGAACCTGGCTCGAGCTCTCGATCAGGAAGGATGGAACATTTCAATCGCCGAAAGCCCGCGAGAGGCGGTCGCCGATGCCGACATCGTCGTCACGACGACGGCCGCCGCGACACCTTTGCTCCACTTCGACGATATCAGGCCCGGCACGCACATCACCGCCATGGGTTCGGACACGCCCGACAAGCAGGAGCTGCACATTTCGATCATCGCCGGCGCCGAAATGGTGGTGGCGGATTCCATCTCCCAATGCCTGGAGCGCGGCGAAATCCACCACGCCGTCGCCGCGGGCATGATACGGCCCGACCAGCTGCTGGAGCTGGGCAACATCATCTCCGGCCAGTCGCCCGGCAGGACCCGACCGGCGCAAGTCACGGTGGCGGACCTGACGGGCGTGGCCGTTCAGGACATTGCGATCGCGAAAGCGGTCTTGCGTACGATCGGGGATGGATGATGGAATTCGAGACGTTCCTGCTCGAGCGCAACCAGTCGCTCTACGAGAACCAGGTCGAGATCAACCTCACCGAGAGCGGGGTCCATCCCTTCTCGCTTCGGGAGTTTCTGGAACCGGACGAGCTCCAAGCCTTGCTGGACCTGCCGCTGGGCTACGGTCACACCGAAGGCACGCCCGAACTGCGCGACGCGATCGCGAGCTGGCACCCCGGCGCGTCGGCCGAAAACGTGCTGGTGACCACGGGTGCATCCGAAGCCAATCTCCTGGCCTTGCTCGCCTCGGTTTCCGCGGGCGACGAAGTCGTGGTCGTCCTTCCCAATTTCATGCAAATTCCCGGAGCCGCCCGGGCGCTGGGCGCGGACGTGCGCGAGGTGACCTTGTCGGAGGATCGGGGGTGGCGGATCGACCGGGAGACGCTTTTTCGAACGATCAGCCCGCGGACGAAGCTGATCGCCCTGTGCAACCCCAACAATCCCACCGGGATCACCTTGAACGATGCCGATCGGTCCGCCCTCCTCGATGCGTGCGAACGCTCCGGCGCGTGGCTGCTCGCGGACGAGATCTACCGCGGAGCGGAGCTGGGAGGACGAGGGGAGACTGCGACATTCTGGGGCGCGAATGATCGGATCATCGTGACGGGCGGCCTGGCGAAATCCTTCGCGCATGCGGGCCTCAGGATCGGATGGATAATCGCGCCCCAGCCTTTTCTGTACGAATGTATGAGACGTCAGGATTACACGACGATCGGCTCCAATGCGGTCGGCCAATTCGTCGGGACGCTGTTGCTGGGCGCGGACAGAAGGGAGAAGGTGTTCGCCCGCAACCGCAAGATATTGAACGGCAACCTTGCCCTATTGAAAGACTGGATCGCGGCGCGCGCGAACAGCGTCAGCCTCGTCCCGCCGGAGGCCGGCGGCATGGCCTTCCTGAACTATGCGCAACCCCTCAACTCGACCGAGTTCTCGCGCCGCCTCCGGGTCGAGGAAAATGTGTTTGTCGTCGCCGGCGACTGGTTCGGCCTCGATGGACGCATTCGCGTTGGCATTGGCGGCGACAATGCTCTTCTGCTCGAGGGTCTTTCCCGGCTGGGCCGCTTCCTGGACCGGCTCTAGCGATGGACCCCGATTTCGACGCCTTGCGCCTGGTCGACGAGCGGCTCCGCTGGTTGTCGGCCTGGACGATCCATCATGCCAACCATCTGCGCGAGAGCGGGGACGGCCTGAAGATCGGCGGCCACCAGGCGTCCTGCGCATCGATGACATCGATCATGACGGCGCTCTATTTCCATGCGCTCGGGCCCAATGACAAGGTCGCGGTGAAGCCGCATGCCGGGCCGGTTCTGCATGCGGTCCATTACCTGCTCGGCAGCCAGACCCGCGCCCAGCTGGAGGCGTTCCGCGGCTATGGCGGCATGCAATCCTATCCGAGCCGGACCAAGGACAGGATCCCGGTCGATTTCTCGACCGGATCGGTCGGGCTCGGCGTCGCGATCACGGCCTTCGCCAGCCTCACGCAGGATTATCTGATCGCTCACGACCTGATGGCGCCCGAGGCGGCGGGGCGGATGATCGCGCTGATGGGCGATGCCGAGCTTGACGAGGGCAATGTCTACGAATGCCTGATCGAGGCGGCCAAGCACGATATCCGTAATTGCTGGTGGATCGTCGATTACAACCGCCAGAGCCTCGACGCGACCACCGCGGACCGGATGTTCAGCCGCTTCGACGAGATATTCGCCTGCTGCGGCTGGCGGGTGGTGACGCTCAAATATGGCAGGAAGCAGCAGGCGGCGTTCGCCGCGCCCGGCGGCGATCTCCTGCGCGCCTGGATCGACGCCTGCCCCAATGCCGATTATGCGGCGCTCACCTATCTCGGCGGGGCTGCGTGGCGCGAGCGTCTGCTGAAGGATCTCGGCGGGGCCGTGAAGCCGCTGCTCGACGCACATGACGATCAGGCGCTCGCCGACCTGATGACCAATCTCGGCGGCCACGACATGGAGACCTTGGTCGAAGCGTTCGACGGCGCGCAGGACGACGTGCCGACCCTCTTCATCGCCTACACGATCAAGGGCTTCGGCCTGCCCTTCGCCGGTCATAAGGACAATCATGCCGGGCTGATGAACCCCGGCCAGATCGATGCTCTGCGCCGGTCGATGGGCATTGCCGAAGGCGAGGAATGGGCCCCCTGGGCCGGGCTCGGCGGCAACAGCGTCGAGGCCGCGAAGGCCCTGGTCGAGGACAGCCGGATCGCGCGCGGGAAGACGGCGCGGCCGTGGCGGGTGGCCGAGGTCCCGGCGATCGCCGCGCCGGCCGGCGCGGAGCAATCGACGCAAGCGGCGTTCGGGCGGATCCTGCTCGACCTGTCGAGAGCGGGCGGGCCGCTCGCCGACCGGATCGTGACCACCTCGCCCGACGTCACGGTCTCGACCAATCTCGGCGCCTGGGTGAACCAGCGCGGCCTGTTCCGCCGCCAGGAGCTGGCCGACGTCTTCGCGGCCGCGAACATCCCCTCGGCGCAGAAATGGGGCGGGCACCAGGCCGGCCAGCATGTCGAGCTCGGCATCGCCGAGAACAATCTGTTCCTGGCGCTGGCGGCGTTCGGCCTGGCGGGCGAGCTGTTCGGGGAGCGCCTGTTTCCGATCGGCACGGTCTACGACCCGTTCATCGCCCGCGGCCTCGATGCGCTCAACTATGCCTGTTATCAGGATGCTCGCTTCATGCTGGTCGCGACGCCCTCGGGCGTGACGCTCGGACCCGAAGGCGGCGCGCACCAGTCGATCAATCCCCCATTGATCGCGCTCGGCCAGCCGGGCCTCAGGCATTACGAGCCCGCCTTCGCCGACGAGCTGGCGACGATGATGGAGGAGGGCTTCCGCCTGATGCAGGCGGAAGATGGCGAGAGCGTCTATCTGCGCCTGACGACCCGCGCCATCGCTCAGCAGCCGCGCGCCGACGAGGGCTGGAAGGCGGATGCACTCGCCGGCGGCTATTGGCTGCGCGCGCCGGGCCCCGGCGCCGACGCGGCCCTGATCTACTGCGGCGCAATCGCGCCCGAGGCGCTCGCCGCCTGGGAGGCGCTGAAGGAAGACGTGCCCGGCCTCGGCCTGCTCGCGGTGACCTCGCCCGATTTGCTCCATCGCGGCTGGAGCGAACGGCGCGGCGCACGCTGGCGCAAGGGCGCCAGCGCGCCCAGTCATGTCGAGCGCCTGCTCGCGCCGCTGTCGCGCGATGCTGGCCTGGTTACGATCATCGACGGCGCCCCGGCCTCGCTCTCCTGGCTCGGCGGCGTGATGGGCCACAAGGTCAGCCCGCTCGGCGTCGACCGGTTCGGTCAGACCGGCAATCTCCCCGACCTCTACCGCGCCTACCGCCTCGACGAGAATGCGGTCATCGAAGCGACGGCCGAGTTGTTTCTAGCGGATTGATCATGCTGCTCGAGTTGAAGATGAGCAGTGATCGAGTGGCAGGCTGCGCAGGTAATGATCTGAGCTTGACGGAACCGAAAACCGAGGGATCTATGAATATTCTCGATCCACTTTTGGCAAAGAAGCTGGCACGTCGTCGACTCTTGGCGCTGGCGGGGCTGATGGGCGGAAGCGCGGTTGCTCATGCCACTGCGGGCGGCTCGGCCGTTCGACTCCTGATGAATGGCGGACCAGCAGAGCGCCCGCTCAGCCCAGTCTTTCCGGAGAAGCGGGCTATGATAGTTCAGCGCGCCCGTCCGCCGCTTCTTGAAACGCCGATCGAGGTATTTGAGCGCAGCGTGTTTACGCCGAACGATCAGTTTTACGTGCGCTGGCATTGGGCTGACATCCCACTGGATGTGGACGTCGCACGATTTCGCCTCAACGTAAGCGGGTCCGTAAACCGCTCGCTGTCGCTCAGCCTCGATGAAATCCTTCGCATGCCCAGAATTTCCTGTGCCGCGGTCAACCAATGCTCAGGAAATAGCCGCGCCTTCTTCGAGCCGCGCGTTCCTGGTGCCCAATGGTCTCACGGCGCCATGGGCAATGCGGCTTGGGAGGGTGTGAGCCTTGGTGCGATATTGGACCTCGCCGGCGTTCGCGCGGGCGCGGTCGCCGTCCGATTTGGCGGCCTCGATCGGCCGCTCACCGACGTTGACCCTTTCAAGAAATCACTCGCCATCGATCACGCTCGAGCTGGCGAGGTCATGATCGCCTTCGCGATGAATGGCGAGCAGCTTCCCATGCTGAATGGTTTCCCGCTCCGTCTTGTGGTTCCCGGATGGTACTCGACCTATTGGGTCAAAGCCTTGAACGAGATCGAGGTGCTCAGCGCGCCCGACGACCGCTATTGGATGGCAAGGGCCTACAGGATCCCTACCTCCCTCATGGCCGATGTCGCGCCCGGATCGCATGACTTTCCGACAACGCCGATCAACAGGATGGTCCCACGCTCGTGGATAACCAGCGTACCTGACGGAGCGACCTTGCCGTTCCGTCCGCAGTTGCCCGTTGGCGGCATCGCGATGGGCGGCGACCAGGGGGTCGCTCGCGTTGAGGTTTCAATCGACGGCGGCAATCGCTGGTACGAGGCGCGGCTGAGCAGAGACGAAGGCCGTTACAGCTTCCGCCGGTTCGATGCGGCAATCCCCTTGCCAGTTCGAGGAACGCTCGCCTTGATCAGCCGGTGCACCAACGCCGCCGGTCAGACCCAGCCTCTGACGCCGAACTGGAATCCCGGCGGATATATGCGGGCCTGCGTCGAAACGACTCATGTCACTGTGACGTAGGGCAGAGCAATGAGACGAACTTGCTCAGCCATGCAATTGATCGCCTTTCTCGCATTGGGTGCATGCGGCGTGACTCCAGATTCGCCATCGGAACCTGAGCGAAAGTCATTCTCCGGCCCGTTGGTGGCCAGAAGGATTCAATTGCCGGATGATAATGAGCAGTTTCCGGAGCCCGACGGCGCATTGCTCAACCGCAACTGCCTGTCGTGCCATTCGGCAACCATGGTGTTGTACCAGCCTCAATTCTCCGAAGCGCAATGGCGCGCGACCGTCGACAAGATGCGAGACGCCTACAAGGCACCAGTCGCCGACCAGGATGTCACAGGGATCGTCCGGGAACTTGTAGCGATAAACACAACAAGGAATGCGCCGCATTGAGGCGCCGAGAGTTCCGGGCGCCAGAGATATGACCCCGGACTTGGGCGCGGGCGAAGCTCGGAGAGACCGGTTTCGGAACGGCCCGCATACTGCCCGCGGGTAACGTGACGAACTTGCGGGACTAATTCGGCCCCGCCGCGCACCTCGCTCAGGAGGCTCCGCCGACAGGACTGTGTGGTGCCCAGAAGAGGACTCGAACCTCCACGCCCTTGCGAGCGCCAGCACCTGAAGCTGGTGCGTCTACCAATTCCGCCATCTGGGCACGGGGTAGGGAGCGCGCGTTAGGGTCCGGCGGAGGCCTTGTCAACGAATCCGGCCGCCTCGCGGCGCCGCTTGCGCCTGGTCGAAATTTCGTGCGATACGTACTTTCGGTGGGTCGCGATGGAGCTGTCATGACCCCCGATCCCCGACCCAGAGGCGCCCGCGCCTCCCGCCATTTCCTCATCGGCGCCGCCGCCGCGCTCAACCTGCTCGTCCCCGCCGCGATCGCGGAGACGATCCCGATGAGCGCCGAGCGCTGGGACGTCGCCGGCGACACCGCCTTCGTCGTCCAGGACGGGCGCCAGGCGATCCGCATCGGCCCCGCCCCGGGCCAACCGCCGCGCGGCGCCGAGGCCCATGTCCGCGGCCTGACCTTCACCACCGGCACGATCGAGTACGACATGCTTTCGCCGGCGATCTACGATTTCGCCGGGTTCATCTTCCGCGCCGACGAGCAGAGCAATGGCGAGCTTTTCTACGTCCGGCCCCACCAGAACGGGAATCCCGATTCCACCCAATATGCGCCGGTGGTGAACGGGAGCCTGACCTGGCAGATCTTCAGCGGCGACGGCTTCACCTCGCAGCACCGCTTCAATTACGGCCAGTGGATGCACGTGCGCGCCGACATCTATGCCGATTCCGCTTTGATCACGATCGACGGCACGCCGGCGCTCGTCATCCCCCATCTCAAGAGCCGCTCGCGCAGCGGCGCGGTCGGCCTGACCTCGGTGCACGGCGCCCTGTTCGCCAATGTCTCCGTGACTCCGATCGCGGATTATCGCGATCCCCATCCGGCGCCGCCCGAGCCGCCGCTCCCCGCCGGGACGGTCGCCGCCTGGCAGGTTTCGCCGGCCATGGCCGAGGCCGAGGCGATGGCGCGCGCCGCCCGCGGCGACTGGGCCGGGATCGCATGGCAGCGCATCGCGAGCGAGAGCCACGGCGTCGACGATCTCTCGCTCGCCGGGGCCGACGGCGACGCTCGCCATACCTATATCGCGCGCTTCTCGCTGCGGAGCCCGGGCGCGCAGACGGCGGCGATGGAATTCGGGTTCAGCGACAAGGTCCATATCTATCTCAACGGGCGATTGCTCTATGCCGGCCATGACGAGCAGGGCTCGCGCGATTATCGCTTCCTCGGCATCGTCGGCTTCTGGGACACATTGTTCCTGCCGCTCCGCGCGGGCGCGAACGAGATCGCGTTCGTGGTCACCGACGAGACCAATGGCGGAACCGCCGCGGCGGCGCGCTTCGCGGCGGATGCCGGCCTGACCATCGACTAGTCCGGACCCTTTGATGCCTTGAAACGCCGCCCCCGAAGGGGCAAGGAGGCGGCGCATTTTCGGCAAGGCGGACGAAGCATGACCGTGAAGACGGACCGGCTGGTGACCCTGTTCGGCGGCGGCGGCTTCGTCGGCCGCTACGTCGCCCAGGCCCTGTTCAAGGCCGGCGCCCGCATCCGCATCGCCGAGCGCGAGCCGAGGCGCGCCTTCTACCTCAAGCCGCTCTGCGGGCTCGGCCAGATCCAGTTCATGCGCTGCGACCTCACCGAGGCCGGCCAGGCCGCGCGCGCCGTCGAGGGCGCCGACGCGGTCGTGAATCTGGTCGGCATCCTCAAGGGCGATTTCGAGAGGGTCCACGTCGCCGGCGCGCGCAACGTCGCCGAGGCGGCCGCGGCGGCGGGCGTGCCCGCTGTGGTCCACGTCTCGGCGATCGGCGCCGATCCCGATGCGGCCAGCGCCTATGGCCGCTCCAAGGGCGAAGGCGAGGCGGCGGTGCGCGCCGCCTTCCCGTCCGCGACCATCATCCGGCCGTCGATCGCGTTCGGGCTCGAGGACGATTTCGTCAACCGCTTCGCGCGCATGGCGCAGCTCCTGCCCGTCCTGCCGGTGATCCGCGGATCGTGGAAGCTGCAGCCGGTCCACGCCGCCGATCTCGGCAAGGCGATCGCGATCGCCGCCCTCGATCCGGGCCGCCATGCCGGCCGCACCTACGAGCTCGGCGGGCCGCAGGTCCTGACCATGCACGCGTTCAACCGCTGGATCTGCGAGGCGACGGGGCGGGGCCGGCCCCTGGTCGACATCCCCGATCCCATCGCCGGCCTGCTCGCCCGCCTCACCGGCTGGTTGCCCTTCGCGCCGATCAGCTGGGACCAGTGGCAGATGCTCCAGCGCGACAATGTCGCCTCCGGGCCCGGCTTCGAGGCCTTCGGAATCCGCCCGGCCCCGCTCGCCGCTTTGGCGGAGGGGTGGCTGACCCTCTACCGCCGGCACGGGCGGTTCGCGAAGCCCTCGCCCTCCTGAGGGGCGGAACCGGACCCGCCCTTGCCGGGTTGGCCCGGGCTGGAGCGGTTTGCGAGGCGTCGGATGATTCCATCCGACCGGAAATCGCTCTGAGGAGAGGCGATGAAGGTTCGGGTGATCGTCAACAGGCATGGCGGCACCCTCAAGGCGAGCAGGAAGGACGCCGAGGCCCCGCTGAGGGACGCCTTCGCCGCGGCGGGCGTCGAGGCCGACATCAGGCTGACCGAGCCGGACGACATTTTCGACGCCTTCGCCGAGGCCGCCAGGGCGCCCGGGATCGACGCGGTGGTCGCCGGCGGCGGCGACGGCACGCTCAGCTGCGCGGCAGGGCATCTCGCGGGCTCGAAGCGGCCGCTCGGAATCCTGCCGCTCGGCACGCTCAACCATCTCGCCCGCGACGCGGGCATTCCCTCCGGCCTCGACGAGGCGGCGGCGGTGATCGCCGGGCGCCATGTCCGCGCGATCGACCTCGCCGAGGTCAACGGCCGCGTCTTCGTCAACAACAGCTCGGTCGGCCTCTACCCGGACATGGTCCGGCTGCGCGACGCCGAGCAGGAGCGCAAGGGCCGGAGCAAGAGGCTGGCGATGCTGTCCGCGAGCTTCGCCACCCTCCGCCATTTCCGCCGGCACCGGCTGTGGATCAGCGCCGAGGGGCTCGAGGCGCCGGTGCGCACCCCTTTGCTGTTCGTCGGCAACAACCGCTACCAGGTGAACCTGTTCGCGCTCGGCCAGCGCGAGGCGCTCGACCGGGGGGAGCTGTCGCTCTACGCGATCCAGGCGCGGAGCCGGGCCGGCCTGTTCTGGGCCGGAATCCGCGGCATTTTCGGCAAGCTCGACCAGCAGCGCGACTTCGTCACCGCCTATGTGGGCGAGGCCGAGGTCTCGGGGGACCGCGATTTCATGACCATCTCCATCGACGGCGAGACGGAACGGATGGAGATGCCCCTGCGCTACCGCATCCGGCCCAAGGCGCTGAAGCTCATCGTTCCGGCACCCTGAAGCTCTGCCCGGCCTCGGTCGCGACGAAGCGCTCGGGGGCGATGGCCCGGGCGCGGAGCGCGGCGGCGAGCGCGCGCGGCGGATCGTCGATTCCCTCGAAGGTGAGCTGGAACGTGCCCCAATGGACACCGAGCGCGCGCACCGGATTCAGCGCCTCGAAGATTTGCACCGATTCCTCGGGGTCGACGTGATTGTCCTGCATCACGTCGCGCGGCAGATAGGCACCGATCGGGATGATCGCGAGCCGGAACGGGCCGCGCCGCGCTGCCTCCCGCGCCCAGCCGCCCCCGGCCCAGCCGGTGTCGCCGGCGAAGAAGATGCTGCCGCCAAGCGTATGGATTGCGAAGGCCGACCAGAGCGCGCGATTGCGGTCCGTGCCCCAGCGCGAGCCCCAATGATGGTTGCGCATCGCCATGACGAAACACGGATGTTCGGCGAGGCCGGCATAGCGGAATTGCGGCCACTGGTCGCGCGGGAGGTGCCGATAGGGGCTGTCGCAGCGCAGGTTCTGGCCCCCGCCCCAGTCGAATGCCCTGGCTTCGATCCCGGCAGAGCGCAGGATCGTGTCGTTGCCGAGGCTGGTGACGATCAGCGGCCGGTCGCGGTCCCAGAGCCGGCGAAGCGTCGGCAGGTCCATATGATCGTAATGATTGTGGCTGACGAGGACGAGATCGATGCGCGGCAGGTCCTCGAAGCGCACGCCCGGCGCGCGGACCCGGCGCGGGCCGATGAAGGAGAAAGGCGAGGCCCGCTCCGACCAGATCGGATCGGTGAGAATGTTGATCCCCGCGGTCTGGATCAGCACGGTCGAATGGCCGATCCAGGTCACCAGCATGTCGCGGTCCCGGACCTGGCGCGGGGGAATCGTGGGGCGGACCGGGACATTGTCCGGCCAGACGGCGCGCTCGCCTGCCCAGCGATTGAGGAAGCGGCGCGGATCGATCCGCCGCGGCTGGGGCGATTCGGGGTTGAAGAAGTGGCGGCCGTCATAATGGTCGCTGGCCGGCCCTTCATAATAGATGCGGTCGAGGAAGGGCGGCACGAGCGTCGGCGCGAAGCAGAGCGCGGCGAGCAGGAAGAGAAGGAAGGCGCCGAACCGGCGCAGGGCCTTTCGCATCGGCGATTCCCTAGCCTGCGCGGACGGCCGCCTCCAATGAATCTTGGAGCGCGCGTCCGGCTGTGCGAGGGAGAGCCATGGCCCTCAGCCCCGACCAGCTCGCCGCCTATCTCGACCGGATCGGCTTTTCCGGAACGCCCCGCCCCGATCGGGAAACGCTCGCGGCGCTCCAGCGCGCGCACCGTTTCTCGGTGACCTTCGAGAATCTCGACATCCCGCTCGGCCGCGGGGTCGCGCTCGCGCCCGAGCGGCTGGTCGAGAAGATCGTTGATGCCCGGCGCGGCGGCTATTGCTTCGAGCAGAACGCGCTCTTTCTGCTCGCCCTGGAGGCGATCGGGTTCAACGCGCGGCCGCTGCTCGCGCGCGTCTGGCTCGGCGCCGAGGCGATCCCGGGGCGCACCCACATGCTGAACCTGATCCGCCTCGACGGGAGGGCGCTGATCGTGGACGTCGGTTTCGGCGGGTCGTTCGTGCCGCCGATGGCGCTGAAGGCGGGCGCGGAGGCAGCGACGGCGGACGGCGCGCGCCACCGGCTGCTCGAGGACCCCAACCATGGCTGGATGCTGGAGCGCGACGGCGGCGAAGGCTGGCAAAGGCAGTACAGCTTCACGCTCGATCCGGTCTGGCCGGCCGATCTGGAAATGGCCAATCACTTCACCGCGACCCGGCCGGGCACCCGCTTCACGACGTTCCGGATCGTCTCGGCACCAACGCCGGATGGTTATGTCTCGCTGATCGACCGCACGCTGACGACCAGCCGGATGGGACGACCGGAGACCCGAGAGATCGTGGATGCGGACGAGTACCGGCGGGTGCTGGCGGAGCGGTTCGGGCTGAGCCTGGCCGCCGAGGAGGTGGAGGCCCTCGGCCTCTTCTAGGGCGCCAGCGTGAAGCCCGAAGGCGCGCGGGTTTCCTGATGCTCTTCCTCGTACATGTCGAAGACGATCCGGCCGCCCTCGCTCCCCGCGCAGCCGACGTCATAGGCGCCGACCACCGAGCCGTAGGGGCCGATGCCGGCGTCATGGCGCGCGCCGATGCGCGCGGCGGCGCCGTCGGCGCAGCGCAGGCGGGCGAGATAGGCGCGCTCGCCGTCGGGCCCCGCGACCCGGATCGGATTCTCCTGGCTGCCGAGCGGGTGGGCGTCGGCCGCGGCGATGAGCCGGCTCATCTCCTCCTCGGGCGAGGCCGGATTCATCTGCGCGACCATCGCCTCCGGGGAGGTCGTGCGGGCGCCGAGGCGCGGCTGCTGGGCCGAGACGGGCGCAGCGAGGCAGGCCATGAAGAGGAAGGCGATCAGGGGGTTACGCATGGGACTCTCCGGAGGGGCGCCGCCATTTAGGGCCTCGCCCCCTTGCCGCACAAGGGCGAAGGGGCGCTTGACATGCAACCATATAGTTGCATATGGCATTCACATGGAGAGAGTTTTCCGCGCCCTCGCCGATCCGAGCCGCCGCATGCTGCTCGACCGCTTGTTCGCCAAGGGCGGGCAGACGCTGAGCGCGCTCGCCGTCGAAATGCCGATGTCGCGCCAAGCGGTGACCAAGCATCTCGCCATCCTGGAGGAGGCAAACCTCGTCGCCGTCCACTGGCAGGGACGCGAGAAGCTTCATTACCTCAACCCGGTCCCGATCGGCGACATCGTCCGGCGCTGGGTCGGCAAGTTCGAGGACGCCCGCGTCGAGGCGCTGGGCGACTTCAAGCAACAGATCGAAACCAAGGAGAAGAGACATGGCCGAGGCCGCACCTGAATTCGTCTACACCGTCTTCATCGCCGCCCCGGCGGAGCGGGTCTGGAACGCGCTCGTCGACGGCGACCTCACCCGCCAATATTGGGGCCACGAGAACCGGTCAGACTGGAAGCCGGGGTCGCGCTGGGAGCATGTCCGGGTCGGGCCGGGGGGCGAGGTGGACGTCGCCGGCCAGGTGATCGAGATCGATCCGCCGCGTCGGCTGGTGACGAGCTGGTTCTTCCCCGCGGACGAAGGCGACGAGGCCAAGACCTCGCACGTCACTTATGAGGTCACCGCAGTGGGCGAGGAAGCGCGCCTGGTCGTGACCCATTCCGACCTCAACGATCCGGAAATGCGCGGCGCCGTCTCCCAGGGCTGGCCGCTGGTCCTGTCCAGCCTCAAGTCGTTCCTCGAGACCGGCAAGGGCCTCGCCGCGCTGAACGCGCGCATCAAGGAGCTTGGCTGAGGCGTAGATCCTCCCAGGGCCGGGGAGGATCAGTGGAAGTTGCGGGACTGGATCCGGAGACCGCCATCGGGTGAGCCGGGCAGCGTCGGCGCGCGGCACGGGCGTTCGCGCGGGTCGGAGCCGCCGTTGCGCGCCGCATCGGCGGGGCCGGGACGGTGCGGGAAATGCATCGCGCCGACCTCGGCGAGCAGAGGCGTCAGATCCTCGAGTCGGTCGGTGACGATGTGGATGACCTTGCCTTCGCGCTGCAGCGTGCCGTGGACCGCGACCATGGCGGAGGCGAGGATGATGCGGCGCTGCTTCTCGAAGATGCGCTGCCAGATGATCGCATTGGCGATGCCGGTCTCGTCCTCCAGCGTCAGGAAGGTGACGTTGCCCTTGCCGGGCCGCTGGCGGACCAGGACGATGCCGGCGACGCGGACCTTGTCGCCGTCCTTCAGATCCGTCAGCCGCGCGGCGGGAAGGATCCCGCGCCGGTCGAGTCTGGACCGCAGGAAGGCGAGCGGGTGGCTGCGCAGCGAGAGCTGGACGGCGCGATAGTCCTCGACGACCTCGTGCCCCTCGGTCAGCGGAGTCAGCACAACCTCGGGCTCCTGGCTCCGCGCCTCGGCCGCGGCGAACAGGGGCAGAGGCGGGCCGCCGAGGCCGCGCAGCCGCCACAGGGCCTGGCGGCGGTCGAGGCCGAGGCAGGCGAAGGCATCGGCATCGGCGAGCTTCTCGAGCGCCGCCACCGGCACGCCCGAACGCTGCCAGGCGTCCTCGATGGAGGTGAAGGGCGCATCCATCGCCGCCGCCGCGATCAATGCGCCATGAGCGTTGGAGAGGCCCTTCACCATGCGCAGGCCGAGGCGGAGGGGTAATTTTTCCTCCCTGTGAGCGGAGCTCCTGGGGAGGGGGATCGGCTGCAAGCCGGTGGAGGGGCCATCGGCGCCGTTCGCCCCTCCACCGCACTTCGTGCGGTCCCCCTCCCCATCGCTGCGCGACAGGGAGGATAAGGGCGGCTCCAAAGTGCAATCCCAGCGGCTGGCGTTGATGCAGACGGGACGGACCTCGACGTCGTGTTCGCGGGCGTCGCGGACCAGTTGGGCGACGCCGTAAAAGCCCATCGGCTGGGCGTTGAGCAGGGACGCGCAGAAGATTTCCGGATGATAATGCTTCATCCAGGACGAGGCGTAGGCGATCTTGGCGAAGCTGGCGGCGTGGCTTTCAGGGAAGCCGTAGCTGCCGAAGCCCTCGATCTGCTTGAAGGTGCGTTCGGCGAAATCCTGCGTATAGCCGTTGGCGAGCATGCCGTTGATCATCTTGTCGCGAAAATGGGTGACGCCGCCAGTCGATTTAAAAGTCGCCATTGCCTTGCGTAGCGCATCCGCCTCGATCGGCTTGAAGCCCGCGCCAATCATCGCGACCTTCATCGCCTGCTCCTGGAAAAGCGGTACGCCCAGAGTCCTCTTTAGAATCTGTTTCAACTCGGGCTTGGGATATTCCGGAAACTCCTTCTTCTCACGTCGACGCAGATAGGGATGAACCATATTGCCCTGAATCGGACCGGGGCGGACGATTGCGACCTGGATGACGATGTCGTAGAAATTTTTAGGTTTGAGGCGCGGCAGCATCGACATCTGAGCTCGGCTTTCGATCTGAAAGACGCCGATCGTGTCGGCTTCCTGAATCATCTTGAAGACGGCGGGATCGTCCTCCTGCATCTCCGGCGAAGCGAGGGTCAGGTGTCGGCCCTTATGCTCGGCGAGCAGATCGAAGGCGCGGCGCATGCAGCCGAGCATGCCGACCCCGAGCACGTCGACCTTCATGATCTTCAATTCCTCGAGATCGTCCTTTTCCCATTCGATGACGGAGCGATCCACCATTGTCGCCGGCTCGATCGGGACAAGATCGTCAAGCCGGTCGCGGGTAAGGACGAAGCCGCCGGGATGCTGGCTGAGGTGGCGGGGCGTTCCGATCAATTGGCGGGTCAACTCCAGGGTCAAGGCCAGCCGGGGATCGCTGCGGTCGAGACCGAGTTGCTCGACATGCTTCTCGGCGACCCCGTCATTGGACCAGCCCCAGACCTGACCAGACAAAGTGCTGGTCACATCCTCGGAAAGGCCCAGCGCCTTGCCGACCTCGCGCACCGCGCCACGGGTCCGGTAACGGCTGACCACCGCGGTCAAGGCGGCATGGTTGTGGCCGTAAGTTTTGTAGATCCACTGAATCACCTCCTCGCGTCGTTCATGCTCAAAATCGACGTCGATGTCGGGCGGCTCGTCGCGGTCGTGAGACAGGAAACGCTCGAACAGCAACTCGTGCTTGATCGGATCGATCGAGGTGATGCCGAGCACGTAGCAGATCATCGAATTAGCGGCTGAACCTCGGCCTTGGCAGAGGATATGCTGGCTCCGGGCAAACTGGACGATTGAATTTACGGTGAGAAAATAACGCGCATAATCCCACTTCGCGACCAGCTTCAGCTCATGGGTAAGAAGGTTCCTGTAAGATTGCGGGGGCGCACCCTTGAATAGTGTATTGAGTGCAATCCAGGCTAGCCGCTCCAGCGCCTTCTGCGGCGAGCGGTATGTCATGATCACCTCGTCGGGATATTGCTGGCCGAGATCGCGCAGTGAGAAAGTACAGCGCGCGGCGATATCTGCACTGGCGCGGATCGCGTCGGGAAAGGCTTTGAAGCGGCGCTCCATCTCCGCCGGATGCTTGAGATAGCGGTCGGCGAAGCGCTCGCGGCGGAAACCCAATTCGTCGATCGTGACATGCTCGCGGATGGCGGTGACTACGTCCTGGAGCATGCGCTTGTCCGGCCCGTCATAGAGTACGTCCCCGGTGGCGAGGGCGCGAAGGCCATGGGCGCGGGCGAGCGCGTCCAGCGCATGCAGGCGTTTCGCCTCGCCCGGGCGGCGGCGGTGGGTGAGCGCGAGATGGCCGCGCGTCCCGAAAATGTCCGCCATCTGGGCGAGCGCGATCTC